>Ga0315291_10003423_pt1 | contig 20521 bp, 24 predicted proteins | sample YL17G12_20_MG_FD_203070 | JGI IMG/M metagenome (GOLD analysis project Ga0315291, IMG submission 203070) | Sediment microbial communities from Yellowstone Lake, YNP, Wyoming, USA - YL17G12_20 | ecosystem: Environmental > Aquatic > Freshwater > Lake > Sediment | place: USA: Wyoming | collected...
GTGGGAAAGGCGGCAAAGGTGGTTGCTGTGGATCAGGTTCAGGCTGTGGCTGTGGCTGTGGCTGTGGCTCATCGGGCGGTACCGGTGGCTTTGGTGGTATCGGTGGTTTTGGCGGCTTAGGCTGTTCAGGTTGTGTTGGATGCGGCTTTCTCGGTTTGCGCTCTTTTATCTGTACTTCAAATCCACAACTGCAAAAAAATAAGAGTGAAAATAAAACGACAAAAATTCTCATGATGACTCTCCTAAAAACAAGTTCATTAATAGTATAGAGTAAACCACCATAGACAGCAACTTAGGTTTTTTGATGCAGTACCAAAATACAGTATTGACAGTGTAAGTTAGAATAGTGTCAACATGGTATAGAAATCACTAGAAAGTTGACCAAGAAACCTCGAAAAAACCCAAGTGGTGGTTTTAGGTCATAAGTTACTAATATTAAAAGGGAAGAGTATAAGCGTCTAACAGTATCAAAGGTATTATTGCAGCTATTGCCCCTTAGCGGGGCGACCAAAACCGAATACCTAAATAGCTTAATAATCTAATTAGTAAAGTTAAATTAAAATATTCTTAATTGGCCCGATCAAAAAGGGGGTGTGCGGGGGTTTATCCCCCCACACCTAAAACCTGCCGAAAAAAAGAATATATGTAAAAGCTGTGCCCGTAGGGCAGTAGGTGTGCGGGGGTTTACCCCCCCACGCCTGACATCAACAGTCTAACTAAACTAATTGAGCCTAGTAGAACTAATTAGAGTAACTAAAAGATTACTGAACTTCTATTTTTCATTTCCTACATTGGTGAAACGATAAGATATACCTTAATGGTTCAGAATTATTTAATTGGAATAGTTAAAACATTGGGTAGTAAGCAATTACCGATTTCTTCCCATACTGTCTAGGGTAACTATTATCTTAATAATGATCTTAAGTTTAAAGGGTGGACTACTTTATTGGTCTTAGGGGTAAAAATGGCGTTTATCGATAAATTAGAAAAAGCATATAAGAAAATTCAAGGTGAGCAATCTAATAGATTTTATCATGGATCACCAAATGATCATGGGGATGTGTTAAAAGTTTTACCTTATGGTAAAAATGGTACATATGGTCATGATTTTGGTGGGATCTTTTTATCAAAAGAAAAATGGGGTCACATCGGGAAAGGTAAAAATTATTGGTATTATATTGATTTGAAAGGCTCGGAAATTCTTACCGGAAATGATCTATACTACCGACATGATCCTAAAGAACCTAAGATATCTAAGGCTTTAGATTTCTTTGATTTATTGGATTTATCCGAAGATGATTTTGATATTATGTGGGATGCCCTATGTGATCGAAAGGTAGTAACAAAAGCATTAGATTTTTTTGGGGATTCGAGCGAGTGGCAAATTCAAACAATTCAAGGGCAGATAGCCAAAGCATTAGGGTATACTGCCTTTAAATCTCCTGATGAAAGAGGGGTAGCGTATTTATTAATTGGGCCAAATTCCCTAAAAAAAGACCAATAAAGTATTCCGCCCTATTAAGTTTACTTTACTTTTTTATTCTTTTTGTTTTTGGAACTACTATGACTCTAAAGCTTAATAAGATAAAATGGTCATATCCCACTGATTCAGAATTATTGAATGAGATCCAAAGTGAATATGACATAGAGAAGCTGTTTGTTACTGAGACATGGCCTAAAGAGGTTCATTACCGTCAAGCTGTCACTGATCTTAAGATGGTTACAAAAGCTGAAGAATTAGATCCCAAGAAACTTAAGGGTCGCCACCTTTGGAAAAGCTATGACGATTTGGTACAGACGGTAAAGAGTTTTGGTGGGCCGAAGAATCCTGAGAAGATGCTGGAAGCTATTGAAGCTGGTAAACCATTACCTATGCCTATAGTGGTTAAGAGGGTTACAGGTGATATTGAGGTTGTTGGTGGTAATACCAGATCGGGTATAGCTGCGTTAGCTGATCAGATGATAACGGCTTTAATAATAGATGAAAAAACAGCTAAAGAGAAAATGGCTGATAAGCTAGAGAAGGAAGCTGAAGAATATGCTAAGGAAGAAAACTTACTGGAAATATATGATTCATTAAAAGGTTATTTGTTTTTTGATAAGGAAAAACCGGTAATAGATGGTGTGGTTGAGTATAATGTAATGTTAAAGCTAGTTAGGGTTGCTAGGCTTCGTGGTATAGATGTAAATCCTAAAGAGTTTAAGTTAGAAAAAGATATGGTAAATAAGGTAGAGGGTAGTATGGATAATATCCTTTTAAACGTACTGGGGATGATAGTAACGGGGATAGTGACTGAGAGATACAGGGAAGAAAAAGGAAGGAAAGAGTGGGCATTGGTTTCCAAGAAACGTGGTAAAAAAGGTAAACGAAAAGTGCTATATTGGTTCGGGGCGAAGAAACCAAGTAAGGAATCTGTAGACAAGCAGGAAAAAAGGATACAGTATTTTAAACGTTTGAAATCTTGAAGGATGGGCTACTTGATTGGTCTTGATTTTATTAACCATAAAGTATTAATAATATTAAATTATAGGCGAAAATATGTATTCAAAACCATCTATAAATATCGATAAAATAATCCATGCGCTAATGAAAGTGATAGATGGAAGTATATCGAATCAATTAGTTAAAGCCATCCATCTCTGGCAAAAAGAAGACTACATACCATTGATAAACCTTTATCAAAATAATCCAAGTATCTTTGAAAGTGTCGCAAAATCATCTGTAAAGTATTTATATCGAGGAATTAAACTCTCTAGGGAAAATCAAAATTTTTTTAAAAATAAAAACGCTAGATTGAAACCTGAGAAATTACTTGAATCTTGGGCTGAAGATAAAAAAGTAGCAAGTAAATTTGTAGATGATGAGATCGTTTATGGGTTACTTTTACGTAAAGCAATACCAATTAAAGATAGAATTATCGATTTATCTAATATTGGTTCAGAATTTCAAAATGAGAAAGAAGTTATATGTGTCTCGCAAACTATTAGCCATAATGATGTGTGGCTATATCTTGTTTCGGAAGATGATGTTTGCTTTTTTTATAAAACTTTTGAAGATTTACACAAGAAACAAAACGAGGGGTGGGGGCCGACTGAATGGGAACAAATGTTAAATAGGGAATAGTCCCATCACAAGCTTTTTTAACTCTAGCGTTCTTAATACCATCTTTTAACTCACCTTTAACCTAGTTTATATTACTACCCCGCTGACTCGCCCTAATAAGGCCCAGCGGGGTTTCTATATCTTGAATTGAATCATCGGTTTCGTACAACAAGGGCAAGACATACCACCAAAATTTTCAACTGTAAATGTCTCAGCATCCCAATAACCACCCGCAGACCATATGATTTTGTTATCCTTGTTGTAGCCTAGAAGTTCTTGAAAACCTTTGGATTCAATATGGTCAGCGGTTTTGATTGCTTCTTTTACGTTATCGGGTAACGATTCAAAGTTTTCTATTTGCTGGATTGATTTTGAAAAGCTGATAACGGTAATATTATCAGGATTTAAAAAACGGTTATTCAAATGTTTTTCGAACCAGTTTTCTATTTTAGTTGTCATTTTAGTTCCTTTCTTGAACTAAGTTTATCCCATTCTTTCATAGCCTGATCCAGTTTTGGAAAAGATTCTCGGCACCAAGGTAGGGCAATAGATTCCCCAAAGGGCATGTCTTTAACGGCTTCAGCTATTCGTTTGAGAATAAGAATTTCTTCTTTTTCCTTTTCAATGGTTTTTTTAATTTCAGCTTTACTTAGCTTAGTACGACAGCACCTACAAACAACTTGATCGACACTATCTTCACTTGTTGGAAACCACAGATAACCAATACCTTTACATGTTTTGCAAGATCGCTTGGCGTATTTAGCTGGATCGTTCCAGAAATCATCGTAAAGTATCTTTGGGATTTCTGGTCGATCTTTTCGGTTTCTCATTTCAATCCCCTTTAATGTTAATCAAAACTTAAGCAGGTCATTTTTGCTACTTTAAGGTGCCACTGTGATACTGTTTGAGAAACACGCTGAGACATTGCCAGATACGTCTTTAAACTGCGCTGACACCCAAGCGGTACCTGAACCTACCCCAACGTTGTAGGCGGTGAATTTTTGCCATAAGCCACTTCCAACGGCAAACGATGTTGAGGTATATGATTGCCAGCTACCACCACTACAGTTGTTGTTGTTGGTGATTTTGACGAAGGTTTCATCTGCAAGAAAACCATTTAGTATAGCTGTCTCGTTACCAACCCAAGAACCATCTCCTGCTTGAACCCAAAGATCAAGTACGGGTGTAGTAGTTGTCGTGTCAGATGATATGTACGAGTTAAATCTAACTCTACCACTATAAGGTACTGCTGTATCACTGTGTGTTATATTAGCCGTAGTGCAAGATGACTGATTACCAACAACATCCTTAAATTTGATATACACGTTATTAACTGCGTTGGTTTGGGCTAAGACCCAATTTTTAGTAGTAGCATAGGTTTCCCATGACCCACCAGCAGTACAACCAGCGGTATTAGTGACGTACATTTGGGTAGCATCGGGTGCTGAGATAGAAAGCACTACATGAAGTGTGTTGGTATCATAGCGATTGTAAACGGCTGGTGGGCCAGAATAATAAAGGTAGGTTCTAATCAGAGCCGTAGTGCTGAAACCTCTCGCAGCACCATCGTGTGAGTCGCAGAACGTCAAAATATCAAAACTACCTGTTGGGGCAATAGAGTCGTGCGTAATAGTGGTACTGACGCAATCGGATTCAACGTTGGCGTTGTCTCGGAATTTAACGTAAACGGTAGCCGTTGCGTTAGTCTGCCCTAGTGTCCATAGTTTAGTAACGTTGAAATTTTCCCAAGTGCCACCACTAGCGCATCCAGCGACATTAGTGACGTACTGTTGGGCGGCATTTTCAGCGGCAAGCGTGAGATTAACTGCGGTGGTATTAACTAGGATATCATCGGAGTTGATTTTGATTGAAGTGTTTTTAACCAAAGTTTTAATGGCTGCGGCCACAGTTGCTGTAGCCGATGTAATGGCCGTAACGGCTTCTTTGATATTAGCTGGCGTAGCTGCGGGGGCAGCAGAAGCAGAAGAAGCAGCGGCTGGTGCTGTAGTATCACTGGATGCGGAACCGTTAGTAGCGGTGTCTTTTTTAGTTTCCTCTATATTAGGTAACGATACGGTACCACCACCCCCGTTACCAGAGTCGCTTCCGCAAGATGTTAATAATGAAGCTAGAACAAATGACCAAGTTAAAAATTTATACGTTTTCATGTTAACCCCTTTCTATGTCATTTTTTAGTACTTCCATGTTGTTATCCCCTTGGCCTAATAATGAAATAAACCCAGCCCAACTCAAATTGATAACAATCGGTATTGCGGTAATTGTTATGTAGCTTGGTATATGCTACTCTGAAAAATTTAGTATTAACCCCCATGCTAAAATAGCTGCTTTTGAATTTCTTTTCCATGGCTTGTCCCCTTTCATTTCATTGCGCCCTTTTGTGTTGTTAAATCGCCTGTACCTTACCCCAAAATTTCGCCAAACTGAATAAATTTGGCTTTGCCCCTCATGTGGTTGTTAACCCCTTTCTGAGTAAGGATTTTCTTTACCCTCAGTACCTTTATCGGAATTTGGTACGGTGAACTTTAACCGTAGAATAAATATTTATTTAGTTATTTTTTTAAATAAATTCAATTAGTTACAAAATATGCATACAATTAGTTATGAACTACTAAAGTTTGTTGTACCAAATTCCGATACTTAGTTTATGAGTTTAATAGAGGGGGTTACAATGAAAGATAAAAAATTACTAAAGTGTTCATGTTGTTCTGGCGGGAAAGTAACGCATAAACTTCAGCATGTATACGATCATGAGAATGGTAGTTTTTTTCCTGATTTGTATTGGGTATGTTGTAACTGTGAAAAGAGCCATAAGTTCCAGAAAAGGGAACTTGTAAAAGAAGATAACGGGTTGACCAAAAACCAAAACAATACACTCGAAAAGATTAAAGTGGCTTTAAATAGGGCAGGAAACGAAAACTACCCTGTTAAGTATAAGGTGGATATAGTTTTTAAATATGACAGGGTTCTTCTGGATATTGAGGGCGGTCAAGGGGATGATAGCAACATGCTTTGGTATGCGTCTTTCCGTATGATCAGTATATTTTTAACACCATCAGGTGGGATCGATATATGTTATGATTCCAAAGAAAAAGACAAAGCATTCTTGAAAAAGATACTGCTAAATAAGGCTGTTCATAACGGGTGGTGGTGAGTTATTGTTGATTCTGCTTATTCTGCTGGTTCTGTTGATTCTGCTGGATTCTTAGATAGTTGTGGTATGCTTTGATCTTTGCTCTTTCTTGGAGTATTTTTTCTTCTTTTTCTAACTTTTCTTTTCTATCTTTTTCAGGATCGGTAACTGTGATTTCACAGGGGCACTCTGTAACATATACAGTGCTGATAGGCGCACAAAAGTCGGTGTACTTGGTTAATTGGATGACACGGCATCCTCGCTTTGTGATAGTGTAAGGGCGTTCTATACTGTGTGATTTGTTGCCATATTTTTTATAGCATTCTTTATCTTCATCAGTTTCTTGACAAGAGACATAACTTAAACTTAAAAAAGCAATTACTAGAAATAAACCAAACGCCCAGTTGATGAAGTTGTCGTTGTCGATAGGTATGTTTCTCATGTTTTTTCCAGCGAATTAGTTGTTTACATTATCTTAATATGGTATGGCTTTTTATACAATTGGTATTTAACACATGATATCCATTTTAATGAAATATTGTATAAAAATAGTTACTTAGTGATGTTGGTATTATGTATGGTAAAGTGGAACATATTTTGCATATATTAGTGTGTGTGTTATTATACTCTTTTTGGGGTGAGGTACTTTAATGACAAATACAGATGATGCAGTAAAAATGTTTGAACACAAGCTAAGTTTAATCTTAGTTGATTTTTATGAAAGATTAGAAAAAATTGCGTATGATAAATATGAGATAACAGCGTCAGAGTTAGTTGATTTAGATGCTGTTAGAAAAAGAAAGATACTTGCTAGGGCTGAAGGTATTGTTACTTCTTTTTTAGAAGCCTATGAAGTAGCTACTGAGGAGTTTGAATCTCTCACTTTATCAAAATATATGGTTCCTTCTTTACAACAAAAAAAGAAACTTGAAGAAGCTTTACAAAAATTAGGGAAACAGTTTGAAAGACATCTTAAAGTTATTCGAGCTAAAGCGGAAGTGGCTATAGAGGATATTGAAGATTTCGATATCAGTTTTGATAAAATAGATTTGCTTAGAAAAATAGAAAAGATTTCATTCGCACAAATTATAGAAAGTTGGATGTTAGCTCAGTGGGCAGCTAAGGCGTGGGTGGGCTATAGAAAGAGCGTTAATTACCCCTGTAATGGGTGACGGTCGATTCCAAACAAAGGTTACAGGGGTTAAGAAACCTAGAAAAATTAGATAGTTGGTTTGAACCAGCAACGTGGCCTAGCTTGGATATCATAACCACCTTCGGTGTTGTGGTTTGTACAAAGATATTCTGCTGACTCTTTTTCGTTTTGTGGCATCACCCCATTATCCCAAATAGTATCACAAAGAGTACCAGCTACGTAGGTATCTAAACGACATTGTGCTTTGGGGTGGGTGTTGCTTGTTCTTTTTACGATTGTTTTATCAGGGGTTTGAAAATTAACTTTCTCACCACCTAGAGCAGCAAGTAGGCTGGCTAAGGAATAACCTGCGTTCATTTCTCGGTAGCAAAGGCTGTTGTTTTTTCCTTTGTATTGGTCGCAAAGTTTTTTAGCATATGGGTCAAGGGCTTTATCTGCTTTAGAGTTTTCTTCTACGGTGTTCTGCCAGATTGTTTTAGCACAGGCTTGCATTGCGAAGTAGTCGCTGGCCCCCTCATTAGAAGCCCAAGAACTCACAAAAGGAAATCCGCTAATATGGTGACCCACTTCGTGACATACCACCATAGCAAAACCATCAAAAGTTACTTCAGGTCTACGGCTTAATCCCCCAAACATGGCAACCGTCCAGACGTTCCCATCCTGCGATGCATACGCATTTACGGTGCTGTCCTTCCAGTTGCGCTCGATAACCAGTTGTCCACCAAAGTTACTAATTATGGGTGCGTAGTATTCTTCTACACTTGCAATAATGTTGTTGAACATTTCTTCAGTCATACCGTTATCAAATAAACCATCTTGTTCACCTAGATTGTTTTCTGGCATAAAAGTTGTTTTGGTATCAGCTATACCTTTTGCAGACAATAAGAGAGCCAGTAAAAAAGTTATAAAGCACACCTTTTTCATAACACACCCCTGTTATTGAATTGATTCGATATTTCAATAGTAAGGGTGATTTAGAATAAATAAAAAAAAGCGCAGCATGGTTATTTTTAAGGGGTGAGGATATTAGAAGATAAGAAAAAATAAACTTCTTAGACAACCAATCAGATACCACTTACTTTTTTCTTTTCCACGTTGATGCTGGTGGCGGTGTGGCATACTTCTTGGGCTGTTTTATTTCCGGTGGTTTTTTAGTTTCCTTAATGCCTTTTCTTTCATTACTTGGCTTACTGCTTTTTTCTTTTTTTGGTTTTGTTTTTTCTTCTCTTTTAGTTCTTTCTTTTTCAATCTTTTTTTGTTTTTCTTGTTCTTTCTTTTGTTTTAGTTCCAATTTCTTTTTTTCTTCAATGCTCATACCCCTTGCTTTCCATTTTGCGGCTCCTGCCCTTAAAGCAGAATAGATATGTTTACATATTATAGGTAATCCACTTGGGTTTGGCCCACCATCCGTATAATCTTCACCATTACTCCAGATTCGCATCTCAATAGGATCTTCAATTCTAGCGGAACCTTCATGCCACAAAGCAACTTCACAAGCATATAGAAACCATTCACAGCTACAATTTACTGCTGCTTTGGTATTCATGTCCTCACCGTCACCATAAAAAATCATCTCAAGGGTATGTTCTCTACCTGAACCATTATTATCTCTAGCAGAACAAGTAACCTTACGATAAACATCACCATCATCGTCTTCATTTTCAACTACCTTCTTACGCCAAATAATCATACCACCGCTGGTAGCTTTGAATCGAATATCATGTTTTGGTGATCGCTTCTCGCCTGTTTTAGTTTCAAGGCTTCCAGCATGTAGTTTTTTATAGTTTCTACATGATCTATATAGGTCACTAATGGTCATCATTGATTTTTCAGTTGGCATATTTGTCACCATAGTTGTAAAGTAGTAATATTCATTTATCAAATTAACCAAGGACGATTATTAATGGTAACATCTAGGAAATCCAATAGCAAAAAACTTGATGATGTTGAAAATTTTATAGATGAGGATGAGAATGATGCTGATGATATGCCCCTTGTGTATAAGCAAAAATACTCATCTTACAAGGATCACGAAGATCAGGAATCATCTTTTAATGAAAGTGCAGAATTAGCATTGTTTGCTGGTTTAAGTAGTGTTGAAGAAGTTTTATATGACGATGTTGACTACCAAGAAGATTTAGACAATCTTCACCCTGCGGAAGTAGCGGCAAGGTACCAAGCCACCATTAAAGGCCCGATAGGTGGTTCTGATGAGCAGATCCTTAAAGATCTAAGGAAATTAGTTTTTTCTGTACCTCTTTTACATCAAGAAGATGTTAGTGATTTATTTGATCAGATAGATAAGTGTATATTTCCAACAGTTTACACTATCATAGAAAGTTCAATGGCTTCATTTGAAGAAGTTTTACAGATTGTGATTAAGGTAGCTGCGGGTAACACGTATGGTAAAAACATATATGAAAAAACAGAGGAGCATAGGGAAGAAGAAGAAAATAGAGAAACTGAAAGCAGGGGAACATATAGAGAACATGAGGTAGAATTTTTAACTAAGGCGTATGAGATATTTAGGCTTTATGCCATTTATTCTACACCAGAGACTAAGGTTAAATCACGTAGCAACATAAAAACGGCAATGCAGAATTGTAGCTTTATTCGTGGTGTTTATGAAGATGTGTTAAGTAATTTTGTAGAAGCAACAGATAAGTATGAACAATTACATTGGGCTTCTTTACACGCCAAAATAAGTAATAATCTTGACACATATCATAAACTTACAAGTGAAGTTACTTTGATTGATACTACATATAGATTAAGCAAATCTGCATATTATATAAGTAGAGAAGCGAAAAGAATATATACAAAGTACATGGAACTCAGGGCGCAGATAATCACACCCTATTTACGAAGTGTGTATTCAACTGCTAAAAGCACAGCAAGAAACTCCCATCAAATGTTAGATAATTTTCAAAACGGTTCAATAGGACTAATGCGAGCAGTGTCTTGTTATTCAACAAAACGAAAAGCTTGTTTTGCATCTGTTGCTAAATTTTGGATAAAGCAAATGATGCTTTTGACTATTAAAGAGGATGCAAATTTTGTAAAACTTCCGGTAAGTACATGGCAAGCATTCACACAGCTAGAAAAAGCTAAAATTAAATTTGGTTTAAGCGATGACAATATAGTAGAGATTGCAAAAGCGGCCAAGATGCCATTAAAAAAAGCTAAATCGGTTTTACATACTGTTAAGATAGCTCAAGTGTATTCGTTGAATCGAACGTATGATGCAGATGAAAAATTAACGTTAGAAGACATCATGACAAATGAGGACAGGTTAGGTGGTTACGTTGATCCTTTTATTAATCTGCTAAGAGATTATTGTGAATCCGCAAAATTATCCGATATAGAGATTAAAATTGTAGCACTTAGACATGGTATGTTGGACATTATCCCTTATAAGCATAGTGATCTGGCAGAGTGTCTTAGGGAAACCCTTTTGCAAAATCTTGCATCACTTGGCTACAATTATCGAGTTTAGCAAAACTAACTACAAAAATATATTTGAGAAGTGTAATCTGTTATAGACACATTTCAACGTTTCAATTTTATTTTTTTGTCACAACATTTTTTGGAGATTTATTATGGTTGTTCAAGGTCAGAACGTTCCGTTACCGGAAGCATCAGTAGGTTTTTCAGGCGCAATTCAAAACAGAACACGGTGGGATGATAGCATTAAATGGTTTGATATTCCAGATCGTGTAGTTGTTACTGTAAGATTTTTCGGCCCTGTTTTTATAGTTCATAATCATTGGCTTGCTACTCGTAAAGGTAAAAAGTTTCCGTTAGTATGTCCTGCATATGATCAGGCTACCCAATCTTTTGCTAAAGGTAAGTGTCCAGTTGAAGATGATTTCAATCTTCCACTTATTGCGGAAGAAGCTAAAAAGGTAAATCCATTATTTAACGAAGAAACTGATCCCACATTAAAAGAACTTAAAGGTATTAAGGCGCATATGGCTGGTTTTGGTCATGTGATTGTTCGTAATCCTGTTAACTTTCAAGGTAATGACAAGGGTTCACAGAAACCTTGGCAACCCATCAAGTTACAACCATCAGTATTATTTAGTTTGATTCGGTTGAAAAGTATGAACAGAATCAATATTCAGGGTAAGTTTTACGAAGCTGATGTTGCTGATCCATATTGGGGTCGTGATATTCATATTATGTATAATTCTTCCGAGAGAAACCCACAACAAAGGTATATGATAAATTTAGGTGATCATACTCCTCTAACGGATGTTGAAAAAACATATTTATCTGATTTGTACCAATGGAAAGAAATAGTAGAATACCCAACTTATGAGGATGTTAAGCAGCAACTAATTGTAAATGGTTATTACAATATGCTTAATCAATTGAAAGGTGTTCAATCGTTCGGTGATACAAAACCAACACAGTTTGCTCATATGGAACAGTGTTTAACACCAGTACCAAAATCTCCTTATGATACTGATGTCCCATTACCGGTACCTACATATCCGCAGACCCCACAAATGGCACCTATGACAAATAATTTTCCTCAGATGCCTTCTAATACCCAGATGTCGATGCCACCTGTCCCACAGATGGCTATGGCTGGTTTGACCGAAGCAAATGTACCACAAGCTTCGCCATTACCTACTAATGTACCACCACCAAGTTTTAACCAACCTGTTAAAGCTGTAACTCAGGTAGATAGTCTTGAGATTCCTTTTGGTGATGATACTGATGACGGTTCCAGTGTATTTAATCTTCCAACAGAAGATATTGCGGTTAAAAAAATACCTGCAAAAAAAGCAGTTGTTTCCCAGAAAACTTTTGTTGTTAAGGGTAAACCTAGCGGTGTGAGTGCTGATGAGTTTCAAAAAATCATACAGGATTTTGGGAACAATTTAGCAAGAGCAAAACCATTTAAAACGAGTGAAGATCCTGATCTGGAAGATTTGGATGTACTCGCTTGTTATGGTAACTACTGTGGTGATTTGAACTGTGTAAAATGCCCATTACGGCAATACTGTCTACATGCATGATTAGGTGAATATGGGTATTACATTGCAGCAATATCTCGATCTTAAAGAGAGTAAAAAACTACAAATTTTTATTTTCCTTTTGGGCAATGAATACCCATATCTTGATAATGATACGACATGGTTACATGGCCTTCAGATCCCAGTACATTTAGTTAGGATGCCTGTAGAAGAATTCAATCAGATGGATTTTGCAGTGCATCCTAAACTTATGTGTACCAGAAATGGTAAAGAATTGTTTGAGATGAATGGATTACCAAGTATCAAACAATTGCAACAAAAACTCTCACATTATTAGGATTAGTGTTATGGCAGATAAAGCTATGATAGCGGAAGCTATCGATATTGAGAAATTAATGCGAAAGGCTTCACACGAAGCCGAAAAAGCATCTAAACTTACCCCTGTTTTTCTTCATAGAGATTCTTTTGCTGGTACTGCAATTAGTACGGGATCGCTATGTTTGGATTGGAAGATGGGCGGTGGTATACCACCCGGAAGGATTGTCGGCATTAGTGGCCCTGAGAGGTCTGGTAAAACATTATTAGTTACGCAGATTCTATATAATCAAGTACGTAATAAAATGTTTGGTACTTTACATGACGCAGAGGGGTCAACTGATCCATTATTTTTACAGGCTAGAGGTATAAACTTTAATAAATTTAGAGGAAAAAGAGATAAGGCTGGTAATTTACGACCGGATGAAGTTGATTATTTTAACATGTACCAACCTACGACTGTTGAAGAACTTACTAATTACATACATACTATGAGTTCTTTATTACCTGAAAACAGAAACCCAAGTAAGCCTGTTTGTATTCATGTTTTGGATTCTGTGGTTGCTCTTATTACTGATGCACTTGATGAAGATATTGATGCTAACAAAATGGCTTTTCATGCTAGGATGTATGCTCAGTACTTACCTATTATAAACAGCGATTTGGTTAAGAGTGGGTGTACGTTATTATATACAAACCAATTAAGGCAAAGACCCGGTGTGGCTTACGGCCCAACTTCTTATGAGCCAGCAGGTGATGCTTTAAAGTTTTTTTCTTCTATCCGTTTGATGTTAAGTACAACTAAGCCAAAACTTTTAGAGCAAGACCACCCGTTTTTAGATACAGATATGATACCTACGGTAAAACCTTCTGCTGGTGGGATTTGGGAAGAACCGCATGTAACTGAAAATGGTGAGGTTATTGGTGTTGATAAGTATATGTATACGGGGATTAAAACGGTCAAAAATAAAGTATATACACCTTATCAATCATGTTGGGTTAGAATTCAATTTGAGGAGAACGGTTCAACAGGTAGGGGTTTAGATCCTGTGTTTGATATTTTTACATTTTTGTATGAGACAGGGTATATCAAACCATGTATGGTAACTAATGAAAATACAGGAAAAGAAAAAAGAGCTAAGGGTGTATATGCTGCGAATGTATGTAAGCAGTTTGACCCTGTTAAGGAATTTAAACTTCCTGAGACATTTGATTATTATCAGTTCAAAAAATGGGTAGTTTCTAATCCTGATCTTACAGAGCAACTTCGTGATAGATTGTTAATTTCTGGTTTGGTTTATGAGAAAGATGACAGGGAAGAAAAAGAAGGACTATTAGAAGGTGTGACTGAGGAAGAACTTGAGGAACAGGCGTTGGCTGAAGTTGAAAAGGGGTTATCAGATATTGCATCAGATCCAGTTAAAAAGCGTGGTCGTCCTAAAAAAGATTGATGAACTATTCGGGAATACCAAATAGTTCGATGAGAGGTTCGATTTATGTCGGATGATTTGAACACAACTAGGATAAGGAATATTCTTGATTTTCAAGAGCTAAAGATTACCGCTTTAAACCGTGGTTTTATTATGCTTTTGAAAGTTTTAGAGCATAAGGGTTTTGTTAACTCACATGATATTTCTTGGATTAATCGAGTTCAAAGAGATCACAAGCTTGGGAAGCTTATTGATAGTGGTAATTTGATGGAAAGGGTTTTAGATATTACATCTAAAATTCCTTGTCCTGATAATGGCGAAGCAGCAGCCAATCTGGCTAGGTCACATATGATTAAACCTAAAATACGAATCCCAAAACTGTAAGCCCAATTGACACATATAATGATTTTTGTTGCGGTATGTTGAATTTTTTTCTATTACCGTAGCATGTCTAATCATTAAATGGGGTGTACAATGGTCAAAAGGCAAACTAAAACCTATACGGATGAATTTAAAATCGCAGCAGTTAAGAGAATACAGCAAGGTGAATCTTTAAACTCCGTGTCGAAAAAAATAGGGGTAGCTACTTCCACGTTGACTCCGTGGGTAGAAAAATTTAAAAATGCAGCGAGGGTTTCTGCTGTAGTAGATTCTGTAGTAGTAGTTCCCGATAAAAAGACCACAAAAAAGAAAAGAGCCTATAAATTGTTTAGCATTGAAGAAAAAACGAGCGCAATACGAATGGCCATGGAAGGTACATCACACGATAAAATTTGTAAACACTTAGGTATGAGTAGACCGTCTTTAACCAATTGGATTAAAGAGCACAAAGCATCTATTGGTTCACAGGAAAGAAATGCCCCAAATAAGTTTAAATCAACTATAGATGAGTTTTCTCGACACGCATCTCAACAAGCTGTGAAACAAAATGTTCAAGTTCTTAATATTGGAGATATCCGGCAAAAATTGGACAATGTTACAAAACAAAGAGATTTCTACAAGAAGCAGATGGAGTACTACATGAAAATGGTTTTCGAGGCAATCGATAGCTAATCCATAGTGTAGTTGTTTTCCTTTTTTTGCGGTGCATGTCAAATTAACATGCACCGTTTTTATTTCTTTTTCAGATTGCTAAATAAGTAAAATGTGTTTACAGTAATGATAATGAGCATTACACATTACTAACTTTTTACTTCGGGTGGGATTATGATTACCGATGAACAAGTTTTCAACAAACTTCGCAGATTAGATGTAGATGATTTATTGATTTTGTCGTTACTTTCTGAGAAATGTCGTAGCTCAGAAATAAGTAAGTTTTTATACTTAACACCACCTGCTGTTACGCATAGATCGAACAAATATATAAATATTTTTGGTTCAGAAATCTTTGTAACTGTGGGTCAAAGAAAAGTTCTTTCTGATACAGGTAAATTACTAGCGGATAAAGCTAAAAAAGCACTTTGTGTTTTTATGGAAGTAGCAGAGGATTTTAGTTTTACTCAGTACTTGTCTAGAGAAACACCTAAAACAGAAGTTGAATGAAAACAAAAATAAAATATAGGCGTGGTAGAATTATGGGCATGGAAATAAAGATCAATGCAGGGGATATGCTTAAGGTATTGGTTAATTCTGGTATGGATTCAACTGACGCTAAAGCTATTATTTTCGATCTTTTAAATTACCCCGAAGGTGTTGTTCCTGAAAGGCGTAAGTTAAAAGATATTAAGAAAAATAAGCTTAAAAAGCGTATGGCAGAATTAGATTCTGAAGATGACGAAGAAGAAGATAGTGACGATGATGAAGATGACGAAGAAGAAGAAGAAGAAGAAGAAGAAGAAGCAGAGAATGTTACTAAAATACGAAGACCAAAAAGAATTAACTTTAAAAACTTTGGTGGCCCCGCACAACCAATTCAGTATATTAAAAAAGGTTAGTTATGGATGGTAATGCTGTAGCTAAAGCGATTCTAAATGAATCATTTCCATTGCCAGATAATTTACCAAATGAAGAATATCTAGATACTTATATTATTTATTTGGAAAGTTTGGCTCTTGGTTATAAGCGTGAAAGTGAGAACAGGGAAGTTTCCCATTTACAAAGAGTCAGAGCTAGGGATTTTGAGCAAAACTGTTATGGGCTAATTAACGGTATTAAGTTCGGTATCTCTTTTTTCTACTACAGAGACATTGATCTTTTAACACATCATAATCAATTAAAAGAAGAATCCGAAATTACTGGGGGTTAGTATTATGAATGGTTATATGGGATCATGCTTTTTACAGACAGGTGATATCCATTTAGGTGAATGTCGATCCTTATCTGATAATTATCTTGAGAGACATAAAGATGTTTTAGTTCAAATTAGGGATATTGCATATAATAACAGATTTCCTCTAATTATAACTGGTGATATTTTTGATGCTAAAAGTACAACGTATGCGGAGCGTTTCTTATTTTATTGGTGGTTAAATCAGCTTGAGAAAGGTGAGATACCTACTGTTGTTATAGCTGGTAATCATGACCATCTTTGGGGCGAGGTTACACAGTTAGATGGTTTAAGGTATATGCCATATAAGTATGTTAAGATTGTATCTTGGCATCCTGAAGTTCATATTATAGGCCATATAGGTGTAATTTGTATCCCTTGGCGTAAGTATAAAACAGATGAACTTCGTAAGATAGTCTCTGAAAAATTACCATTGGTATCTCATCTCCCCTATCGTGTTGTGATGTTACATGAGTGTATTGCCGGTTCAAAAAGCGATAATGGGAATATCATTCCATCAGGTACGGCTATTCCAGATATCCCAGAGATTACATATTGGGCTGTAGGTGATATTCATAAATTTCAAGTAACAAATGTTTCTAATGGTTATTACAGTGGTGCCCCCATGCAATTTACGTTTGGTGACACACTACCAAAAGGTATTATCAAAGTTGATTTGGAAAGACCCTCAAAAGAACCTGATTTTTACTCCCTTAATTTTAAGCCAATGAAAACTATAAGCAGTGTGAAAGAGATCAGTGATGATGCTTTTTACCGAGTAGTTGGTGGGTATGAAGAAATAATAAAAGCTAACAATGATCCAAACGTTGTTAAAACGGAATATGATGATAGCCATGAGAAAACTATTGTTTATGAGAGATTAGGTATTTGCGATGGTCTTCCCGAATTTTTGGCTGTGAAGGGTATCGATGAGAACGGCCAGAAAAAAGCTGTTGAATGGGTATCAGATTTGTTGAAGTTGGGGTAACCGTGAACTCCACTATCCTAAAGGTTGGTGGCTTTACAAGTAATCTACGAATTAGAAATGTGGGTTTGAAATGATAGTTGGAATAGCATACCATTCTCCGTTAGATATAGTTTCTATATTCCCTTTAAACGTAATGTATTCAGTAGAGCCGCAGGATGTGGTAGACATTTTTGTTAGCGATCATCTTGTTAGAGAGTACAAGGCAAAGTTACAGATTGTATTTACTTCGGCAAGAAACCTAGCTAAAGAAAATTTACCTATCATAGATCAGGGTGCTTGGGGTAAGGTAATAACGGTAACAACAGAGCAGATTGAAAAATTGTTAAAGAACCAAAAAGAGTTTAATGATACTCCTGATTGGGTTGATTTCAAAGTTTGAGAGGTATTTGAGATGGAAGTTAAAGATGGTTTCCCAGATGGTTATGCATTTAACCGGAATGTTGGTACAAAGAATACCGAATCATCAAGAAGACAGGAAAAACAACAAAAAGTTTTAGATGATTTATATAAATCCGTCCCGTCCAATCTAATAAAAGGTGAGCCTATAAAATATGACGATGATGGTATACCTTTAATTGAAGATGATGTACAAGAAACGGTAGAAAGGGTTCCTACACTAGAAGAACAAATGTTAACTACAATAGAAAGACCCCGATCACCTAGTCAAAATACACGACATACTGATAGTGATGCTGCCAATTTTTTTACAGCACCACCGCAAAGGGATCACCAACAATTACAACAAAGAAAAGCAGTACAAGAATCTTCACAAAAACAATCACAACAACAGGTACAGAAATTGCAAAAAATACAAAAAACTCAACAAAATGAAGTTCAAATGAGTCATGGTTCGCTACAGTATCACCCAGTAGTTAAAAAGATGTTAAATCTTTTTGGCCTTAAAAAAACACCACGTAAAGATTTAGATATTTTTAATGAGGATACTGGTGACAAACAAACGTATACTATGACACTTGTGAGTGAGGAGTTACAAAGTTGGGCTATTTCTGAGGGTAAGAATAAGGTAGTTATTGACGCTGATGTTGGTGTTCTTTATTTTGAACTTCTTCTTGTGTGTTGTTCTGTTGTAGCTATTGACCATGTTCCAGTTTGGGACATATTTAATATCTCTCTTGATGATGAAGAAAAAATAGACATATCACATGATCCCCTCGATATCAGTTTAAGGATACATAAGATATCTGCTAGAATTTTGACTGATTTGCTTTGGTCTAAAACCATCCCGTTCGGTGACAAGCTTGCAAATTTTTACCAAGAAAAAGTAATGGGTAAAAAGATTGTATCTTCTTTGGATAGGGAAATTGAGAATAAGGTTCGCTATGTTTGTCCTCTTGACGAATGTGATCATTATGAATTTTTTGAACCTATTACAGAGAATGGTGTTGAGAAAAGATATTTTTGTAAATTCCATGGTACTGAACTTGTTAAAACTGTGGATATCCTCAAGGAGCTAGACATCCCTTTGGCATAAAGGCCACTGAAGATAATCCTGAGTTACATCTTCGTGGCCTTATCATGGCAAGGGGTGGGTATACCTTCTCTCAAATGCGCCAGATGGGTACTACTGAATTATTATTTCTAAACCATTATCAAACTATGGTTCAAACAGAACAGCAGGAATTTATCACTACTGCTTTAGGTCTTGTTTGGGAAAAGAAAGATTTTACTACTAAGGTGGTCGATACTGGCGGTGGTAAAAACAAATCTATTGAAAAATTGTTTATACCTTTGTCTGTTGCTACAAATCCTGATATTTTAGATTTTGTAAGGAAAGAGTTTGGTTTGCAAGGCGGTGCAAAAACCGCAGTTCCTCTTATTGGTGGTGGTGACTATCTACCTAAACCAAATGAAGTTATTACTTCAATGGGCGATTTGTCTAAAGACGAATTTATGCGACTAATAGGCAGGAAATCTAAAGTTTAGATAGGTTTTTGATGGCTAACCTAGAACCTGATTATGAAAATATTGAAAAATATTTCCCTTTCCCGTCTATGCGGGATGGTCAGCTTGAGGTTATACAGCTAGTCCAGAAGTATCTTCTTGATCCAGATATCAAGTTTATTCTAGTCGAAGCCGGTACAGGGTTTGGTAAGAGTGCATTAGCTTTGACAGCGGCTGGCGCTTCTCAATCGGCATATGTGGCTACTGCTAATAAATTTCTACAAGATCAATATGTTAGAGATTTTTCTGATATTATGGTCGATTTGAAAGGTAGGTCTAATTATCAGTGCGATTGCTACACAGTACCAGATGCATTAAAACCGACAATCGGTGAATACTATAACTGCGCCAATTCCCCCTGTAGAACCTCTAAAGATGGCCGTAGTAAGTGCGCTAGAGATGGTGGATGTGAATACCATAGGCAACTATTTGCGGCAGCAAAAGCTAAGATAACATGCTTTAATTTTGCATCTGCTCTCGCCTTTCTAAACTATCTTTCAAATATTTTTAAAAATAGAAATCTGATCATATGTGACGAATGCCACAATATACCAAATTGGATTACTAATTTTGTTGGGATCGAGATTTCTTTACGTACATTAAAAGATTTCGGGTTTAAACAGAAAATACCTGATTATGATTCTGTAGATGAATATGCTAGTTTTATCACTTCCATCCAGAAAAAGATTAGTGATTTATTAGAAGATGGGGATGACATAGATCATAAGCTTATTCATAAACTTGAGAATTTTCAAAGTAGATTAAAGGTATTTGATGCGGTTACTAATAACAAACAAGATATGGAGAATTTTGTATTAGAGAAGATATATGATGGCGAAGTTAAATTTAATATCAATAAGATAGTATTTAAACCTGTTGTTGTATCCAAGATCGCCCATCAATATCTTTTAAAACATGCAAAAAAAGTTTTACTATTGTCTGCTACGATTTTAGATTTTAAAACCTATGTAGACATGATGGGTATCGACCCAAAACAAACAGCGATAATAAAAGTTCCCTCAACTTTCCCAGTTGAGAACAGGCCAATTTTTACACATATGTCAGTTGGGTATATTAACAAGAATAATCTCGATTATGTGTTACCAGATATGGTTAAGGTTATTCGAGCTATTATTGACTACTACCCTAATGTTAAAGGCATTATCCA
>Ga0315291_10003424_pt1 | contig 20517 bp, 22 predicted proteins | sample YL17G12_20_MG_FD_203070 | JGI IMG/M metagenome (GOLD analysis project Ga0315291, IMG submission 203070) | Sediment microbial communities from Yellowstone Lake, YNP, Wyoming, USA - YL17G12_20 | ecosystem: Environmental > Aquatic > Freshwater > Lake > Sediment | place: USA: Wyoming | collected...
CTACCCTGGTCATGGTCGGTGTCCTCCTTAATTTGATTTTTTCAAATTTGAGCTGATTGTAACCCAATCAGGCTCGTCGAGGCCACCGACCGATTTATTCATGGTAACTTTGCGTGGAACTCTTTATTCCGAGTCTTTAGGGCTGCCACTGGACTGACATGTCATTCCAGCCATCACCTATTAAATTCTCGGCCGGAAACCTCTTTGGCCGAGCGGGGCTATCCCTGGCTAGACTGACATGTCAGTCTAGCTACAAACTATAACCCAAAATCATCCCCTTGTCAAGAAAATTCTGCCTGCTAAATTCACATTTAAAATCAGCCGCTTATCGTGAACGTGAACGTGGACGTGAACGTGGCCGAAATCCTTGTTCCACGACCAGGTCCACCTCTAAGAAACTATCTCAAAACCGGCAAGGTAGGGGCGGCTCGCGAGCCGCCCCTACGCCGTGCCCTTGATTTTATCGCGGGTCAAAATTGCCATGGTGTATAATTATCAAAAACCAGAGGTTTTGAGAAAGTTTCTAAGCCAAAAGACAGGGCGGGCCATGGATCCCCGGATGGAAGACATTCTCATTTGTCCGATTACCCATGAGCGGCTGCGCGCGCTGAATCGCGACGAGCTGGGACAGGTCAACGCTCGGATCGCGAAGGGGGATTTGTTTTTTTACGAGGGCCGGCCGGTCACCCGGGAGATTCAGGCGGGGTATGCCTCGGCCAATGGCAAGTTCGCTTACGCGGTGGAGGACGGCATCATCAACTTATTGGCGGACTCGGCCCTGGCCCTGGAAGGCGAGAGCCGGCCGCAAGAGAAAGGCGCCGGTCTGCGGGCGGAAAAACAGGCGGTGCAGAACTTCTACGATCGGGTGGGATGGCAAAAAGGTGAGCAAGGACGTTATGTGGACACGATCCGGTTCACCGACCCGCGGCCGCTGGTCCAAGACTATTACCGCCGTTGCCATTTGCGGATGGGACGATACCTCAAGGCTCAAGGCGCCTACTTCCTGGACGTGGCCTCGGGCCCGATTCCCGACGCCTGGTCGCTGGCCCTGTCCCAGGACTTTGCTTTTCGCATTTGCGTGGATCTTTCCCGGCGGGCGCTCCAGGAGGCTCAGGCCAAGCTGGGAGAGAGGGGAATTTATCTTCTGGCGGATATCACCAACTTACCCATCCGCGATGACGCGATGGACGCCCTCATTTCGCTGCATACGATCTATCATGTTCCCGCGGATGAGCAGGGCCGGGCGTTTGCAGAGCTTTACCGGGTGTTGAAGCCCGGCTCTTCGGCGGTGGTGGTCTATTCCTGGGGAGATCAGGTCCTTCCCATGAAAGTGCTGCAGGGCTTAAAGTTCATCCTGGTGAAAGGGCCTCGAACCCTGTTCCAGGGCATCTGGAGAAAGATCCGCCATCTTCCCCCACCGGATGCTCGTCCTGATCCGGAGCCGGCGCTCTATTTCCATGCCCAGGGCCGCTCCTGGTTCAACCGGTCCAACCTGGATTTCGATTTTACCATCCTCGGCTACCAAAGCCTGAACACCAGGCTGTTGCAGACGTTGATCCGGCCCGCGCTCGGGGGCGCGCAACTTCTCAACCTGATCTTTTATCTGGAAGGAGCGTTCCCCCATCTCTCCGGCCGGTTCGGTCAATACCCCATGATTCTGATGACCAAATAGCCGAGCTCCATCATCGCCTTGACCCGGCTCCTGCCGGCAACCCTTCGAGCCAAGGCGAATTTGTGCTAGGCTCCTCTTTAGAATCTGTGGGTTGAAAGGAAGTTCTTCCAGGGGTCAAGAATGGATTTTTTCAGGAATAGCTCAGGTGTCCCATGGCTCCTCCCAAGAGCGGCCCCCAGCCAGTTTCTAAGCGAGGGGCCCTCCGTGCCATGGGCGCACCGTCGGCCTGGATATCCCTTGTCAGGTTGCGTCCCCGCAGAGCCCGACTCTGTTTCTCCAGGCAAGAAAAGGCTACCAGAAGAAGGCCGCAGGTTCAAGTGCCCTGGGACACCTGAGCCATGCCTCGAAAATCCCAGAGGGTTCGACGGACTGGTCCCCCGGAACCTCTCCTGGTGGCCGCGCATGGTGGGGATGGCTTCTCCTGCCAATGTAACGCCCTGGAAAGAAAGAGGATGATGCACAATCAAGGCCTCAGCTCACCCACAAATTCTCAAGACCAGCCGTGTGCTATTCTGGAAAAAACCCCCTGGGAAGCATTCTGGAAAGGATATTCGGTTGCGAAAAAGCTTGCGGGCCATGATCGGAGGATCGGCTCTGGCCAGTGTGGTCCTGGGCGCCGGGCTCTATATGGGAGCCCATGCCCTGGACAAGGAAAACACCTTCTTGAATCTGGAGGTGGTCGAGCCGGGCGTGCTCCTGCGCTCGGCCCAGCCCCGCCTGGGCGACATCGAGCGGCTGCACCAGGAATACGGAGTCCAGACCATCCTCAGCCTGCGGGACGGCGAAGACGCCGAGGTGATCGGTTATGCCCAAGCGAATGGCCTGGATTGGGTCATCCTCAAGATGAAGGCCGACGACCCGCCCACGCCGGAGCAGGTGGCGCTGTTTCTCGACCTGGTGGAGGGCAAGCCGGTGGACCTGGACCGCTATGCCGGCGTGATCCAGCGCTGGTCCCGCAAAGGCCCGGGCCAAGTCGTCTTTGGCCGGCCGGTGCTCATGCACTGCGAGGGCGGCGCCGACCGTTCCGGCGTCCTGACCGCGCTCTTTCGGATCGAGTTCCAGGGCTGGAGCATTGAGGAAGCCAAAGCCGATATGCTCCGTCATTTTCATTTTTGGTGGGCCCATCCGCGCTTGTTTCATTTCCTGGACCAATACCATCCCCGGAAGAAAGATTAAGAAAAGAAGTTATCCACGAAGGATACGAAAAATTCGGAAGAAGAAAACTCCATTTCCGCGAGAGTTGGCTCTTCGTACGCGGGAATTTTTCCTGAAACTTTTTTCTTTTTTTCGTGTTCCTTCGTGTCCTTCGTGGATTAATCATTCTTGTATTTTCTTCCTTCCTTTCCTGACCGCTTGTGATCCGCATGAAAATTTGCTAACTTTATCACTTATGATTCGTGGAAATCGTCCCATTCGCAAAGCCGTCATCCCGGCCGCGGGTCTGGGCACGCGGTTTTTGCCGGCGAGCAAGGCCATCCCCAAAGAGATGATCCCGGTGGTGGACAAGCCGATTTTGCAATATATCGTGGAGGAGGCGGCGGCTTCGGGGATCGAGCAGGTGGTGCTGGTCACCGGCCGGCAGAAGACCGCGATGGAAGATCATTTCGACGTGTCCGGCGAGCTGGAGGACGCCCTGAAGCAGCGGGGCAAGGACGCGCTCTTGGAGCTGTGCGTCAAGCTGCGGGAGTTGGTCGAGGTCATCGCCGTCCGCCAGCACGAGCCGCTGGGCCTGGGCCATGCCATCCTCTGCGGCAAGGGGGTGGTGGGCGATGAGCCCTTTGCGGTGATGCTGCCGGACGACCTGGTGGACGGCGAGGGCCGGCCCGGGTTGCGCCAGTTGCTGGACGTTTACGAGGAGCGGGGCGAAGCGGTGGTGGGGTTGATCGAGGTGCCGTTGCACCAGATTTCCTGGTATGGGATCGTCAAGCACGAGCCGGTCGCGCCCCACCTTTACCGGGTCTGGGACATGATCGAGAAGCCCAGACCCGAAGAGGCTCCCTCGAACCTGGGCATTGTCGCCCGCTACGTGTTTCCGCCGGAAATTTTCCGGACGATCGCGGAGACCAAACCCGGCTGGGGCGGCGAGATCCAGATCACCGACGCCATCCGCCGGCTGGCCGGCGAGCGCGCCGTTTACGGCTGGGTCTTCCAGGGACGGCGTTTCGACGCGGGGGACAAGCTGGGATACCTGGAGGCGACCCTGCATTACGCGCTCAAGCACCCGGAGCTGGGCGAGCGTTTCCGCTCGCTCCTCTTGGAGCGGGCGCAGAGCCTCTCCGGAGGAAAGGCCGGATGAACCGCTACGTGGTCTTGACCGGCGTGGGCCCGGACCGGCCGGGCCTGGTGGACGAGGTCACGGCGTTTTTGGCCGAGCGGGAGATCAACCTCGAGGAGTCGCGGATGGCGGTGCTGGGCGGGGAGTTCGCCATGATCCTGCTCGCCTCCGGGCCGGAGCCCGCCTTGACCGACCTGCGCCAGAGCCTGGGGCAGATCACCCGGGCGACCGGACTGGAGTTCAGCCTCAAGACCACCCGGCCGCCGAGCGAGCGGACCGGAAGCCCAGGCTTGCCTTACCGGCTCCTGGCCCAGAGCCTGGACCATCCCGGCATCGTCCACGAGATCACCCGCCTGCTCCACGCCCGCAACGTCAACATCGAGTCCATGGAAACCCACGTGCGCTCGGCCCCGGTTTCGGGCACGCCCATCTTCGCGCTCCAGGCGCAACTGAGCGTGCCGGCCGAGACCAAGGCCACCCGGCTGCGGGTCGAGCTTCTCGAGTTGGCCGACCAGTTCAACCTCGACATCGTCTTCGAGCCGGCCTGAGCCAGGAGTAAAATCGTGCCCACTTCTTCCAAAACTGTCGCAGCGGCGATTGATTCTCTCGGGCCCCTGGGTGGTCCGGCCGCGGAACTCGAGAGCCTGGTCCGCGGCGACCATTCGAACCCGCATGCGATCCTCGGCGGCCACCCGGGCGAGGCGGAAGGCCGCCGCGGGGTCACCATCCGCGCTTTTCACCCGGGGGCGACCCGTGCGGAACTGATCCTCTCCGACGGCGCCCGGATTCCCTTGCGCTCGATTCACCCGGCCGGCGTGTTCGCCGCTTTTGTCGCCGGCCGGACCTGGCCGTTCTCCTATCAGGTGCGTTTCCGCTCGGCCGACGGCGAGAGCCGGGAGCGGGAAGATCCTTACCGTTTCCTGCCCACGCTCGGCGAGCTTGACCTTTACCTCATCGGCGAGGGCACCCATTACCGGCTTTGGGAGTGCCTGGGCGCGCACCCGCGGGTGGTGGACGGCGTCTCGGGCGTCAGCTTTGCCGTGTGGGCGCCCAACGCGGTGCGGGTGAGCGTGATCGGAGAATTCAACCATTGGGACGGCCTGACCCTGCCCATGCGCAGCATGGGCGCCTCGGGCATCTGGGAGTTATTCGTGCCCGGGCTCGAGCCCGGCACGCTTTACAAATACGAGGTCAAGACCAAGGCCGGGGACCTCCGGGTCAAGACCGATCCCTTGGCCTTTGCCATGGAGCTCCGACCGCAGACCGCGGGAATCATCCATGAGCTCGGCCGCTACCGGTGGGGTGACGCCAAGTGGATCAAGGCCCGGGCCAGGCGCAACCTGCGTGAATCGCCGATGGCCGTTTACGAGGTGCACCTGGGCTCTTTCATGCGCAATCCGGGAGAAGGCCGGCGCTGGCTGACCTACCGGGAGGCGGCGCCGAAGCTGGTGGCCCATGCCAAGAAATATGGTTTTACCCACCTCGAGTTCATGCCGCTGGCCGAGCACCCGCTCGATGAGTCCTGGGGCTACCAGGTGACCGGCTACTACGCCCCCACCCGCCGCTACGGGTCGCCCGATGACCTCAAATACCTGGTGGATCTCTGCCACCGGAACGGCCTGGGCGTGCTCATGGACTGGGTGCCGGCTCACTTTCCCAAGGACGATTACAGCCTGCGCTGGTTCGACGGCACCCCCCTCTACGAGCACGCCGACCCCCGCCTGGCCGAGCACCCGGACTGGGGCACCCTGATCTTCAACTACGGCCGCACCGAAGTGAAAAATTTCCTGCTCGCCAACGCGCTTTACTGGCTGGATGAATTTCACCTGGACGGGCTGCGGGTGGACGCGGTGGCCTCCATGCTTTACCTGGACTACAGCCGCCAGGAGGGTGAATGGGTCCCCAACCGCTTCGGCGGCCGGGAGAACCTGGAAGCCGTGGACTTCCTCCGCCAGCTCAACGAGCAGATTTACAGCCGCTACCCCGGCGCTTTCACCGTGGCCGAGGAATCCACGGCCTGGCCGGCGGTGAGCCAGCCCACTTACCTGGGCGGCCTCGGCTTCGGCTTCAAGTGGAACATGGGCTGGATGCACGACTCGCTGCTCTACTTCAGCAAAGAGCCGGTCCACCGCAAATTCCACCACAACGACCTCACCTTCTCCATGCTCTACGCCTACACCGAGAACTTCATCCTGCCCCTGAGCCACGACGAGGTGGTGCACGGCAAGGGATCGCTCCTGGGCAAGATGCCGGGCGACGAATGGCAGAAGTTCGCCAACCTCCGCCTGCTCTACGCTTACCTGTTCACCCACCCGGGCAAGAAGCTGCTCTTCATGGGCAGCGAGCTGGCCCCGGACCTGGAATGGAACCACGAGCACAGCCTGCCCTGGCACCTGGCCGAAGAGCCGATGCGCCAGGGCCTGCTTCGGTTCCTGCTTGATCTCGGCCGGCTCTATCACCAGCAGTCCCCGCTCTGGAAATGGGACCACCGGCCCGAGGGCTTCCGCTGGATTGACTGCCAGGACGCGGACCAGAGCGTGGTCGCTTACCTGCGCCTGGCCGAAGACAACCACCTGGTGGTGATCCTCAATCTCACGCCGGTGCCCCGCTACGGCTACCGCATCGGCGTGCCCCGCGCCGGCACCTACCGCGAGCTTTTGAACACGGACTCCTACTACTACGGCGGCTCCAACCTTGGCAATGCCGGCCGGATCCAGACCGAGCCGGTTCCCTGGCATCTGTATCCCCAGTCGTTCTCTCTGACCCTGCCCCCGCTCGCCGCGCTGGTCCTGGAGCCGGAAACTGCGGAAAAATAAATCGCGGCGCGGGCTGGAAGTCAGGAGGGGATGGCCAGGGACCATCGCCGCTTGCTTTTCTTGACCATTGCCTATATAAGCAAAGAGGAGAGACCCTGTCCGGTGCCAGAAGGAGGAAGACCATGAAGAAATTTTCGTTCCGGCTAGTATGGTTGGCCTTGATCTTGGGGGGCGTGGCCAGTATTTCATCCTGCTTTTCCCGCTGCGGAAAAAGCCCGTTCTCCGACCCCAACCTCGAGGCCGCGGTGCGGGAAGCGCTCGGCAAACCCACCGGCAAAATCAAGACGGACGACCTCAAGGGCCTGGAAACGTTAAAAGCCGAGGGCCGCGCGATCCGCGATCTTTCCGGCCTGGAGCGCTGCTCGGCCCTGGTCCAGCTCGACCTGGGTTCGAACCCGATCGCCGACTTATCGCCGCTGAAAAAGCTCGAGCGGCTGCGGCGCTTGAGCCTGGAGCGCACCGGCATCAAGGACCTGAAACCTCTGGCCAAGCTCTTGAGCCTGACGGCCCTGGACGTCTCGGCCAACGACTTGACCGACTTAAGCCCGCTCGCCAAGCTCACTAAACTCTCTGAGCTTAACCTCGGGGGCAACTCGGTCAGCGACCTGAAGCCGCTCGCCAAGCTCAGCCAGCTCGCCGTGCTCCGCGCCCACATGAACGCCGTCGCCGACCTCGCGCCCCTAGCCAAGCTCACCGGCCTGCGCGCGCTGGTGCTCTCGGACAACCAAATTTCGGACCTGAAGCCGCTAAGCCAACTCATCTACTTGACCAGCCTGGATCTCCAGGGCAACAACGTTGCCGACCTCAGCCCGCTGGCCGAACTGACCGACCTCACCCAACTCCAGCTCGGCGATAACAAAGTCAACAACCTCGAACCACTGGCGCACCTGGCCCGGCTGACCAAGCTCGCCCTGTGGAACAATGCGATTACTGACCTTTCATCCCTGGCCCGCCTGACCGAGCTAAAGGAACTGACCCTGTATTCCAACCGGATCAGCGACCTCAGTCCGCTGGCCGGGTTGACCAAACTCCGGCAAGTGGACCTGCATTCCAATGATATCTCTCAGCTCACCGCGCTGGTGCAGAACAGCGATGCCGGGGGACTGGGCGAAGGCTCCCAAGTGAACCTGGTCCAGAACCCGCTCAGCGACCAGGCCTTGCGGGACATCGCTTACCTGCAAAGCAAGGGGGTGGAGGTGTCCCACTGACGGAGAAGTGGTCGGCCCGGGCCGACGAGCCGTCTGACCCCGGCGGTTGACGCTCGGTTTGCCGGTTGCGGAAAGACCGGCAGGAGCGTGAACAGTCCGGGAATCCGCACGATCTAACGAACACCACGATGGACAATACAACTCCGAAACTCTTGTCCCGGGTGCCGGCCTGGGCCAAGAAGGCCGTCCCCGCCCTGATCAGCCTCCTGATCCTCTACTACTACTTCCATGACCAGGACTGGACCGCGCTCTGGGCCGCGACTGCCCGGGCCCGGCTCTGGCTGGCGCTGCTCGCGATCGTGGTCCCCCAACTCATCTACTGGGCCCTGGACGTGCTGTTGACCGAGCGCACCATGACCTGGTTTCATGCGCCCTTCCCCTGGCGCCCTTACTTCTGGGTGCGGGGGGCCATTTACATCCTGCAAATCCTTAACCCTACCCTGGCCGGTGGGGGAACGCTTTTGTATATCCAGCGCCGCACCCTCATCCCCTGGCGCCAGTTCGCGGGCATCCTCCTCTTCCGCTTCGGCATGACCATGTGGGCCTTGACCCTCTTCCTGATCCCCGCCACCCTGGCCATGCATTACTACGGCCTGGCCGAGCGGGCCAAGATCAACCTCTGGGTTTGGTGGGGATTCCTGATCTTCGGCGTCGCCTGGATGGTCGAGGCCTGGGTCGTCTGGCACCATAAGAGACACTTCGGCCTGAGCAAGGTTATCGTCCGCGACCGGGAAAGCGAGTTCTGGACCGCCTTCCGCCTGGCCACCCGCGGCCAGTGGCTCCTCACCGGCGCCCTCGCCCTCGCGCCCATGCTCTTCGTGCTCTTCGGCTTCTACCTCCTCGCCCTGGCCTTCGCGGTGCGCGTCCCCTTCTGGCACTTCCTGGTGGTCTCGCCCCTGGTCATGCTGATCATGGACCTGCCCATCGCCTTGGCCGGCTTCGGCACCACCACCCTGGCCTGGATGACCTTCTTCGGGGAATACGGCAGCGAAGAAAATTTGGCCGCGCTCAGCCTGTTCCTGCCCTTTGCCCGCTCCATCTGCCGCGCCCTGATCGGCCTGGTCTCCCTGCGGCCGGCCCTCGCCGACCTGGCCGCGCTCCCCCCAGCCCCGGCCGGCGAGCCGGCGCCGCCCGCGGTCCTGGAAGGCGAAGAAGCTTAATCCAAGTCCGCCGGCGCCTTATACCAATTTGCAATAAGGATTCAAGCATTTCTGATTAGGGCACGTAGGGGCACGGCATGCCGTGCCCCTACCTTCGAACCCGGTAATCAGGACGAATAATATAATGATTGCAAATTGGTATTAGAACAAGCTCCTTCGCATGGTGAAGATGCTGCCCGCGATCATGAGCAGGGCGAAGCCGACGAGCACGCCGAGCTCGGGCAGGACCTGGTCCAGGGAGAAGCCCTTGATCATGAGGGCGCGGAGCGCGAGGTTGGCGTAGGTCAGGGGCAGGGCATAGGCGAGGTATTGGAGGAGCTTGGGCATGGACTCGATGCTCCAGAGGATCCCGGACAGGAACACCTGGGGCACGATCACCAGGGGGATGAACTGGGCCACCTGGAACTCGTTCTTGGCAAAGCTGGAGAAGAGGATGCCCATGTTGGAAGCGCCGATCACCAGGATCAATTCCACCGCCAGGATCGCGCTTAGATGGCCGAGGTAATGAATCTTCAGGATGTAAAGGACAAAGAAAAGGATGACGCCGGTCTGGGCCAGGGCGAAGAGCAGGAACCCGAAAAAGTAACCGGCGATGATCTGGAACCGGCTGAGCGGGCTGGCCATCAGCCGCTCCATGGTGCCCTGGGCGCGCTCGCGCAAGAAGCTGACCGCGGTGAGCAGGAACACGAAGAAAAAAGCCATGAACGCGATGGCCGGGGGCGCCAGGTAATCGGTCTCGGTGAACTCCGCGCCGCCATAGAGGAACTGGAAGGAAAGGTTGGGCGGCAGGATCATCTCCACGTCCTCGTCGGAGAGGAACAGGAGCGAGCGCATCGCGTCCAGGAGCGGCCGCTGGATGCGCTGCAGCTCGCGCAGGAAATCCCGGCTGGTCATGGGATCGCTGCCCTCCAGCACCACCTCCAACTGGGCCCGCCGGCCCTGCTTCAATTCTTCCAGCCCGCCGGCCCGGATCACGATCGCGGCCTGGATCCGGCCCGACTGAAGCGCGGCCATGATCTCGGGCTCGCTCACGTCCTCCACCAGCTCGACGTTGGCGTTCTGGACCAGGAGTTGGCAAAGCAAATCCCGGATCAGGGCGCTCTCCGGGGTGGCCGCGAGGATGGCGGCGCGCAGCGGCTGCGCCTGGGCGCGGAGAATCCAGGTGAACAGCCCGGTGACCACGATCGGGGCGAGAAAGATGAGCACGAGCGTGCGCCGGTCGCGCAGGAACTGGCGGAGGATGCGGAGCGCGAGCGCGAAGACCCCTCTCATCTAGCGCGCCTCCGGGCGGAGCGGTGGATAGTATTCCCTTGGGGATGCAATCGTTGCCAAACTGGACACGATTCGACGCGGGGCGGAAAGAAGAATTTCACGCCAAGCCGCAAGGTCGCCAAGATGTGGAGAAAGAAAGAAGAAGCCGACGCCAAGAACCCTAAGCCGCCAAGGGTTGTTCCTTTGCGACTTTGCTTCTTTGCCGTTCGGCCCGAGCTCACGGCCGAGGGCGGCGCGGCCAAAAGAGGAGAGACCAAGCCCGGAAATCCGCACAACTCTCTTTCCTCCGAAAGCTTGAACCCTTAGCGTCTTGGCGTCTTTGCGTGAAACCCTCCTCTTCCTCTTGGGTTCCGGCTCCGCCGGGTTAGGCAGTAGATAGTTGGCAGGGAAAGAGAAGAAGGGAATCATGAAGAGGAGCGCCTCCGCGCAAAATAAAGGAAAGTATCTTCCAGCGTGTCGGCCTTGGCCTCGGCCCGAAGCGCCTCCGGCGCGCCTTCGATCAGCAGTTCTCCTGCGCGGAGCAGGCCGAGGCGGTGGCAGCGCCAGGCCTCGTCCAGGTGATGGGTGGAGACCAGGAGCGAGGTGCCGGTCCGGGTGAGACGCTCGAAGTAATCCCAGAATTGAATACGGAGCTCCGGGTCCACCCCCACCGTCGGCTCGTCCAGGATCAGGAGCCGCGGCTGGTGCACCAGGGCGCAGGCCAGGCTCACCCGCCGGCGCATGCCCCCGGACAGCTCTTCCACCAGGCTTTTCCGCCGCGGAATCAGGTCCACCAGCTCCAGGACCTCATCCACCCGCTGCGAAAGCGCCGCGCCGCTACCGCCATAGACCCGGCCGAAAAACTGGAGGTTCTCCTCCACGGTCAGGTCCTGGTAGAGCGCCTCGGCCTGGGTCATGTAACCAATGACTTTCGCGGTCTCCCGGTCCGGCATCACCCGGCCCAGGACCGCGGCCGTGCCCGAAGACGGGCGGGAGATCCCGACCAGAATCCGCATCAGCGTGGTCTTGCCCGAGCCGTTAGGCCCGATCAAGCCATAGGTAATCCCGGCCGGGATGGCGAGGTTGATGCCTTTGAGCGCCTCGATCGTCCCAAAGCGCTTGCTCAGCCGATCCAGGTGAACGATATTACTCATCTTCCCCACTTTTGGTCTTGGCCGGCGCGAACTGCTCCTGGATGCGCCGGAAGCGCCGGCCGTAAAGCTCATCAAAGAGCTCGAGCTTGTCCGGGAAAAGCTCCGCGCACAGCGCCCGCACCTCCGCCTCCCGCCGCTGCACCTCCTCGCCGGTCAAACCGCGCTTGATCTCCTCGCACAACCCGTCCACCGCGCCTCGCAGCCGCTTGAGCGCCTTCTCCTCCTCGTCCAGAGCATCGCCGGTTTTAGCTCGGATCATTTTCGTCCACGGGTTAGAGCACGTTGCCCATCTTCTGCAGATAAACCTTGCCAGAAGCCTTGCCTCAGCGCTTTTCCAAAGCTTCCTGAAACTGCTCCGGCGTCAGCTCGATTTCCCGGAGAATTTCTCGAATTAAAGGGCGGGAGAGATCTCGGCCCGGATGATTCGCAAAAACCTTCTCCATGGTCTTGAAATGGACCAGGGGAAGTCGGGTCATACCGATACCTCAATCTGCTGGAGTCCCACGAAGCGGGGAAGGTCCTCAATCGCCTCCTTGGATTCTTCCAGGCACAATTCCAGGACTTCCTTGAGATTCTTCTGCAATTCATCCAGGCTGGCGGCCTGGGTGTGAGCGCCAGTGAGACCCGGCACAATTCCGACGTATAACTTGGTCTCCGGGTCCCACTCGATATAGGCCGTAAAGGTTCTCATGCCCATGCCTCTCCTCCTCGTTCTCCCTTATCTTATCATTTCCCGCCCCGGCCGCAAAACCGGAAAAAATCTTCCCTTCTAACTTTCGGGGCGCGCTTGATCTCTTCCCGCAGCTTGTCCACCGCGCCCCGCAGCCGCTTGAGCGCCTTCTCTTCCTCGTCCAGAGCATCTCCGCTCTTGGGCCGGATCATGGTTTCTTCTCCATCCCTTGCAGCATTTGCCGCAGTTGGGCCAGCGCCTGTCCCCGGTGCGAAACCCGGAGCTTGCGCTCGGCCTCCACTTCGGAAAAGGTAGCATCCAACTCAGGGGAATAAAAAAGCGGGTCGTAGCCAAAGCCTTGATCTCCGCGCGGTTCATCCAGAATTACTCCCTCGGCAATTCCCTCCACGGTCTCCACTTTGCCGTCCAAAGGCTTATGTTTAAAGTAAAGTTCTGACCCCAGGGCTGCCTCGGCAATTCCCTCCACGGTGTCCACCCGCCCATCCGGCCAGGCGAGCGCGATTACGCAGCGGAAGCGGGCCGTCCGCTTTTCCGGGCGGACCCCATGCAAAAGCGAAAGCAGCTTGGCGTTGTTTGCGGCATCGCTCGCGCCTTGCCCGGCAAAGCGGGCCGAGCGAATTCCCGGCGCTCCTTGCAACGCGTCCACCTCCAGCCCGGAATCATCGGCCAGCGCCGGAATTCCGGTATAGGCGCAAAGCGCCCGGGCTTTCTTGACCGCATTGGCGGCAAAGCTGTCTCCATCTTCCTCCACTGCCGGCGCCGCCGGGAAATCGGCCAGCGACAGCAACTCCACTGCCAGACCCTCAAGTCCCAACCGGATCTCGCGGAGCTTGCCGGGGTTGCGGGTGGCGACTACGATCTTCATCGAGAACAAGAAATTGAAACACGGAGCGCACAGAGATCACAGAGAATCAGCTTTGCTCTTACTCAGGGTTCTCTGTGCTCTCTGTGTTTTAAAATTCTTTTTCTTGTCCGCTCCTTATTCTGTTTTGGTTGGCGGCTTCTGAACCGGGACACCCAGGCGCTGGGATTGCAAATCGCGGAAGGCAAAGACGCTCGCGGCCAGGGCCTGGACCATTTGGGTCTGGGTCTCGGGCCGGGTGATGCTGCGGGCCTCGTTGAAGTTGCTGAGAAAACCCACCTCCACCAGCACCGCGGGCATGGCCGCCTGCATGAGCACCCGGAAGGGCGCCTGCTTGACGCCCCGGTTCTCGGTCTGCATCACCCGACTCAAGCGCTCCTGCACCAGGGAAGCGAAGAGTTCGGACTCGGCCAGGTGCTCGGACTGGGCCATGTCGCCCAGGATGAGCTCCAGGTCGCTGAGACGGGAGTCGGGCGTGGCCTTGAGGTTCAAGGTCACGTTTTCCAGCGCGGCCAGTTTGCGGGCTTCATCGTCGGTGGCTTCGAGGCTGAGGAAAAAAGTCTCGAACCCGGCCGCGCCCACCACTTCCGAGGCATTGGCATGGATGCTGATGAAAAGGTCCGCCCGCAGGTTGTTGGCCGCCTCCGCCCGCTGGAGCAGGTCCACCTGGGAATCGTCCTCCCGGGTCAGCATCACGCGCAGGCCGGGGTCGCGGCGGAGTTCAGCCTGGAGCAGGCGCGCCAGCTTCAGAGTCAGGTCTTTCTCCCAGAGTCCTCCCGGACCGCGCGCTCCGGTCTCGCTCCCGCCGTGGCCGGGGTCAATCACCACCAGCCGCACCGGCGTCTGGCGGGCGGCCATGGGCAGGGGGGTTTCCGGCCGGGACTCTTCCGGGACCCATTTCACGCTGATCGTTTGGCCCAGAACTTTCGCGAGCGGCCCGGAGAAAAATTCCGCGGGCAGGTAGAAGGCGTCCTGCTTTTGGCGGGGCGGAAGCTGGAGCGGGAAGGAGCGGTCTTCTACCGCCACCAGGCCCGTATTCGAGACCACGATCAGTTTTTCCCGGGCGCGGATAAAGAGCGAGCCGCTTTTCGGATCGGCGAAGCCGGTAAGCCCGAGGGCGGTGATGGCCTGGGGGAAGGGAAGGAAGAGGAGTTCGCCGTCGCGGAGGAAATCGGTGAAGGTGATGGCGGAGGCGGAGCCGACCCGCAATTCCACCCGCTCCGCCGCAAGGGAAGCAGCCGGGATTAGTGCCAGGATCGCCCCGGCCGTCATCCACCTGGCGAGACGTTGATATGCAGCGCCCGGGCCCGGCATCCACCCTCCAGATAATCATCCGTGGGTAGGGGCACGGCAGGCCGTGCCCCTACAGTCAGATCGAATACAGCTCCTTCTGCAAGACCGGGATGTAGTTCTTCTGGAGCACGGCGATGGCATCCTCGGTCCGGTCCACCCCGACGATGATCACCGCGTTGTCGTGGAAGCGGCCGATGAAGGGGTAGAGGTAGAGCACGTTGATGCCCGCTTCTTTCAGGGGCTTGAGCACGGCGTTGAGCCCGCCCGGATGGTCAGGGGCCTCGACCGCGAAGACCTCATGGGTGGTGACCTGGTAGCCGTGGCTCTGGAACACGGACAGCGCCTTGCGGGGGTTGTCCACCACAAAGCGCACCACCGAGGTCTCGGCTTCCGTGGCCGCGGCAATCGCCCGGACGTTGATCCCCTCGTCTCCCAAGAGGTCGCTGAGCTTGGACAACTCGCCCGGCCGATTCATCAGCGCCACCGACAACTGTTTCAAAACCATGTCCGCTCCTTACAACAATTGGAATCCGCGATCCAGGGCGTCGCGGTTGACCTGGATCAGTTTTTTTTTCTTGGCAAAGATCCGCTCCAGCGCCTGGTGGATCGAGTCCAGCGCCACCAACTCGGTCTTCTTGACAAAAGCGCCCAGCATGATCATGTTCGCGCCCCGGGGATTCTTGATCTCTTCCGCCAAAGAAGTGGCCGGGATTTCCACCAGCTCGAGGTCGCCCCGGATCGGGCGGTCCTCGATCAGGGTGGTGTTAAGGAAAAACATCCCGCCCGAAGCCACCTGGTTCTGGAACTTGAGCATGGAGGGAAGGTTCATGACCACCACGTATTCCGGCTCCGAAGCCACCGGAGAGGAGATCTCCTCATCCCCGATCGCCACCGTGCAGTGGGCGGTGCCGCCGCGGACCTCGGCGCCATAGACCGGCAGATAAGTAACGTGCTTGTCTTCCAACATGCCGGCATAGGCCAGGGTGTAGCCCATGGAGAGCACGCCCTGCCCTCCGAACCCGGCAAAAAACGACTTGATGATCATGACTCTTCTTCTCCGGCCGGCTTTTGCTTTTGGCGGCGGTCCACCAGCACGCCCGGAGGGAAGGTCCGGCTCATCACCTGGTCAATGTAGGCGCAGGACTGCTCCGGATCCAGCTTCCAGTTGGTCGGGCACATGGAGAGCACCTCGACCAGGCTGAAGCCCTCGTCGTCGAGCTGGCATTGGAAAGCTTCCCGGATCGCCTTCTTGGTCTGGCGGATGGTCTTGGGCGAATTCACCGTGGTGCGGATGATGTAGGCCGAGCCCGGGATCTCGGCCAGCAGGTGGCTGATATCCAGGGGGAATCCTTCGCGCCGCGAATCGCGGCCCTCGGGCGCGGTGGTGGCCTTCATGCCCAGCGGGGTGGTCGGCGCCATCTGGCCGCCGGTCATGCCGTAAATCCCGTTGTTGATGAAGATGACCGTGATCCGCTCGCCCCGGCTGGCCGCGTGGATGGTTTCGGCCGTGCCGATCGCGGCCAGGTCGCCGTCGCCCTGGTAGGAAAAGACCAGGGCTTCCGGCAGCGACCGCTTGATCCCGGTGGCCACCGCGGCGCCCCGGCCGTGGGCCGCCTCCACCGTATCGAAGTCGAAATAAAAATAGGCCAGCACCGCGCACCCGGCCGGGGCCACGCTGATCACCCGCTCGCCCATTTTCATCTCCTCGATGATCTCGCAGATCAGGCGGTGCACGATGGAGTGGCCGCAGCCCGGGCAGTAGTGGTTGGGCACCGGCTTTAAATACTTTGGCCGACTATATACTTTTTTCATGTGCTTTGTGCCGCAGGTTTCAAACCTGCGGCCCTTTTATTTGCGGAGCCGCTGGTAGTAGCGGCTGGCAATGATCTTGGCCAATTCCACCGGCGTCGGCGTCGGCCCGCCGGGCCGGCCATAGAAGAAGATCTCGGCCTGACCCTGAAGCGCGAGCGCCACGTCGTCCACCATCTGCCCGGCGTTCAGCTCAAAGACCAGGAACTCCTTGATCCGCGCCGCGGCCTGCCGGATTACCCCTGCCGGGAAGGGCCAGAGCGTGATCGGCCGGATCAGGCCGACCTGGAGACCTTCCTTGCGCACCCGGTTGATCGCGCCCCGCACCACCCGCGCCGCGGTGCCGAACGCCACCACCGCCATCTTGGCGTCCTGGAGCTCCCAGGTCTCAAACCGCACTTCCTTCTGCGCAATCATCTGGTATTTGCGCTGCAGCTTCCAGTTGTGCTCTTCCATCAGCTTGGTGTCCAGGATCAAGGAGCGGGAAAAGCGCGAGGGCCGGCCCTTGGCGCCCCGCAGGGTCCAGTCTTTTTCCGGGAGCTTGGCAATCGGATCGGGAAAGACCACGGGTTCCATCATCTGGCCGAGCAGCCCGTCGGCCAGCACCATCACCGGGTTACGGTAACGGTCGGCCAGGTCAAAGGCCAGGTAGGTCAGGTCGGCCAGCTCCTGCACCGAGGCCGGCGCCAGCACCACCACCTTGTAATCGCCGTGGCCGCCGCCGCGGGTGGCCTGATGGTAATCGGCCTGGCTGCCGGCGATGTTGCCCAGCCCGGGCCCGCCGCGCATCACGTTCACCACCACCGCCGGCAGTTCCTGCCCGGCCAGGAAGGAAAGGCCCTCTTGCTTGAGGGAAATTCCCGGGCTGCTGGAGGACGTCATGGCCCGGGCGCCGGTCACCGCCGCGCCCAGCACCATGGAGATCGAGGCGATCTCGCTCTCGGCCTGGATAAAGGTGCCGCCGGCCTTGGGCAGATGCTCGGCCATGTATTCCGGCACCTCGTTTTGGGGAGTGATGGGGTAGCCGAAATAGAAGCGGCAGCCGGCCCGGATCGCGGCCTCGGCCAGGGCATGGTTCCCGTTCATTAACTGCTTTTCAATACTAGGGACAGTCACCGGTATTCCCCATCCAAAATCCAAAATCTAAAATCCCAAATTCCTCACGCTCTCCAGACCTCGATCGCGGTCTCCGGGCACACGACCGCGCACAGGGCGCAGCCGGTGCACTCGCCGCCGGAAAATTCCGCGGGGTAGTAGCCTTTCTGGTTGTAACGCGCGGCCAGGCGGATGCAGCCCTGGGGGCAATGCTTGAGGCAGTAGCCGCAGGACTTGCAAAGCTCCACCTGAATCTCGATTTTTCCCTTAGTTGGCATCGGATAACGAGGCACCAGGGAAGGAGTTTTCCCCTTATCTTTTTCAGTATATCAGAATCCGGTAGCCGGGGCAAACTCAGCCGGAATCCGGGGCTTTCGCGCCGAGCGGCGCGAAGGGTTTGTGAGGCTTGAGATGCACCCGGCCGCGGCGGGTGATGGCTTGAGCCAGCTCGCGCCAGTCGCGGGAATCTTTGCCCGCGGCCAGGTAGGCCTTAAGGAACCGCAACCGGTCGGTCTGGGTGATCACATCGGTAAAAGGGATGCTCCGGTTGAAACGGTCGAGGATGATCACCTCTTCCTGCTTCGGCTTCTTCTCGCTCACCTCGTTCAGGTCCATGATCAGGAACCGGAACTTTCCCGGCTCCGGTTCCTGCAGCAGGATATTATGGAGCTTGAGGTCCGGAAAGTGAATCGGCAGTTCGAGCAGCCGGCGGAGGAATCGGGCGAGTTCGAGGATGAGTCGGCGCTTGGCCTGGAGATCATAAGGCGGAGCGGATGGCCCGAAGTTTTGCACCAGGTATTTCTTGAAATTGGCGTTCGGGAGCCTGGGGACGGCCCGGGAAATCAGGTATTCTTCGCGAAATCCAGCCGCGCGGCGCGCGACCAGAGCCACGAACTCGGGCGTGGCAATGTCGTGCTGATGGAGGAATTGCGCGACCTGCCAGGAAATTGCGGCTTCGGAGGGAGCGAAGAGCATGCGGATAAATTTTTTCGGGTAATGGAACGGCCGCTTAAGCCCTTGGCTGGAGAACATGCGACCGAGCATCACCTGCCAGACCTCCTTCTCCCGCACCACTTTCACGTAATAAAGCTGCTCGCCCTCGCCCAGGTCGGCCCGGAAGCGATAGACCCAGCTCCCTTTGTCATAGGTGCGGGCCACGAACGCGAAGGGCGCTCCAGCCCGGAGGCGGACGAACGGGTCGGCGCCAAGGAGTTCTTCGACTTTGGACGGGTTCAAGCCATTGGCCAGGAGGCCCGAGAACCCGGCATAAAGTGGGCGGAGCGACAAGGGCTCGAAAAGCTTCATCGTTCCCGTCATTATAAGGCCTGGAGATCAAGAAATAAACCGCAGGGGCGTGTTGTCCTGGATCATTTGCCCTCGTGCTCGGGCTTTGGAGGAGCAGCAGGGTAAAGGGACGGGGCCAGGCGATGGGCTTCCGCGAACCGGCGGGCCGCTTCCTCCATCTTGCCCAGCCGCTGAAAGGTGAGCCCCAGGTTGTAATGCGCTTCCGCATAGTCCGGCTGCTCTAGGAGCGCGATGATAAACTCGTGGATCGCCTGCTCTTCCCGGCCCTGGAGCGCCAGCACGTTGCCCAGGCTCAGGTGGGCCTCGGGGATGTTGTCTTTGATCCGGAGCGCCTCCCGAAACTCGGCCTCCGCCTCCGGGTATTGCGCCTGACGCGCAAAGGCCAGGCCCAGGTCCAAGCGCATCGCGGCCCGCAGCGGCCGGTCGTTCCACCGCAGCCAGGGCGCATTGCAAAACCCCAGCAAAATTAACCCGGCCGCGAGCGCCCCGAAAAGCTTGGGAAAGGCCCGGCTGCGGGCCCATCCCGCCATGCGTTCCGCAGCCAGCATGGCAAAGATAAAGGCGAGCGGCAGCAGCGGCGCGCGAAAGCGCGCGTTCACGAAAAACAGGATCACGCTCAGGCTGTAGGCGGCCCCGAAAGTGAGCAGCCAGCGGAAGCGGCGGAAGTCCGGCAGGGCCAGGCCAAAGCCGATCAGGGCCAGGGGGGCCAGCCAGGCCACGTTCACCACGGCCAGCGCCCGCAGGAGAGGAAATTGCGCGCGGTGGTAGTAGAGGTCGCGGTCGTTGCTGACCTCGGTGCGGTGGAAGAGGAAATAGGTCTTGCGCAGGAAAAGCGCGAGCCACCTGAGCGGGTGCGGCCCCATTTCGCGAAAGCTCTCTCCGTACCAGTAGGACGAGACCTCGGATTCTTTGACCGGCCGGCCCAGGGCCTGCTCGGCCCCATACACCGAGGCCAGCCACACGTCCTCCTTGAACCAGGGATCCGAGGCATACCGCGCCTGGAACTCCCGCGGGATCAGCCGCCGGGGATAGGGCACCACCACGGTGAGGCCGTCGGCCTCGGGATGGTTGCCCAGGTAGAAGTTGATTCCGCCCTGGCTCGCCACCAGCACCAGGTCGCGCGCCACGATCGCGTTGCGCAGGGTGACCGGCAAGACCGCGAGGAAAATTCCGGCGCCCAGCGCCGCGGCCCGCGGGAGCGACTCGAGGCGCGGCTTCGCCAGGAGCAGGAGCGCGAGGATCACCGCCACGACCAAAAGCAGGTTGGGCCGGGTGATGGCGGACAGGCCGAAGAGGATGCCGGCCAGGAACAGCCCGCGGCGTTGGGTTGCTTCGCTCCGGTAGAGGACCAGAAGGCCGGCCAGGTTGAAGAAAGTGGCCAGGCTCTCGAGCAAAAGCTCCCCGTCAAAATAGACCAGGTCCCAGGAGAGCGCGGCCAGGAGCCCGGCGGCCACGGCTCCGGCCCGGGAAAGGAGTTTCCTTGCCAGGAGGAACGTAAAGCCGGCGGAGAGAGAGCCCAGGAGGGCCTGGCCAAGCCGGGGCGCCAGGTAGCCGGGTCCGAAAAGTTTGGAGAGGGCGCCGAGGAAGCAGATATAGAGAGGGGCGCGGAAGTAGGCGCGGGTGCCGAGCCCCAGCCCCTCGGCGAGGCGCCGGGCGAGCAGCTCATGGGTCTCGGGGTCCAGGGACATGATCGCCCAGTAGGGCGAGCGGTAATAAGTATAAAGGTAGAGCAGCCGGATCAGGAGGGCCAGGCCGGCGATCAAACAGAACCAGGTCTTATCCGAGAGCTTATTCAATACTCATTCCCGCCCTTCCTAAATCTCCGGCTAAGAAGTAGGGGCACGGCATGCCGTGCCCCTACCAGGCCACAGCCACGGCTTTGCCTAACGCACCCTGACGCAAAGAACAATTGCCTAAAATCAAGCC
>Ga0315291_10003426_pt1 | contig 20513 bp, 17 predicted proteins | sample YL17G12_20_MG_FD_203070 | JGI IMG/M metagenome (GOLD analysis project Ga0315291, IMG submission 203070) | Sediment microbial communities from Yellowstone Lake, YNP, Wyoming, USA - YL17G12_20 | ecosystem: Environmental > Aquatic > Freshwater > Lake > Sediment | place: USA: Wyoming | collected...
ACTGATAAGCGCACATTTAATCTTCGGCATTTTCCCTCTTTATAAACGTCCGTTGTCCTGCAACTGTTATCCTATCATCTGCGAAATAACTTATTGCTTCTGAATATGCTTTATGTTCTTCAACAAGGATTCGCTGTTGTAATGTTTCGGGTGTGTCGTCATCATATACCGATACTATCCGCTGGAGTACAATTGGACCCGCATCATATTCATTATTTACAATGTGTACAGTGAGACCTGAATATTTTACGCCGGAATGTATTACTGCTTCATGAACGTGGATGCCATACATTCCTTTGCCGCCAAACGACGGCAGCAAAGCAGGATGTATATTTACAATTCTATTGGGATATGCAGTTATAATCTTCAGCCCAATTTTCTTCATATAGCCAGCAAGCACAATGAGCTCTGTAAACCATTCCTTAAGGACCTCTATTATCCGATTATCACGAACATTGTCATCCGGATATCGATGTTGATTAATAATCTGATACGGTATACCCTTTATCTGTGCAAATTCTACAGCCCCTGCACCCGGATTATTGGATATAAGTCCAACCAACTTCGCATTCAGTTTCCCGGATTCAATTGATTGGACTATTGCCCGGAAATTAGACCCGGTGCCAGACGCAAAAACAGTAATCTTTATTGGATCTGTTACCTTTTTCAATTTACCGCATCTTCCAGTAACGTAAATGTTCTTTTCCTTGTATCCAACTCTGCCAGTATACCAAATGGCACTGTTAATTTTTCGGGAATATGCCCATATGAAAAATTCATAACGGTCGGCACTTTATATTCTCTGGCAATCGGTTCAACAATATCCCTGATAGTAATATGCTGGTCACGTTTTTTAGAAGCCTTGCAATTGACGAATTGCCCTAAAACCAAACCGTTGATTTTTTTTAAAATCTTATGTTGTTTAAGCGTTGCAAATGCGCGGTCAATACGGTAAAGCTCTTCTCCAACATCCTCTAATACCAGTAATGCACCGGTAAAGTCGGGGCAATACTGAGTGCCAATACATCCAAGAAGTACCGTGAGACATCCACCGATTATTATACCTCTCGCCAAGCCGGGATAAACCACCTCCAATTGTGCTGAACTATATGCGGTGAGTTCTCTTGCTCTCAAATCTTTCTTAAGAAGTGACCAAAAATGATTATCAGCAGTAGAGTTTATCTGTTTTTCACCAAAGTCAGGTGCTACCATTAAACCGGAAAAAGTAACTAATTGAGCACAATGTATAAGAGCCAACTGCAAAGCAGTTACATCAGAATATCCAGAAAATATTTTAGGATTATTCTCAATTAACTCATAATTTATTTTATCCAGCAATCGAATAGACCCATATCCCCCTCTTGCGGCATAGATGGCTTTTACCTCAGGATTGCTGAACATCGAATGAATATCAGATAACCGCTCTGCATCGCTTCCTGCAAGATACCCGGAGCGTTTCGTAACATATTCACCAAGTATTACTTTATATCCGCAGTTTTTTATATATTGTATTCCTCGATTTAATTTCGATAGCTGTACCGGACCGCACGGAGCAATTATTCCGATAGTATCACGTGGAAGTAATCGAAGCGGTTTCTTATACATTGATTCTAAAATCATTTAATATATTAAAACAAAAATATATTAAAAAATTAAACTATGTTCAAGAAAAATATAAGTTCAGCAACAAAAAAGGGACAATTAGTAATTGTCCCTTTTATAAACATCATATTTCATTTAATTATTTTTCTACTCTTTTCTCAATAGGGTGAGAATCACTTTATTTTAACAACAGATGAATCGTTATATCCCCTCTCTTTCATTTGATTTCTCATCATTTCAGCCCCTTTCTGGTCTCTATATTTCCCAACATTTACTTTCCATAAATTACTTTCTTGCAACAAAGTTACTTCCGGTATGTTTAAAAGCGAAAGATTTTTCTGGACATTCTCTGCTTCTGTCTTGTTTGAAGTGGCTATCACTTGAACAGTATAATAGAATTCTGGTTCAGAAGCTGGCGTTGTCAATTGTGTATATTTTAAAAATGCATGTTGTGCTTTGCCTCCCGCAGTTGAATCGTCATACACAACTCTAAGCTTAGTGTACATAACAGTGAGTGCTGACCATCCGACAACAGAATTACTATCTATTTGCACTACTTTCTCCATATAAGGGAGAAGGGTATCAATCTCTCCCCTTGTCGGTTCTATTCTTGCATTAGTTTTTACCACCATTTCTTCCCAGAGTGGGAATGCGATGAGTTTATATAATTGAGTATCATCGGGATACTTCTTTAAAGCTTGGTTAAACATTTCAACAGCACCGTTAATATTATGCATTCTATACTTTACTAGCCCAGAAGCAATGATGATTTGTTTATTGTTTGGATCTTTTTTTAATACTTCCTGATACAATTCAAGCGCTTTATTATATTCTCCTATGTTTTCGTATGACACCCCTAACCCATCAGTAACCTCAGGAAGCTTCTCAGGATAGTATTCTATCAATTTACTCCAATAATTTATTGCATCTTTATATAAACTTGTATCAATCTTTCCTGCTGTCTTTTCCCGTTCTGCCCTATTAAAACTGCTTTCAGCTACACGAATGAGAGCATTCATATTTTTAGGCTCTTTTGTTAACAACTGCTTAGCTAAATCATTTGATTTCTCATCATTTCCCATTCCGAATTGAGAAACAATCATACCTTCAAGATACTTGTTATCCAGTTCGAGACTTCGGCAATACGACTTAAGCCTTCCTGCATACTCATATTCTGAATAGGATTTCTGAAACGCCGTGAATCTTCTTAAAGAATCAGATTCATTGTTAGCCGTTTTTAAAAAATTTGAACCATTAGTACAAAGGGTTAAATATAAGCCCCTTAGATTACCATCAACTTGCTTATCAAATTTAGAGGAATACTTTAAGCTGAGCTCATATTGCGTCAGCGACTTATCCAGAGCACTTTTATCAGCGCTGTTTTTGTTATTATATTTATTCTGATATAATTGGCCTAACCAAAAATACGCTTCAGCATCAGTAGGCACTTCTTTTATCCGCTGCTCCATTACGGCTATACCTTCATCAACTCTATTAGTATTCATATATACTTTCATACCAGTAACAGCGTAACTTTCACATTGTATATATACATACAATGCAAGAATACCCGTTAAAACTAACAGCATGTAACGTTTCATACCAACCTCCAAAAAGTCGCATTGCAAAAAAATAGTTAATTAAATAGAAACAGTGTTTAAGTTAATAAATTTTGTTAAATAAAGCAATAATTTTAACATATTTTTTATATATTACATTCATTACCATCCGTTACATTTTAATATACAGTTATATTCAGAAAATATTCCCGATTTTATTTTTCTACGTTAAATAAATTATTCCAATTCCCATACGGCAGTTCGTATATCCCTGCATTCGTTATAAATGCAGTAACATACTCAGCAGGTGTAATATCAAATGCAGGATTATACACCGATACTGTTTTGGGAGTTATGGTCACACCAAAACATTCTGTAACTTCTTTACTTTCACGGTGTTCAAGTGTAATTTCTTCCCCAGAACGTAATGATACATCAAATGTTGAATATGGTGCCGCTACATAAAACGGTATATTATGCGCCTTACAATTAACTGCAAGTGAATAGGTGCCTATCTTATTAGCAACATCACCGTTTTTTGCAATTCTATCTGCTCCAACGATTACGCAGGAAATTTTATTTTGTCTCATTAAGCTTGCCGCAGCACTATCACAAATGAGAGTAACGGGTATACCAAGCTTTTCACATTCCCATGCTGTTAATCGCGATCCCTGTAATAACGGACGAGTTTCATCTGCATAGATATGAATATGTTTTCCCTGCCTGAATGCTGTAATAATTACCCCAAACGCTGTTCCAATACCCGCTGTAACGAGCATTCCGGTATTACAATGAGTCAGAACAGTATCTCCCTCCTTCAACAGCTTTGCGCCATATTCTCCAATTTTGGTACATAATATCGTATCTTCATCATAAATGCGATGGGCTTCCAACTCTATTACTGTATATAGTTCTTCGGGATTGCAGCCATTATGGGTAAATACTACTTTCCGAATTCGCTCTAAAGCGAAAAACAAGTTGCGTGCTGTTGGCCGAGCACTCGCTATCTCAGTTACTGTATTTTCTATCCAGGAGTAAAAATCATTTACATTGTTCTGTATTCCTTCCCGTGCCGCCAGCACCACAGCATACGCGGCAGCGATTCCAATGGCCGGTGCTCCTCGAATTTGCATATTTTTTATCGCTCGTATAACATCTCGATACTCCCGTGTCTGAATATACGTCAAACTGCCCGGCAAACGCGTCTGATCAATATATTGAAATGTGTTACCCAACCATTGGATTGATTTTATTTCTGGATAGCTATTTTCACTCATTGAATTACTCACCAATTATCTGAACTATAAGAGATCGCTGGCGGGGACGATTGTCAAAATCTATAAACACGACCTGTTGCCAGGTTCCAAGCATAAGCTTTTGATGAGAAAACGGAATAGTTAATGATGGACCAATGAGAGATGCTCGAAGATGAGCAAATCCATTCCCATCACCCCACGCAGCATCGTGATTATACTGTCTATTGCGAGGAATTAATTCTTGTAAAATACATTTTAAATCCGTTAACACTCCACTTTCATACTCAATGGTAGTAATCGCCGCTGTCGAACCGGGTACAAATACCGTTACAATTCCATCTTGAATGTGCTCGTTCTTCAATACCCCTTCGAGTAACGAGGTAATATCAAGAATTTCATCATTACCCCGAGTACTCAGCGAAATAGTCTCACTTTTTACCATCTTCTGACAAATCCTTCACATATAGTGAAATTTGAAAATAATGTTTATCATCGTATTCTTTCCCTTCGTATGGCTGTACAGTAATCCGTTCAAAAAAATTCAAACTTCTTAAATATATTATATATTGGATTATCCGCTCCTGCGAATTATCCAATAGAGTTTTCCCTTTCACCGTAATATTTCGGAATTGTCTGGGTTGGAAAACACCGCTAATAAGAACATTTTCGAACTTTTTTTCATGTATTATTATCTGATTTATAATGATATCCGAAGGCACTTGTTGTTGTGAAAACACCTTTAGAATATTTTCTATCGTATCATATTCAGTTTGAAGTTTTGATAGGTCGGTTATCTGTTTTTGGATATTAATGATACTGTTTCGCTTCGTTAACAGCGAATTGTATGCCCCCCATTGGGATTGTTTATAGGACCATTCAGACTCTATTTCTTGAAAACGGGATTTTTCACCTTTTAATTCAGATGAAATATTAACTGTTGCTTGAAATATGACACCCATAACGATAAAATAAATAAATCCTATACCGAATAAAATAACACGCACAATTCTTTTTTCCTGCTTTTCTTCAGGAAGAAGATTAAGTTCCTGCGTTGAATCTAATGCTAATCCAATTGCACCATGAAGCGCCGGGACGTCCTGGAGAAGCTGATCAAAATCGGTTATATCCCTCCCAATAATTAATTTCGAAGAAACGGTAAACCGTTTAACAGGAATGTTTAATTTTGATTGTAATTTTTCAGGCAAGAGATTTATATCCGCACCACCCCCTGTCAAAAGAATAGAACCAACCCGGGCATCCTTGTCATTCGCCCGATAAAAATCAATGCTCCGTTGTAATTCCAATACAAGTTTTTCAACTAAATCATATAAAAGTATCCCAATGCGTGAAACAGGAATCCCGGATTCTGTATACCGTTTATCATTCGTTTCGGTGATGCCGTATATCTGGAGTAATTCTTCTGCCGTCTTTCTATCAATAGAAATAGAAATATTTTCAAAAGTAAGTGTTCCGATGAGTGAAGCAGTGAAATCTATTGCCCCAACATCAATATCTCTAATGAGTTTGACCGTACCTTTATTTGCAAAAAGCAGTTGTGATTTCGTTCCGCCAAAATCAAAAACCATCACACCATCAACCATTTCACGAGGATAAAAGTTGCGAAGATTTTCCTGCACTGCTCGATGAGGGAATGTTAGTTTATCGGGTATAATCCCACAATTCGTTAGAAGTTGTAACCAGTTCAATAATTCATTTTTATCTATTATATAAATTCTTACAAGCACTTGAGGTGTTTCATTTACTTCGGTCTTTTCAATAATTTCAAACAATATTTCGGGTTCGGCCAATGTTTCGGGTACTAATTTTTGCGCCCGTAAATGCACTGCCTGAATCATCTCCTTTTCTTCAAGTAATGGAAACGTTTCAGTTTTTGTTACAACGGCTAAAGAACTTATCGAAACTATTACTTCTGCTATTTGAAGAAAGTCATACGGTGCTATTTTCTGAATTGCAAGTGCAATTGCATCGTTTTTTTGCTCCCGACTAAAGTCTTCACTCAAATCAATTTCCCCACATTTGTAGGTATTCAAAACCAATTCTGATTTTGTTTTTTTAAGTTGAACAAACTTCACATTTTTAGTACCAATATCAATACCAATAACAATATTACTTTTAAAGAAATATTTTCGAATTCTCAGTAAAAATTTAGTTATAAACAACAAACCTGATAAACGCTGGAACGTTTGCGGTTCTTCAAACTGAAATAATTCAGTATAAACAGGCGGCTGAGCCTTTTTTTTCTCTTGTTCAATTACCTCTATGGAGGTTTCTATTCCAGGAGTTTCAGCGATTCGTTTTACTTCTTCGAATTCAATATTTTCAAGAATTACTCCCTCTTCAACACGATGGAAATACCGCCACCCGAGCGACCGAAGAATCCAACTCATAAAACGCTGTTTAACGGGTGCATAAGGTAATTGTTCTGCTATCTCTGCAGTAAGACTTTTTTCTGTTTCAGAAAGACTCCGAATCTCACTCCGGAGCATTTCGATAAATTCGTAATCCTGAAACGTTTCAAGCTCATCTTCTTGCCTAATCTCCTCAAGAAAACTCTCTCCTTTAAGAGCTTCTAAACGCTCCTCTGGAGTTTCCAATAAACGGTCTATTGTAGTGCTCTGGGTCGTATCAAACATACAGTAGATGTCCAAATAGATTCATTAAGAGAAATTAAAAAATCAAATCATTTCTTTGTTTCTCTTTGAAATATCAATTATCGAGTAATGATTTCTCTCCGAATACTCCCCATAAAATCTAAATATTCTTGATTATTTTTTAGTTTTCTAAAATCGGGGTCCCGTACGAGCTGGCTAAATACCTGCGTTGTATCTTTTATGTACGCTTGATGGAGAAACTGAAAACCCTGCTGTAGTTTATCTAATTTAAGGTAAATACAACCTATATTATAAAGAATTCTCGGATTTTCAGGATTTACCTTTAAAGCATCTTGATACCATTTAAGTGCTTCATCGTATTTCTCAATATAATGATTCAACAAGCCCATAAGATAGAGTGCTTTTTCGTATGTTGGATCGAGCTTTATTGCAATCGCACAGTTTTCAAATGCTTTTTGAATTTCTTCAAACTTATAATAACATAAACTTAAATTGAAATATAACCGTTTTTCGTCGGGTATTAGTTTAATTCCTTCTAAATATTCCCGAATACATCCGCGATAGTTTTTCAATTGAAAATAGCTATTACCAAAACGAAGCCGTTTTAAACCTTCTTCACGCACATCTTCTTTTACATAATATAATTCAACACCACGGATAAGCTCTCCGCTTTCCACCGACTCAGGAATATTTTTTGCATTCCATCTGGTCTTGCCAAATAATTTGCTCGAAGGCAGTTTCAGGGTAAATACAATCGGAACATCCTCATCAACAGAAATATATGGAATTTTTTCAATTACGAGCGTTTTTAACGTATCTGTGGCTGTCTCCCAGACAATCGGCTGATTTTTTTCCTTATCAATAATAGATGCCATTACATAAACATTTTCTACATCTTGTTCGCCAGTATTCTTGATAATTCCGGACACAGTATATTCCTCATTGTTCTGGTCAAAAACCCATTCTTCTTGTATTTTTTCTATTTTCCTGATACCTACTTCTTCTTCAATTACCGTTGGAGCATCTTCAGTATCCCGATAGACAATACGATTGTGAAGAACTGCTTCAGAAAACATCGTTGTAATTCTCATCGTGAATTCTTCCGCAGAGAACTTCTCCTTAATATACACCAATGACAGCTTGTTTTCTTTTAATATTTCTTCAGGAGGAATACGGCACACAATTTCAAATTTTATCTTCTCATGAGAAGCTATCCGTGAAATTAATTGATTTCCCTCTATTCTCATTTCTTCATCATTGTAATGCAAGATAATCGGTTTGCCATATTTATCCTCTATATATCCGATGATGTAAAAATTTTCTATCGTCTTCACACTAATGTTTTTTAACTGTCCGGTACATTTATATCCTAACAGCTTTTTATTTTTGTCATATAACGCTTCCCATTTTGGGTTTATTAATTTTAAATTTTGTAATAACTCATCTCGAAACCATTGTTCAGTCTTTTCATCAAGAACACGTGTATCGTACAGTAAATACAGATTTTGCCGATATTTACCCTTTAATATATCATCTTCAAGATTCCGAAAAGACCATTTCCCAAAGAGTAATGATTTATTGAGTGGGAAATTAATTATTACTTCAAATGGAACTGATTGTCCTGGTTTAATGAGTGGAAGTATAGAGTAATCAGCAGCCTTAAATATGACCAGTCTCCTGGTAATAATTTGATATGTCTTTTGGGTTTTTGCATCTATAATTGCAGCAATAATAACAGCACTTTTTACTTCAGAAAGTCCTGTGTTTTTAACCTCACCTTTTACTGAAAAACTTAAATTATTTCCTCCAACCTGTGTATTGCTGAGCCATTCATCTTTTGTAATAGAAAGACGAACAATTTTCTTTATATATCTTTCGCCCATATAAATCTATAATAATTATACAATAAAATATAACAAGATTTTTTATTCTAATCAAATAAAACCGTACGAACCTATTGCATAAATAGATTTTTGTGATATGAGATTATCTTGCCCCGTCTGTCTCAATAAGCGGACCTGGGTCACGCAACGACCTGTTAAAATAATTGTCTTTGTCCCGTACAGGATGAATCACAGCACGAATCAGTCATACTTATTGCAGACGAAACAATCACTAACATTTTTAAAATAGTCTCAATATATAATATAATCATTATTTCCTTTTGTTCTTTGATATAAAGAATAGACAATCATTATGTACCGGACATTCAATACAAAGCGGCGTAGATTTACAAATAGACTTCCCTAACAGTACAAAAAGCGCATGAAATTCATTATACAATTTTGTATCTTGAGGCAGAGATTCCTCACAAAACTGCTTTAATTTCTTATATGACAGAGTATCGGTTGTATATCCAATACGACTCAGTATCCGATTTGTATATGCATCCACAACAAATGTTGGTTTATTTAATGCATACAACAAAATGCTATCCGCAGTCTCTTCTCCAATCCCATAAATCTGCAACAAATCATCTCTCAGCTCTTCAAGTAATGTTTTAGCCATATCCCCTATCTTATAGCTATATTTTGTTTTATAATATTCAAGGAACGACTTGATTTTATGTGCTTTCTGATTATAATAGCCCGATGACCGTATCAAAAGAGCCAATTCCTCTTGAGACAATATTTCCAACCGCTCAGGCTCTAACACATCTTTCGTTTTAAGATTGTTTATAGCACTTACAACATTTTTCCATGCCGTATTTTGAGTTAAAATTGCTCCGATGATGACTTCAAACGGTGTCTCACCAGGCCACCAGTGACAGGGTCCAAAATATCCGTATAGCCTCTGAAATAATTCATAAAGACTCAGTTTCGGTACTTGTTTTTTACGAGATGCTCCCATAAACGTTTTAAAATAACAGATTTACTGTTTCAATACTCGTTGCTGTGTATTGGTATTGTCATCAACACATAAAAATTGTTATAATGCTTTCGTCTGGTTATAATACATTATCCATTTTTCGTTAAACATCGTTTAATTTCAAAGAGAATCACTCCTGCTGCAACCGAGGCATTTAAAGATTCTAATCCGCCTGAAAGCGGGATTGAAACAATTTCATCACAATGTGACCGTACAATCCGCTTCATACCATATCCCTCTGAACCGAGAATTACTGCTAACGGCAAGACAAATTCAGCGTTGTATAAAGAAACATTTGCTTTGCTGTCCGTTCCATATATCCAATAACCTGATTTTTTTAATTCCACTAATGTGCGGGCAACATTTGTTACTTCGCACAATGGAATTTTAAAACACGTACCGGCAGATGTAGATGCGACTACTGCGGTAATTCCAACCTGCCGGCGTTTTTGATAGACCACACCATGAAAACCAGCACCATATACAGACCTGATAATTGCACCAAAATTATGAGGATCTTGTATTTCATCAAGTACTACGATTAACGGCTTTTCACTATGCGATTCTAATGTTGTTACGAAAGTTATAATTGAATTAAACGGTGAAATATCTGGCAAAAGAGCGCATATACCACCTGAGCGAATATGGTGCACTTTCCGCTCAATTATATATCGAGGCATCGGCTCAATAACAGTATTTGGACTTTTCTCTTTTACAAAACCCACAAAAAATTCATAGTCTTTTAATGATGGGGAAAGAAAGACTTTTTCAATTGGAAAACCCTGCTGCAATGCCGTTATAACGGCATTTTTCCCATAAATATATTCGTTCATTTTTGATAACAAGACCTCACATTTTTTATTAATATATACAGATAATCTGCCGACAAAATTGACAGCTATGAATTTCTTGATGTTAACAAACAACCGTATAAATCTTTTATCACAACACGAATCGGTAACCTCAACTTACACGAAGCAAAACTCTATAAAAAACCGATTGACTTTCGTATTTAATACAGCCATAAAAATTTCTATCTCCTTCTTTTCTTCTATCTCTTTTATAATGTTTGTTCCTTTTATCGGGTGTTTGTATCACAAAATATTAGAAATGATCATTTTTTAAATATTGAGAAAGAATTTCATACCCAAGAATGCCAAATGATGTGCTAACATTCAGTGATAATTTTGCTCCACACATTGGAATACTCACACAAACATCACACAAATTTAACGTCTCCTGTTCAATTCCGATATATTCATTTCCAAGAACAATTGCTACCGGAAAGGTATATGTATATTCATTAAAATCAAAACTGTTTATGGTCTGTTCTAATGCCACAATAGCTATATCTTTTTTCTTCAATTCACTAATTGCTTCGCGGGAGGTTCTGTAATAATTCCACGGAACAGTTTCTACTGCCCCTAATGCGGCTTTGTCTATTTCTTTTCGGGGCGGTTTACCAGTATATCCGGTAAGAATTAGCTTGGCTGCACGTATTCCATCTGCTGTGCGGAATATTGAACCAACATTAAAGAGACTTCGAATATTTTCTAAAATTACATAGAGCGGAAGTCGAGGCGCATTTTTTAGCATTTCCTGCGTTTTCGACTGCCGCTGAAGCTCTTCAAATCGTAATTTCCGGTGCCGTTCTTCCACAATAAAAGAAATCCATCCCCTAAATTAATCTGGATACAACACTTTTGTATTTTTATAAAAAATAACTAAAATAAAAAATAAACCGCAGAGTTAAAACCAGAGAAGACATAGAGAACGCAGAGAAGAGTCTTCTATTATAGAAAAAAAATTCTATGAAAATTTTCCACATATCTCTAATGCACCTCTATTTGTTCTCCGTATTCTCTGCGCCTGCCCGCCGTCTTTTTGGAGGGTCTCCGTGGTTAAAAACAAATAAAAATTACAAAATTTATGCTGATTAAATAAATACCTTTGAGTCTGCTGAAAAAGTCATTTTTTACACCCACAAACGAGTTTGAGGGTGCCACAATGAGCTTAATAATTAATACAAGAAATTGTCTCTACTAATTTTTCTATACTTTTTCAGCAGAATCAAATACCTTTAAATATTATTGCAAAAATGTCTAAAAAATCATTTAATTGAATATATGATATTTATTTTTTGATTCAATCGTTTGGAAAAACCTCTGTTCAATCATTGGGGATACTGCCTTCTATGCCAAAAGGAAACTCACCTCATCCGGGTAAAACGAAGCACGATAATCTCATTGTTATTTATCCCCATTCCAGTTTTTAAGAGTAAAGAACTTGATAGATGTTCCACGTGCGGAACAGTGATAAAAATATAACGGCCTCATTGAAAAGACAATAAATTACCGATTTTCTTTTTTCTCCCCTAAACGCTGAGGATGTATTTGTATCCAGTTTTTGCATTTAAGACAAAAAACCGAAACAGTATCCTGCTTTGTTCGAATTGGATTTCCACACGTTGTACAATTCACCACCACAAATTCTTGAGATATTTCCATCATAATCTCTCCCCTTGTTCTTTTTCAGAAGCAATATCTGAATGATACATTCCCAAAAATTGTTTTTTCCAGTTTAAATAGGCATCATTCCTGATTGCCTCTTTTGCACTATTCATAAGCCTTTGATAAAATGTGATATTGTGAAGTGAGGTCAAACGAGGACCGAGCATCTCTCCAGCATTAAACAAATGCCGTATATATGCGCGTGAAAAATGCCTGCAGGCATAACAATCACACAATTCATCAATCGGTGATGGATCGCTTTTATAAACAGAGTTTTTAACAACAACTCTTCCTGTATGCGTATATGCCCACCCATTTCTGCCAACCCGAGTCGGCAACACACAATCAAACATATCTACACCAAATTCGATACACTCAACTAAATCCTCTGGTTTGCCCACACCCATTAAATACCGCAGCTTATTCTCAGGAAGAAGATCCGCTGTAAATGATGCTATATCATACAATGCCGCTTTTGGTTCTCCCACTGATAATCCCCCGATAGCATATCCCGGAAAATCAAGCATTGTAATTTCTTCTATTGACAGTTTCCGCAAATCCTGAAAAATGCTCCCCTGCACAATACCAAATAAGGACTGCTCATACGGATGGTAATTTATTCCTGAATGAAAGGCATCGAGACTTTTTTTAGCCCATTGTATTGTAATTCGGTTTGCTGATTGAGCCTCAATTTTTTCAACAGGATAGTGAACTGGCCTGTCAAGTGGCATTATAATGTCTGCCCCAATTTTTCTCTGTATCTCAATAATATCTTCGGGCGTAAAAAAATGATAAGTCCCGTCAATATGGGATTGAAACATAACACCTTCTTCACTGACCGTTCTCAAATCAGCTAAACTGAAGACCTGATACCCGCCGCTGTCCGTCACTACTGGATGATTCCAGCCAATAAATGAATTAATACCCCCCATAGAATATATGACATCGGCACCGGGACGCAGGTATAGATGATAGGTATTATTAAGAATCATAGTCGTTCCGCTGCGTTCAACATCTTCAGGGGTAAGTGTTTTTATAGAACCCTGCGTACCAACCGGCATAAAAACGGGCGTTTCTACCATCCCATGGTCAGTGATTAATTCACCGCAGCGGGCTCGTGAAGATACATCTCTGTGTATAACTTTGAAATTCACTCCACATCACGATACAAAAATAAAACCAATTTTTTAATTCATAATTAATACTTCAGCCTTCAATAACAATCAATAATCATCAGTAACAACTCTTCATAAAAGTAAACATATAGTATATAAATGATTTCTTAAAATATCAATTATAATTTCATAAAATAATTCATTTGACTTTCTGCTGAATTTATAATAAAAAAGGGCGGCTTGCACCACCCTCATAAAAAGTGTATCGTTAACTACTCTCACCAATCCCCGCCAAAAAAAGAGAAATAGTATATGGGCTTTGATGTACCTTTTAAATCATATCGCCAGGCAATATCTGTTCGGAAATACATCCATCCAAAAAGATTCCAATTTATTCCAGTGCCAAAACCGCTCCGAAGGTCTTTAAAAACGTATGAACCATCAGCCAATCGCTGAGTTGCTTTAAAATTGTTGCCATCCCATGCAGAACCAATGTCAAAGAAAAAGGATCCAGTAATATTTTGCAGCACCAAATTAGTTGGCCACCCCAACAGGAGCGCCTCAACAAACGGAAACCGAAACTCCGTGTTGGATATTCCATACCGACTGCCCGTTATTTCATAATACGGATATCCTCGTAACGGGGTAACCCAATAAGAAAAGAACACAGATTTGAGGTCGGTTTGCAATCCTCCTTTAAAACTTCTGTTAATCCAATTATCTACACCACCCAAAAAGAATCTTTCGGGGGTTTCTCCATCGCTGTACCCACCAGACAACCGAAATGCAAATGATGTTTTACCTCTTATCAGCTTATATTTCCGGTAATCACCCATCACCGTACAAAAACTCAGCCGACTAATTTTATCACCAATCGGAGGACTGTAGTTTATTGTTAAACCCGCCCTGATTCCATCAACCGGGCCAAATATTCCCCATAGAGATGTATCACGAACTATATCTAATGATGAACGATACACTGTATATTTCTCATTTAATATTTGGAAAACTTCATCAAAAAAATATTGTTCAATAAGCTGATAAAAAAATCCATAATCAACTCTGGTATATTTGCTGAATGGATGTGAAGCCATCAAATCAATTCCGTAATCTCTAATACGATAATCAATTTGATAATATTGATTACCAACATTATAAAAGCTGGTGAAGAAATAAGGATAATTATGAATTCCAATACCGTAATCAGTTTTTCGGGATAAATACAAATAGAAAAGCTGGTAACTGCTGTTTTTTAGGTCAAAGTATAAATCTGAGGCAAATAAAAATGTATGATTCCCTAATATATCACTAAACTGAAAAACACTGCTTCCCTGAATTCCATAAAACGTATTATATCCATAATTACCATACATATAATCCGGTGTTAATTGGAGTTTGTATTTGTATTCTTTATATTTTCCACTTGCAGTTTTATATTTTGTTGAATCATACTCTGCCTTCGCGATGCTTGCCTTTTCTGCCGTAATACGATTCCGAAGTCTTTCATCAAAAATATATTGCGATAAATCAGTTTGAGTGTATTTTTTCCGCTCTTCATTTGCAAGTTTTTCAGCAATTATAGACTCCTGCTTTTTTTGCTGCTCATTTTTTTGAGCAATAATCTGATTAAAAAATACTGTGTTTTTTAGCTGAGATGCTTTTGACTCCTTGCTTAATGGATTTTTTATCATAAAAACATCCCACCCACCGTCAACAAATGAAGAAAAAACTAATTTCGAACCATCTTTTGACCAGGAAAGCTGATAACAACCGGATAATGCATTGGTTATCGGATAGCTTTCCCGCGTTTCCAAATTGTAAATGTATACATTTGAAATGCCGTTTGCCTCAGATATATAAGCAAACCGTTTTCCGTCCGGTGCCCATACCGGAGCATCATCATTAAAATCATTCACCGTTAAACGCTCAATATCTGAACCATCAACATTCATAATATAAATATCTGTCGTCATAAATTCTTGAAATTGCATTAAAACAGGTGCTGTTCCATTCATACCAACGTTATCTTTTCTATCGGATACAAATAATATTTTTGTTCCATCCGGAGACCACGCCGGTGAACTATCAGTAAAATAATCATGCGTTATTGTCCGAAATGCTTTTGTTTTCCAATTATATGTATATATGTCAGCCGCACCATTTTTTGTTCCCTGAAATACAAGCTCATCGCCCTGTGGAGACCAATCTGCGCCAAACACGCCATCAAGATCAAACTTTGCCTGTTTAACATCCTTTTTCTTTACATCAATAATAGTCAATGCATCACGGCTTCCTGCCTTCACGGATAGCGCTAAATATTTTCCGTCAGGAGACCAGCTCATACCCGGAGATAACCAGTGTAATTCTTCAAGTGATGCATTACGCTGTCCTTTCAATATTTTACCTTGTAATTTACCGTCAACAGCAGACATAAGCATTATATCATTATATCCATCTCTATCAGTAAGAAAAGCAACCTTGTCACCAGTGGGAGACATTGCCGCACCTAAGTTCAAATAATTATTTGACCGCTTCCTATGATCCGTCAAACGAGTAGCAAATTCTCCAAGCTGTTCCCGATTCGCAATATCTGGATAGTACTTTCGCTTCATCGTTATTTCCCATTCTTCCAGCAGCTTTTTTGAGTCAATGCCAAGCGATGATCGGATACCTTTATCTACATCCTTTGTGATATTTACCCTCCTTACAACATCCGCAACTTTCTGCGCTCCGTATTTCTCTTCAATATGCTTAAATATTGACTGACCCTGCGGATAAGGACTCATTTTAGTCTTTAAATAGTCATTAATAGTTGCATCCCGGACCACCATATCCGTTCGTGTATCCCACCAAAGCGATAAATATTCTGCCAATCCTTCTGCAAACCATAATGGAAGCTGCAATTGCACATTACTGGATAAAATAGACTGAACAGACCCGCCATAAATCATATCATTCATATATCCGTGAACTAACTCATGTCGCAATACATGATAAAATTGTTCATACGAACCTTCAAATGGCACAACAATACGGTTTTTAAATAATTCGGTAACACCTCCAATTCCTTCTTCCATATAGTCCGGAATCACATTCGTCTGCTGAAAATCATTATGCGATTTATAAACAACCACTGGAATTTTTTTCCGAATCTGATATTCAAACATATCCTGCAATCTTGTCAGCTGAGCTTCCATCACTTCTGCAGCAAATTCAGCGATATAATTACACCCATCATAATAATGAATCGTAAAATGAGGAGTTTCTATGTACCGCCAATCAAACGCATTGTATTGCACTTTGTTCTTCCCGAACGATTGAGCAAATGTAAGTGATGGAATCCCTATCATAATTAAAAACAAAATAGATTTTAAAAGTAATTGTCTCATTGTTCCTCCAAAGATTCTCCTATTCAGAAACTTCATTTGTTTAATAAAAGTTCCTTATATATAAATATACAATTATAAATGTTATTTATTACGAAAAAATTTTCATCCTAAAAAGAATTTTCACCGCCATTTTTAATATTTTTTAAAGCTCCATTATATTTATGACGATAATTAAAATGAAGCCTGAAAAAATCGTAGTCGTTTCTACAAGGAGGTAGCTGCAATGTCTATAGATTCAGTAGGGCAAATAAGCTACTCATTCCCAAATATCCCGAAAACTCATCTTCGATATGTTGTTAAGGATAAAGTACAGGTACAGGTTGTAGATTCAGATAACGGTGAAGTAATTCGGGAAATACCCAGAAAGCTTTCTTCAAATATTTATGAAAGTCTTTATGCATAAAAATTAGTGGTGAGTTTCAATAATCAAGTAAATATATAACTATTACTTTGATAAATCCTGTTTTTTTATTTAAAACAGGATTTTTATTTTTTAAAAGAGATGAATGGATATACCCTTTTTCTTATAAACTTCAACTCCTCATTTTTGTAAAAACCAACACTATACAAAACGAAAGGATATGCAATCAGTAATAATATCTTTACCGGTGCTTTAATCCAGTGAGGAACAAAAAACGGGATAAAAAACAAAATACTAATCATACAGACAACCAGCAAAAGCCGCTTATATTCATATATTATAGGGTATATTCTTTGAGATACAAAATACATAATACCCGCCATAACCGCATAAGACACCGCGGTCGAGACCGCCGCTCCCATCATAGTATAAGAAGGTATCAATAAATAATTAAGTGCGATATTTACCCCAGCAGCAGTAATAGTGATTAAAGGAAGATTTTTGGATTGCTTTTTAATATAGATTCCGACAATAAAATTAACATAAATTCCGTAAAAGACATACGCTAACATTACCACCGGGATGATGGACAATCCACTCCAATACTCCTCTCTTATCAGATATTTTTCAATAAATGGCAACTTTATCTTCACAAAGAAATATATAAAATACGAAATAAACAGATAAATCCAGCCAACTATTAAAACAAAGTAAGTCAACACCCGGGAATATATTTCTTTAGCATTTTCTTTTTGGGATATCGATGTGAAGAACGGATGCCACGCAAACCGAAAAGCAGCGATAATAATGCTCATAATCATTGATATCCGGTATGAAGCGGAATAGATACCCGCCATTCCGGCGCCATGCATCCGCTCGATAAACAACCGGTCAATAAGATCCAGAGAAACAACCGAAATTCCCGGGAAAATATAAGGCAATCCGAATTTCATTAATCCGACAAACACTGTCTTTGAAAGACGTATCGTTAATCTATTAACAACAATCGGAGAAACAGTTAAAAATGTGATAACAGAGGAAATAAAATTTGCTATAAATACCCCTTCTTTCCCCCATATCGGGATAAAAACAATATTACCGATAACGGTGAGTATAACATTGACGATTTTCAATGTCATAAATAACATTGGGCGGTTTTCAGCACGAAATACTAAAAACGGCAAAATTGCCAGTGCATCAAACAGTAATATTCCCGCATTCCACCGAACAATATCAGAATTTTCAACGGCTTCTAAGAGCCTGTTCGGGAGAAGTAAATCCGAAATGATGCCGGCATTGTAAAAAATAAGAAAACTTAACGAAATTGAAACGGCACAGATGGCATAAAATGCTGTGCTGAAAACATTTTTATTCGTATATCCCGTCTCTTTTAACATATAAAACCGGAAAAACGCCGTATCAAACCCTAAACAAAATAAAACAAATACAAATGCATTAAACATCGCAAATATAGTTACTTCACCGAATTCAACAGGAGAACCAAGCAAATATGTCTGAATGGGGAGTAATAGAAACGTTACAGAGCGGGATAAAACAGTCGTTAAACCATAAATGATAGTATGCGTTCCTAACCGCTTCAGTTCAGATAACATCGAAATGTAAATAATTAAATATGTCCAATATAATCAACTTCTATATCTATGCTCAATTAATTCTGTGTTATAAAAACCGTCAGATTTTTTGATGGAATGATTTAAATTTCTGTTTCTGAAAATTTATCCATCAGGCTTTTAAGCTTTGCAACAGTAAAATCACGTTTACTTTTCAACAATTCATTTTCCCGTTCGAGCAATTCAATCCGTTTTTTCAATGCAACGTTTTCGTTCCGTAAAAAGATCAGCTTTTTTGCCAACAGTGAAAAATGTTCTTCCAGCAAAAGTAAATCATTTGAAATATGTTCCGATGAATCGTCCATAATTTGTATGAATATAAGTTTAAATTACATCCGATTCCATTCTTCAAGTGGCATATCTTGAGCCAATTTTAACCCACCGACTGCACCAGCATAAATTGGGTCCTCAACCAGCCGAATCTTAATTTTCCCCAAACTCGCCAATTCCTGCTCTATCACACCGGCTAATCCCTGAATTCTACTGCCGCACCCTGCTATAATAATGTTTTCCCGCAACTCCTGTTGATACTCAGGATCAAAGTCCAGAATCAGTTCTCTCAGAACTTTAATCATATCCGGAACAATAGTTAAGCAGGCATCGCGTAATTCGTTGGTTATATCATACGGCACCATTTTCCCGCCAACCTGAAATTCGACTACCGTTTTATTGGCTTTCTTCCCAATAAATGCAAATTGTTCTTTGATACGGCGCATTAATAATGGTGAAATTCGTGCATTGGGTATCCGAGTTTTTACTAAATCATACAGTGTCTTATCAATGAAATTTCCCGCCTTATAAAGTGTCCGCTGGTCACCAGGCTCTGGTATAGAACCATGCATACGGCATATATCAAGCGTACCTGCACCAATATCTACAATGACGCTAAAACCATACATCCCCATTCCATACGCAACAAGAAATGGTTCTGAAACAACAACCACCGAATCCACTAATCCCTCTAATAACTTTCGTATGACCTGTTTTTCCTCAACGGTTGCACGTGCCGGTGCGCCAATTATAACAAATAATTTTTGATTCTCTTTTTTATCAATTAAGGAAATTAAATACCGTAGAAATCCATCTATTGCCTCTTTTTGCCGCTCTGAATTTGGTCTATCTTCAGGTATATCAATAACCCCCTTTTCAAGTGGATAATATAAATCCAATGATAACCGCTTCCGGTAACACTCATCACCATAAAGAATCTGCTTTTTTAATAATTTATAAGCAACCAAATCTTTCGCAAATCCCACAATACTGGCAACATTAATTAATCTCCCATTACTGGTAGCAATAGCACTTTGCGATGTACCCAAATCAATACCAACAGTGAGATGCTCCAATGCTTGATGATGCACGTTGTCTGTGTTGAGCATAGTCTTCCCCTTATATTTAAGTACCTTCTATTGATTTGACTGTACTCCATAGCACGTCCGTACCCCTGGCAGGACTTGAACCTGCGACACAAGGTTTAGGAAACCTCTGCTCTATCCATACTGAGCTACAGGGGCAAACAACACAATACAGCATTCAACCGTACTTTTCCTTAAATTGCTCGTAATTGTTAATTAAATATCCCCCTTTCA
>Ga0315291_10003429_pt1 | contig 20507 bp, 14 predicted proteins | sample YL17G12_20_MG_FD_203070 | JGI IMG/M metagenome (GOLD analysis project Ga0315291, IMG submission 203070) | Sediment microbial communities from Yellowstone Lake, YNP, Wyoming, USA - YL17G12_20 | ecosystem: Environmental > Aquatic > Freshwater > Lake > Sediment | place: USA: Wyoming | collected...
TTTAAATCAGATTTGTGCTGTGTATCTATATGTTCAGATAATAAATTTATATTTTTAGTTGCTAATGTTTTTATAACATACTCTTTTTCTAAAGGAACTCTGTGGGCACATTTGGGGCAACCGCGAACAGTATGCAATATATTGTCTGGCATAGCGCGCCAAATATAATCACAACCAACAACCAAACACTTAAAATTTATAGCTGTTATACCATCTATATAATCAGAGGCTCTTTTAATGTTTTTGTTTTTCTTTTTTAGGGCTAAATCGAATTCGTCATTAGTTAATCTCGTGTTTAATATAGCCGCTACTCTTCCGCATTTGGGGCATCCGTAACCGCGCAAATGTTGCTGTGGGCTTTGTAAATATTCCCCGTGTTCTGGACATATAATTATTCCTTTTATTTTGTTATTTTGACACATAATAAATTTTGAAAAACCATATTTATTACCGTGTTTTTTTATTGATTTTTCTATAAACTCTTCCAAGGTATATGGTATGTGTCCGCAACATTTTGGACACCCGGTATTTGCGCTTGTTATTGAATACGCAACTGTTTTCCAGATGTAGCCACAACACTCAGCTAAACATTGAAAATTTATTGGTACACGAGCGCCAATATAATCATCAATTCTTTTAATATTTTTGCCCTCTAAAAGAATGTCTATTTCTTTATTGGTTTTAAGTTTATTTTTTTTATCAAAAATTGTTTTCATAGCTGTGAATTTATTGGTTTTTGTTGTGAGTTTTTATAAAATTTTCCATTTGTTTTGCTATCCCTGGCCATGTGTAATTAACAGCAAAATTCATACATTTTTCTATTGTTTTATCCGCAAACTCTTTATCAGTTAATCCTTTAATTACTGCCGTTGTAAATTCCGGCAAATGTTCTCTTATTGGGCCGTTAATCATTACACACCCTGAGTCCTTATATATCGACCCTAAGCAATCACAATCTGTCAGAACCGGCACTGTAAAACTTGCATGGGATTCTAGCGCTGAGACTGAAAAGCCTTCCGTAAACGCAACGGTATCTGCTGAAAATCCAAACACAGAGGCTTTGCTTAACTCCTCTGCTATATCAACTCTACTTACAGATCCTACTTGTTCTACTCCTAAATCCTTCATTTTTGTTATAGCATTTTTACAATAGCGTAACCTTTGCCCCATTTCTTTAACATGTGGGTGGTGGTTATCATCGTTAGGTTCCATATTAAGTATATTTCCATAATCAAAATGGTAAAATATCTTTAACGTTGCATAAGGGACTGCTTTTTTTATTTCTGGCCAACAACTAAGTAACCAATGCAATCCGCGATCACAACTGCTTGTCCAAACAACTCTGCCAGGAATTCTTTTATCTGAATACCAAGATGGCTCACATCCTAATGGTAAGACTCCCCATTTTTCTGGCTGTGAAGTTTGAGTTTTTAAATGTTCCATGTGCATTTGACATGGGCTCAACCACAAATCAACAAACTCCTCAAATCCATCCTGACAAAATGTAAAGTCATTCAAAAATTCCCAACATATTTTTAAGCCCTTAGTATTAACTCCCCTAAAAGCATCTGGTTCATTTATAGAAATAACCGCGTCAAAACTATCATCAATTACAGTGTGATGATCTATGTAGTTGAAAAGTTTAACGCCTTCCCAAACGATAGGTTTGTTTTGTGGCTCGGCATGCACCGTAAATAAAGAAATGTTATGTCTTAGTTTTGCAAGCTCTCTACTAATAACTACGACTGCCAAATCACTACCGGTTAAACCGCGTAAACAAGTCCAAATATTATCATAATGAAAGTCAAATGGACGATTGCCCACACTATAATTACCAAATAATATTGCAATTTTCATTTATTGCCTTTAAATTGAGTTGCTTTTACCGAGTTATAGTCTTGGACGTTTCTAATTATAACATTATTTCGCAATAAACAGTGCCTAATTGGCGTTGTGCTGCAATTATACTCTTTTGACAATTGAAGCAGTGTGTTGCCTGAAATATATTTATTACATACCTCATCTTCGTTACCAAAATAATGAGTTAATTTTTTAGATCTTTTATCTATTGTTTCTTGTGACTGTTTTTTTCCCGTTAATGTTTTTGATATTTGTTTTTTTCTATCATCCGTTAAAGGAATTCCTTTTGTTGCGCTAGGTCTTCCTTTACTAGCTAATGAAATTTTAGCCTTTGTATCATCTGTGTGTTTTTTACCATAAAACGGATTATTTTTACCAAACAATGATTCCGATCTCTTTATCCTTGTTTCATCGCTTATATTTTTGCTAGCATTTGATATTTTGGCTTTAGCCTCATCTGTATGTTTTCTTCCCTTCATAACGCCATTTGCACCGCCAAGACATATATTATATCCATTTTTAATGGTATCATATTTTTTAATAAAGTATGATTCTAATATATCTGCGTTTTTTTGGTCGTAACAAATAGATAAAATCTCATAATAAAAATTATCTTTACCATGCTTTTTAATGGCATTATATATCTTCAAACAGCTAACATAATTATCTCTCATTCTTTCTTCTGGGGTTCTCCATGTCTGACCAATATAAATTTTATTATTTATTTTGTTTTTTAAAGCATAAATAGTATTTTTTGCAATAATGTTACTCATATTTTCTCATAGTGCTACGCAGCTGGTAAAAAAGTGAACTCCAGGAGATAATAATTATCTAATATTTTCCTCATCTTATCTCCCCTATTTTTTTGGCGTAGCATATAACATTATACACGGCGGCCTATCTATTTCCTCAAAATTATAATTGCTAGATAGTAAATTTTTAATACTATCTTTTATAGACGGATCTAAAAACGTATGACACTCGACAATTAATTTAGGCAAAAACTTATTAATTGTATTTAGCCCGCCACTAATAGTTTTTATTTCGGCCCCTTCGACATCTATTTTCATCCAATCAAGTTTTTCTAATTTATATTCCTCGGCTATATTATCAATTGTATCCATAGTATAGTCGCTAGTTATAGTTGCTTCCGGCCAATGAGGAGCGTAACTCTTCATATTTATAGAATCTTTATTGCTCCACAGCCCAATATTTTTAAGATAGCACCTGTCATTCCAATCGTTTATTGCTATCTTGTTTACAAGATCTTTAAATACAGTTGTTTCTGGCTCAAATGAGAAAACAGTTGCTCCCATAGAACACGCCGATAAAGTATAGGTTCCGTAAGATGCCCCAATATCAAACACAACATCTCCAGACTTTATATCCCAATACTTGTCTCTAAAATCTCTTTCTTCACCATCAAAAGTAAAAAAAGAATACTCTGGGTGTGTTGTCCCCTTAATTATTTTGAATTCATTATTTTTAAATGTGTGTAATTTTACGTCCATCAACTCCACCCCTTGCCGCTGATTACCTCATTATACTGGGTTAGATATGAGTTTGCCATAACACGACGATCAAATCTGCGCACTGCATGTTCTCTACATGTTTGCGGATTAATATTGTCTATTTTTCTTATTGCTTCTATAAATTTTTGCACATCATTCTCACATACAAAGCCGGTTACACCATCGGAAATAACTTCCGGAACTGAACCATAATTCGTTCCTATTACAGGAGTTCCACATGCTAGGGCTTCTACTTGTGAAAGCCCGAAAGGTTCATTGAATTGGATAGTATATAACAGCGCTTTAGCTTGTTGATAAAGTGCTCTTTTTGCCTCGTGATGATGTGGGTCTGCCGGCAACCACTCAAATTTTACATTAGGAAGCCCCTCAGCAAGTTTAACTGCCTCAAGAGCACATTGTTTTTGATAGTCGAACATCTCTCTATCTGGATGCTCTCCGGCCAGAACAATTTCTATATCTGGACACAAACGAGCAATTTCAATAGCCCTACTATATCCCTTAACAGGGTGCCATCTGTTCATCCAAAGTAAGAAATTCTTTTTTTCATATGTTGGGCAATAATATTCAGTATCAATTCCTCCGTTAACTATATGAGCTTCTTTAACTGGATTTCCGTTTATTCCTGCTAAATTAGGAGTAGGCGTATTTTCATAATCAGTCGCCCCTCTAATAACACGATCTCGATGAGACTCAGACCAAACAATTAAATTATGAGGCTGCTGAGACTGCATCCATGCACCACCCATAATTGTAGATATAATATTTTTTCTACATTCATTATATAAACTTTGAACAATTCGCTTAGTTACACTAAAATCATGAACTATATCTTCATTACGAAGTGATTCTGCATGATTATTAAAACACTCTTGTTCGCAATCTTCACCAGCTGGAGGGTATTTACCATAAGAAGCTCTCATAGGAAACACTTTGCCTTTTGAAGTGCAATGAGTTCCTTCAGGGGCATATAAATTAACTGTGTGCCCCATTTCGTCTAATGACTTAGCAAGATCTAAAATTACTACATCTCCAGTATGAGTTGGTGATGGAATTGGAAAGCTGTGAGTTGCAACTATTCCAATTTTCATTTTACAGCCTCGACAATAAAGCTGTGCGTAAGTCCAGCGTCAACTGCCTGTACTGCCATAACAGGATCTTTACTTTTGCCTGGTTCATAATAAAATTGCACATCTTTAAATCCAGCCTCATGTAACACCGCAGTAATAGATCTCTGTGTATATAGAAACATGTGACCTTCGTAATTATCCCATGTGCAACTAGGCCCGGCAGAACCAAACATTAAATAAGAAAGCTGAGCACTCGGATCAACGCCCTTATAAAACTCCGGCTGTTCACTTTCAAATTTATTCATTTGCCCATTTTTATAAGCATCTATTAAAATATCTAAATCTGGCGTAGTAATTCGAATTACGCCATTTGGTTTTAGCATTCTATAGCACTCTTTAAGAAATGGCGGTACTTCATATAGTGGGTTGATGTGCTCAATCATTTGGCCCAGATATATTGATTCAACGCTACAATCTGGGTGTTGCGGGAATCCATCACGAAGATCTCTTACTCTAAAATCTATATTTCCATTATTACGAATATACTTTACCACTTGCTGTTGATGCTCTGGCATAATTTCTATTGGAGGCCATACTACCGCAGGATCTTTTAAAGTTCTAAGATAATCTAAATATGCCTGACTATCTTCTCTGTCATAGTTTATCCACCCATCAAATGGAAATATATTAGGACCACTAGCAATATTAAGTCGCGGTAATTTTACATCTGGTTCAAGTATTTTGATTGCCGCCTCAACAGAAGCTAAATATGATACGTGAACTGGATGATGTCCATAATCTTCTATAAATCCCCTAGAAGGATCTAATTTATCCACGCCCCTACGAGCACTAACAATTGCAGCCATAGCTTCTTCTTTAGATGCTTTAAATGTACCCCTAAGAAGCGCATATGCCCAAGCAGGACTTCTTGAGCCGCCCATTTGGCAATGAACATATATTACTTTCCCAGGCCCTTTGGCAAACTCTATTGCTGCTAATATCTTTTCGGGTGGAAATGGAGCACCGTTATCTTCTGTTTGAACTTGCAATAAATGTTCTGCTGGCACTTTGCTTGTATCATCATGCTCAGTCTCTACATTTATTACGTCCGTTACTCCAAAATCTTTATGCAAATGTTCCCAGTCAGCAGCATCTATAATTGATCCGCCAATTATGATATTTGGATACCCAGGAACTTTATACCGATGATTAACGATAGTAGGCTGATATGAATATAATGAGTTATGATATGCCTCAAGAACATTAGATGTTTCTTGAACGTCAGGCTTTGATGTTTTGTTGAAAAATTTGGAATTATACTTACTCATTTGTTTTTCTTTTATAATGCACAGGAACACCAAGGAGGCTGATGCATAGTAACACATAAATTGTTGCGCGGTTTAGTATACGGAATTGTCGGCTGATATGGACTAATTGGGTTTGTTTTAACTTCTTCCATTAAAGTATAAAACATTTTTTCCCAATCTTTGGCTAAATCTTCAAGGCCAAAATTTTCTTTAGCATATTTCTGCAAAGTTTCTGAATTAGATATTTTACTCATTATTAAACCTTATTTTATTTTTTATAACACGCGAAATACTACTTCTACCAAGGCAGTATTTTAACGCCAATTTAGTCAAATTCATATTAGAAGCATAATAACCTTCTATTATTAGATTCGCCAGCTCTTTTGTTATTTTTAGTTTTGATTTTGATATTTTATTTTTAGCTTCTTGTGTGTGAGGTATGCCCTTATTTGGGGCCGCCCTACCCTTACTAGCTTCAGATAATTTATTTTTATGGCATTCAGATTTTGGCTTGCCTTTATGAGTTTCAGATATTTTTTGTTTTGCCTCTTCTGTATGAGATTTTCCAAACATATAATTATTTTCCGCACTATTTGATAAAGATATCTTATATTTGTGTTCGTTACTTAAAGTTTTTCCATACCAGAAATTGTTTTCACCGCTATTATGTACAGATAATAATTTTTTAGCTTCATCAGTATGATGCTTTCCATACATTCTATTATTTTTGCCAGAATTATTAATAGACATTTTTAATTTAGTTTCAGCAGAGTGTAATCCATTATTACCGCCTTCTTTAACATTAAATCCAAAATTTTTATCTCTAGTCTTAAGGCATTCTATCCAAAAGCACTCCGCATTATTAGCTTTTTCTAAAGATTCACACTCTTTTATTATGATGAAAACAAAATTTTCTAAACCGTATTTATTCATAGAGCTATAAAGATGTGGCGATTTATTAATATTATTTTTCATATGACTAATATGTTGTTTCCATCTTTGTTTTGGACAAACTGTTTGTCCAACATATATTTTTTTATTAATTTTATTTTTAATTATATAGATATAATGCATTTAATCCTCATTTAATGCGCTTATTGCTGCCTGTACAAATTTGTCTTGATACTCTTTATCTGTCCAAACCCCATCTATTAAAATGCCACGATCTCCAACAACTTCATTAAGTGCCGCTATAGAAGAGCTAATTATTTTTATACCGGCAGCCTGTGCGCTCGCAAATGTAATTCCAAAAGTTTCAGTGAACCAAGTAGGATGAAGCATTACTGACGCGCTCAAAAATTCATCAGCCAATTTATCTTGATTTATTCTGTCGTGATATACAACTCCAAGTGCCGCCATTTCTTTTATTTTATTTTTAAGATATAATATTAAATCAGCCTGCCCCTTATCATATTGAGCCGCATATTCCCAGTTTTTAAACCCATAATAAAGATGCAATTCAGCGTTTGGAACCGCTTCCCTAATTCTAGGCCAAATATTGTCAAGAAGTATTGGCCAAGATCTATCAGGAGAGCTAGCGTTAATACATTTATATTTGTTTCTTTTTATATTTTTATCAAATAGTGATAGATCAATTCCGTTCCTGGTTACAACTATATGATCCGAATGAACGTTATGTACCTTCATTATATTTTGTTTGTGCCATTCTGAAAGTACCAATATTCTATCTGCCTTCAATAGTAATTCGTTCGTGGCGGCTAAAGCACAAACATCATGAATCCAAAGTAATTTCAACTTAGCCTTAATATTGAATTGATCTCCTAACATATCAGCTCTACGTGATATTATCAAAACATCACACTCTAAATCATGAAACTTTTCTGTTTGATAATATTGAACGCCGTCATATATGCCTTCCATGCCCCCACAGCTATTGTAAACTCTAACTTTGTGACCCAGGGCTGCTAATCGCTTTGACATCTCTATTGCCATCGTTTCACTTCCGCCCAATCCAGTTTTTTGAAAAGATGCAGGAGTCCACGCCTCAACTCCATTGCCAATAAAAAATACTATATCTAGCGAATTACTGTTGACAACCGTAGCTGCACTTTGATCTTGGTATAAAAATTCTTTTGTTAATCCTAGCATCTTCCCAGTAATAAAAGAATTTCTAATATTAAGTGGCGTATTTTCTAAAAACGAAATAGCAGATTTAGCATCATCATATAACATTAATTGCTTCCACATCATAACTACTACGGCTTGCAATTGCTCATCTGATAACTCTGCCGGAGGTGCTGTTAAATCTAAATCGGTTGGTATATTCCATGATTTAGTTTCAGCATTACATTCTACTTGATTTGTACGTTTATTTATAATAGATATAATAAGATCAGCGTTTGCATTGTCTATTTTTCCAAGATCTTTTATAACATTAATAAAATGAACCGCCTGTTGTGTAGCAATATATTCTTCATATATTTTCTTATTTAATAACAGGCCATCATCATTTGGTTTGCTTTTAAGTGCAATATTTACACTTTCTATAGCTCCATTAACATCGCCTATTTTACTTAATGCCATATTAAAATAACGATGAATATCATACTCTCTGTCTAATGGATTAATAAATAATAAAGTTTTTGTTGCGGGAAGATTTAATCCCATTTTTATAAAGTTAACGCACCGCTCCCAATGTCGCATTTCATTTGGCCCGCCAGCCTGAGCCATGAAATAAAACATTTTCCCTATCGCAAAATAACCCTCTCCCCATGTTTCTTTGAGCGCTATCGTCTTAAATCCCCACTTAAGGCCGGATTCATAATCAGCCTTCATTAGAAAAATATCAATTAACTTCAAACACGCCATCGCCCGTTCATCATCCCAACCAGAAATATCTACATACTTGCTAAGATGCTGAATGGCCTCATCAATTAATCCTGAATTAAAACACTCAAGCCCAAGATAATACATTTGCCGAGCATCAGAATCTCCAACTTTTTCAAAATAATTTCTTAAAATACGCAAATTACGACCAGGCTCATGAACCTTAGTGCCATATTGTCGTTGATGTTTGTATACTACTGTTTCTATTGTATTTAAAGTGTACCTAATCCCGTCTTTAGGAATTAGAACTTCATGCACCGGATTTACCCAATGAAACTTATCTTTATTGAAAACAAGCCTTTCTCTATAATGTTTGCAGGTACATTGCCCAGCTTCATTATAAGAATATTCATAAGGGAACATTACTCCTACAGCATCATCTTCTTTTAGATCAACATGTGATTCAATTATTTTTGCTAGGTTTTCAGCTCCCTCTATAATATCGTCCGCATCGAGCCACAGTGTCCATGGCTGATTCCCAAGGTCATAAGATCTTTGTCTTGCTTGTGCGAAATTTTCAATAAGTCCAGTTTCAGAATTATTGCACGCAGAATAACTCTCAAATATATCTGCATATTTTTTAGCTATTTCAATCGTTGTTCCGTCAGTAGACCCAGTATCTATTATAACTATTTCTTTAACGTGTTCGCGAATAGAAAGAATACACTTTTCTAAAAGAGGCTCATTCTTAACAATAATACACGCGGAAATTGGTGCTGGTATACTCATGGTCTTCCTTTGTCTTTACCATTATATATCAGCGCTTTTTGTTCGTAAAAAACTTTTTCTACTGTGTATTATGAGCCAATTACCCTAATATCAAATGTAGTCCCGGTAGGGCTCATCATTACGGCGCTTCCTCCGCCGCCGCGAATATAATTAATATATGTTTCTATACTTGTACCAGAAGGAATATAGACAACATATGACTTGTTTGAACTATCGCCCAGTTGAAGAGCGCTAGCATTTGTTGTCCAAGCATCTAGATATGAAACCGATTTTGCAATTGGCGTACCAGATCCAAACCCAAAACGCCCGTTGCCTCCAGTTGCCCCAATAAAATCTTGAATTTGAATAACAACACCAGATGGTAAACCGGTAAAATTAATACCTCTATTTACCTCATAATACGCAGACTTATTAACTGTTATAATTCCTGCCGCCGTTCCAACTGTTGTGTGTCCTAATGCTAAGCCAATGTTTGTTGTTTCTGTATTCCACTTTACCATACATCCGGAAGCTAGCTGCAAAGATCCAGTAAATCCAATACCCGTAATTCCAACAGATAAATAATCAGAAATTGAATTTATATTTATTGTATTTTCCGCAACGGAAGGCCCAGTTGTTCCAACCAAAGAACCAATAAGGTTGATTGACGGAAACATGCCCAAGCTAACCCCGCCATTAAATATATTAACTGCGCTAGCTCCTTGTGCTCCCGCTGGCCCAGTTGCTCCTTGGCTTCCCTGTGGCCCTGTATTACCAGTTACTCCAGGTGAACCTTGAGGACCCCCAGGTCCTGTCGGTCCTTGACTTCCTTGAGGCCCTGTATTTCCCGTTGGTCCAATTGTTCCTGTTGGTCCTTGGGGTCCTGTCGGTCCCTGGCTTCCTTGAGGTCCAGTATTACCAGTAACCCCTGGCGATCCTTGAGGCCCCTGAGGTCCCGTAGGCCCTTGGCTTCCTTGTGGTCCAGTATTTCCCTGAGGTCCTGTCGGTCCTTGAGAGCCTTGAGGACCTGTATTACCAGTAACACCTGGAGAACCTTGAGGTCCTTGAGGTCCTGTTGGTCCCTGACTTCCTTGAGGCCCTGTATTTCCTGTAACACCCGGAGAGCCCTGAGGTCCTTGAGGTCCTGTTGGTCCCTGACTTCCTTGAGGCCCTGTATTACCAGTAACACCTGGAGAGCCCTGTGGCCCCTGAGGTCCAGTAGGCCCTTGGCTTCCTTGTGGTCCAGTATTTCCCTGAGGTCCTGTTGGCCCAGTTACTCCAGTTGCACCCCTAGCACCAGTTGGACCAACACCGCCAGAAGGAATACTGTTTAATTTATTCTTGTCATTAATACTCATTATTCCAGGAGCAGTTGGAGATGCCGGAATACCCTGTACCTCAATTACCGCATTAACCGCCGGCACAATATCATCATTGCCTATAAGCGTTAAATAATTTTGCCTAACAATTTGTAACGGAACTGCGTGATCATGAATTGCTGCGTAATATACGGTTCCTTTAATTGTTTCTACGGTATCGTATGAATTGCCCATTACAATTGCGTCAGCATCCCCAATTACAATCCCTGCATTTAACGCTGGATATGTATTGTTTGTATCCCAGGCCCTAAATGCACCGTCAATATATAGTTTAATACGATCTCTATCTACCGCTTGTGTAGAGTCATACACGGCGACTATATGCATACGGCCAACTATTGGAAATAATCCGCCAATAGATACGTTACTTCCAACTCCATCATTTGTTTCAAAAGTAAGATCTCCGGAATCATTAATTATGAAAGAAAAATTATCAACGTCACCAGTTGCCACAACCCCAAATAGCCATTCTAGATGTCCGGTGGTTGCTGCCTGAATATCTCCAACAACAACTTCTAGCGTGGCTTTTGTGGCGTTATTTAGTATTTTTAGCTTTGTGCCAGCTAAATCAATGGACTTTGCTCTGCCTCCATCATCTGGTTGTACGAATTTTAACCCGCGGCCAGTTGAAACGTTAGTATACGCCGGATTAATTCCGCTTGCAGTTCCAGATCCACCATATGTAATTGTTAAATTGAGCGGAGAGTTAACTTGATCAATTACAGCTGTAGGAGATGTTCCAGTGGCCGTTTCATTAAAAAGATATTGTACTAATGGAGTTACGTTATTAACAAATAGATTTATACCGGCCCCAGTAACTCCAATTATCTTGTCTCCTAAATAACCCATAGTTAAATCTGGGCCAGAAACTCCATAACCACTAGCATTAACCAATATAAATGGTCCAGTCCCACCACCGCCTCCACCAGCCGGCCCTTGAGGTCCTTGGGGCCCTGTTGGTCCAGTTACACCTGGGCTGCCTTGACTTCCTTGACTTCCTTGGGGCCCAGTTGCTCCGGTTACTCCAGGTGAGCCTTGAGGTCCCTGAGGTCCAGTTGGGCCCTGTGATCCTTGAGGGCCTGTATTACCAGTTACACCTGGAGAACCTTGCGGTCCTTGAGGTCCTGTAACACCTGGAGAGCCTTGAGCACCTTGAGGTCCTGTTGGTCCTTGGCTACCTTGAGGTCCTGTATTTCCTGTAACACCTGGAGAACCCTGCGGTCCTTGAGGTCCTGTTGGTCCTTGAGAACCTTGAGGTCCTGTATTACCAGTTACACCTGGAGAACCTTGAGCGCCTTGAGGTCCTGTCGGCCCTTGAGAACCTTGAGGTCCTGTATTACCAGTTACACCTGGAGAACCTTGAGCACCTTGAGGTCCTGTTGGTCCCTGACTTCCTTGAGGCCCTGTATTTCCGGTAACACCTGGAGAACCTGGAGAACCTTGAGCACCTTGAGGTCCTGTTGGTCCTTGGCTACCTTGAGGTCCTGTATTACCTGTAACTCCTGGAGAACCCTGAGGTCCTTGAGGTCCTGTCGGTCCTTGGCTACCTTGAGGACCTGTATTTCCTGTTACTCCTGGAGAACCTTGAGCACCTTGAGGTCCTGTCGGTCCTTGAGAACCTTGAGGCCCTGTATTACCAGTTACACCTGGAGAGCCTTGAGCACCTTGAGGTCCTGTTGGTCCTTGAGAACCTTGAGGCCCAGTATTACCTGTAACCCCTGGAGAACCTTGCGGTCCTTGAGGTCCTGTCGGCCCTTGAGAACCTTGAGGTCCTGTATTACCAGTCACACCTGGAGAACCTTGAGGTCCTTGAGGTCCTGTAACTCCTGGAGAACCTTGAGGCCCTTGAGGTCCTGTCGGTCCTTGAGAGCCTTGAGGTCCTGTATTGCCAGTCACACCTGGAGAACCTTGAGGTCCCTGAGGTCCTGTCGGTCCTTGTGATCCTTGAGGCCCAGTATTACCAGTAACTCCTGGAGAGCCTTGCGGCCCTTGAGGTCCTGTTGGTCCTTGGCTACCTTGAGGCCCTGTATTACCTGTTGCTCCTCTTTGGCCCGTTGGCCCTTGAGAACCTTGAGGGCCAGTATTGCCTGTAACTCCTGGAGAGCCTTGAGGTCCTTGAGGTCCTGTCGGTCCCTGAGAACCTTGAGGTCCTGTATTACCTGTAACACCTGGAGAGCCTTGAGGTCCTTGAGGTCCTGTCGGCCCTTGAGAACCCTGAGGTCCAGTATTACCAGTTACACCCGGAGAGCCCTGAGGGCCTTGTGGACCTGTGGGGCCAGTTACTCCAGGCGAACCTTGATTTCCCTGAGGTCCTGTTAGTCCCTGAGAACCTTGAGGTCCTGTGTTTCCTGTAACACCTGGAGAGCCTTGCGGCCCTTGAGGCCCTGTCGGTCCTTGAGAACCTTGAGGTCCTGTATTACCTGTAACACCTGGGGAACCTTGAGGACCTTGAGGTCCTGTCGGTCCTTGAGAGCCCTGAGGACCTGTATTACCAGTTACACCTGGAGAGCCTTGAGCACCTTGAGGTCCTGTCGGTCCTTGAGAACCTTGAGGACCTGTGTTTCCAGTTACACCTGGAGAACCTTGAATACCTTGAGGTCCTGTCGGACCTTGAGAGCCTTGAGGACCTGTAACCCCTGGAGAGCCTGGAGAGCCTGGAGAGCCTTGAGGACCTTGAGGCCCAGTCGCACCAGTTGCCGTAGCTCCAATTGTAAACACAGTAAATGTTGACTTTAAAATAGTTAATACTTTAGAGTTTGTATCACATGAAACTCTAATATCTATTACATCATTAGCATTGAAAAAATTAAGATCTGGAATTGTAACTTCTACAACAGAAGAGGGCCCAGGATCTACTAAGGCCGCTGCATTTGAATGTTGAACACCGTTAAGATATACGGCAAATGTTAATCTTGGATTTCCTGAGTTAATTAATGTTGACGCATTAAAAATTAATTTATACCAGCCTGCGGAATTAATCACTAAATTACTGTTGGCAATACTTGGCGTGACACCTGAATTAGCAGTTGTAGACCCACCGTCAATATTTGCGCCGGCAGTATCCCAAATATTAATCAGATAAAATGTTGCAGCGGTAGTAAGCGTTACAGTATTGGAGGCATTAATGCTAAGCTGCCCAAAATTAGCAGGATTACCAAAAGGACCAGTAGCGCCAATTGTTCCAGTAGGTCCTTGAGGTCCGGTAACTCCTGGACCAGTAACACCTGGAGAGCCTTGAGGACCCTGCGGCCCTGTTGCTCCGGTTACGCCAGGAGGATTAAATAAAGGCATTAACTTGTCTCCGTAACTTTCGCAGCGCCATTAGCAACTGACCAAATGCAGTCAACAATGCCGGAATAAATAGGAAGAGGAAATTCAAAATACCCACCAGCAGCAATTGATACCGTGAAATCACTAACGCTTGCCGTAGCTCCAAATTTTATGAATAATGGAGATATAGAATTATTATAAACCACAGCTCCTTTACGATTAGCATTTGCCACCAATAATGTAGAGTTAGAAGCGCTAGATGGAACACTTGTAACAACAGAATTTGATACTGCCGGCATTTGTGTGTTCATAGGATTTGATGAGTCTATGGCATTTCCAGACTTATCAACCAATGAAATAGTCCCAGCCTTGCCAACCAATGTAGAATAAACGCCGGTAAAAGTAGGCCCACCAGTTCCAGTAATAGCCCATGATATCTTAATAGACCCGCCAAAAGCATATATAAGAGATATTTTTTGAATGCTTATCCCGGTAATAACAGAGCTACTAATGCTAGATCCTACTACGGTTATTTCGTTACCAGGATCTACTTCTTGCATTGTAAATTGGATCCCAGGAGTAACACCAGTTGGAGAATTTAGAACATTGATAAATAATGTAACTTCACTAACTCCATATCCAGATAAAATCATATATCCATCAGACGAAATAGTAGCATTAGCATGAATTACTTGCTTATTAGGATCTGCAAATACAGGGCCCGGTGATAATAAAAATACTCCAGGCATATTAGATGTCCCTTGTTGCTGTTATTCCGCTTACAACACTTCCATTATATGCGTAATTTAATGTAAGTTGCGCAGTTATTGATATGCCATCTATAAAATAAATTTTCCTCACTTCTTGAACTACTTTTGTTCCACCATAAATATAATCTATTGTTTTAATATTTGAGCTATCTGATGTTCTAACCCATATTTCTTGTGTTACTTTTCCGCCAAGAATAACATTTGAATATGTATTATTTGGAGTCGGTATATCTGTCTCAAGCAACAGATCTTCGTTTGATACTCCGGCATTAGAAATTGATATCTGCGACCACGTAAGAGGAGAGTTGCTAACTAATATCCAAAAAGTTCCATCATTTATTTGACGGGCAACTTTTCCAATATCAGAGGCAACTAATCCAATGGCAGAATTTCTAGCTACTGCTGAGGCGTACGTATAGGCATAAATAATATGATTATCATTGCCGGTACTATGTCTATGTAAACCCATAAATTTTGCCCTAAAAAATTAAAACGTTCTGTATTGATGTTGTTTTATTAGATGATGATTAATATGGTGGCATTATAGATCAAAAATGAAAGCCAAAAGTAATTGACCTTGCTAATTTTGAATCAATCTCTACTGCAAAACTAGCAAATGCACTTGCCGAAGCACTTCCCCAAGTAATTGTATTTCCATTAAAATTACTATTTCGATATGAAACAGAAAGACCAATGGCTGGAGATCCTTGACCAGTATCTTGAGCATTTGTCCAATTTGAAGGTGGTGTCATGCCGGCAGGACTAGTTACGTTGGCAACAGAGCAAAGCGTTATACTATTTACTTCTGCGTTAGTATTTAATATAGTAGATGGCGTACCAGAAGCTATGTTTGCTTGACTGCCAAAGCTACGAATATTACTTATACCACCAGTGGACATGTTGCTGATTGCTGCGATTACAATTGCTCCAGAGGTATTACTTCCAGTAGCAACGGTAACTGTTGTGTTAGTAATATTTGGAATTGGGGTGTTTCTAATAAATGCTGACATAATATTGACACTAGCACTAAAAAGAGCGGTGCCTATTAGTGTATATGTTCCACCATTATCGTCTGAACATGTTGGGGCAGCGTTTGTATTTGCAGATACAGCGCAAAAAACAATAAGCACGTCCCCAATACTTGGTGTGATTAAAGCTGTACGATCTGTGGTGCCTGTGGTGGCACCTCCCGCTGCGCTTGTGCGAAATACCGGTATAGCCATTATGCAAATCCTAATGCTGATTGCGCGTAATAATTTGAATTATTAGGTCCTGTTGGCCCAACTGCGTATATTGATACAAGATCTACAGCTCCAGATGCCGAACTTAAATGATCTACTATTTGGCCTGGCCAGTTAATTCTTCCTACCACTCCTGTTGGCCAGTTTACTAATGATGATGCGTTGTAATGATAAATTCTAAGCATATAGTTGCCAGGCCCAGTTGCTCCCGTCATAACTAAAGAAGTAGCAGTTCCGACTGGCACATATTGCTTTTGTCCGTTATCTAAATTAATTATCATAGTTGCACCAGCTGTTGGGTTTAAATATTCGCCCCAGAAATTAAAACTTCTGGCTCCATACACATCCGCAAGGCCGCCGGTTTCATTAATTCTCAATGGTGAGTCAAGTAAATTTGTGCCAGATACACCAGTCCAAATAGCAACTGAACGATGTCTTGTAATATTAGGACCAGTTAATCCGGCCCCACCACCAGCCACACCTTGAACTCCAGTTGGTCCTTGAGGCCCTGTTGCTCCTTGAGGTCCTGTTGGTCCCTGGCTTCCTTGAGGACCTGTATTACCTGTGACACCTGGAGAGCCCTGAGGACCTTGAGGCCCTGTTGGCCCTTGACTTCCTTGAGGACCTGTATTGCCTGTGACACCTGGAGAGCCCTGAGGACCTTGAGGTCCGGTTGAGCCCTGTGATCCCTGAGGTCCTGTATTACCTGTAACACCTGGAGAGCCTTGAGCCCCTTGAGGTCCTGTCGGTCCCTGACTACCCTGAGGACCTGTATTACCAGTTACACCTGGAGAACCTTGAATACCTTGAGGTCCTGTCGGTCCCTGACTACCCTGAGGACCTGTATTACCTGTAACACCTGGAGAGCCTTGAGCACCTTGAGGTCCTGTCGGCCCTTGTGATCCTTGAGGACCTGTATTACCAGTTACACCTGGAGAACCTTGAGGTCCTTGAGGTCCTGTATTACCTGTGACACCTGGAGAACCCTGAGGTCCTTGAGCACCTTGAGGTCCTGTCGGTCCCTGACTACCCTGAGGTCCTGTATTACCGGTTACACCTGGAGAGCCCTGAGGACCTTGAGGTCCTGTTGGTCCCTGAGAACCCTGAGGCCCCGTATTACCAGTTACACCTGGAGAACCTTGAGCACCTTGAGGTCCTGTTGGTCCTTGAGAGCCCTGCGGCCCTGTATTTCCTGTTACGCCTGGAGAACCCTGAGGTCCTTGAGGCCCTGTTGGTCCTTGTGACCCTTGAGGCCCTGTGTTTCCCGTAACTCCAGGCGAGCCTTGATTTCCCTGAGGTCCTGTCGGTCCTTGGCTTCCTTGAGGTCCAGTATTACCGGTTACTCCTGGACTTCCTTGGTTTCCTTGAGGACCTGTGGGGCCCTGGCTGCCTTGAGGACCAGTGTTTCCAGTTACTCCAGGTGAACCTTGAGGTCCTTGAGGTCCTGTCGGTCCTTGAGAGCCCTGAGGTCCTGTATTACCTGTAACTCCTGGAGAACCCTGAGGTCCTTGAGGTCCTGTCGGTCCTTGGCTTCCTTGTGGCCCTGTATTACCAGTCGGTCCAATAACTCCCTCTAATCCAACTGCCTTAATTTGGCCAGCTTGTAATGTGTTTATTCTAAGTCCAGTAGGAAGTCTCCACTGCAAATATCCAGTATGTGGCCCTGGAGTCAATCTAATATTATAGTCTGCGTTAATTTGAACAACACCAGATGCTACCTGAACGTTAGAAATAGGACCGGCAATACCATCAATAACAATTCCCATTTCTACGAATTGACTTGTTGTAGCTGTCCCTCCAGTAACTCCAATTTGAACTGAAGCATCCCAAACAGAATAAGCAGTAGTGTCCATATTTAACACAATTGTGGAGCTTGGAATAGATGTAAATACGCCATTTGTTGGCTGTATTGCGCCCGTAAATACCGCGTTTGCAAATGGTATAGCTCCTAATCCAGCCGGACCTGTTGGACCCTGAATACCAACCGATCCTGTTGGCCCCACAGCTCCTTGAGGCCCCACCGTCCCTTCTAGTCCAACCGCTCTTAATTGTCCCGCTTGTAATGTATTTATTCTAAACCCAGTTGGAACTCTCCACTGTACGTAACCTGTATGTGGCCCAGCAGTTAGTTGCATATTATAATTAGAGTTAATTTGAACAACACCAGAGGCCACCTGAACGTTAGAAATAGGGCCAAGTATACCATCGACAACAATACCCATTTCTACGAATTGACTTGTTGTAGCCGTACCACCCGTAACTCCAACTTGAGCAGACATATTCCACTCTGCATAAGCTGTAGTATCCATATTCAAAACAATCATTGAACTTGGAACTGCCGTAAATACACCGCTTGTTGGCTGGATCGCTCCTGTAAATATAGATTGTACAAACGGTATTGGGCCTGCCAGCGTACCAGTTGGCCCGCTAGGTGCGTATTGAGCATACATAGTTCCCATTACGCAACTCCGTTATTTATTAAATATGCTATTAACTCTACTCTAAATGGACTTTCTTCAACTAACCATTTAAAAATAAAATCATTCATTGCCGGATCATATATAGTTGTTGCTACTTGTTTAATTAATATCTGATGTTGTGCCGCCTGTTGTGCTGCCGCTTGTTCTATTGCTAACATACTACAATTAGCACACAAAAATGTAGCTGTAAAATCTATAGATAATACCACCGAATCTAAACAGTTATATGTCACAGAGCAGTTTGTACATGTTATTTGCATACGTTTAATTCCATTTTATACCAGTACCCCCGTTCCATACTTAGCAATTACCGCAACATCCAAAGCGGCTAGTTCTGCTGTTGTTGGCGCTCCTAATGTATACATCACTGCTACGATTTCATATTGCCCATTAATATTAGGTCCGAAAGCAGCGGTATTAAGCTGTCTTGTTCCGAATGTTGGATTTGATCCGGCACTAGTTCCTGGGCTAATAGTTTGTGCTCCGCCTCTTCCAAAATCTGCTGTACTTGCGCTGAAATATGCATAACATCGGCTCCACGTTCCATTTGGTAAAGCCCCATTAGCTGATGTGAGTAATGAGGCATTGTATATAGATACGCCGGTATGAGTATAATAGTAAGCCATATCGGCGTCATTGCCGTTATTTGACGCTAGAATGGCGTATGTAACGTTGGCTGGTCGCGATGTAATTTTAACAACACACCAACAAAACCATGGGGTCGTTCCCGGAGATGGCATAATCATGGCGGGGCTAGTAACCATAGCTGAAGTTGGTTGATCTGATGCTAATGATGGAAATCCACCTATAGCATTATATTTAAAAGAGTAGGCAACGGAAGCAGCCGCAACCACATAATCATATCCATTTCCGCTTTGATCTGCCCACTTCAAAATCACAGGAACATAAACGTTATCATTCGTATATGTGCCGGTTGGGAAATTAAGCGTTATTCCAGTTGCCGCACCAATCATTGCGTATGTTGATGTAGTAGTAAGCTCAGACTCAATCCATGTAACTCCGGCATCTGCAGAATACCTATATAACGCAACTCCTAAAGCTCCTCCGGTCGTAATTTCAACTCTAATTCCAATTGGTAAAGAGCCGGTAATTGTTACTACTGGAGGCGATGATCCAGACGCTCTTAATGTCGGATCTAAAGTAATTCCAAGATCAGATTGGCAACATTGTTTAATTGTAACTGATGTAACGTAATTTTTAAAGTTAATTACTTGATTTTGCAGCGCGCTTACATTTGCTCTCCAATTAATTGTTGCGCTTGGAGATCCTGTAACTTGAAGCATAATATTTGTTCCGGTTGCTATAAATCCAGCGTCCCATCCAACAACATCCTCGTGCTGTGAAAGTACATTCGTATCGCCAACTTGAGTAATAACAGAATTATTTTGTCTGAAATTCGCATCCAAAATATAACTTGCCGCCAATCCAGAAGCCGTTCCAGAAATACCCATTCCAACAACTCTTGCAAATAAATTGGTAGAAGTTGTGTTAGCACTACTAGGATACGTAATAATATTTGCAGGAGTTGCGTTTGTTGTTTGAATAGTTCCAAGAAGTGTTTGTGTTCCATTTCCAGAGTCAGTAAATCCTAACAAGCTGCTAATTGGAATTCCGCTATCTTTAATTAAATTGCCGGTGGTTCCATCATAAACCGCAATGCTAAGATCGCTTGCTCCTGTAGGTCCGGCAACCTTTTGCATTGGCTCCCAATCTGAATTTGCGGAAACCCATGTTAAAGCCATCCCGTTTGTTGGCGTGCTGCTGGCCACCGATTGATTTTGTATTTTTATTACAGTATTTGAGCTGAACGTGCCAGTTGCATCTCCTTTAATTCCAGTTGTACCTGGAGATCCTGTTGCGCCTTGAGGACCTGTTGGCCCCGTTGCTCCAATTGTACCTGTTGGTCCTTGAGGCCCAGTGACCCCTGTAACTCCTGGAGAACCTTGAGGACCTTGAGGTCCTGTCGGTCCTTGAGAGCCCTGAGGTCCTGTATTACCAGTAACTCCTGGAGAACCTTGAGGACCT
>Ga0315291_10003430_pt1 | contig 20506 bp, 13 predicted proteins | sample YL17G12_20_MG_FD_203070 | JGI IMG/M metagenome (GOLD analysis project Ga0315291, IMG submission 203070) | Sediment microbial communities from Yellowstone Lake, YNP, Wyoming, USA - YL17G12_20 | ecosystem: Environmental > Aquatic > Freshwater > Lake > Sediment | place: USA: Wyoming | collected...
ACGGCGTGGGCACCAGGTCGTCATCACCGGCGATTGGGACAACGGCAAGACCATGGCCATCCGCTACGATAAGGAGCGCGGCGTCATCCTGGGGGGGGTGGCGCCCAAGGGGAACATTGGGTATGCGGTGGGGTGGTGATGGATCGGCAGTCTGAAGCGGCGTGGAGGGAGGCGCACCAGGGGCCGTTTGACTTGGAGCAACACGGCGACTTGCTCGTCGCCATCCTGGGCGAGGTGCAGGCGGCGGCGATGACGGCCGCTCCCGACAAGGAACTGGCCCGCATCCTGCGCCAGCATCCGCTGCCGGATGGGCACCTGCTGTCCAAAGATCAGGTCCTCAGAGGGTACACGCAACTGTGCGAACAGAGGGAGCAACTCCCCGACCCCGAACTGGTGCGGCGGCTGCAGGCGAAGCCCACGCGCACCATCTCCGGCGTGGCCCCGGTGACGGTGCTGACCAAGCCCTTCCCCTGCCCAGGCGAATGCATCTTCTGCCCAACGGTCGAGCGCATGCCCAAGAGTTACCTGCCCGACGAGCCCGGCGCGCGGCGGGCGGCCGCCCACGACTTCGACCCCTACGCGCAGGCCGCCAGCCGCGTGGCGGCGATGGCCGCGATCGGGCACCGGGTGGACAAGGTCGAATTGCTGATCCTGGGCGGGACCTGGTCGTGTTATCCACCCGCCTACCAGGAATGGTTCGTACGCCGTTGCCTGGATGCACTGAATAGGAGCGAGGCCAGCACACTGGATGAGGCACAGCAGCTCAACGAGAGCGCCCCGCATCGCAACGTCGGGCTGGTAGTGGAGACGCGTCCTGACCGCGTCACAGCCGAGGAGGTGGTGCGGCTGCGCACCCTGGGCGTGACGAAGGTGCAACTGGGGGTGCAGAGCCTGAACGACGAGATCCTGGCCCGCAACCGGCGCGGCCACAGTGTGGCCGACACGCGCCGCGCGATTCGCTTGCTGCGGCTGGCCGGCTTCAAGATCGTCGTGCACTGGATGCCCAACCTGCTGGGGGCAACCCCCGAGAGCGACCTGGCAGATTTTCGCCATTTGTGGGACGATCCGGGGCTGCGGCCGGACGAGTTAAAGATCTATCCCACCGTGCTGCTGAGAAACACGGGCCTGTACGAGCGCTGGCAGCAGGGAGAATATCAGCCCTACGACGAGGAAACATTGGTGGAGGTGTTGGCGCACTGCAAAGCGCTCATCCCCCCCTACAGCCGCGTCAACCGACTGATGCGCGACATTCCGGCTCCCAACGTCGTGGCCGGCGTGAAGAAAACGAACCTGCGCCAGGACGTGCAGCGCTATATGGCACAGCACGGGCTGGCGTGCCGTTGCATCCGCTGCCGCGAGGTGCGCGGCCTGAGCGTAGACGCAGACACCCTCCGCTTGGAGCGGCTGGATTATGAAACCGACGGCACCTGCGAGTGTTTCCTGAGCGCGGTGACCCCCGCAGGCCGGTTGGCCGGATTCCTGCGTCTTTCGTTGCCGCAGGCTGCGCCCCCCATCGCGGAGTTAGAGGGGTGCGCCGTCGTGCGCGAGGTGCACGTCTACGGCCCGGCTTTGGAACTGGGTGCCAGGCGGGAGGGGGCGGCGCAACACGCCGGGTTGGGCACGCGGTTGCTCGACGAGGCGCGGCGCATCGCGCGGCAGGAAGGCTTCCGCCGCCTGGCCGTCATCGCCGCGGTCGGCACACGGCCATACTACCGGGAACGGGGCTTTGATCAGGGAGAACTGTACGTAACCGGCGAGGTGACGGATGTACTCATCCGCCATGGCTGACGCTGACGTGGACCGTCTATTGGAGCGCATCCGCGCCCAACTCGACCTGGACGCCGAGAAGGAGCAGGAACTGCTGGCGGAGATGCGGAGCCACCTGGAGGAGGCGCTGGTGGCTGCGCGAGCGCGCGGACTGGACGAGGAGGCGGCGCTGGCCGAGGTGGCCGCACACTTCGGCGTGGATGAGGTGGGGCGGGCACTGCAGGCCACCCACGTGGGCTGGGGGACGGCCGACGGCATCATCGCGGCGGCGTTGCCGGTGGTGTGTGCCCTGATCCTGCGCTGGCTGGTCTTTGCGCCCGGCGGCACCGCCGTCGGCTGGCGGGAGGTGCTGATCAAGCCGGCGTTCTGGGTGGTGGCATTGGCGGCCCTGCTGGTGCCCCTGCTGCGGTTCCCTCGTTGGCGCTATGCGTTGGTGTCGTGGGCGTTCTTTTGGGTGATGTCGGTGATTTTCTTCGCCCTGCCGGCGTTGCGGTGGTAGAGGAGATGTGGAGAAGACCTGACAGGTTGCGGGTGAGTACGGGTGAGTACACCCGTGCACCCGGGGAAAACGTGTCAGGTCTACCTAAGAGGGGAGGCACGCGATGAGCGGAGGCACACACGCTGAGGGGCAGGTCGCCGTCGGGGATTACATCCTCCAGATTGGTTCTGAACACGGCGGCGTGGTCCTTCTCGCCACGCCGGCGCAACAACCTCTCGTGCGGCCCCGGCCGGTACCCGTGTTCCTGCGGCCGCTTCATACGCCCGGCCTGTTGGACCGGGAAGCGGAGGTCCGCGTCGCCAGCGATGACCTCCAGCCGGGCGCGCCCGTAGATTTCTATGGCCAGGCCGGGGTGGGCAAAACCACCCTGTTGAGCCACCTGGCCCATCACCCGGTTGCCGCTTCCTTCCCGGATGGGGTCATCTATCTCCCGGTGCGCCGCCAGCCGGTCGAGGATCTCGTGCAGGCCCTGTTCGACGCCTTTTACGAAAGCGACATCTCCTTCAAGCCTACCGCTGAGCAGGCTCAGCAGGCCCTGCAAGACAAACGAGCGCTGATCCTGCTGGATGACGTGGGCCTGGCCCCCTCAGAGGTGCGTGCGTTGGTGGAGGCGGTACCGGCGAGCGGTTGCCTGCTGGCTTCGTCGGAGCAGTGCCTGCGGGGAACGGGACAGGCGGTTGAAGTGCACGGCCTACCCGTGGACAGCGCGCTGGGATTGTTGGAACAGGCACTGGGCCGTGCTGTGACCCTGGAGGAGCAACCGGTTGCGCAGGTTCTGTGCACCGCGCTCAAGGGCCACCCTCTGCACGTCATCCAGGCAGCCGCCCTGGTGCGGGAGGGAGGCCGCTCGCTGGCAGAAGTGAGCCGCCAGGTGCAGACCCCCGCACGTGCGGAGACACTGGCGACACAGAGCGTGGCGTCGCTCCCAGAACCGGAGAAGCGCATCCTGGCCCTGCTGGCCACCCTGAGCGACGTGCCCCTCCAGGCCGACCATCTACCCGCCCTGACAGGAATTCCCGACGCCGCTTCGGCGCTGGAGACGCTCCAGAGGTATGGCCTGGTGGCCCGGTCAGAGACCGGCCACAGCCCTCGCTACAGCCTGGCGGGCGGAGTGGGCCAGACCCTCCAGCAAACGTGGAACCTGGCCCCGTGGAGAGAACGGGTGCTGGCCCACCTGATCACCTGGGCTGAAGGGCAACGGCGCAACCCCGACCGGTTGCTGGAGGAGGCGGACGCCATCCTGCAGACGCTGGAATGGGCGGCCAGCCAGGGCCGCTGGATGGGCGTGCTGCGCCTGGGGCGAGCAGTGGAAGGGGCACTGGCGCTGGGCAGGCGCTGGGCGGCGTGGCTGGGCGTGTTGCAGTGGGTGCTGCAGGCCGCGGAGAGGCTCGAGGAGCGGCCCGCCAGAGCCTGGGCGCTGCACCAATTGGGCACGCGTGCCCTGTGCCTGGGAGATACGGCCACGGCCCGCACCTGGCTGGTGCAGGCCCTGCGCTTGCGGCAGACGTCGGGAGACCGGGCCGGGGCAGACGTGACCCGTCACAACCTGAACTTGCTCGTCGGCCCCCCCACGCCACCCGCGCGCCCATCCCGGTTCCCTGCGATGCCCCCACCTGCCGGGCCAGCGGCCTCACTCGCTGGGCCGGCAGCCGTGGGCATTCCGCCGTTGTTCTTGGGAGTGGTGGCCGTCCTGTGTGTCCTGCTGGCAGCGTTGGGAGCCTTCGGGGCCTGGTATTTCTGGCCTGAACCTACACCTCTACCTCCGCGACCGACGTACACCCCGACCCATACGCCGACGCCGACCTTTACACCGACGTCAACAGCCACGCCGACCTTTACACCGACGGCAACGGCCACGCCTACCCACACACCCACGCGGACCGCCACTCCGACCCGCACCCCGACGCGCACCGCCACGCCAACGCGCACAGCGACGCCGACGGCCACGCCAACCCACACGCCAACGCCGACCACCAGCCCCACGCCCAGCGCGACGCCTGACCGGGTGGGTCCGCCCGTGCCGCAGCCGATTGCCCCTGAACAGCAAGCCCAGTTATTCTGTGCGCCCGGCGCAGTGGCGCTGTGGGTTCAACTGCAATGGGTCAACGTCTTCGACCCTTCCGGCATCCAGACCTACGAGGTCTACCTGGAGGCCATCGAGCGGAACCCGTACGTGTATGCTCCCCAGTTCTCCAGTACGTCTTTCTTGAACGCCTTCTTGCCGTGTGGCGAAGGTTACCGCTGGCGGGTACGGGCCGTGGATGGCGTCGGGAACCCTGGGGCATGGTCGGCGCTGCGCGCCTTTTCCGTGCCAGACACGACGCCCCCGCCCCCCCCCACCCTGGCGGAGCCTGACGAGGGGGCGGAGATAGCCTGCCCGGCCGGAGCACCCGTTACCGTCACGTTGCGCTGGGACCCGGTCACCGACCTGACCGGCATCAGCGAATATCAGGTGGAGGTGGTCCGGACTCCCACGGAACCTCCCACACCCACCACGTCTACCTTGCAGGTCACGGGCAACCAGTCTCAGACTGCCCTCAGGGGGGAATGTGGGAACCGTTACCAGTGGCGAGTGCGGGCCAAAGATGGGGCAGGGAACACGGGAGAATGGTCCCTGCCTGGGACCTTCCAGATCCTGAAGCCGCCAGAGACCCGCATGATCCGATTCTCCACGCGGAAACCGGCGATGAGTTCAGTGCGAACTACGGTCCGTCCCAGGACCACCCGGCTGTAGGCAAGATGGCAGCTTGCCCTACTCGTGCGCAAAGAGTGCTCCACCTACCTTCCCGAAAGGTTCCGAACTTTCGGGAAGGTGGCTCATTAAAGGGTATAGGTCCTGCGCGTCGTTGAGCGTCTCCGGCACGAGGGGCCGTTCAGGTGGCCACGCGCCGTGCGAGCCAGGTGGACATCTCAGCGCAGCGCTGCCCACGTGACCGCGCCCTCCTGGTGCAGAGTGCCGACCCAGTCCACCGCGGCGTGGCCATACTGGTGTTCGATCTGCTGGAGGGTCAGGGAGCCATCGAGCCTTGAAATGACTTCCTCAAGCCCGGCCGGTATCGAGATGACCAGATCCCGGTACAGCAACAACTCCGAGCCACTCTCACGCCGGCGGCTGAACCGTCCCAGCGGGCGCAACCCTGCATACAGGGGCAGCGTAACGCCCGGCGACGGCGCGCTCCCATCGGCCAGGGAACCCCGCGCGAGGGGATCCCGGACCGACCCGGCCAGCAGGGCCTGGGCACGGCACCCTCCGTGACAGATGGCGAACGCAGGGCAACCGGTGCAACCCGCGGGAATCAGGGCACGCCAGCCGGCCATGGTCCCACCCAGCCATACCTCTTCCAGGGACTGGGTGCGCAAATCGCCGGCCAGGAGGGGGGCATGGTTACACGGACGCAAGCGAGCCCACGGATCTATCGTAGCAAACGTGCTGCCGGCAGTACAGCCCCGCGAGGATGAAGCAACGAAGCATTGAGGGATGCAGTTGCCAAAGCGCACCGGACGTCCTGCCGCGCACAGCGACTCGATGGTGGTTACAGCCGCACGTAACTGGGCCTGGCTGGGGGCGACACGGGTGGAAGGAGCGCCAATAAACCGGTTGCAGACCAGGTGGTTCGCTCCCAGGCGCAGGCTCAGTTCGAGCGTCTCCTCGATGCGATCCCAATTCCTGGAGTGGACCACCATGCTCGTCGCCACGTCCAGCCCCGCACCGGCCGCGCGCCGGACGTTAGCGACCGTCTCGTCGAAGGAGCCAGGTACTGCAGTGAAGGCTTCGTGCGTGGCTGCATCCGGCCCATGCAAGGACACCAGCAATCCCTCGCAGGTGGCGGTGGTTCGCAGCAGCGTGATCAGAGGGCCAGGATCAGGCCATCGTCCGTTGGTGAACAGGGTGAAGGGAACCCCCCAGTCCTCGATCCGGTGCACGATCGCCGTAAAGGCGGGGTGCAAGGGCGCCTCGCCCCCCGTGAGTTTGAACCGAGAGGCCGTGGCAGCCAACTGGCCGATCAGCCCGCACCACTCTTCCCCATCCAGAGGAGCAGACAGCGAGGCACGACCCGCGGCGTACACGTTGCCACAACCGGGACAACGATTAGTGCACGCCGGGGTCAGTTCCAGGTAATACGCCACAGGCAAGGAGAGCACCGGGATCGGCGCACCATCGGTAGGACAGGCACATTGACAATCGCAGGCACAGTCCTGATGGGAAGAAACAGGCCGCTTGCCCAGGTCGGCAGGGTCATTCGTCAGCGTCACAAGCATCGTTTCCTCCTCGCATGGCTTACAGGCTTAGCACTTGCTGGCATAACATCTGTAAGGACTGCAAGTACTCAGCACCGGGTGTACTCACCCGCGTACACTCCTGAATGACGTCGAGGATCCCGTGGGTGAGCGTGCGGGTGGCTTCCGGGGAAAGGCCGGGGTCCAGCAACCGGTCGCCAAGGCGATCGAAGAACCGTTCCGGCTCACGGCCGCGCCAGCGGGCAATGCGCTGCGCCGCCATGCCAAAGTGCCGGGCAGCAGCGGCGTAATCCTGCCGGCGCTGAGCCATCTCGCCGCGGGTCTCGTCCACGTACCCCTGGAGCAGCCCGAAACCCAGGCGAGAGGCACTCTCCCACACCTGGTCCAGCAGAGCGCCCACGACCTCTTGCGGACGCGAACCGCTCAGAAAGTAGGCCAGCGCCAGTTCAAACTGGCTACGCGCGATCAACCATTCATCACCATACCTGGTCGCCAGGTCGAGGCTGCGCTCGAGGTATTTCTCCGCCCGCCCGAAAGAAGCCTGGACCAGCCCTGATTTGTCATCCTCGCCGATCTCTTGCAAGTACACGGCACGGTCCCGCTGTTCGCGTCCGTATACGTTCAGCAGGCCGGCGAGCAATGGTTCATCGCGGACCTGCTCGGCCAGGGCCAGCCCCTGTTCCAGGTACGCTTCCGCTTCCTCGTATTGATCGAGGTGACGGCGGATGTTGGCCAGCGAGTTATAGGCCATGATCTGGCCGCGGGTTTCCTTCACTTTGTCGAATGAACGCAGGGCCAGTTTGGTGTAACGCTCCGCACTTTCCAGGTCTCCCCGGTCCCGATCTATCTCCCCTTTGGTCAGATAACTGTAGGCCAGGTCGCGCTCCAACCCCAACTGTTTGCGCTGCCGCATCGCCACCCGGCACAGGACGTCGGCCTGTGCCAGGTCTCCTTGCAGCCGGTAGACGTAGGCCAGGTTATTGGTGGCGGAGGCCACCAGGGGGCGGTTACCGGCCCGTTGGCTGTACTCGATCGCCTGCTGATAATGCTGAGTGGCCTGGTTGAGACGGCTGGTGAGTTGGTAAAGTTGGCCCAGGTTGTTGTGCAGAACGCCGATCACGCTCGCTTTACGGGTGTACTCACCCGCGTCCGCCTCCTGGGCCAGGCGCAGGGCCGCCTCGTACTGTTGCCTGGCCTGCTCCGGATCCGTAGCAGCCGCGATCAACCCCAGGACGTTGTGGGCACTGATCCGGTGATCGAGCGACAAATCCGTCCGCGCCAGCAGGCAAAGGCCAATCTCACTCGCCTGCTCCACGTCACCTCTGAGGAACAGCGTCTCCGCCCGGCGCAGTTCGAGCACGTCCCGGATGCCGGGATGCCGGGCCATCTCCATCTCGCTGAGCAGGAATTCCATCCGCATGAGATGGTTGTTCCGCTGCGCCTCCACGAAGCGATCGTCGAAGTAAGTGCTTCCCTCCTGTTCGCCGACCTTCAAGTGATAGTGCAGACACTCGGCCTCCAGGCGCCACAGTTCCCATTCGGTTCCACCGATGCGCGCGCGGCGAATGGGGCCCTTGCCGGGTTCCAGTTGCGCCCTGACCTGGCGCGCCAGTTCTCCGATGCGCGGCTCATAATAGTCCGCGATCACCCGGCGAGCCAGCCCACGGCGCACGTCCCCAGTCGGGTCCACGTAGGGCCAGGCGTGCTTGTTGACCAGGTTCTTCATCTCGTCGTGCAACATGCAGTTGCCGGTGCTCGGGTTGTACTTGACGAAGGAGAGATCGGTCAGTTGTTGCATCAATGCCTGAGCGTCGGGGATGGGGATATCCAGCAGGACCGAGAGGATACGGGCATCAATGCGGCGGCTGACGTGGGCCATGTAGAGCACAGCACGATCCAGAGGGTCCTTCAGGCTGCGCACCCGATCCACCAACTCGAATTCGAATCGTTCTCGTAGATCGCGTAACCCGCCCTCCGGCAGAGCCCGCAGATCGTCCAGGGCCTGTTCCGCGATCTCGGGCATGGGGACGCTCCGAAAGAGCCACTCCACGGCCAACGAAAGCAGCACGGGCCGGCCATCGGTCAAGAAGAAGAGTTTGTCGCGCATGTCCGGTGAGATGAGCCCCTCTGCGTCCACCACGCTGAAGAAATCTGCGTTCTCCAACCGGTCAAAGTTGTGCAGCGGGACACCGGTCACCCGGGTTCGGGTGTACGTGTCGGTGTACCCACCCGATGTACCCCCATCCGCACCCACCTCACCCACGTCGTCCGAACCAAACCCCTGGACGAGGCCGGGCAGCATACGCTGAACATTCCGTCCCGCCGCAACAAAAAGGGCGTTGGAGAACTGCCGGGCGTATTCACGACCTTCGGTACCGATCAGGCTCTCTCCGCCCCCATACTCCAGTACCTCCACCGTGTCCAGGAGATAAATCAGGCGGCGGGCCTTCAGTTGCTGGTTGATTTCCTCACCCGCGATCTGCAGGGCCTCCTGTTCCTTGGCCTGGGCGTCCAGGATGGGGAGATCGTAGTAACTCTGCGTCAGTTCCTCCATTCTGGCCAGCAGGCGTGGAAAGTTTTCCAGGCCCAAATGCTGAGCCAGGAACATGACCTCATACTGGATACTGAAGGGGTGTTCCGCCGCGTCGAAATAGACGACGACGAAATCGTCGCGGGGGCCGTAACGCCGCATGATCTCCAACAGCAACCAGGTCTTGCCGACGCCACCGTCGCCGTGTATGGCAAGCACGTGCAGCGAGCCCCATTTCTGCGCCCATTCGTCAACCAGTGCCAACTCGTCCTGGCGGCCGACGAAGAAGTCAAATTTAGCCATTCGCAGTACCTCCCTCCACGGGAACATACGGGCTTAACCAGCCACACAGGTCAGACACCCCATCATCACCCAGGCGATGGCGCAACAAATAGCAGACCTCGTCGTCCTTCCTGATTTCATCCGCGATCAAATCGGCGACAGGCGGCTGCTCGCTGCCCACAGACAGCGCCTGGACGTGCCTCCTCAGTTCCGCACACAGCGTGGGTGCGTCCAGGTCTTCATCTTGCAGGGCATGGAACAACCACTCCAGGACGGACAAGAGGCGCTGAGCCGGCTTGAGGTGGGTGTCCAGCAAGGCTGGCCCCAGGTTGTGGATCCAATTGTGATACAGGTGAAGCGCGACCTTGTTCAAACGCAGATACCGAGCCCGGCTGGCCGGCGAGCGGTACGCCATGTCGAGGGCCAGGATGCGCCGCATCCAGCGATCGCGGTAGAAAGGCTCACGGATGCCCGGTCCATCCAGGAGGTGTGCCCTCTGCAAGTCGCCCAGCAGAGCAATCGCGTTCGTTTGGGGCGGCAACAGCCCCTCCTGCACCAATGCCTGGACCGTGTTGGCATTGACCTGGCGGAAGATGCTCAGCGTCCTGACCGCCTCCCCCGTCCCGGTTTCCAAGGCTCCTACCAGGTCATCCGCCACGGGCGACAGGGTGGCGCATACCAACTCTTCCCGCCGCCGCCCAAAATACCCCGCGGCCGGTCCAATGGCAAACGACCGGCGGGCCAGATCGTCCACCAGGTCACACAGAATTCCGGGATGTCCTCCGCTCAGATACCGGAGTTCATCCGCAATCTGGGTGACAGTCTGGTCATCGAGGCGATCGGCGACGTGGACCGCCTGAGCCTGGCCCCAGACCATCTCCTGAATGGATCGTTCATCGAAGGGGCTCAGGTCCATGCGCTGCGGAGCGGGCGGCCTGGGGTGCGCCCGGGCATAGTCCTCCCAGAACGATTCCACGTCGCGCCCGGCCAGGATCACGCGCACGGTTATGACCTCCTGATCGCCGGGCCGGGTGCGCCGGCGCAGGTCGTTCAGCAGCGTCGCCAGCCACCGGCGGGTCTCGCCGCTGAGCCGCTCCACAGCGTCGAACATCAGCAACACTCCCCGGCGACCCTCGGGCGAAAGAGCGCCCAGGTCCTGGACGACGGCGTCACATACCAGGTCTATAGCCGCACCCGGCTCATCCGGTGCTGCTGGTCCGGCGAGCGCGTGCACCACACAGGCCACCTGGTCTGCGGGCTGGGGGGCACACTCGACGTAGCGGACGCTCCATTTGGGACGGAGACGGGTGTACTCACCCGCCTCACGGGTGTACTCACCCGCCTCGTCGGCCGCCAGGGTCTGGACCAGGTGCAGGAGAAGACGGCTTTTGCCATAGCCGGCCGGCGCGCTGATCAAAGTGTAGGGAGAGCGAGCGGCCTTGAGCCGCTCCACCTTGAGCAGGAGCAGTTCGTGCTCGCGGTTGACGAAGCCAATGGGGAACCCCCGCTGAAGCGGGGCATCCGCCGCGCGCGGTTGAGCACCGTCTGCCTCACCGCCGGGAAAGCCACATAGGTCGTTGAAACTGAGCCGCACCGTCTGTAACGCCAGCCGGTTCAGTCCCCTCAGGATGCGGTTCCGGTCGGCGCGACGGGTTTCACTATCCCCATCCAGGCGCGCCTGGCCCACGTTTTCCCGCAGTTGGGCCTCCAGCGTCAGGGCCTCGGTATAGCGAGGATGGTCCTGCCCCAACCGCTCCAGGAAACGGGCCAAACCGGTTTCATAAGGGGTAAAGGCGTCACTCATTGGATGCTATCCCCGGTCTCATGCACTTCACGGCTCTCCTACCGGAAGATTTTACACCGTATCCACTACTCAGACAAACCGGCAAACTGTCTCCAGTTGCACCGAACCGAGACCTGGCGTACAATCGGATGGAGGCTGAACGAGGAGGTACAGAGATGAGAGGGCGGACGCTTGCGGTGCTGGTTGTGCTGGCAGGAGTGCTGGGAGCCTGGGCTGTGCCGGCCTGGGCCAGTGGCCCTACTCCCCCGGAGCGGGATGCAGAGTTGGCCCAGCAGTATGCGCCGGTACTCTATTTCCACCCGGCCGAGATCTTTCGCCCCCAGCCGGTGGACGTGATCGTAGACCAGGCCCGGTTGCGCCAGACGCGCAGGCTGTGGTTCGACGTCAACGTCCTGATCAGCCTGGATCCTCTGGACCTGCTGAACCTCAAGAGCGACGATAGCCAGTTTCTCGACGTCTGGTACGGCGACGACGGCAGTTCGGCCTACACCAACTACTCCGCTCACCAGGCCTATTACCGGGCGACGCTGAGTCCCCAGGCCGGTGGACCGCCGATCGTCGTCTACGCTCACGTGGTGCGGGACGAGGAGCCGGACCGCCCAGCGGGCGGCCACGTCACGATCCAGTACTGGGCGCTGTATTTCTACAACGATTGGTTCAACAAGCACGAAGGGGACTGGGAAATGGTCCAGGTGATGCTCACGAGCGAAGAGGAGCCGGAGTGGGTGGTGCTCAGCCAGCACCACGGCGGCACTCGCCGGGCGTGGGCGGACGCGCCAGTCGAGGAGGGTACGCATCCGGTGGCCCACGTCGCACTGGGCTCACACGCCAACTATTTCGCCGGGGACGAGGTTTATCCCAATGGGAAGGACATCGGCAACGCCAGGATCGAGATTCTGGACCGCACCGGAACCTACGGGCGCGTGGTCCCGGGCGTGATCATGCTCCCCGACCGGGCCGACGTGGCGGCGAACCCTCAAGCATGGCCGGGGGCAGAGTGGCTGACCTACCGTGGGCACTGGGGTGAGGTGTCGGTCCAGAGCGATTTCGGCGGCCCGCTGGGCCCGGCCGACAAGGGCACCCAGTGGGAGCAACCGTACGCCTGGGGCCTGGCCCAGCCCCTAGACACGGATACCTGGTACAGTAACCGGCTGCGGGTGCAGGTCGTCGGCGCAACGGCCGCGGAGGCCCAGGTGCAATTGGCGGACGAGCGGGGCAACCCGTTGCGCTCGACGGAGGCACTGGGCCCTCTGGCCATCCTGCACACCGATCCGCCTACCGCGACGGGAGTCGTGGCGGCGCTCCGCGTGCCTCCAGACACCCGCTGGGACGTCGTCGCCACCTGGCCCGACGCGGCATCCGGCCAGGTGACGCGCGTGCGTTTTGCCGACGTTCCGTTCGCCGAATCGGGCCTGGCGAGGCTGGAATTCGGGTCCGATGGGGCGGCCAACCTGCTGATCCGGTGTATCGCGGGCGAAGAGGAGGCCACCGTGGGGTGCCTGTCGTCGGTGGGACCATCAGAAACGGAGACCTACGAGGCGACGTGGGATGCACCTGACCTGGTGTGGATCGGCACGGTGCTGCCGGCCCACCAGGTAGTGATGGGCTTGCTGATCGCGTTATTGGCGGGTATGGTGCCGGCGCTGGTCTACGTCGGGGCACTCTACTGGGTGGACCGGTACGAAAAAGAGCCCAAGCGGTTGCTGGCGGCCGCGTTCGTGTGGGGGGCGATCCCGTCGTTGGCGTTGGCACTGGCGGCGGAAGTGTTCTTCCGGCTGCCGCCGGACCTGATCGGCCCCCGCGCGCTCGAAGCAGTACGGCTGGGCGTGGTGGCACCAGTGCTGCAGGAGGCATTAAAGGGAGCGGCGGTGCTCTTCATTGCCCGGCGCTACCGGCTCGAGTTCGACGACGTGCTGGATGGCATCATCTATGGGGCGATGGTGGGCTTTGGCTTTGCGATGACGGGGAACGTCCTCAGCTACGTTGGAAGTTTCGTGTTGTGGGGCTTTGAGGGGCTGAGCGCGGCCACCTTCGCCGAGGGGCTCGTGTATGGGTTGAACCAGGCGTTTTATACGGCGGCCTTCGGTGCAGGGCTGGGGTTCGCCCGGCTGGCACAGCAACGGTGGCAGCGCTGGGCACTCTCGGTCGGAGGATTCGCGCTGGCGGTGGCGATCCACGCCCTGCACAACCTGCTGGCGCGAAACCTGGTGGGGTTGAACGTGTTGACGGTGATCACGACCGGAGCAGGCGTCATCGTGGTCGGGATCGTGGCGGGCTGGTCGCTGTCGCGGCAGCGGCAGTGCCTGGTGACCGAGCTGGCCGGTGAGGTGCCTGAGGCCCTCTATCGCACACTGACGGTGCCAGGGGGCCGCAGCCAGGCCCAGTGGCGCGCACTGTGGAGCGGAGGATGGGGAGGCTGGCGACGGGCACGCCAACTGCACCAACTAGGCGCGGAACTGGCCTTCAAGAAGATGCAACATCGGCGACGGCCCGACGAGCCGGAGATAGTCCAGGAGATCCAACGTTTGCGCGAAAAGATCGGTGCATTGGCAAAGAACGCATCGTAAGGGCAATTTTGTCATTTGCTCATTTGTCATTTGTCCATTGTTCATTGTCCATTCACCGGTTGTCCAACCGGAAGCCGTGCCCGCGCACGGTGACAATGTAATTATGGTCCGGGTCCACGACGGCGATGCGCTCGCGAAGACGCCGCACCAGCGCGTCAATCGCCTGCTCGGAAATGCCCAGGTCTTGTTCCTCGGGCCACACGGCTGCCACGATGTCATCCCTGGAAACGACCTGGCCCTCGTGGTCGAGCAGCAACTCTAACAGCCGGTACTGGGCCAACGAGAGCGGTGGGGTCAACTCGTGTCCCCCGACGAAGACCCGCCTGGCTGCCTGGTCCAGGTACACCCCGCGGGTGGGGCCGGCCAACTCTAGCGGCAGCGTGGCGTCGGCGCCCACAAAGCCCATTTTGACACACAGCGCGATCTGGATCTCATCTCCATCCCTCAAGCGGTACGGTTGATCGCTCACCTGTTGGCCGTTGACGTACGTGCCGTTCTTGCTATCCAAATCGCGCAGCAGATAGCCACCCTCGTCCCGCTCAATGCGGGCATGGTAGCGCGAGACCTGCCGCTCTGCCAGCGTGATTTCACAGTCGGAACCCCGCCCGATGGTCAACGCATCCTGGTCCAGGATCCAACGTTGTCCTTCCAATTCTCCCTCATAGACGATGAGCATCGGCATTTCTTGTCCGGTCACTGCAACCCTCCTTGACAGAATAGCCTTTCTCCAGTATGATGCACGCTAACCTGACCCTGACTCCAAGCCCTGACTCAACCTAAACGTAAACCCAAATCCAGACCTCAGTAGCACCGGAGGGGAGAAGAGAGAGCGTGGCCCGCCTGCTTGAACCTGGGACCGTTCTGCGCGGACGGTACAAGATTATTGCATCGGTCGGCCAGGGAGGCATGGGCGCGGTATACTGCGCCGGCGACCTACTCCTGGAGGGACGCATCTGTGCGGTCAAAGAGATTCGCCCGGACCTCGATGCCACCCCAGAGATACTGGTTCAGGCCCAGGAACAGTTCCGCCGCGAGGCTGTCACGTTGGGGCGACTGGACCACCCTAACCTTCCCAAGGTCTCCGACACATTCAGCGCGAGCCAACGAGAATACCTGGTGATGGATTTCGTCGGCGGGCGGGATCTCCGCCAGATGATGGAGGAGAAACGCCGGCAAGGAGAATTCCTCGACGAGCGCACAGTGCTGCAATGGGCCGAGCAGTTGTGCGATGCGTTGGACTACCTGCACAGCCAGGACCTGCCTGTGCTCCACCGGGACATCAAACCAGCCAACATCAAGTTGACCCCAGGGGGACTGATCAAGCTGGTGGACTTTGGGCTGGTCAAGTTGCTGGCGTCAGACGACTCCCGCACGGTCACTGTGCTGCAAGGCCGGGGCACCGTCGCCTATACCCCGTTGGAGCAGTACGGCGGGGATACCGGCCACACCGACGTTCGTTCCGACATCTATTCTCTTGGTGCTACACTATACCATCTGTTGGCCAATCAACCTCCGGCCGATGCGAAGCAGCGTTTCCTCACCCCCAGTGCGCTGGTGCCTCCGCGAGCGATCAATCCGCGCGTTTCCCTCGCCACCGAACGTGCCATCCTGGCAGCCATCGCCATGCATCCCGATCAACGTCCTCCCAACGTGGCCGCATTCAAAGAACTCTTGCACTCCAGTTCCCTGCCCCCCTCTCTGCTCACGCTGGTCCCTGCGCAAGGAGAGTGGCGCCGGGCGGTGCTCGAGAACCGCGGCCTGCTGGCACTGGTCGCTATGATGTTCGTCCTGGTGGTATTGGCAACCTTCCTCCGCTAGTTCTGGTCCACGGGCATACCCGGTGTGCCCGGTGTGCCCACAGGCACTATGCCCGCCGTCTCCGCTGCCTGACGAGCCAGGCGGTGCTCAGTGGCACTAGACCACCCAGCAGCGCCACCCACCAGGCGACCCACGCGCCCCCTCTTGGCCGCAGCCAGGCGGCTCCCGGCAGAACCAGTACGTAAGTCAGGTACAGCGCAAGCCCGCCGATCACGCACCATAGCGCCAGGCGCAGCGCCAGGCTGGTCCGGCCATTGTTCAGGCGCGCCGCATAGTAGCCCGCACCGCCGGCAACCAGTACGCCCATCAACGCCAGGAGCAGGTCCAGCGGGCCAACGTCTCCGCCAGTCGCCGATGCTCCTTCCCTCGCGCTTCCTGGGCCGGGGGTGGGAGTCGGCGTCTCCTCGAGCACAGGTACCGCCTTCGCCGTCGGCGTGGGGGTCAGGATGATGGGTGTAGGGCGCGGCGTGGGCGTGATCAGCACGATAATGGCCGGCTTGCCCTCCTGAATCGTGATCTGGAGCGCGATCGTGCGCGGGACAGGATCAGCCTGTACAGACACGTTCAGTTGGCCCGTGCGATCCAGGGTAATCGTCGTTCCGGCCACACCAGAGCGGGTAGGTGCCTCCAGGGAGTGTTCCAGTCCCTCTTGTGGATAAGTGAAGATGAACTGGACGGGTGTGCCGTCGGGCACCGGATGGCCGTTGTGGTCCACGATCACACCGGTACGCAAACTCAACTTGTCGCCGACCTCCAGTTTGGGAGGTTCCGGGGTGGGTGAACCTTCTCCGGGCGGCTCCGCAGTCGGCTCCCCTTCCGTGGGCAACTCGCCGATATAATACTGGAGCGTGATGAGTTGTTCAGGGTCAGGGGAGGTCTGGGTCACCAGGTCATAATTGATACCGACGACGCTGACCGGTGGCGCACTCCCTGGCACGAACTCTCCAAACAGGGCACGCGCCGAGGCCTCAATGAAGGGCTCTATGCGGCTGTAGGCCACGTAGTAGGCGCTGAGTTTGCTGATCTCAGTGGCATCCAGATAATAAGGGGCGTCATAGGCCAGTACGATCAGGTACTGATTGCGCAGTGCATCGGCCCGCTCGGCCAGGAAACGCCGCACGGCTGCCGATTGGGGGGGATCGCCGATCGGATTAAGCATGGCAAAGATGATCCAATCGGCCCGTTGCAGCGCCGCTTCGATGGGCAGAAGGGGAGTTGACGTGATGACCTCTCCAGCCGCAGGGGTCGGCGTGGGAGGTGGAGGAGGAGCACTCATGTACTTCCACAGTTCGTCAAAGGTGAACGTGCTCACCAGGAAGGGATTGACTTGGCCCGTGGCATCGGGACCATAGAGCCGCAAAAGTGTGTCGCGCAGCGCCAGAGAGTCAACGTAAGGCACAGGGGCGCACGTGGCACAGAGCGGTCCCTGCCGTCCATCGGTGAAGATGACGATGTTGTCCTCTGGGGTGGGAGGGGAAGGAGCCAGGTCGGGTAAGGGGGGGGAAAGCAAGGTGATCGCGTCACGGCCAACGGCGGATACCTGCTCTCGATGGGTCCCCACCTGTTCACTGACCATCTCCACATCCGGCTGGGTGGCGGCGAGGTCGAACGATCCACCATAGCACGAGAGTTTCAGCCGCAGTATGCGCGCTACGGCCGCATCTACCAGGACCTTGAACGAAGGATCGCTGTCGTATTTCTCACGGAAGAAGGTGATGGTGGACTTGACGTTGGCAATCTTGTCTTCCCAGTTGTCGGTAAGGGCAAACTGGGTGAGGAGCAGCATATCGTTACCGGCGAGGAATGCTTCCTGCGCGACGCGGCGACCGTTGAAAGTCTGCTCGTTGGGATCGTAGAAACGGCGCAGGGCACGCACGCCCAGGCCGTCGGAGACCGTTACCCCACCCTGCGCGCGCCAGTTGGCCAATTCCGGCAACCCCAGCAGGCGCTGAAGCACCTGACTATCCACACTGATCGGCCGGGTAGTGACGAAACGGCCGCCCTCCAACCCTCGAAAGCGGATGTGGGATATCATCATCCCATCCGGCCGTGCCAGTGGATCTTCAGCCTGGGCCACGGTGAAAAAGGGAGCCAGGTCAACCTGCTTGAGTTTTTCCAGTGTGCGTTGCGCGGTAGAGACCTCTTCGTCGAGCGAACGGTCGGAGGAGCCCAGGCCAGGAAAGTGTTTCGCGATGACGACGACGCGCCCTTCCGCTCCGATATGAACGCCCCGGATATAGTTCTGACCCATCTGTCCAACCCAGAACGGGTCACCGCCAAAGGTTCGCACGCCCAGTTCACCCACAGTACCCGGGCGCGGGGTTTCGAGTACGTCCAGTGAGGGCCCCAGCAGCATGTTGACGCCCAAAGCACGCAGTTCCCGCCCCACAACCTGGCCCACGGTATCGGCGTAGGCCGGGTTCCAGGTGGCCCCAAGCGCCATCTCGGAAGGCAGCGGCGTCATCCCACCGACGATGCTGGTGAATGGCATGCCGTCACCTTCGTGGCTCACGGCAACAAAGAGGGGGACGAACGGCCCCGGAGGGGTTTCTTCGGTGCTGAGGGTCTCGGTCACTGGCTGGGTCGCCTGCCAGGCGGCTGTCTGGAGTTGGCCGACGAGTGTGGCCACCTGGGTGGGTGTATCTCCCTGATTGACAATGTTGCCATTGCCCGGCAGGAGCACGACTCCGCCCACGTGATAATCGCGGATCAACTCTGTGATGATGGCGCCCCCCGTAACCTCGGTGCCGGGGAAGGAGACCAGGAAGAGTTGCCCCACTTTGGCCGCGCTGGACATGCGCTCCATGAGCCGTGCGACGCCGTCTCCCTCCTGGGCGTGGGCCACCGCGGGTGAGTACACCCGTGAGCAGGGGAGCACGAGGGGCGCCCACATCGTGGCTAGCAGGGCCAGAATAGCCAAGATTCCTCGCTGCGCTCGGAATGACATCGCTGCGCTCCGTCTCAATCGCTCAGCCATGTCACATCAGCAGGTTCATTTCTCCTGACTTTCCTCATCCTTATCCTCCCACCCGATGATCCAGACACACAACCCAGCCAGGCCGATGGTAGCCACGATCAAAGCGGCCCACTGCCCTGACAACAGGCCCACGTCGCGAGCGGAAACGACGAGGATGATCACCATGCCGATAGCCAATACCAGCCAGGCTATCAGGCGTGGGTGCTGACAGACGAACTGCTTCAGAGAAGACATACTCACCTCCGACAAAGGTACGCCGATGAGGGCCGAGATTCCTCGCTGCGCTCGGAATGACATCGGGACATCGGACATCGGATCACCCGCGCCGGGCTGCCTGGTCACACTGGCTGGACGACGCGGTCAGCCCGCAACTGCTTGATCCACACGGATTCGTCATCGCCGACGTGAGCCTCATAGGCGGCCTCCTGCCACATCCTGGGCAGACTGGCCACGATTCTGGGTTCATACCCGAGCATCTTGCAGAATTCCGCGGCCTGGGGAGAGCTTGGGTAGCGCAGGAAAAGCAACGCCGCCTCACATTGCAGCTCGGTGGCGGTCCGCTCCATCTCGGCAAACAGGGCCCGCCCGACGACGACCCGCTCCGAAGATGGCGTGGGTGAGTACACCCTGAGCGTGGGTGAGTACACCCAGACCAGAAGATCGGTCACACGAACCACCAGGTTCTCCACCTGCCATCCCAGCATCCCTACCAGATGCCCACCCCGCTCGGCCAGCAAGAAGCCCACATTGCCAAACCGCTCGATGATGGCTCGCTCGTCCACCTCTACGCGGCCGGCACGGGCAAGATTGACAAACGCGGCTATCTTGCCCGCGTCGCTCACCCTGGCCCGTCGCACCCTGGTCTCCAGCTCTTGCGCCATGGTTCTCCTCTGGCTCCCGCGATCGAGTACTTGCGCTCTGCACCCAGTAACTGCAGATTCCTCGCTGCGCTCGGAATGACAAAACTCAAAGCGCGCGCTGGCTGTGCCAGCGCCACCATTATACCCCGTAATGTGGTCTCTTCCAAGAAGAGAGTGGCGCTGTGCTGATCAAGCGGTCCCATGCTGCCTGTACCTGCGCCCGCGTGCGCGACATGGAGCCTGAGGTATCCACCACCACGTCAGCGCGGGCGATCTTGTCCTCCTGGGGAGGCTGCGCTCGTACCCGTTCCCAGGCCTCGGCCCGGCTCAGCCCCCGCCCGCCCACAATGCGGTAGACCTGCTGCCTCGGCCGGCAGGTCGTCACCCAGACATTGTCGCAAGCACTGGCCATCCCGGACTCGATCAACTTGATGGCCTCGACCACGACGACGTCAGCGGAAGATTCCTCGCTGCGCTCGGAATGACAAAAGGCCGCAATACGATGGACGATGGCTTCCAGGGTGGCAGGGTGGACGATGGCCTCCAGCCGGGCCAACAGTCCAGGGTTAGCAAAGACAATACTGCCCAACCGCGCACGATCCACCTGGCCGTCAGGCCCCAGCACTTGCGGCCCAAAGGTCTCGACGATCTGTGCGTGGGCAGCAGTACCGGCCCGCATCACTTCGTGGGCCACCTTGTCTGCGTCAATGACCTCAGCACCCAGGCTGGCCAACATGCTGGCGACGGTGGATTTGCCGGTGCCAATGTTGCCGGTGATGCCGATCAACAACGGACTAGCGCTACTCATACCACTACATCCGTCCACGAAGCCAACAACGTGTCCAGTTCTTCCTCAACCTGCCGATACTCAGCACCCAACTGGCGCACGCGTCCGACCTGCTGCCGCTCGCTGGCGACGGCCAACTGGGCCTCCAACTGCGCCCGGCGCACCTCCAACTCGTGGATGGTGTGCTCCAGTTCGGCCTGGCGGTGGGTCTGCCGCACTGCCTCCCGTTCCGCAGCCCTGCTGGCCTCCCGCGTGCGTTCCCTTTCCGTCTTGAGGTGCGCTTCCCGGGCGCCCTGCTTTTGCTGGCGACGCTGTACTTCCCAGGCGTGGTATTCGTCGTACGGGCCACGCGGATGGGGAACCTTCCCGAAAGTTG
>Ga0315291_10003431_pt1 | contig 20506 bp, 28 predicted proteins | sample YL17G12_20_MG_FD_203070 | JGI IMG/M metagenome (GOLD analysis project Ga0315291, IMG submission 203070) | Sediment microbial communities from Yellowstone Lake, YNP, Wyoming, USA - YL17G12_20 | ecosystem: Environmental > Aquatic > Freshwater > Lake > Sediment | place: USA: Wyoming | collected...
TTTCAAAATATCTTTTTTCAATGGTTTTTCTGATGAAAATTCCTTAAGGGAGGTTAAATCATTTATATACATATTACTTGTCACCGAAATATTCATAGTAAAATCTTGTCATTTTTTCCATCATTTTTTTTCGTTGTAATATCATTTCTAACCATTTTTTAAGAAATAATTCACCTTTTTTTGTAATGGAATATTCCCTGTTGTCAGGTCCAGTTTTGCTTTTTTTCCATATCGATTTTAAAAAATCTTCTTTCTCCATTCTTCTAAGAGTTGTATACATCGTGCCAGATTTAATTTTATGGATTCCTTCGCTTAATTCTTCAATTTTTTTGATTATTTCGTAGCCGTATGTAGATTTTTCACATACGACCCTTAAAATTAAAAATTGTAACCATCTTCTTTCCGGATAACCGTAATCTCCGTGGCATTGGAATTCTATAGTATTACACATTATAGCTATATAACAATGTTACATATATAAATTTGATGAAACTGATGTTAATTTAATAAGCAACTCGCCGCGCTAGTTTGCCATTACATTCAGCCTCTGAATGCGGAATCGGGATGATATTTTTCATTTCAAAAGCACTCATTAATTACCAAATTCCTAAAATGACCAAGGCATTGGACATAAGATAAAATCCAAGAATGATAAGGATGATCCCAAAAATTATTTGAAGTTTAGAGGTTATTTTGACCAATTTCAGAACCAGATATTCATTTATTTTACCCAATCCTAATCCAATAAAAATAAAAGGAACAATCATGCCAAATGCATAAAGGAATAACGCGAGGAATCCGCCGATTTGGTCAGCACTTGTGGCAATTGCTGTAATAACGGCGATCAAAATTGGTAGAGCACAGGCTATGCCAGCAGTGCTAAGAGAAACACCGAGGATAAAGGATCTTGAATAGGTGGGCAAGGATTCCTCTGAGGGAGTAGCGAAATTTTCGTTATTATTTTGTGTATCGCTCGATGATTCTCCTGCATTTGCGAGATTTGTTGGTCGTTTTTTAAAAACTCCTGTGGCCATAAGAACTCCTATGACCATGATTATTATACCCCCGACGACTTGTAACCAAACTTGCTTCAAGATAAATCCAGGTACAAAAATTAATGCAATTCCGATTGCAGAGAATGTTAAAGAAAATCCTAACCCAAATACAACACTTAAAAAAAACCCCCGTTTCATGCTTCTTCCTTCGGTGGTTGCATACGAAATAAAAGAGAGTAGGTTGATTAAATTGCATGGAGTTAAAAAAGATAACAAGCCTCCTGAAAAGGCAATGAAATAGATGGATGGATCCATGTAATATCTCCTTGTTATATTTAATTGATGGCAGATTCAAAAATTGCCCAAATTGTTTGGTTGTTATTCGCCCCTACATAACGATTGATTTCATGACCAGTTTCATTACATATTATCAAAGTTGGCATATATGCGATCGAAAAGTAGGTGGAAAGAATTAGTCCGGAATCCTGGCAAACCTTCCACGTAATGTGATTGTCGCTCTCCCAAGTTAGAAGATCATTTATCGAATGTCCTTGAATATCAAAAGAAAAAATTTCTATTTTACCAGTCGATTTATAGGAATCGTAGGCATCCACCAAGTAGGGGAGCTGCGTTTTACAAGGAATGCAAGTGGCGCCCGTAAAATAATAAAATACAACTTTTCCGTAGTATGTGGATAGGTTAATCGTTTCCCCATGGATAGTGGTTACAGAATAAGGTATTGCATATTGTCCTTGGCTATTATTTCCATTTTCTTGGTTAGGAGTTTCTATTAAAATGAATCCAACAGCTACTACTATAATAATTACACCAATGACTAGAATCAAGTTCGAATATTTAAAAGACCCGGATTGTTGTCTTCTTCGCCTGATTTTTTTCAAGGTAACCCGCTTTTGAGGAGGTTTTTTTTCTTCGCGGGTTTGCTCTTGGCTAGATTTTTCTACGTTTGCTTTTTCCACGCTAATTCTTTTTCGCTTTAGCCTATTTTTGCCCATTCCGATTCACACCCCACAAGTTTTTTTGAGAAAAGGAGGGATATTCGTACAGGCTATTCTTTTGTTAAATCGTCCCTGCAATTCTAATTCTAAATTGGTGTGGTTCCCAAAAAAGCATAAATAGTCCTTTGAAATGAAAAATGATAGATCGGGAATCTCAGGCACCTCTATTTTTCTCGAAATTATTTCCGCCTTAGGTATTTTTTTCACGATTTTCACCTCAACCTCTGCCGCAAAAACACATCCCTCCTGCATTTTTTTAACATCAATCAAAATAAATGATTCTGTCTTGGAAAGCGTTTTGAAAAATTCTAGTAAAGAATCCTGAAAGGAAAAAGTGATTATCGACAAAGGGGGTCGGTTATCCAGTTCTTGTGTCTTTTTCGCAGTATCTTCCTGCCATTTCATTTATTTCAATCCACCATATTACTATTTAGTCCCATTACGAACTGCTCTTAAATTTGCGTATCAGATATACCTTGACGGTGTCGTTGATCAGAAACGTCACTAACAGCGTATAGCCTAAGATCGCGAGTACCGGTATGTAGCCGAGTGGAGCAAGCTCTAAGAAGCCTAAGAACGAGATCCCAATCACAAATAGGATTTCCATCGTGATTGTGATGCTTAAAAATTTGCTGGGCCGTGACTTCCAGAAATAATTCCGCTCACGTACGATCATGAGAGTGAATACTCCGGCAAGATTCAAATAAGCAAACCCGAAGGTGTAGATCTTATCTACATTGCCAGCTAGCCCAAAATACGACCAACCAACTACGGTCAGAATTGCACTTTCAATTGTCATTAGTATCCCTAGTGACCCGCTGACTCCAAACAGCCGCGAGACATTGAATGAATCAGGTTTCAAAGAAAACTGCACGTTGTCTGTCGATATCGCCATTGAGACGAAATCACCCAGGAAAAGTAGTATTACCGTGCTCGTTATTGACAGCATGAAGGAGTGAGTAAGAAATAGCATAACAACGATGTAGCCGACAATATGGAGCTTCCTGGCAACCATCATCAGCGCCCAGTTATAGATTCGCTGGTAAATCGTCCGCGCCGTCTTGACCATAGATATTATACCCCCGAGACCCTCAATGGTAAGCACAGCACTTGCCGAATCCTTGGCAATGTCTGTTGCATTCTTCACTGCTATTCCCACTTCCGCCTGCCCCAAAGCGGGAGCGTCATTTATACCGTCACCAGTCATTCCGACCACATGCCCTCGATCCTGAAGAACCTTCACTATTGTGAACTTGTCCTCAGGGTAAATCTCAGCGATACCGTCACTATCTTCAATGGTGGAATCAAGAATTTCCCTTTGACTCTGCATCTTTTCAATCTTAAATATTCGGATTATCTTATCACCTAGACCTATCTGCTGGGCGATGTTTCTTGCAATTGGAAGCGCGTCACCCGTGAGCATCTTCACAGATATACCCAAATCGCGGATTCGGTCTAATGTCCTGGATGAGTCTTCCCTTACCCTATCGGCTACCCCTGTGAGACCAACAAACTGCAGCCTGCTCCGATCATCTCCTTTGGCAACTGCGATTACTCTTAGCCCCTTAGCCGAGAGCACCTCAGCATACTTGAACAGATCTTTTGTCTTCTTATCTGACAGGCTGCAAGAAGAACATATAGTGTCGAATGATCCTTTTCCCACAAAGAATGTTTTACCCGATTTCTGAATCGTAGCTTCTGTCATTCTGGTTTTGGGATCAAACGGCACGAACTCCGTCTGTGAGTAACCGTCTAATGAGATATGTGCCTCAGCTGCGGCTGACAGAAACGCTATGTCTATGGGGTCGTAATTGGCTTCTTGTGACGCAAGCGCCCCGTAGAGCAAAACATCACTTTCGCTAAATCCGTTAGTCGGCACTTTGTCTTCGACGAAGAGTTTATTCATAGTGATTGTGCCTGTCTTGTCTACGCATAGCATGTCCATGGTAGCTGCGTCCTCGCTTGCGCTAAGTCTTGTGACAAGTACTCCTTGTTTTGCAAGCGCAAACGAGCCGAGTGCCATGTTCACGGTGAACATGGTCGGCATTGCAACCGGTACCGAGGCTACGAGGAGCACGCCTGCGAGCGGCAGCAGCACCGCAAGTGGGAAACCTGTCAATAGCGCGTACACAAAGACGACCAGAAGGGATGCGAGTACTATTATGAGTAGTCGGTGTGCAACATTAACTGTTACCTCCTCCATGTGTAGTTTGGGTTTTGTAAGCTCGAGCAGCGAAACTGTTTTCCCAAAGTAGGTCTTTGTTCCTGTGGCATCGACTATGCCTGTGGCTTCACCGCGTTTGACCGCCGACCCAGAATAGGCTATTTCTTCGGCTGACTTTTCCACGATTATAGATTCGCCAGTGAGGGCTGATTGGTCAACGCCGAAAGATCCTTCAATGAGTTTTATGTCTGCTGGCAGTAGGTCACCTGCTCTGACTCTTACGACATCTCCAAGAACAAGTTCCCTAGCTGGAATGATTGCCCATTTTCCATCCCTTATTACTCTGCTCTGGATCCTTAGCCTCTGCTTTAGGGCGGTCATTGCTACTTTTGCTCTTTTCTCGCGCCATAGTGACATTGCGGCGTTGAATAGAAGGAGGAACACAATAACGAGCATCTGGGGATACTTGCCTAGTAGCAACGTGATGATGGCTGTGGCTTCAAGCATCCATGGCACGATGCCCCAGAAACGTTTTCCAAGCCTTAGGAGAAAGCTTACTTTCTTCTCAGGAATCTCGTTGTACCCATACTTCGCGAGCCTCTTTTGTACTTCTTGAGCTTCTAATCCATTTTCCACGTTTGTTTCTGGCAAGTCTTGTTTCATTCAAGTTCCTCTTCAAGGGTTTTTCTCAAGTGAGTTCATGGCCTTCCAAAGCCCTTTTAACCCATTGATAATAAGTTCTATTTGCGTTAATGGTATTCCGACATACATTTCTGTATCAGCCAATTTGCCCATTGATCGACAGCCATAACATCCCACGCTGAAGTTGATTCGATTGTTTATAATGGGTAGAACAGTGGCATCCCCGCATGATGCTTGCATACCTGCAAAATTTGCGGTGATTCGCGGAGTCCCTGTTTCGAATAATACAGAATTCGCAATCCACATCGCTTGTTTAGGGAGGACAGTCAGTATAATTACATCGGGGTCGAAGATTGCTTTATCTAGAGGGGCAACAAGTGTGCCAGTAGTGCTATTGGGCTCTAGCTTTGGTATTTCTTCCATTATACAGGCTGCTGCCGCCTGGGTTGCTGCTAATCCATGCATATAGGGCACCTGCCCATTCTTCACCTTTTCGGGAAGCTCCGCAATACCTAAAGAGGCTTTTGCGGCAGCGCATGCATGTTTCTCTTTAGGTAAATAGAAGACAGCACCATATGACGCAAGGTTGATTGATACACAGTGTCTGATTGGCATATCCATTTCTGGAATTTCCTTTGGAACGTTTTCGTAGGGTCTAACTAGTTTTATTGCAACTGGCTTTTTTTTGAGTTTAAGCACCGATTGAAATATGTTATTATATTCAATATATTTCTCCTTGCCTTTCAAGTTCATCATAAATCTATTAGTATCACCCAATGCTTCTATTGTAATCGCTTGTTGGGGGCATTGATCTACACAAACCCCACAAAGAGTGCATGCGACTTCATTTGCAATGAGGGGATTATGGACATCCATTTGAAAGACATTGACTGGGCAAATCTCAACACATTTTCCGCATCCAGCACAATTTTCTAGATCTATCGCAATTTTCATCTTGTTCTCACCTTCTCAGTAAAAATTTGATAATTATGATTGAAATCCTCATTTATATTCATCGGGGGGACGTTTTTGTGTCGGATCGCACTTGCGTGCATTTGCTTCAATAGAAGCGCTAATAAGGACCTCTGCAGCTGCATCAAATAAATTCTTAAACTTGGTATAAAGCTCTTTCTGAATACCTATTTCATTTAAAATGGTCTTTAATTTCTGGATTTTATATATATCCGGCTCAGCATTCTCTAATTCTCGCATCAAGAGTTTAATTTGCTTGATTTTTTCTTCAATATTGGCTAAATCTATATTTATCACCTCTTTCTGGAAGATATGAGGAGGAAAAGAGTGGGTTTCAGCGGTGTTATTCTGGATTCGTGTGAGATGCGCCTTACCTATATTCTCATAAGCCCTCTCTCCATACTTTCCATCCAACACGATTCCGATTAACAATCAAATCAGCTCTTTTATTTTTCTTTGTTTTTAATCCGCTCTTGATATTCTTTTCCAATCTTATCGATAAAAGTCAAGACTTCTTCATTTGTGATCTCTTCTTTTTGAGTTATACCTGCAATCAAAGCCCGAATGTGAATGAGCCCTGAGATCTCCTTATCACAGGTGTGCCCAAATCGGGGGGCTCTACATTCATGACAAACATGGATTGCGAAATCTTGAAGGAATGGAATGGAAATGGATTGGCCCTCTGCAAATTTTGGTCCCACCAAGCTAGAACCGCAGGGAGAACTTCTCTGAACTTTCACATTATAAAGTGAATTGTCTTTTACTTCAAGATCGAATATTGGACGCCCAAAGTGGCGTGCAAACTCATCTATTTCAGGGATATTTGTATTCGGTTCTAGCGAGCACATCGTGGGAACTGCGATGACTTTTAAATTGGTTCTCTGCACTTGCCTTAGAAAGCCTGGACCAAAACTTATTCCTAAAATGGTAGGTTTCCCTAATTCTATCAGCGCTGTGGCTTGATCAGGGTGTCTTAAATATGAGATGTAGAGATCACAAGGTGGAATATTCAATTTGTAATCATCTAGAATTACAGTAGAAGGTATTTCCTCAAGCTGGATCCATTCACATGGAAAAACGGTTTTTATATTTTCATACGCGCGGTCGCCATATTTTCCATCAGTTACAATCCCAACTTTCATTTTTCATCATCTTTCTCTTAAACTCAAAAATTAATCATTTTCATTGATTCTTCAATCGTTTTTAATAATATTTTTCTCTTTTAATTGGTTCATAATAAAATTGGAGACCTTTTCAAGGTCTTCTTTTTTAATATTGCTTAAACGGGGAATATCACATTGGTTTTGTATTGCACTGAGATCTAACATTTTTTTCGGAATTAATTTGTTGAGATTTATGACCAGATCAGGCTTAATATTGAAGTTCTTTAGGATTTTTAAAGCACAGCCTCCGCTACATCCATCGATGATTACGATAAAATTGGATTTGAGATAATCGCTCATGCTTTTAAAGGACTGATCCTCTTTTAAAAGTCCATATCTGATAAAGATAGTGAAACAAAGCATTAAACTCTTATCTGCAATAGGACTATTCTCAGTTAATTGAATAGCAGCTTGACGAGCCAATTCTCCATTATACCCAGCTCCGGAACAGGGAAGAAAAAGGATTTTTTTGGCGCTTGTGGATTCACTCATTTTTTCCATAAGCCTCGTTCTCTTAGTAGGCTTGCGATTTCATCTTTGAGCTTATATGTCTCGATAATAATTTTATTATTCTCTAAAACCACGCAGTTCTCGTGAAGATTCAATGCACGGGCTTCCTCAGAATCTAATGATTTAGTAGTGAAATCAATGTACTGCATATATTCCATTATGACTGAGAAAACCCGATTTATGAAGGGCTCATACATACAAGCGCAAGCATTTAAGGGCACAAAAATATCTATTTTTAATTTACTCTCAGACGGATTTTCTTTCAATTTTATAGTCATATTATCAACTCCTTTTTTTACATTAAAAACTATGATTTAGTATTTAATTTGAGTTATTTCATTACTCATTAGTAATATAATTTCTTGCCCATTCGCGCAATCTCTTCTGTAATCTTTTCTGCAAAGTTCAAATATAATTCACCCATTATATGAAATTTCATCCCTGTTGAATTCTAATTCTTTTTTAGATGAAGATAGAACTTTATTAGTTTTCATTATTTTATGTAAATAAGACAATGGTGGAAAACTAATTGCGTATGCAGGACAAGTATTCTCACAAGTAACACAGCCTACTTTACACCTTAAAGGTTCAACAACGACAGCTTTCTTTTGCTCAAAGTTAAATTTATAAACTTTGGCCCCGCACCCTAATACACATAACCCGCATCCAATACACATTTCAGAATCTACTGTTGGATACCATTTAATTTCATCTCGTGCCACATTATGCCATTTTGGCTTATCTTCATTTTCTTTCTCCATTTTAGAAACACTTCCAAACTTTAATATTCTAAGAAAATAAAAAGGTTATAAATTTTGGATTAACTCAATTTTGATTCAATAATTCATCTACCTTCTCAGCAATTTCTTCAGCAATGATCTCTGCAAGTTTCATTCCATCTTTCCCCAAATCCTCTTTTGATTTTGGTTTTAATTCTGGATGTGCATTTATTATGTCTTCAACGTATATCGTCGCGGCGGGTTTTCCGCTATAGCGATCCACCGCAATCCGGGCGCACTCCTCTTCACATCCTTCAATTGTAATAGTAGGATGGGTGTTAGCAAAATCACGTTCTTCTGCGCCTCCATGCCGTTCTAGTCCACCCGCCATAAAGAGTGGTTGGCATAAGATTACAGTTTTGTCTGGACGCAGCTTTTCCACGACAATTCGAGCAGCTGCCCGAGATAATGTACCCCCTACTAAATTTTCACCACTGCATGCTATAATACCGATTTTGGGCTTTGTAGACATAGGTTATTGTTCGCCTCCTTCTTCATTTTCTAGTAATTCATCGATTTTTTGCGCAATTTTTTCGGCAAGTTTATGGGATAACTTCTTGGCATTCTTGCCCATGGGGATAATTTCTTGCTCCGGTTTTATATCTCGATTTTCCTTCACGATATCTGTTGACATGAATTGAGCATCCACCTTGCCAACAGCCTCTAAGACATCATTATAAGAACATTTGAGCGGGCAACCATCGATAACGATAACCTTATTTGATTTCAATTTATCAATCACTTCTGGTTTTCCTTTTACGACTAGTGGGAGGCATTCAAGTTCGCTCTTATTTTTAGCTAATTCATTTACTGTGATATATGCTGCTTCCCTTCCAATACTACCAAAAACCTTTCCAATTCCACTACAGGGAATAATATATACTTTTTTATTTGCCAATTTAATCTTCCTTTTTTCTTTTTCATTAAGTAAAATCTGATTTATCTATTCCTTTCGGTTTTCAAATGCTCCAAATTCAATTAGCAATAGATAAAAAGAATTTCCACGTCTCTTTATTTTTTTTTAGACACCTTTCTTTTCTCTTTTTAGGCGCTCTTGCTCTATTTTCTTTTGCATATAAGGAAAGTAGGCGGGACCATCCATGAGCAATTCCTTGTCTGCATCGAAGTCTTTTAATTCAATCTCTACAAACCAGCCTTTACCGTAACAGTCTTGATTCACCAGTTCCGGGGCATTTTCCAATTCCTTATTTATGGCACAGATTTTCCCAGAACCAGGCGAAATTAATTGCAAAACAGTTTTAGTAGATTCAAAATTTCCAAAGTCATCAAATTGCTCCACTTCTAGACCCATTTCTGGAAGTTCAACCATGATGATATCCCCAGCTTGTTTCTGAAGAAAATCAGAAATGCCCATCAAGGCTCTATTACCTTCGGGCTTGATCCAACAATCGTTTTCATTGAAATAATAGCCCATTTTGGGTACATGAAAATGAAATTTATCTACTACCGCCTTAAAATAATCAATTTCACCTATTTCACGTTGCTCAATGGGTTTTTTATCTTTTGATTCATTAATGAAGTCTAAAATATCAAGAGCGATCTGATCCGCTAGTCTGAATCCGTCTTCGTTTAGAATTAGTTCTTTTCCAGGTTTAATTTTGAATTTTTTGGACATATCGGGTATGAAGAACTTCTTATTGATTTGAAGATTTCTCTTATCAATCAATTTTGTCGCACAACGAGTCATACAGCCATCTATTACAATGATTGTCGATTCTTTCAGTATATCCTCATATTCCTTATCACCCGTATTTAATAGTACAGGACAAATGAGATTAATATTAGGAGATTTTTCAATTACATTAAGAGCGACTTGTCGTGCAATTACACCTAATGATTTATCCAAACCATTGCAGGGCAGAATACAGAGGGTTTTTGTCATGAATGGGTCACTTTGATTCGCTTTGATCTCTTATGTTTTTAATAAGGGCGATGATTTCGCGTTTGTCGGGAAATGAGAGAGCATCTACAGGACATGTTTTTGCACATGCACGGCAAAACACTACACAATTATAGGGATTTTTAATGATTAACTGTTTTTCTTCATTTTCCCTTCGCTCATATACACCATGTGGACAGAACTTATCACATTCCATACAGAAATTGCATTTGCTATAATCGATTGTTGGCCACCAAGGGATTTCTGTTCGAGGCACTCCCATAAAAGTCTCGGAATTGGCATCATAACTTTCACTCATTACTAATTTAGGCCCCCTCTAGCTCCTTTAACTTTGTTTCGACTAATTTAACGGCTTCATCAGTAGTCATTTCCCTAATATCTACCGGAATCAAATCCTTTTTAACATCAAGACCCGCATTCTGGAATGCGTCGCGAAATAGTTTGTATTGCATATTTGGTGCACATCCCGCTATCATATATTTCCTTCCCGGACGGAGGAAATCATTGAGAAACCGATCCCCGTCCTCTTCGCAAATTTGTGGATGAATAAAGCCGTATTCGACAGGTAATTCGATGCGAACGCGGTTAATAAAGTCCCAAATATCCATTTTTGCAAAGCCAGGGCATTTTCCTGTGCAAACACACATGATAAACCCGACCTTTTTTTCTTCACTCATCTCAATCATCACCTGTTTTCTTTTTTATATTTATCAATAATTATTGATGCCTCTTCTGCAATTTTCTTAGCAAGTTGAACCCCCTTTTCGCCAATATTAACTCTCGAGTCAGGGATTAAGCCTTTATATTTTCCTAAAAGTTGCCATACTTTTAGATGCCCAATAACATTTGAATTCAATTTTGAGAGAATTTTTTTCCCGCAGGTTTCTGAACAGCCATCAATCATAATAATAGGATGATTTTTCAATAATTCCAAGGATTCATCATCCTCTGAGACGATACACGGAAAACAGATGTTTATTGTATCATTAGGGCGAAGCGTGGTTGTTAAATAGAGTGCAGCATATCGCCCGACTGACGCAAGAGCCTTCCCCATACCTGTACAGGCAATTATCCCAACCTTTTTAGGCATTCGCTAACACCTCATCAACTTTTTCAGCAATATCTTCAGCTATTATTTGTGCTAATTTCTCCCCATCAGCCCCAATATCAATAATTGATTTTGGTTTTAAATGAGGATATTTTACGCGGTAATCTGAAACATTAAAAATTCCTTTAATATTACTGTTGAATTTTGAAAATACCTTTTCAGCACACTTTTTTTCGCATCCGTCTAAAATGATTGCAGGGTAGTCCCGAACAAATTCGACATCTTCTTCAACGCCTGCAGCTAAAGCGGGTAAGCAAATTAAAACGGTTTGGTCTGGTCTTAATTCTTCTAAAACCTTGTAAATTGCCATTCGTGCGATAGTCCCATCAATTAGATTTATCCCTGTACAGGCCGTTACGCCTACTTTTTTAGTTGTTTGACTCATTCACTCTATCTCCTTTCATAGTAATTTTATTCGATTACAATATATCTAATAATCGTTTTTTCTTTTAGCCTTATATCGATAAATCTAAATACGTACCTAAATACTTAAATATTTGATTCTTGTATTGATTCTTATCAATACGGATTGAGGTTTTTCGATATATAAATTTTTGTATCGAGGTTTATCGATACATACCTAAAAGTTTAAATATTGTAATCAATGATATAACATTGTTATAAAGCTGAAGATAACATTGTTATAAGGTTGAAGAAAATGAATGCAAGCCCTATAGAAAACTCAGCTCAATCTTTAGAGAGTAAAAAGAAGGCAGGTTTGTCCAAATTTGAAAAGTATCTTGTTATCTGGATTGGAATTTGCATTGGGATCGGGATTGCTATATCCCAATTCGTACCGGACATTGCAAGAGCAATCGATGCGATAAAAATTGGTACCGTGTCGATTCCGATTGGAATTTGCTTGTTTTTGATGATGTATCCAGCGGTGCTGAATTTGCAAGCATCTGAATTAAAAAAAATAAAAAAGAATCCAGTGCCGATCCTTCTCACATTGGTGTCGAACTGGATCGTTGCGCCACTAGTAGGCACCTTCTTGGCAGGATGGCTCTTGCCTGGGAATGAGCAACTCATTGTTGCCGTGATCCTTCTCCATGCAAGTCCTTGCACGGCGATGGTTCTTGTTTGGGGTTATCTCGCCAACGGAAACCAAGAGCAAAATGTCGTGAACACGAGCATTAACACGGTGACAATTATTTTCCTTTACGCACCGATGGTCGGTCTTCTCTTGAGTTTGCAAAACGTAGTATATCACACGAGCATCGGTGTCGATTGGTTGGGCTTGCTCATTACGGCCGCTATTTTTATCGGACTTCCAATTCTTGCTGGCTATTTCTCCAAGAAAATTATCATCCGTCGCAAGGGCGAGGAATGGTTTAACAACGTGTACAGGGAAGCGTTAGGTAAAGTTGCAATAATAGCCCTATTAATGACCCTTATCATATTGTATTCTTTAAACGGGGGCGTAATGCTCCAGAACCCGGATAAATTGCTCCTCGTTTCGATCCCACTGCTAATCAGTTTTCCTATCGTATTAGGATATAATATAATGATGACGAAACTAACAAAGTTACATTATAAAGAGGCAGTTGTTACCGTCTTGATTGGGTCTTCGAGCCACTTCGAGATCGCCATCGCAACAGCGATTACATTATATGGCGTCGGCTCGATTGCAGCCCTTGGGACGACCATGGGGTTGTTCTGGGAAGTGCCAGTAATGCTTTCAGTGGTTTATCTTGCACGATATTTGAGGAAAAAGAATTTCTGGCTTCCAAGCTAACTCAAACTTAGGTGAACCGAAAATTAAATTAATTTCGGAAAATAAGATATGTAAAGAACAAGTTTTAGGGAATTAATAAATGTCGGAATCGAATGAATCAGATCTGGACCGATTAAAGCGATATATCAAAGAGTGTAAAACATGTGCAGCAGAGGAGGGAGTCGAAGCACATATTGCTAAATTGAAAAATATAATAGACAAATATCCTCCAGAAAAATTAAAAAAAATGTTGAGAGCTTTTAAGGCTCTCGGAAATCCTATCCGATTAAAAATTCTGTTTTTGCTTTTAGAAAAGGAAGATCTTTGTCCATGTGAATTAAATATTACTTTTGAGCTTTCTCAATCCAACATCTCACATCATCTAAACATTTTAGAACGGGCAGAGTTAATTTCAAACTATACACGGGGTAAATGGAAATATTATCGAATTACCGAAACAGGGAAAGAATTAATGAAATTTATATAAAGAAAAGATGAACATGAAGAGAATTTTATTCGTGTAATTAAAAGAATTTTTTCGGGGAAGTGCTAATAATGCTATCGTTGGTCTATCTTGAAAAATTCCTAAGAGATAGGAATTTCTAGATAAGTATTACCTTTGCATAAGTCGCTTCAGTATAATTAAAATTACCAGCAAAATATGTAGTAACATTAGTAATACTAACAACTGGAAATTCTAAAAGGATATAAAGTCATTAGCAAGAAAGGAAGTTTTTAAATGAATAGATTAAAGGTGCTTTTTTTATGTACGCATAATTCAGCTAGATCTCAGATAGCTGAAGGGCTCCTTGGGCATTTTTTTAGAGGCAAATATGAGGTTTTTAGTGCGGGGTCAAGCCCCACGCAAGTACATCCCCTTGCTATTAAGGTGATGTCGGAAATAGGAATAGATATTTCCAAGAAGAGGTCTAAAAATATCAAAGAATTTCGAAATAAGGATATTGATATAGTTGTAACGGTGTGCAGCAGCAATACGAAAGTTATCTGTCCATTTTGCGCTTCACCAATGATTAGGGGGAGACCTGAGATAATTAATGTAATTTTGCCTGGAGCAAAACATTATTTTCACCAAGCTTTTGATGATCCCTCTGAAGTGGAGGGAACTGATGAAGAAAGGATGGCAGCATTTCGACAGGTAAGAGATGACATTGAAAAGTGGATATTCAGTTTTTTTGCTAATCTAAAGATAGATAACTCGAAGAGCCAAGTATAAGGGATTATCAAATCGAATTTTTCTTCTATTCTTCAAGAACAAATCGATAAAAATGTTCGATTAGTAATTAAATATCTAAGAAAACGGAATTTTTGGTCTTCAAATTAGAATCCATTTATCTAATGGGTTTAATATAGGCTTTTTAAATTGTGAGAAAGTAGCATCTTGAAAATGACTATCACAGGAATAGAGTACATCAACATTGTTAATTAAAGGAAAAATACAGATATAATCCCAGACATGAATATTGGATTGGGCACTTAATTTCAAACATTCTGAAATCTGCGATTCTGTGATTGAATACCAATGAATGAATTTGGAACTTAAAAGTTCAGCACAAAACTTCGATGCCTCTTGCGCAATTTCTTTACGGCCTCGAAATGCTAAGCTATGATAAATTTCTAAAAGTTGATGATAAGTCATACAAATGATGTTATTTTCAATTGCTTTAACTAAAAATTCGACTGATTTGTTATGGAAATCAAGAAATAATTTATATTTTGAGGCGTCAAGGAATTGTTTTCGATCTGGACTTTTGCGAGAAAAAACCCAGATTTCAGTGTCGATAAAGATCATTGATTTTATCCCTGCGTTTCCTTACTAGATTCATCGTAAATGATATCTTCAAAATTATTTTCTTTATAGTCTTCAGGGCCTGCTCCAAGAATAGGGCTTTTTAATATTTGAATAATTTTTTCCCTATCTTTCTCAATTTCTTGCGCTTCAGTTGCTGTTTGAAATGAATTTTTTTCTGCAATTTCAATTAATGAACTGATAACTTCATCTAAACTCACTTTTTGCCCTTTAGATAGAGAAATTTTGGCTGCAATACGGTGTAATTTTGATATATTCTTTTTTGAAACTTTTATAGTGGAAGATTGTTCCATATTTGTCAAGAGGTATACTGAGTATATAAAATATACTTTTTACAAATTCCACAATTTTTTAATAAATTATTGGGGTTCAGAGAATTTAGATGAAAAACAAAATCATAGAAATGGAAAATCTAACGAAACGATTTAAAAAGACCATTGCAGTGGATAATCTCAGTCTAGATATCTCTGAGAATGAGATTTTTGGATTACTAGGCCCGAATGGAGCTGGAAAGACCACTTTAATTTACTTACTGGCGACTATTTACAGACCGACATCGGGGACAGCACGAATTGCTTCATATGATATAATTGAGCATCCATCGGAAATACGAAAGCTGATTGGGGTGTCATTTCAAGAAGCAAAATTAGATTGGACGCTAAATTACAACGAGATATTAAATTGGCATGGGAAAGTTTGCGGAGTGTCCAAGGAGGACCGAAAAGCCCGCATAAAATATTTAGAGGATGAATTGCAAATGGAGGATGCAAAAGGCAAACCCTCCTATAAATTGAGTGGGGGGCAGAAGAAGAAAATTGAAATCGCAAAACTATTACTACAGCGCCCAAAAATTGCCTTCATTGATGAACCAACAGCGTTCTTGGACCCCTATATTAAAAAGAGAATCTGGGAATTCATCTTAGAACTTCGGGCAACAGGCTCTACCATAATTTTAGCCACCAATTTAATGGGGGAAGCTGATTTCTTGTGTAAGGAGGATCGCGTTGGCATCATGAATCAAGGGAAAATTATCAAAATGGGCACACCCGCTGAATTAAAGGATACGATTCCGGGAGGCGATATCATCCAAGTTGAGACTAAAGGTCCGGTTTCCCAAATAGAAGAGCAATTGCGAGCAATTTCCAATATTATCGATATTAAAATCCTTGAAAATAAGGTGATGATCTACTTGAATAAATCAGAAGAGGCCGCATCTGACATTCTCAATATCTTTCTCCAGAATGGAATAGTTGTAGATAAATTTCAGATGAACGAACCGACCCTTGAAGATGTTTTCTTCAAATATACACAAAAATCTTTAGAATCTTCAGATTAAGATAGGAAGTCTTATGGGAAATATCTTAAATATCGTCGAACGGGATTTAAGGCGCCTCTGGAATTATAAAATTTTCATTTTCACTGAAACGCTTACCTTTTTGGTTCAGATATTTATTTATGCCTATATCCTCTCTTTTTTAATCGACCCTTCTAAATTAAACTATACGCAATTTTACGCGGCAGGTGTGATGATATTGACCCTCTGGTCCTTCGGAATGTGGGCGGCGTGGGAAATTGTGGATGAAAGAAGCGAGGGCATCGTCGATTATCACCTCACCCTTCCAGTTTCCCGAACTGAATACGTTTTAGGACGCATGATTGGAGGTGCAATTCGCACTCTGATCTATTCAGTGCCTTTAATATTCATTTTTTTATTTGTTACCGGGCTTGAAAGTATTTGGAATTTGTTAAGTGTGTTTGGACTTTTGGTTCTCTTTGCCTTTGGTGTCACCGGAATGGGAATCATTATCGGAACTAGCACAATGGAGCACTCCAAATTGAATTTTATTTTAGGGTTAATCGACGCCTTTATAATTAGATTAAGTACGGTCTATTACCCAGAGTCTGCAATGCAATACTGGATGCAATTCGTAAGTCGGATCAATCCACTTACTCACGCGGCTGATGCGCTCCGCTGGGGATTGGGCCTTCCAAATAGTTCTATAACATTGTATGCAATTTTGTTTCTGGTCATTTTTTCGATTATATTTATGGGGCTGGCAATTCGAGTTCTGGCAAAACGAATGGAAGGAGGGCTCGCAACATAAATAATATATTAGCAGTGATTGAACGGGATTTACAGAATTTCTTGAAGTATAAGTACTGGATTGGAGTTCTTATAATCACAAATCTAGCAGACTTACTGATTATGGCAGCTAACTTCTCTAATCTTGTGACTTTTGGAGCAGGAACGTTCAATTATCTCTTATTCTTTGCCCCGGGATTAACTGTCCTTTCACTTTTTGGGGCGACCTTCATAATGGGAATCGAGGTCAGTGGAGAACGGCATTCACAGCAAATATATTATCTCCTATCGTTGCCGATTGATCGGTTTCAATTCACCGTTGCGCGGGCATTTGCAGGCGCAATTCGATCAATGGTATTTAGCATTCCGCTACTCATCATTGCTATTATTATGTCTGGTATTCCTTCCTTCCTAAACCTTGTCTTAATCATCGCTTTTTTGTTCATTCTCGCCATGGGATTAACCTCACTGAGTATAGCACTTGCCACCGCAATTATGAGTACGAGACGCTACCAACTGGCACGGGGCATGGTAAGTATGTATTTAATGTTCGCTTCCACCGTTTTTTATCCATTTCAGGTGGGTGGCGTACCAATTCTGGCAAGCATCCCCATCCTTAATGTAGTCGCAGCGGTTAATCCGCTGAGTTTCGGGGCAAATATATTGCGAAGTTTATTAGATCCAATACAATATGGGGAAGTACAGTTTTATGATGTATTAGGATTGATAGGGTTTGCAATTATAATGGTATATATAGGGCTTTATTTTTATAATCGCTTTACCAGAATTGCATAAAGATTAAATTATATAAGAAAATAAAGTTTAATTATACAAATTTCACGATTTTTTGTAATTTTTTAGAATACTATTGTAGATTGTTGGTAAAATATGACTTCATATATGAAATCTTTGCAATACTAACAATTTTTTAAAAAGTTTTCTTAAATTTTAAATACGCATCGGTTTTAGTATTTAGAACACCATTCATTACCAAATTTGAATTATGGGAAAAAAGTTTAAACCAAGTCCCCCTTAGTTTATACCAGATGTTCTAAAACGATAGTTGAATACACATGGAGGAATTGAAATGAAATTCGGAATTAAAACATTAGATGATGTGGATGTAAAAGGAAAGAAAGTACTAGTCAGATTCGATATTAATGCGACAATTACAAAAAAAGATATGAAAATCCAGAATCCTCTACGCTTAAAAGAAATTGGAGATACATTAAATGCGCTGAAGGATGCAGCAGTTGTGATTTTGGCTCATCAGGGACGTGCTGGAGATAAAGATTTTACTTCACTTGAACCTCACGCGAAAGTAATGAAGGAATTATATGGCGCTAAGGTTAAATTTGTGAGAGATATCACTGGTCCCGCAGCGGTTGATGCAATAAAAGCTTTAAAACCAGGAGAGATTTTACTCTTAGAAAATGTGCGAATGCTAGCCGAAGAGACACTAGAAGCGCCTCCGGAACAACTTGCCAAAACGATTCTAGTAGAGACCTTGGCGCCCTTGTTCCAATTATTCGTCAATGATGCTTATGGCGCAGCGCATCGAGGACAAACTTCCTTAGTTGGCTTTACAGAAGTATTACCTAGCGTGATGGGGCGAATCATGGAGAAAGAATTAGAAGCCATGGAGAAAGTCATGACCAATCCTGTAGAACCCCGCGTTTTCCTTGTTGGGGGCGCAAAGGTTGATACCAAATTCGATGTCGTCAAAGCTTTACTGGAGAAAAATAAGGCAGACAAAATATTGGTCTGTGGTTTGCTTCAAAATGTTTTCTTAGCAGCTATGGGCAAAGATGTTAAAGAAATCAATAAGAAACCCATCAAGAATTTCGATAAATACATCCCCGCAGCTGAAAAACTATTAGAAACCTATGGCGATATTTTGGTCATTCCTACAGATCTAGCAGTGAATCAAAACGGCGAACGAGTGGAAGTTTCAGTCGATGAGTTACCCGATGAATTTGCCTCAAATGATATTGGCCCAGAAACAGTCAATAAGTTTGTAGAGATTATTTCGAGTGCTGGTACCATTGCTGCAAATGGTCCACCGGGTGTCTTTGAAAATAAAGGATTTGACACTGGATCAAAAACAGTCCTAGAAGCCATGGCGAATTCTAATGCCTATGTTGTAGTTGGCGGTGGCGAGTTAGGTGGCTATGCAGAGGATCAGAAAATCCAAGTGTCATTTATTAGCACGGGAGGCGGCGCAATGTTAGAATATATGACCGGAAAAGAATTGCCGGTTATTGCTGCACTGAGAAAAGCTGCCACTGCAAAACCAGCTGCCAAACCTGAAGCAAAACCTGCTGCTAAAGCTCCTGCCAAACCTGCGGCTAAAACTCCTGCAAAAAAGAAATAAACTATTTAGAACTTTTTTTCTTTTTTAATTCCTCTTTTTTAGTTCTTTTCTTTTACCTAATAAGAAATAAGAAACATAATTCCAGTGGAGAAAAATTATTATGAGAAATGTTATTCCGCACACGCAATAAGAAATATGATTCCTAAAAAATTGCTAAAAAACAAGAGGATAAGACCCGTGGAGATTAATATAAGATAATTTAGTTCTCTATAGCCTTTTTTTATTTTGAAAATCCACCCGAAAATACCATAATTCAGAATATTTAAAATACAAACTATCAAATCAATCAATACTGTAGTTAATAATATTGTAAATGACCCCCATTCTGAAGGTAATAATGTCCATAAGGGCTTTATCGGTACAATTAGCATAATCAGACTAAACACAATCCCTGCTATACCTCCAGCTACAACTAGAATTCTATCCAGTTTCTGTCCGGAATTTAATTCTGAAAATCTGCCTTTCTTTTCTATACTCATAAGAGAATGCCCTTGTAATTTTTAAAAATCAATTTTAAGGAATGTTATTTAGTTTATAAAAGCCTCTATTTAAATAAAGTATAGGAATTCACTAATATTTTAAGGGCGAATTCCGGACTGCGAGTCGTGTGTGATTAGAAAGAATAGCCTAAGATAAAGTGAGTAGTAATTGAAAGGTTAAGAGTGTGTTGTGATTATGCGTGGAATTATGAGAAACAGTCCTCGGAAAGAAGAGAATTGGAGTAAAATTGAATTTAAAGAACCCTATAAAAAAGCCACTGATCGATTTCGAAAGGAAGTCCTCAGCCGCCCTGATTTTGATCCTGTAACACTATTCCAATTTAGTATCTTCATGGCAAAGAGTGTACTGCAAATGTTAGAGGATGTGGAAGAGAATTTCGGACCAGAAGGGCAAAAGGTGTGCAACGAGGCCTTGATAAAAGTGGGAAGGGATATGGCAGAGCAGATGTTTCAGGGTCTTGAAATTCCGCCAGGCATACCTATCATAGAATTAGTGAGTTTTATTGGTACCATAATCAATACTGTGAGCTGGACTTCAATAGAAGAGCCTCGCATCATTGATGACGAGAAATGTGAATTTGATATTATTTGGTGCCCACTCGAAGATGAATATACCGCGTTTGATTGTCGGATTCAGCGCTATCTCGTGCAGGGTATATTGGATCGGGTGCGAGAGATGTATCCATACGCGGATTTTAATATTGAATTTGTGAGTACCATCCCAGCGGGCGGTA
>Ga0315291_10003432_pt1 | contig 20505 bp, 18 predicted proteins | sample YL17G12_20_MG_FD_203070 | JGI IMG/M metagenome (GOLD analysis project Ga0315291, IMG submission 203070) | Sediment microbial communities from Yellowstone Lake, YNP, Wyoming, USA - YL17G12_20 | ecosystem: Environmental > Aquatic > Freshwater > Lake > Sediment | place: USA: Wyoming | collected...
CGGAGGGCCTCACGACGGGCGAAGGCGTTGGCGCGGACTCCCGTCGCCTCCTCAGCCAGGGCAAGCTCGTCTTCGAAGGCTGCTTCGATGTAGGCTTCCATCTCATCGCCGGGATCAGCCTCAGGCTCGATCAGGGAGCGGGGCATTTTCGGGTTCTCTTCCTTATGCACTGCTCGCCTCCTTCCGTTCGATGAGCCTGCGGTGGAGGTCTTCAATTGTCCGGTGGACGAGGATCCCGAAGATCGCGTGCTGAGTGCGCGAAGCCGCGAAACCGTATTTATTTGCCCCGATGCTCCTTCCGCGGCCACGCGGGAGCTGGATACGCGTTCTGATCCTTTGCCGCCTATTTCGGTCCGCCCTTCATGTGGATCGGTGACTCCCCCAGGAACAGCGAGAGCACGAGACACGCGGCAACGAGCACGGCGAACCCGATGAGCGACCCCGTCATGGAACCGTCGGCCGACTTCAGGGCGTCCATACCGAAGATGAAGAGGATCCCCGAGAACTGCCCCATGACGATGAGCATCGTGTTCGAGGTCCCCTCCGGGGCGGGCAGGGTGATCTCTGCGCCGTACTGGAACCCGATCGGGCCCGAGGCGAGCAGGAAGAAGCCGAAGAGGAACCCCGAGGCGAGCAGGAGTCCGTAGTCCCGGGCGAATGCAATCCCAATGAGCCCCGGGATCATCCCGGCGAGGGCGAGGATGATGAAGGGCTTGCGCCTGCGGAGCGAGTCGGAGATCAGTGGCACGACCACCGCGCCGATGATGCCTCCGATGAGCATCATTCCTCCCACGACACCGGCCTGGGACGCCTGGAATCCCCTGGGTTTCACGATCGCTTCTATCCAGGTGGTGATGCCGTTGAACATGCCCAGGCCGACGAAGAACACGACGAGGAGCAGGATGAAGTCCCTGCGCGCCATCATTTCTCTTAGACCCTCTAAAACAGGGCGCCTCGTCTCCGCCGCTTCCCCAGATGCCAGGGCGGGCGGGCGCTCCCGCGCAAAGACCAGGAAGGCTGCGGAGGCGACCGCAGTGATCACCCCCCAGACCAGGAGCATCCCCCTCATGCCCGCACCGGCAAGGAGGATGGGGGACAGGAGCACGCCGCCGAGTATTCCGAGGTAGATCGCCAGGGTGCCCAGGCCGGTGGCGGTGCCCCGCTCGCCGGGGGGGAACCACTGCGCGGCCACCTTCGTAATCGCGCCCAGCATGAGGGGCTGGCCGAGAGCGATGACGAGCTGGAAGGCGAAGACCGCCCAGAAGCTTTCCGCGAAGATCCCCCTCCCCAGAGCCCCGATGGCAGTGAGCGCCGCACCAATCCCGACAGAAAGCCGGAAGCCGAGAGTGTCGATGAACCACGCGGAGGGAAGGAAGATCAGGATGTAGACCGCCATGAAGCACAGGGAGAGCATCCCGATCGCAAGATCGGACACTGCGTAGAACGACGATGCCTCCACGGTGATCGGTGCGAAAGCGATCCAGCAGAGCTGGTTCATGGCCGTGGCGAACATGAAGACGGCGAGGACCACCCATCGGTAGCCGGAGCTCTTCGGCGAAGCGACTCTCATTCCTGCCTCCTCTCGGCGGATCAGCGAGATGCTCTGTGGCATACATCGGCAAGCCAGGCGTGTCAACCCGGGCGGTCACCTCGGCAGGATCTCACAGGGGTACTTTCTCCCTGCCAGCATGGCATGGGATGGTGAGCGCTTGTAGGAACCCCCATCGGTGGCTGTTTCCCAAAGGGGACATTGATGAAGGGGAGACCCCCTGAGGCAGCCGCGCGCCGGGAGGTACTCGAAGAGGCGGGAGTCGTGGCCGAAGTGGTGCACCCGCTCGGCTCGGTGGAGTACTCCGCCCCGCCGTTTTCGATCGATTTGAAACTCTCCCTGATGCGCTACGTCGGCGAGAGCAGTCAGTCACACGAGCGAAGGCAGCGCTGCTGGGCGAGCCTCACGGAAGCCCTGCGGCGTCACCACCCTGGCGCAAAGATCGGTCCCCTCCTCCGAGCATCGCAGTTGTGAAGCTGCTGGAGAAGCTGCGGTCGGGCGGCGACTGACCGGGCGGGCAGGAGGCGGCCCGCCCGAGTCGGCCAGCTCCGGGAAACCTCGTTCACCCTATTCCCCAAGGCGCGCGTATTCGATAGTATGCCGAGGAGTTTGCCTGGTGACCAACGCGTATGCGTATCCGTAACAGAGACCGCTTCTTCCTCTTCACGTATTTCATCACCATCATTCTCCTGGGAAGCTTCCTTCTGTGGCTCCCGCCGGCCTGGCGGGGACCGCAGAGGCTGGCGTATGTCGACGCGCTGTTCACCTCCACCTCGGCAGTCTGCGTCACCGGGCTGACGTCGGTCGATACCTCTCTGTACTCCGGCTTCGGCAAGCTCGTCATCATACTGCTCATCCAGTTCGGGGGCCTGGGGATCATCACGTTTATGACCATCTTCCTCGCCAACCCCCGCGGCAAGATCTCACTCGCGAGCCGCAAGTTGATCGGAGACTACTACGTCTCATCGATCGAGGCGAACCCGCGGAAGATCATCCGCAGCGTGGTCCTCTTCACGCTGGCCATCGAGCTCGCCGGCGCCCTCGTCATGTTCCCCGTGTTCCGACAGACCGTGGGCCGGCGCGCGGGGTTCCATGCGCTGTTCCACGCGGTTTCAGCGTTCTGCAATGCGGGGTTCTCCACGTTCGGCAACAACCTTGAGAACTACGTCGCCGACCCGACGGTCAACCTCACTGTCATGGCACTTATCATCCTCGGCGGGCTGGGTTTCGTTGTGATGGAAGACCTCATGGAGCGGGCGCTCGGCAGACGGCGGAGGCTCGCCCTGCACACGAAACTCGTCCTGGCGATGACGAGCGGGCTCATTCTGGGCGGCGCAGCCCTCTTTCTCCTCTTCGAATGGGGGCGCGGCTACTCCGCGCTCACCCCGGCACAGAAGGTGATGGCCGCGCTTTTCCAGGCCGTGACGCCGAGGACAGCGGGCTTCGACACGGTCCCCCAGTCATCCCTTTCGTTCCCCTCGCGGGCGTTCACGCTCTTCCTCATGTACGTGGGGGCGTCCCCCGCTTCGACCGGTGGCGGGATCAAAACGACGACGTTCTTCATCATCCTCGTCATGATCCTGCGGGGGGCGGAGGCGCGCGAGGACGTGCGGCTGCTCGGCCGAAAGCTCTCCCCACTCTCCGTCAGCAGGGGGATGATGTTCGCCCTTCGGGCGCTCGCCATCGTCGCCGTGGCGGCATTCCTGCTCACGATCTCCGAGCTCCTCGTCCGTCCTGCCCCTGCCGAGTACAAGTACTTCCTCGCGATCCTGTTCGAGACGTTCTCCGCGTTCGGCACCGTCGGGCTGTCGCTCGGCCTGACACCCTACCTCACCGTGCTGGGAAAGTGTATCATCATCCTCACGATGTTCTCCGGCAGGGTCGGCATGAGCGCGCTCGCCATTTCCACTCCGCGGCGGCTGCCGCGGCAGGTCGTCGATTTCCCCGAGGAGGAGGTCCTGATCGGATAATGAAGCAATTCGCCATCATTGGAATCGGGCGGTTCAGCAGGCGCATGCTCGAGGAGCTCGCCGATGCGGGGTGCGAAATCCTCCTCATCGACAAGGACCGCGCGGTCGTCGACCTGTACAAGGACAAGGTGGCCGCCACGTTCATCGCCGACGTGATCAGCGAGGAGGTCATCAACAAGCTCGTCCCGGCCAGCGTCGACGCAGCGATCGTCGACCTCGGCGACAACCTCGAAGCCTCCATCCTCGCCACCAACTACCTGAAGAAGCTCGGGGTGGGCCGCATCATCACGAAGGCCGAGAGCGAGCAGCACGCGGAGATCCTCGATCTGGTGGGTGCGACGGACATCATCTTCCCCAACAGGGAGGCCGCTCGGCGGATCGCGCCGCTCCTGCTCTCCTCCCTGCTGTTCAGCTACCTCCCCATCGGCCGCGATTTCGCGATCGCCGAGATCAAGGTGCCGGGGAAGTTCGTGGGCAAGAGCCTCATCGAGGCGAACCTGCGTCAGGAGCATCATTTGAACGTGGTCGCGCTGCGGAAGGATGCTACGGGCGACTACACCTACTTCCTTCCGGAGTACAGGCTGCAGGCCGACGATCTGCTGCTCGTGGCGGGCAAGGAGGATGACATCACGGATTTCGCCCAGACGGAGCTGCCGGCGGTCCGTGAGGGCATTCCGGGAGTGTTCAGCAGACTGTTCTCCCGAATCCGGGTGGCAAGTGACCAGAAGGACGGAAAGTAGGACGCCGCTCGCGCCGTCGGACCACGGTCCTGCCGCGCCCCGACCGTACCGCTATTTCGACCTCATCATGTCCGCCTTCGTGACGGTCCTGATCGTGAGCAACATTGCCTCGTCGGCCAAGATCGTCGATTGGGGGGTCTCTCTGCTCGGGGTTCCCCTCGCCTTCGACGCAGGAACGATCCTTTTCCCCGTGAGCTACATCTTCGGCGACGTGCTCACCGAGGTCTACGGGTACCGCCGCTCGCGGCGCGTGATCTGGACGGGGTTCGCCTGCCTGGCGGCAAGCGCCATGGTGCTGTGGATTGTGCGGCTGCTTCCGCCCGAGGCGGGCTGGCAGGCGGCGGTGGGACAGGCAGCCTACGAGAAGGTGCTGGGCGGAATGAGCTCGGGTGGGATCGTGGTGGCCAGCCTCGCCGCCTACTTCGCGGGGGAGTTCTCCAACTCCTTCATCCTGGCGAAGATGAAGATTCTCACCCGCGGGCGCTGGCTGTGGATGCGGACGATCGGCAGCACGCTCGTGGGTGAGGCGGTGGACACGGCGGCATTCGTCCTCATCGCCACGCTCACCGGCGTGTTCTCGTGGGGGGTTTTCGCGGCCCTCGTGCTGACGAACTACATCTTCAAAGTCGGGATCGAGGCGATCATGACGCCGGTCACCTACCGCATCGTGCGCGTCCTGAAGCGCGCGGAGAACGAGGACTTCTACGATAGGGGAACGAACTTCAACCCGTTCTCTTTCGAAAAGTGAAAGGGGCGTCGGCGCGCTGCGGGAGCCTTCGGATCTGCTGTCGCGGCCTTCAAACCTTCGGTTCGCGCGATATGGCGTAATGGCTCCACACAGCTTCCACCTTGCCGTCCTTCAACAATATGAGCTGCGGCGACTCGTGCGTGACCCCGTACTGCGCGGCCACCCAGTTCGAAAGCTCCCGCTGCTCGCGCACGTTGACCCAGTAGATGGGGGTGTCCGTCCGCATTGCCCGCACCTCATCGGCCGCGCGGGCCGATACCGGACAGCTCGTCGAGTGCTTGAAGAGGTAGCAGGTGGCCGGGAGGTTCTTCTCCCGCATGTCGATGATCGTGCTCATGAATTGACTCTCCCGTTGACCGCCGGTATCATACAAAGGGAACAGCGAATGAGGCAAGTCACCATCCGCATCGAGATGCGGGTTTCCGATCAGATGAACGAGTTTCTCCTCGACGAGGCGCATTCGAAGAAGCTGAGCTTCGAAGGGCTCTTGATCTCCTACGTCGAGGATAGGATGCAGAAGTCGCTGCACGACGGTCGGCACTCCCGTCCGCGCTGAGCATCGGCCCGACAGGTCCCGGCTCGATTCATCGATCCGCCGCGGCGCCGGCGAACGCCCTGTAGGCAGTCTGGACTCTCTCGAACCGTTTCGACAGGCGAGCGAGGAACTGCTCGGTCGTCGCCCCGCTCCCCAGCATGAGCCGCGCCAGCGCGCGCAGCTGCGCGGGATCGCGCGGCAGGCTGTGGGTCTGCCTGTCCTCGTAGATCTGCAGGAAATGCTCGACGCGCCGGAGGAACAGGTAGTCGCTCTCGAGGTGCTGGGCTGTCTCGATGTCCAGGAGTCCCGCCTCCCGCAGCGCGGCCAGAGCCGCGAGGGTCCCCCCGACGAGCAGCTCGGGCCGCTCGCGCGCGTGCACGAGCTGCAGCCCCTGCGCAAGGAACTCGATGTCCCGAAGCCCGCCCAGCCCCGTCTTCACGTCGGTGGTGGAGAGGATGCTGCGCGAGAGGCTCCGCCTCGCCTCCTTGCGCAGCCTGTCGATCGAGGCGACCACGGCGGCCCTGTCGCGGGGGAGGAGCAGCAGAGCGCGCGCCGCATCGAGGAAGGCGCGCCCCACCTCGGCGTCGCCTGCGATCGGCCTTGCCTTCAGCAGGGCCTGCACTTCCCAGAGGGCGGCCGACCGGCTGTAGTATTCCAGCAGCCCTTTCGACGTGGACACGAGCTGGCCCGAGCTGCCGTACGGCCGCAGGCGAAGGTCGACTCGATAGGCGTAGCCCTCCGCCGTATGGGAGGCGAGATCGGCGCGCAGCTCTTCCATCAGCGACGTGGCCTGGTGGATCGCACGGGCGGCTTCCTCGGACTCCCCTGACGGAGCCAGCGCCGGAGGGTCGCACAAGCCGAGCAGGTCGATGTCAGAGCTGTAGTTCAACTCCCTTCCGCCCAGCTTCCCGAAGGCGAGGATGCAGAAACCGGCGGGCGGCCCTCCTCCTTCTCGCCTCGCGCGCTCGGCGGATGTCTTCTGCAGCCGCGCGAGCGCGGCCTGGACGACGCCGTCGGCGAGGTCGGAGATCTCCCCGATGATCCGCTGCGTCGGCGTGCCCAGACAGATGTCCCGGGCCCCGATGCGGAGGATCTCCCGCCTGCGCAGCCTCCGCAGCTCGTCGCGCCATGCGCCGCGGTCGGGCGTGGAGTCGGACACCCGTCCGAGCTCCTCCGCAATGGCGGCGCTGGAACGCGGTGCGTGAAGGACCTCGGGCGCTCCGATGTAGTCGAGGAAGGACGGGTTCTGCACGAGCGTATCGGCCAGGAACTGGCTCGCCGAGAAGAGCTTCAACAATATTTCCAGCCGCATGGGCTGGGAGAGCATCTGGCGGAGGTGCCCCTGCGGGTCCGGAATGGAATGGAGGAACCGCTCCCAGTTGTTGAGGGCCATGTCAGGGTCGGGACGGTTGGCGAGGATGTCGCACGCGAGGATCGCAAGGCGCGCGAACAGCGTCCTGCGCTCGGCCTCCCCCGCGATGCGGCGGAGGTTGACGAAGGCCCTGGCCGGCTCGCGGAATCCCCGTTCCGCGAGGGCGGCGAGACGTGGGCCCTCGGGCACGGCGTCCGAGAGCACGAGGTCGGCGACGGTCACCGACGCGGAGCCCGGGAGGCTCCCGCGGCCGAAGTGCCGCTCGACGAAGGCCCTGATTCCGGCGGAATGCGTTTCGAAGTCGAGGTGGAGCTTCTGCGCGGGTGTCCAGCCCGTCTCGGGCGCGTAGCCCATGCGCCGGGCGAGGTGGAGGTACTCGTCCGATTCGAGCGGCGGGAGGAAAAGGTCCTGCGCCGATCCGCGCAGCATCCGCAGGCCGTTGATGAGCCTGCGGAAGAACCTGTAGGCCGCGGCGAGCTCCTCCGCCTCCGCGGGGTCCAGCACGCCGATCGAGGCGAGCGCATCGAGGGCCTCGTGGATGCGAGGAGTGCGCAGCCGCCTCTCGGCCGCCCCGTGGATCACCTGGAGGATCTGCACGGCGTATTCGAGATCCACCAGGGCCCCGGGACTGAACTTCGCGTTGAGCATCCCCGGCCTGGTCTTCTCCTGGATCTGCCGCTCTCGGATCTCGCGCAGCTCGGCGATGTCGATGCCGCGGGCTGCGTAGACCATCTCGTCGCGCAGCCGCTCCACCTGGGCGCCGAGGGCCGGATCGCCGCCCACGGTGCGCAGCCGCACGAGCGACAGCCGCTCGTAGGAGTGCGACGGGCCGCCCGGCGCGTAGTAGGTGCAGTAGCTCTCGAGACTGCAGGCGAGGGGTCCGGCCGCGCCGAAGGGCCGGAGGCGCAGGTCGAGGTGGAAAATGCCCTCGCGCTTCGCGTGCACCAGGCGGGGCAGCTCCTTCACGAGCCTGTCGAAAAACTCCGAGTTCTCGACGGACTCCGCTCCCCCCGTGGACCCGCTGTCGCTGTACACGACGAGAATCTCGATGTCGGAGGCGTAGCCGAGCGCCGCGCCTCCCAGCTTGCCCAGTCCCATGAGGGTATAGCGCACGGGAAGACCGGCGACGGTGCGGGGCTCGCCGAACCTCCGCGCGAGCTCGCGGAAGGCGAAATCCGCGGCCGCCCCGATCACGAGCTCCGCGAGCGCAGTCAGACGCCGGCTCAGCATGAGGAAATCCGAGCCGGCTGTGAGGATGTGGTCGAGATCGAAGAGATAGATCTCCCTGTCCTTGAACTCGTTCAGCCGTCGGGCGAAATCTTCCGCGTCCCGCGCGCCCGCGAGGGCGGTCTCCAGCCTGTCAGGCAGGGTCTCCAGCGGCTCGCAGAAGCCCCCCGTCACGTGCGGGGTGAGCATGGGCAGCAGCTCCTCGTACTGCAGGCGCACAAAGTCCTCCCACAGGAAAGTGCTCGCCCCGAGAAGCTGCGCGAGGTCGGCGAGCACCTTCTGGTCCGACAGGAGCTCCAGCCACTTCCCCTGCTCGGGCAGGGCGATGAGGTCCCGCACGAGGCTCTCGAAGCGCAGGAGCGCCGCCAGCGGATCGGGGGCGCGTTCGAGGAAGGAGGTGAATTGCTTGGTGAGCAGGACCGAGAGCTTGATCCTGTCGATCCTCGAGGGCTCGTCGATCCTCCGCCCATCGGCGTCGACGAACTCGAACTCGTCCTCGATGCGGGCCCCGTGCGTGCGGATGGTGACGTGCTCGATGGAGACGTTCTGCAGGGACAGGGCGGTGCTGAAGGTGAACAGGAAGAAAGGGGTGTCCTCCGACACGACCTTCATGCGCGTGCAGGCCGGATCCTCGAGGCTGACGTCGATCGACACGGGATACAGGACCGCCCGCCCCGGCAGCGCAAGCCTGCCCAGCCTGCGGGCCGCCATCTCGTTGACGATGCGCCGGGCCCGGGTCGCCCCGTCGCTTCCCTCCTCGAGCAATCCGAAGATCTCCCGCATGCGCTCGCCGAGGCGCGCCTCCCAGCCCTCCTCCCGATCGGCCTCGCTGAGAACGCCGGTGAACTGGTCGATGATCCGTTTCCGCCGCAGCTCAGCCAGCCTCTCCGTGGAGGCAGCCGGGCCGCGGCGGCTTCCCTGCAGCCGGGACGGCCCGTAGGTGAAGATGTCTCCCGAAATGATGTCCAGGCCCATCGAGGAGAGCACACCGGTGATGAGGGAGAAGACGCCGGGGTGGTCGAAGGCGAGGACCGTGCACTCGAACGCGCTGCCCTGCGGGAGGCCCTCGAGGGTTGTCTGCCGGATAAGGAGGCGCGTCGGATCCCGCTCCGAAAGCGCCGCGAGCTCTGCGACATGGGAGGCGATCTCGACTGGATCGAAACGCTCGAAGTAGCGCGCGTCGAGCCTGCCGGTGTGCTCGTCGATCAACCGGGGGTCGACGCCGGGGAGAGCGGCGCGCAGGTGGTCGGCGGAGACGGCCATGGGCTTCAGGATAGGCGGTCGCGGGAGGAATGCCAAGTGGAAGACGGCGGGAAGGTGTAGACTGTCTCATAGGAGGACGTCCGAAATGAAATTGAAGCATCTTCTGCTCGTCGGCATCCTCGTGCTCCTGGCAGCTGCCATGGTGTCCTGCGTCCTGCCGAACACGGCGACGCTGCATCTCAAGAACACGACGGGGCATACCATCACCGCCGCGTATTTCAATCCGGCGGGCGGGACGTCCCCGGGGACCAACCGCCTCTACGGTGGGGAGACCATCCCAGATGGCGAGTCGCATGATTTCCTCACCATCACGCCAGGCACCTACGACATCACCCTCACGGTGGAAGGGTTCGGGGACTATCTCGCGTTCACGGGATTGGCCCTGGAGAAGAACCACTGGGTGTATAAGAACACGCCAGCGCTGCTATAGAGGCGAGAGGTCTCGCGAAGCGTCTGACACCGGCGATCTTTCCTCGGAAGATCGTGTCTCCTATACTCACCCGATGCTGAGCGATGCAGTCCGGTCAGCCACAGAGGCCGACAATCCCGCCCTGATTCGCCTGGAGCGACTCTGTCCCCAGGGCACGCGCCTTCGAATGTACTCAGAGAGGGAGGACTACTTCTTCCGCGCCCGGATGTATGGGGACACCCGCATGCTCGTGGCCGAAGACCGGGCAAGGGGGAGGCTTTTCGGCGTGCTTGCCGCGGCGATGAAGGATTTGTATATCGGCGGAGTCGTCCGCCCGGCTGCGTTCTTTTTCGACCTGCGCGTTCACCCCGACTACCGGGTGTCCGTGCGCGGACGGCACATACTCGTCGCGTGGAAGGCGATGGAGCGGTGGGCGGAGGAGCGTGGCGCTCATCTCATTTACGGCCTGATGAAGCACGACAACGCGGCCATGACCGCCCTGGTCGACAGGAGGCTCGGCTACCGGTTCGCGGGGGGAATGACCGTGCAGAGCAGGCCCGTGTTCCGAAGGGTGAGGGTGCACGAAGCCCCCGATGAGATTCCTCCCGACGACCCCCGGCTCGTGGAGCGCACCTGGGCGGAGTACGGCGATCGGGATTTCTTCCCGGAGGCCTTCCGTGACCGGCTGCTCAGCCCCGAGATGCGTGCGTCGGGATTGTTCTCCTTCTTCCAGCTCCGCCGCGGTCCGTCGTGGGCGAGCATCGGCCTGTTTCGGGCCTCGCGGGTGATTCGCACGCGCGTCACGGCGATCCCGTGGGCCTACAAGCTCCTCCAGCCCGTCTTTTCCGCCTTCGAACCGCTTCTCCCGCTGCCCCGCATCCCGCGCGAAGGCGGGAGCATCGGGTACTGCCACGTGTTCAACCATCTGGCGGAAGGACTCGAGGGAATCCGGTTGTGGCGCGCGCTGATCGCGCACGCGAACAACCTCGCGCTGGATGAAGGTGCGACCCTTCTCACCAGCGCCTTCGATCCGGATGACCGTTTCCACGCTTTGTTCCGCAGGGGAGCGATGAACCGCATCGAGTACCGGTTGGGCATGAAGGCGTTGAGGCCGGGTGTGCCGGCCGAGCTCGCGCGCTTCTATCCCGACGTGCGTGACATGAACTGAGCCCGGCGCCGGCCGAGGCGCAGCGCCGCGTAGGTCGCGCCCCCGACGACCCACAGGACGAACACTCCGAGGAAAAACCAGCCATTCTCGCGCGTGCCCAGGTCGACGAGGAGCACGTCGACGGTGAGGAGGCACAGCACGAGTCCGCCGACCGGCGCAACGACGGCCATGGCGCCGCGCAGGGGAAGCGCCGAACGCGCGATGACCTCGGGGTGGCTCCGGGGCAGCCGAAGAGCAGCTCTCATCACGGGAACGAAGATGATGATGCCCCCGAGCGAGGCGAAAATCGCGAAGGTCTCTACCCTGTTGCCCGCGAGCACGAGCGAGACCGCGGAGACGGCGAAGATGAAGCTGAGCAGCCAGTGCGGCGTGCCGAAGCGCCGGTTGACAACGGCGAGAAATCCGCCTCCGAGCAGGAAGAACAGGAGCGGGGCCCGGCCCATGAACGAGCCGGCCATGTCAGCCAGCGAGACCGCCCGGCCCCCCGCTCCAGGGCGCGATGCCTGCCGTCACCAGGCCGATCGCTACGTACAGCGCGACGACGATTGGGATCGAGATGATGAACGACAGGGGAATGTTCCGCCGGGGCTGCTGGATCTCGTCTCCGAGCTCGACTGCCGCGTTCGCCCCCAGGATGGTGAAGGTGAGCATGGCCGAGGCAACGGCGAAGCCGCCCGCGCCGCCGGGGAACAGAAGGAAGAGGTTCCGCGCGGACACGCGCGGGAAGCCGACCCCCAGGAACACGAGGAGGGCTGCGAGCAGAACTGCGACCATGACGACCTGTGCCAACATCGCGATGCGCGCCCCCAGGAGATTGGCGAGGTAGAAGACGAAGAGAAGCGCGAGAGCGGTGGGGATCGCCGGCAGCGCGGGGAATGCGGCCCGCAGGAAGGCGGCGCCGGTGAGAGCGTACAGGGGGAACATGCCCAGCACGGCGCCAAGCAGGTATGCCCAGACACCCGCGAATGAAGCGACCGGCGAGAAATAGCGGGAGCCGTAGAAGTAGGTGCCTCCTGATATGGGCATCCCGGATCCGATCATGGCCAGCACCGCCATGGCCAGGCCGACCGGCACCGCGGCTGCGAGGAAGGCGAGGAAAAGCGACGGCCCCGTCTTCGCAAGGGCGATGCCGGTGAGGGCGAAGATGCCTGCGCCGATCGACTCATCACGATGGGAACCTCCCCCATGTCACGGTGTCCCGCCCATGGTTTTCCTGCCAGCTCTCGAGGAACGCCGGCATCGTCCGGCCCCGTGCGTCCGGCTCCAGCACCCGCGGCCCTTCCAGCTCGAACGGGCACACGGTGATGACGGCCTGCCGGGCGAGCTCCCCAGCGCTCGAGCTTTCGCGCCTTTTCGGCGGGCGCATCGGAGTGGAAGATTCACGGTGTCCTGTCGGCGCGCGCGAGGAGCCGGGCGAAAAGGGGAAAGCGCAGGCGCGAATCGAGGACGATGGGCTGCGGCTGAGGCCCGTCTGCCAGCCGCACGGAGAGCAGCGGATAGTCGGAGAGCACCGTTCCGATGCCGACGAGGATCCCCCGGTGCATGCCGCGAAGACGATGTGTGAGCGTCAGGCTCTCGGGACAACTCAGTGCGACGCGAACCCCGCCCGCGGCAGCGATCGCGCCGTTGGATGCCTGCGCCCAGCTCAACGTGACCGCAGGAAGCCCCGGCGACGCAGAGGGTTCGCGCAGGACGGAGAGCGTCCTGCCGTCGATCGACCGGTCTCTCTCATCCGTTTCCGTGATGCCGCCCATGAGGTCGCACGCTATCGGAAGTGGCGGAGCTTGTCAAACCCGCGGTTCATGCGTCCGTCGTCCGGCAGCGGCGATCTCCGTTGACGATCCAACGACCCGCGGGATAGCATCAGTCGGGAGGCGAGATGGCGTTCGACAAGGCATGGGTGCGGGGAGCGGTCGGGATCGTCGGCGAGGACGGCGTCCTTCTCGACAGTGCAGCGATGGAGCCGTACAGCAGGGACGAGTACGCCCTCGACGACCTACGGGTCATGCCACGCGCAGTGGTGAAGCCTCGCACGGAGGAGGAGGCCGCGCGGATCGTCTCGCTGTGCGCCTCGATGCGCGTGCCAGTGACTGCCCGTGGGGGCGGAACGGGGCTGTCGGGCGGGTGCATCCCGCCGGACGGCGGAATCGTGCTCTCCCTGGAGAGGCTGAACCGGGTCGTCGAGGCCGACCCTGACACGGCGACTATCACCGTCGAGGCGGGCATGCCCCTCTCCCGGCTGTACGAAGAGGTGGAGCGCATGGGCCTCTTTTTTCCGCCCCATCCCGGCGACGAGGGTGCGTTCGTTGGAGGCGTGGTCGCCACCAACGCCGGCGGCGCCCGGGCGGTCAAGTACGGCACGATCCGCAGGTTCGTCCTCGGGCTGCGGGTGATCACCGCTGCCGGCAGGCTGATCGACCTCGGCGGGAAGATCATCAAGTCCAGCTCGGGCTACGACCTGCTCGATCTGATGATCGGGTCCGAGGGCACTCTTGGCATCGTCACACGGGTCACCTTTGCACTTGTCCCTCGGCCCGGCTCGCTGGTGACGCTCGTGGCTCCATTCGCCAATGACTCCGAGGCGATCCGCGCCGTTCCCGCATTCCTCGGCGTGGGAATCGTGCCCTGCGCCGTGGAGTTCGTCCAGCATTCCGCCATGCGCTGCGCGGAGCGCCTGCTCGGGAAGGAGTGGCCGGCCCGATCGGGAGATGCGTCGCTCATGATCATCCTCGACGCGAAGGACGAGGAAGGGGTGCTCGCGGAGGCGGAGCGCATCTCCGCCATTCTCGAGCAGGGAGGGGCGCGCGATGTGCTCATCGCCGATGGACGGGAGAAGCAGGCGGAGATCCTCGCCCTGCGAAGCGCGCTGTACGAAGCGCTGCGCCCGGCGATGGTCGAGCTTTTCGACATCTCCGTCCCTCGTTCACAGATCGTTGGCCACGTGGAGCGCATCCACCGTCTCGAGCAGGAGCTCGGCATCCGCCTGCCCACCTATGGCCATGCAGCGGACGGAAACGTGCACACCCATTCGATGCGCCGCTCGCTCGAGGACGGTGTGATCGGCGATGAGATCCCGGGCTGGCGGGATGCGCACGAGAAGGTGCGCGCCGCCCTCTACGAGGATGCGGTCTCTCGCGGAGGGGTGATCTCGGGCGAGCACGGCATCGGTCTTGTGAAGAAGGCGTACCTCGCCCGCACCCTCGACCCCGCGGTCCTCGATCTGATGCGGGCCGTGAAGCGCGCCTTCGATCCCGACGGCATCCTCAACCCGGGAAAGATATTGGGCTGAGGCGGGTGGCCTACTTCCCGAAGTAGACGAAGGGAGCCCAGAAGAAAGGCGCGCGGTACGCGCCCTTGCTGATGAATGCGCGCTTCATCTCAGTCATGGCCCGGGCGTACGAGAGCCCCTTCTCACGGACGAGGCGGTACATCCCGACAATGAACTCCCGGGTGGAATCGTCGGCGACCTGCCAAAGCGAGACCGACAGGCCGTTCGCCCCGGCGACCAGGAATGCCTGGGTCAGTCCCACGACGCCCTCCCCGGCGTAGATCCTGCCCAGTCCGGTCTCGCACGCCGAAAGGTCGACGAAGTCTGCCGCGACGGCGAGCCCCGCGATCTCCTCCATGGTCAGGTAGCCGTCCTCGTTGGTTCCGGCAGAGCCGGCCTCGCTCAGCACGAGAGCGGAGAGCTCGGGCGCGCCGGGGACCAGGACACCGTGCGTCGCGAAGTGCAGCACCCGGTACTGGCGGAGCTTCCCTTCGCGGGAGAGCTGCTTGACCATCCTCTCGGAGGCATCCCCGCCCGAGAGCACGACGCTGCCGGGGATGCCCGCGCCGATCGAGGTGACCTCTTTGAGCGTTCCGGGGAGGTCGGGCCACGAGCCCAGGCCGAGGGCCGCGTAGATCGCGCGGGCGCTCTTCCCTTCTGCGAGGAGTCGGGCAGCGTCGGCGCGCAGCGCCTGAAGCTGCTGAGTCGAGACCTGCGCGACCGGCTTCGCTTCAGGCCGAGAGCTTCCACTGCCATAGCGCGCCCCCCCGAATGCGAGGAGCGGCCACGGCCTTGCGGGGTAGCTCCTGCGGTCGAGCAGCCCCTTCACCGCGAAGGACGGGAGGTAGGTGACGTGGAAGCGCTCCACAAGCCAGCGCCCGTCCGGCAGGAGGAGGGTCTCGAAAGGCAGGATGCCGAGGCTCCCATCGGGGATGACGATGAGCTCCTCCTTGTCGGCCAACTCCTTCTCGATGGGCCCGAGCAGGAGGTCGTACAGCTCGCGCGCGAGCTTTATCCTCATCTCCGCCTGGGCGGGCGAGGGGCGGGTGAGGGTGAGCAGCCAGCGGTCGGCCTCGACGAAGGCGGCGAAGGGGCTGCCCGTGTCCTCGGGCGTGTCGACCACGAGGAATCCGCGCGCGTTCACGCCGGGCTGCCGCGCGGACACGGCCTGCGGCGGAGGCGTGGCGGGGCTCGCATCCGTCCGCTCCAGGGGGTATGAGCGGACCCTCCCGCGGTCCGCGTAGATGGCGAGGGGGTGCTCCCAGTCCACGTTGGCGAAGCTCACGACGGCGCTCTTCGCTCCCAGCGTGCCCTGGAGGCTGCGCAGCCCGGGTGACGGGGGCTCTTCGCTGCCCGCCATCCGCTGGCTGATCTGCTCCGCGGAGTAGCGGGCCTTCATGAGCTCCGCGGAATCGAAGGCCGCCGCCGGATCGCCCGCGAGATGCTGCGCATGGACGAGCCAGCGGTACGAGGATATCCACGAGGCCAGGAAATCGCGCCTCGTCGCGCCCGAGGCCGTGCGACGCAGCCTCTCCTTGATGTCGACAGCCAGGAGGAGATGTCCGATGGCGCTGGCCGCCTTGCCGGCCTGGATGTCGAGAGTGCCGAGATTGTTGAGGGCCGTGGCCTCCTCCGCCTGCATGCCTGCCTCGCGGCAGATCGCGAGCGCGCGCTCATACTGCTCGCGGGCAGCGTCGATCCTTCCCGCGATTTGGCTCATCCCGCCGAGGTGGATGAGCACGCGGACGATCTCGTCGCGCTTGCCCAGGCGCTCGCCGAGAGCGAGAGCCTGCCGGTAGCGCTTCTCCGCCTCGTTGTACTTTTTCCATTGGGCGTACGCGGCTCCCAGGGCGTCGAGGAGAAGCATCTGGTCGCCCTGCCGTCCCAGGCTGACGGCCATATCCAGGGCTTCCTGGTATTCACCGACGGCCTGCTCGTAGCTGCCCTGGTTCTGGTGCACCGAGCCGATGAACCGGAGATTCGAAAGGACCTGATCGGGGACCTGGAGCTTTCGCGCGAGAGCGAGCGCCTTGCCGTACAGCTCGAGCGCCCGCTCGTTCCTTCCCCACGCCTGGTAGACCATGCCGATGCCGCCCGTGATCGAGACGACGTTCAGGGGGAGGTCACGGTTCTCGAATATCTCGAGCGCTCCCCTGTAGGCCGTTTCGGCCTCGTCGTAGCGTCCCGTCGCGTACGCCACCGTGCCGAGGTTGCCCAGTGCGTTCGCCTCGCTCTCCTTCAGGCCCGCGCTCCGCGCGGACATGAGCGCCTGCTCGAGGTACCCGCGTGCGTCGTCGTAGCTTCCGCGGGCGCTCGCCGTCATGCCGAGGTTGATGAGCGTGTTCGTTGCGCTCGTCGCGTCGCCGATCCCCTGGAAGGCTGCCAGCGCCTGGCGGTAGGCATCTTCGGCCTCCTGGTAGCGGCCCCACGCGAGGTAGACCCCGGCGATGTTGCCGAGGTTCGCCGCGGCGTTCGCCCGGTCTCCGCTTCTCTCGTGCTCCTCGAGCGCGAGCCTGTAGCGCGCTATGGCCTCGTCGTAGCGGCCCCACGCCGCGTACACGAGCCCGAGGTTGTTGAGGATCGAGGCCGTCTGCCCCTGCACCCCGCGTGAACGGGCGATCTCCAGAGCGCTCTCGAAGCGGTCCGCCGCCTCCGCGTAGCGGGCTCGGTAGTATTCGAGCAGCCCGAGGTTGTTCAGGAGGGAGACTCTCTCCTTGGACGCACCCAGAGCTGTGAACAGCTCGAGGGCGAGAGAGAGCTGCTCGCGCGCCGGTTCAGCCTGGCCGAGCGCTGCGAGGCTGAGGCCGAGGTACATGCGGTCATAGGCGAGATCGGCGTGCCGGTCCGTGCCCAGGGCAGCGTCGATGTCGGCGGCCTGGCGGAGCAGAGGCACGACCTCCCCGTACGCCCCCTTTCCATACAAGGCGGCTGAGCGCTCAAACAGCGCATCGGCATCCGTCGCCGACTGAGCGGCAGCGAGGGCAGAGACGAACAGCAGGGCGATCGGGAGGCGACTCTTCAGCACGGGCGTCACCTCAGGGGGTTCTCGAACCACACAACGGCAAGGTGCACCTTGAACGGGGAGTCGAACTCCTCACAGTTCGCCGCGATGTCGAGGTCCCCGTCCCCGTCGATGTCGTCCAGGACGGCCTGGTCCCATTTCTCCCCGTTCAGGGGACACGCTCCGGGGAAGTCCGAGCCCCATTTGACCACGTGTCCGAGCGCCGGCGCCGCCGGATCCTTCCAGTCCACGTCCATCCAGAACACCGCGGCCTTTGTCGACGGGAGCTTCCCTGCATGATGGATGAGCGCGCCGACCATCTCGAGCATGCCGTCGCCATCCACGTCGCCAAGCCGTATCATCCGCGCCCTCCAGCGGGCCTGCTCGGGCTTCGGTATCACGATGCGGTCGAACCGCTGGTCGCGCTCGCTCCCGCCCTCCCGAGAGCCGCCAGTGCGGAAGAGGTACACCGCGTTCTCCAGGTGGACGACGATGTCGGCGAGCCCGTCGCCGTCAAGGTCCCCGAACTGAAACCCATGAGCGCTCTCGATGTTGGGGTCGATGGAAGCCAGCGTCCACCGGGAGAAGTCGGCGATCGCAGCGGGGCCCGAGGGCGGGGAGAGCACGCGCAGGCCCGCGCGCGGCTGCTTCCCCCGTCCGCCGACCACGATCTCGAGCCTGCCGTCGCTGTCGAGGTCCCGGCACCTGATGTAGTGGAAATGGCCGATCCCGCGAGCAGCCGGGATCTCGATGGGCTTGCCCCACGCGTGCGCTTCCCGTGCGCGCGACCCTTCTGGATTGAGGAGCACCTTCACGCCCGGCCGGCCCAGCGCCTCGGCTCCGTGGGCGACCACGACGTCGGGGTCGCCGTCGCCGTCCACGTCGCCGAAGCAGGAGCTTTCCGCATTGGGGACCCTGCCGACCGTGACCGCGGGCCAGGCTTCGGCAACCACGTCGCGGGGGGGACGGAAGGCGATGCGCAGGTATCCGTTCCATTCATAGTTCGTAAGGAGGTCCAGCCAGCCGTCGCCGTCCGCATCCGCGGAGTCCAGGCCGTTTGGCAGCCGGAAGTTCGGGTTGTCGATGACATGCATGGTCCATGGGGAATCGCTCGCCATACTGCCGCCCGGCGGCGCATGGGCAGGGGCGAGGACCTCGAGCCGCGGGTTCGACGCGCAGGAGGCCAGCACAGACGCGGCCGCGAGGAGAGCGAGGAGAGCCGGGAGTCGAGAGCGCGCATGGCCGCGGTGATTCGATCCCACCGCCTGACCCTACGCGTCGGGTGGGAATTGCGCAACCCCTCGTCGCTCAGCCTTCGCTGCTCAGATCACCCGCGCTGCGGGCGTGACCGTTCCGCTTGTCACGATCCCGGCCGCCGGCACGCTGCTGGGCGGATGCCTGATCAGTCGGGGCATCATCCCCCGATAGAGGGCGCGGGACCCTCCCTCGCGGTCGATCCTCGCCTGCATGGTCTCGCGGACAAGAAAGCTCATTTCGCGCGCGGAGCGCTTCAGGGCCCTGCCGATCTCTTCCGCATCCCCTGTCGGCGCCGTAGGCGGAGGCTGCACGGCCCGGCCGATGACGACGGTGACCTTCGGCGGAAGGTTCAGCGTGCGGCCGAGCACACGCAGGGTGTTTTTCTCGAGCAGCCGGGTCTCGCGCAGCACCGTTGTGATGGGCACCACGGGAAGGCCCAGCCTGCAGGCCAGCAGGAAGGCTCCGTGATGGAAGGGCTGGATATCCTGGTTGCCGAGGTAGCATTCGCCCTCGGGGAAGAAATGGATGAGGCCAAGCTCGCGCACCGCTGTTCGGGCTGCCGCCTCGAGCGTGCGAAGCGCGCCGGCTCGCTCGGGGATCGGCACCGCTCCCAGCAGTCGCACGAAGGTGCCCAGGAAGGGAATTAGCGCGGTTTCTTCGAGCATCGTGAAGTAGGTTCGACGGGGTCTGATCGCATGCGCGATCAGACCGGGATCGAGCAGGAGGGTATGGTTGCTGACCAGGATGGCTGCGCGGATTCCGCGAAGGTTCTCTCTCCCCGTGAACCTGATTCTGTAGACCAGCCAGCCGAAGAGCTTCACCGCCGCGAGAACGATGTGGTAGAGGCCCGTGAACGGGAGGAAACCGGGCGTGAACCGGATGATGCCGTCGCCCTTCCGATATGCCATTCCGCATCTACCTCAGAGTTCGGCCCTTCCAGACCACCCCGTGACCCGCACTCGCCTGTCCGATGCTCCACCACGCCATGTACAGCAGGTGCACGTACAGCACGGGGTAGAGGAGCGGGACCCACCATCGCAGCCCCCGGTCGTAGAGCACGAGGGCCCAGGCGAGCAGGAACAGCAGAACGCAGGCAAAGGTGAGCGTCACGGCGGGGTTGCCCGTCAGCAGCTGGATGGGCAGCAGGGCGAGGGGGAGCACCACGAACGCCGCGAGGAGCGTCACGGCCGCCGCGAAGAACACGGAGCGGTTTCGCGCGAGATCGTAGATGTTCTTGGACAGGCCGTTGAACGAGGCGCGGTAGCCCTCGTACATGCGGCAGCGCACATGCCTGCGAATGTCGAGGAAGACCTCGCGGAAGCCCGCCTTCTTCAGCTCGCGGGCGATCGCCAGGTCGTCGCTGATCTTCCCGCGCACGCGGGAGTATCCGCCGATCGCCTCGAATGCTCGGCGCCGGAACATGATCATCTGCCCGATGGCGAACGAGAGACCCGGAGCAGGCAGCGAGGCGATCAGCCACAGCGGCAGGACCATGGCGGACATGATGTAGGTGGCGGGCACGATGAACTGCTCACCGAGAGTGTTCATCTCCTGGAACACGTACCCTGAGACGCAGTCCGCCTCGTGCCACTCCATGTTCGTCACCGCCCAGGCGAGGCTCTCCCTTCCGTGCACGGTGTCCGCGTCGGTGAAGAGCAGGTACTCGCCTCGCGCGTGCTCGGAGAGCTGCTGCATGGCGTGCGGCTTTCCATACCAGCCGTCACCCGCGAGGGGCCTGCCCTTCACGACGCGCACGCGCTCGGGATGCCGCCGCTCGTACTCCGCGATGATTTCTCCGGTTCGGTCCGATGACTGGTCGTCCAGCACGAGGATCTCGTAGTCTCTGTACGTTTGTGTCAGGAGGGAGTCCAGGCATTGGCCGATGTTCTTCTCCTCGTCCCGGGCCGGGATGAGGACCGAGACCAGCCCGCCCCGCGTGAGACTCGGCTTGCGGGAACTCAGCCGCAGCCACACGATGTTGGAGAGCGACAGGAGGAA
>Ga0315291_10003433_pt1 | contig 20503 bp, 19 predicted proteins | sample YL17G12_20_MG_FD_203070 | JGI IMG/M metagenome (GOLD analysis project Ga0315291, IMG submission 203070) | Sediment microbial communities from Yellowstone Lake, YNP, Wyoming, USA - YL17G12_20 | ecosystem: Environmental > Aquatic > Freshwater > Lake > Sediment | place: USA: Wyoming | collected...
TGACGGGCGCCTGGACGAGCTGGCCGATGTTCACGAGTGTTTGGAAAAGTCCATCCATCCCGAGCCGCCCGTGCTGCTGACCGAGGCCAACCTGATCCGATCCGGCTACAATGCCGAGCTCGACGAGCTCCGCAGCCTGAGCCAGAACAGCAAGCAGTTGATCGCGCAGATCGAATCCCGCGAGCGCGAGCGGACGCGCATCGCTTCGCTCAAGGTGCGCTTCAACAACGTTTTCGGCTATTATATCGAGGTCTCGAAACCCAACCTGTCGCTCGTGCCGCCCGATTACGAGCGCAAGCAGACGCTGGTCAACGCCGAGCGCTACACCACGCCCGAGCTTAAAGAACTGGAGGCCAAAATCCTCAACGCCGAGGAGCAGATGCAGACGCTCGAGCGCGCATTGTTCGTCGCCATCCGGCGACAGGTGGCTGGCGAGTCGCGGCGCATCCGCCAGACGGCACAGGCGCTCGCGGAGCTCGACGTGCTCGCGTGCTTCGCGTGGCTCGCGGCGGAGCGCAACTATCGCCGGCCGGAATTCTCCGACGACGGCGAGTTCCTGATCGAGCGCGGCCGCCATCCGGTTATCGAACGCATCTGCGAGGCCGAGCAGGGCAGCAGGTTCATTCCCAACGACCTTTTCCTCAACTCGACCTCCGACCGTATCCTCATCATCACTGGGCCGAACATGGGCGGGAAATCCACCTACCTGCGCCAGGCCGCACTGATCGCGCTGATGGCGCAGATGGGCAGCTACGTGCCCGCCGAGCGCGCCAAGCTCCCGGTTTTTGATCGCGTCTTTACGCGCATCGGAGCTTCCGACAACCTGGCGCGCGGGCGCTCGACGTTCATGGTGGAGATGACGGAGGCGGCGGGCATCCTGAATATGGCCACGCCGCGCAGCCTCGTGCTTCTCGACGAAGTGGGGCGGGGCACGGCGACTTTCGACGGACTGGCCATCGCCTGGGCTGTGGTCGAGCACCTGCAAATTCACACGCAGGCGAAAACCCTGTTTGCGACGCACTATCACGAGCTGACCGAACTGGCCGATCTGCTGCCCGGCGTGCGGAACTATCACGTCTCGGTGAAGGAATCGGGTTCGAACATCGTCTTCCTGCGCAAGGTCGAACCGGGCAGCGCCGACAAGAGTTACGGTATTGAAGTGGCGCGGCTGGCGGGACTGCCCTCGAGCGTCATCGACCGCGCGCGCGAAATTCTTGCGCGACACGAGCAGAGCGAGCACACGCTGAGCGAGCGGCTGACCGCGCGGCCCGCTTCGCCCGAGCCGGGGGCGGTGCAGTTGACCATTTTTACGCCTCTCAACGCGGAGGTCGTCCGCGCCATCGACCAGGCCGACCTCGATAACCTGAAACCGCTTGAGGCGCTCAATCTTCTCGCGGAGCTGAAAAAGCAAATCAAATCATGAGCGCCTTGCACGCCACTTCCCTCGGCCAGTTGCTCATCGTCGGGGTGCGAGAGTCCCGGTGGACGAGCAGCCTGGAGCGAATGCTGCGCAACCTGCAGCCGAGTGGAGTCTTGCTCTCTCCCAGGTGTCTCCGAACTCCGGGGCAGACGGCGGAGTTGTTTCACAAAATCGCGCGAACGCTGAGCAATCCTCCTTTTCTGGCCATTGCTGAAGAAGGCGGAAGTGTGAATCCACTCAAGGCGCTCCTACCGCCACTTCCTGCTCCGCGTGCCCTGGCCCGACAAGGGCCGGCTGCCGTGAGACGTTCCGGCGAGCTGATCGGGGCCGCCTTGAAGCTGCTGGGCTTCAACCTGGATTTCGCGCCGAGGCTGGATCTCTCGAATCCCCGCGTCAAGCCCGCTCTGGACGCGCAGACTTTCGGAACTGATCCGAGGCAGGTTGCGCAGTGCGGAAAAGCTTTCATCGAGGGCCTGCGCAAGCACAAGATCCTCGCGTGCGGGAAACACTTCCCGGGACGAGGCGTGCCGGAAAGCGACGAGCGCGGCCTGCCCGTGGTGGGAAAGACCATGGTCGAACTGTGGCGCGAAGACCTGCTACCGTTTCGCGAACTGCTGCCGCGTCTCCCTTTCATCAAGCTGAGCAACATTTCCTACAAGGCGTACGATTTCGAAGCACCTCAGCCGGCGGCCATGTCATCGAAAGTCGTTCATGACTTGCTTCGCGTCAAACTTCGATATCACGGCCTGGCCGTGGCGGACCTGTTGGAGCTTCTGTTCGAAATGTCACCACAGCGCATGAGGCAAGAAGGCACCACCATGAACCTCCGGGCTCTCCTCCTCTCAATCCAGGCCGGGTGTGATCTGCAAATCGTGAAATGGGGACCTAAGATCGCAGAGTTCCTCTTGCCTGGAATACAAAAAGAACTCGAGAGTGGCTCGCTGACTCAGGAACGCGTCGCAGAAGCCTTGCGGCGCGTTCGAGCCGCCAAGAAGGGTTGGAAGCGTCCGACCGGGAAACTCTCGGCGCGCCGCTTTGATACGCTCGCACGGGAGTTTGAAGAATTCAACCGACTGGTCAGGGCGGGAGGCGAATTTGAAGGTTAAAACGCTCAGGCAGAAACCGCGTCTCGCCGTGGGGCTGATGTCCGGAACTTCGATGGACGGCATCGACGCGGCGCTGGTGCGCATCAGTGGACCGCCGGAGAAGCCGCTGGTGTGCTTGCTCACCTTCACCACAACCCATTACCCGCCGGAGGTGCGAAGGCGGCTTGCGCGCGTGGCCGCTGGCGATCCCGTCAATCCGGGCGAGATAAGCCAGCTCAATTTTCTGCTCGGAGAACTATTCGCGGACGCTGCGCTCGCAGTCTGTCGTCGCGCCAGAGTCTCCCCCAAACGCCTCACCGTCATCGGCTCGCATGGGCAGACCATTTATCACCAGGGAGCGTCGACACGGCTGGCCGGACGACAAATCTCAAGCACGCTTCAGATCGCGGAACCCGCCCTCGTCGCGGAGCGGGCCGGAGTGCCCGTTGTGGCGGATTTTCGCACTGCCGACATGGCCGCGGGAGGTCAGGGCGCGCCGCTCGTGCCGATGGTGGATTACCTGCTGCTCCGCGACGAACTCGAAGGCCGCGTGGCGCTCAACTTCGGCGGGATCGCCAATGTCACGGTGATACCTGCAAGCGCGAAGCCCGAAAACGTGTTCGGCTTCGACACCGGTCCGGGCAACATGGTGATGGACGCGCTGGTCCGCCACTTCACCAAGGGCGCGAAGACTTATGATGCCGATGGGCGCATCGCGTCGCGAGGCCGCGTGATCATGCCGCTCCTTGAAAGGATCCTGCGCCTGCCGTTTTTCCGCCAACGTCCGCCGAAGAGCGCCGGGCGTGAGCAATTTGGGCAACATTTCGTGCGGCGCTATTTCCTCGCCCCACGGACCACGCGCTTCGAAGACCTCGTGCGCACGGCCGCCGAACTGACGGTGGCGACTATCTCCGACGCGCTGGAACGTTTCGTCTTCTCGCGCTCCAGGATTCAGCGCTTGATCGTTTCCGGCGGGGGAGCCCACAATCGCATCTTGCTCGCCGGCCTGCAGGCTTATTTGCCTCAACTCGCCATCGAATTCTCCGACCGCTACAACCTTCCGATTGACGCCAAAGAAGCCATCGCTTTCGCCGTACTCGCCGACCGGACGCTGCACGGCCTGCCCGGCAACCTCCCGAGCGTCACCGGCGCGCGTCGGCCGGTCGTGCTGGGGAAAATCGTGAGGCCGTGATACGACCCGAGCGCATGTCGGTCCCGCAAGCGGGACCGGCGCTACCCACGAAACCCCACGTACCAGAGGGTTGAAACGAGCGCCTCACGCACGGAATGGACTGCGCGTTTGAGTGGGTCGGCTTCGATGGGACTGGCGGGCGTGGGGGAGGCGTAAACCGCGATTTGCTGGGACGAAAACATCAACTTGATGCGGTAGAGATGGAAGCCGTCGCTGACGGCGAGGCAGCTTTTCGCGCCGCGCTTGCGGAGCAGGCGGGAGGCCGCGAGCACGTTCTCGTAGGTGGTCTGACTCTCAGTTTCGGAAAGGATCTTCTCCGCCGCCACGCCTTGTTGGATCAGGTAATCGCGACCTACACCGCCTTCGGTAAAGTGGGGATCGCCACCGCTGCCGCCGGTCGTGATGACGAGCGGCGCCAAGCCGCGTTCTTCCAATTTCAAGGCGTGGTCGAGGCGGGCCTTGAAAACGGGTGAGGGCACGCCATTGTATTGGGCGGCCCCGAAGACCACGATGGCGTCGGCGGGGCGGGTTTCGTCTCGCTCCGCTTGCTGCCGAATTGCCAAATAGATGGAGCGCTCCCCCAGGACCGCGCCCAGCGCGACCAGAACGCAGCCCAGCAGAAGCCAATGGCGAAGGCGCAGGAGAGTCAGCCGAGGAACTCCTTCAATTCCGACGCGGGGACGCCCCCCGGGCGGATGATGCGCGCGCGGCCACCGACAAGCTCCACGACGGTGGAGGGAATATGCGCGGGCGTGGGACCTCCGTCCAGGATGAGCGGAATGGCGTCGCCGATTTGCCGCTCCACTTCCTCCGCCGTCGTGCACGCTGCTTGTTCCGTCAAGTTCGCACTGGTGCCGATGAGAGGGCGAGCACAAGCAGCAATCAAGCCCACGACGACGGGCGCCTTGGGCCAGCGCAAGCCGATCTTGCCGGTGTTGCCGGTGACTTTCAGGGGGAGTTGCCGCGAGGCGTTGACCACCAGCGTCAACGGACCGGGCCAGAACTTTTCGGCGAGCTGGAAAAAGATGCGCGGCGGGTCGTGACTGTAGTCGGCGGCCTGGTCCACCGAGTCCACGAGCAGCGGCAGCGGCCGGTCGGCCGTGCGGCGCTTGATGCGATTCACCTCGCTCACCGCCGCGAGGTTCAGTGGGTCAGCGGTCAGCCCGTAGAGCGTATCCGTGGGCACGGCCACCACCTTGCCCGCCAGAAGGAGCCGGGTGGCGTACTCAAGCACAAACTCCATTCGAGCCGGATCGACTTTGATGATTTCCGCCATGCAGTCGCCAGGTGAGTGGTTTCGCAGAAACGCGTGCCAGACCGTAGCACAAGCCTCGGAGCCGGTCAAGGAGCAGCCCGCCGCCGCCGCGTGGCCTCCCGGCCGCGCATACCCGAAACCAACTCGGGCAAAAATGCGCTTGACTTACGCCAATTGCCTGGATAACAATCTGGGCACCATAGCAACGAGTGGGCTCTCATTAATCTTACCCGGAAATGGGGGTGTTTATCATTTGGCTGAAGTACGACTTCAGGAAGGTGAATCTGTAGAAAACGCCCTTCGCCGTTTTAAGCGGAAGGTGCAGCAGGAAGACATCATCAAGGAAATCAAGAAGCACTCGTTTTACCTGAAACCCGGGGAGAAACGACGAGTCAAGGAAGCTTTGGCTCGCAAGCGCAGCCGCAAGAAGGCCAGACACGAACAGGATTAGACCTGCTCCGGTAAGGCGAGGGTGAGAACGAGACAGCCTGCAAGCGTTCTCACCCTGCGCAACCGTGCCGCAGGTGGGCCCAGTTCAGGGCAGGGAGCCAGGCATGGAATACCGGGATAAAGCCCTCAAGTGCATCGATTGCGGGGCTGATTTTGTCTTCACCGCCGGCGAGCAAATTTTCTACGCGGACAAAGGTTTCAAGAACGAGCCCAAGCGGTGTAAGTCCTGTAAGTCCAAACGGAGCCAAATGGTGGGTGGACAGGAGCGCCAGCGCGCCGAAACGACCACCACGTGCTCCCAGTGCGGCAAAGAAACGACCGTGCCTTTTAAGCCAACTCAGGGCCGGCCGGTGTATTGCCGCGAGTGCTTCCAGCAACGGCGCTCCACCCCTGCCCCGGCTTGATCCCGCTCCTTCGCCGGATTACCCGCTAGTCGGTTGAGGTGTGCCTGAACGCAGTTCCTCACAGGCAGGCACGCACCATTGATCCGCGCTTCGACTCGCACTGTCGTTTCTCCATTGACCTCCCCATCAAGATGCTGGCGACCGGTGACGCGCGTCGATTAGAATGGAACCTAAGCTGATGTCCACCTTTCACCTCATCAATTTCGGCTGTCGGGCAAGTCAGGCGGACGGCGCGGCGCTCAAGCGGCAATTGCTCGACGCGGGTCTTGCGGAGGCGGTGAGCTTCGAGCAGAGCCACGTGACCGTTCTGAACACTTGCACCGTCACCGCCACGGCCGACGCCGAGGTGCGCCAGGTGATTCGCCGCATCCATCGGGCGAACCCGCAGTGCCGGATTCTGGTCACGGGCTGCTACGCCCAGAGGGCGCCGGAAGAGATTGCCAAGCTGCCCGGGGTGGCGTGGGTCGTTGGGAATTCGCATAAACATGTCATTGCCGAAGTGCTTAGCCAAAAGGTGGAGTCAGAAGTTAGTCCGTCAGCTGACGGACAGGAGTCAGAAGAACAGAATTCAGAAGTCAGTCCGTCAGCCGACGGACAGAAGTCAGAAGAAAACCAAGGAACTGGTCTAGTCCAAATCAAATTCCGTGCCACAGGTTCAAGTGCGCCGCACGAGGAAGAGACCGAACCCCGAATCCCGAACCCCGAAACCCGAGCCACGGTACTGGTGGGCGAAATCACGGAAGAATTCCACTTCGCTCCGGTCTTCCCCGACGACTGCACGCGCCCCACACTCAAGGTTCAAGACGGGTGCGACGCGCGCTGCTCGTTCTGTATCATCCCGGAGGTTCGCGGCGCGAGCCGCAGTCTGACTCCCGAAAAGGTCATCGAGCAGGTTCGGCAACTGGCGCGGGACGGATATCAAGAGCTCGTGCTCTCCGGGATCAACCTGGGAAGTTACGGAAAGGACTTGGACCGGCGGATCACGTTTTTGGAGCTGGTCGAGCGGATACTCGCGGAGACTTCCATTCCGCGCTTGCGCATCAGCTCGATTGAGCCCATGGACGTCAGTCCGGACCTCATTCGGCTGGTCGCGCAAGAGCCCCGCATGGCGCGGCACTTCCATGTGCCGTTGCAAAGCGGCTGTGATCGCATCCTGCGCCTGATGAACCGGCGTTACTGGGCGGCCCACTACGCGGAGCGCATCCACGCCATCCGCGAGCAGATCCCCAACTGCGGGATCGGGGCCGACGTGATGGTTGGATTCCCCGGCGAGACCACCGAAGATCACCAAACCAGCTTGCGATTCATTGACTCCCTTCCCTTCACCTATCTTCATGTCTTCCCCTATTCGTCCCGGCCAGGCACGGCGGCCGCGGCACGCAACGGCCATTTGAATGGACGCATCATTCACGAGCGCGGGCAGGAAGTGCGCGCCCTCATGGCGCAGAAGCGCCAGGCGTATCTGCAATCGCAGATTGGCCGGACGCTCTCCGCGGTGACGCTCGACGAGGACGAAGATGGCGCGCGCGTGGCGCTCAGCACGAACTACCTCAAACTGGTTCTGCCGGGTTGCGATATTCCTGCCAACACGCTTGTTGATGCACGCGTGGGCCGAATCCATGAAGGTTTGGCTTACGCCTACTCCGAAAGCCGGATTCTCGGGCCTGTTCTGTAGGTCTGCTGCTCTGCAATTCTTCGCCTTTCCCGCATTCCCGGAGAGATCAAATCCCGATGTGTCCGTCACTCGCCCAAACGCCGCAGAGTCCCGCCCTGAGCGGGACCAACTGCGCGCTAGCCTGCTCGAAGTAGCCTCCGCTCGACCCGAGTTTAGCTTCGCTTTTCCTCTCCAGATCTCCAACTTACTCATTCTAAACGACATCCTAGCTTCGCGGAGTTTTTCATCAGTCCCTTTGTTTTCAACAACATCCTAGCTTCGCTTTGTCCCAAAAATTGTAACGCGCTGATTACAAAAGGCATTCTAGCTTTGGGTCCTCCTATATATAAGGGCCGCGATCCAGCCACCCCTTTGTCGTCGCCCCCGCGATCCCCCGGTTAAACCGGGGGATGTCCCCGTGAAAACGGGGAGCGGGGGTCCACGGGGTCGGCGAGGGATTCCTCCCGATTTCATCGGGGCGGGAATGACAGCGGCCGTGCGATTGGGGCGGATTCTCGCCGGCGGACGCGAAACTCCCTACGTGGGGTCTGCGATTCCCGAAGTGTTCCGCCTTGGCCCTGATTTTCGATTCCATGAGCTTCGATGTCCCGGCAACTAGCCGCTGCGCAAGAGCGGAGACGCGCCAGCTAGCGGTTCTCGGCCAGCCGGGCGATTTGCCACTAGCCCTGCCGAGAAGATAACCGGCAGCCCCGCCGGGCGCCTCGCCCGTAATCAAAATGCTAGTCTAGCATGGTTGCCTACAATTGTCAAGAGGAAATTTTGCCCTGCAGTTGCGTCCCAGGAATTGGTAGCCTCGGTCAATTCGCAGTTCGAAATGACCGTAGGTTCGTGGGTACCGAAAAGGGGCACGGTCAGAAAACCCCTGACCGCGGCTACCTGCTACTTGCTACCTACTAAGGTAGCGACCCGCCAGTCCGAATAACGCCCACGAGTTACGACGGCTTTGTGCTCGTGAGCGCCTTCGATGACTGCCCCGTGGAAGTTGAAGCGATACTCGAGCCTGAATCGAGCTAGAGAATCTCTGATCTCGCAAAGCGGAGATACATGAGAGATGCGGAATCCGTGGACCAAGACCGAGCCATCGTATTTGCAGGTGGGGGCGTCATCCCAGCTGATCACATCGAGTTCCATCGGCTCACGCGGAGGAATCGCCAGAAACGCCCGGATGTCCTCAAGATAGGTGGAGATGCTGAAGGAAACATTCGTCTCAATCAGGAGGTGGGAACGAAGGTGGAGAGAGACGAGGCCGCTCCTCTTCCGAAAGGCTCGAAAGGTGTAGTTGGAGAGGTAGAGGTCCACGCTCTTCGGGCTGCCTAACTCTTATTCACGTTGACCGGGGCGACTTGCCCGGTGCTCCGCCAGCGTCAACCTCAGCATCCTATTCGGTCCTGATTGCCTCTTGTTCCGCCAGTCGGTTCCTAGCGTGCGCAGCAGCCTTGCGGACCTCTTCCACAGGGTCGAGCAGCAACCGGTCGAGGATCGCAACAGATCGCATTCCGGGATGGTCCCCGAGAGCATATGCGGCCTTCTGTCTAGTAGTAGCACATCCATCGGCAGTGAGGGTGTTCAGGATCTTGAATATCTCTTCGTCCAGCTCGGGATCTAGAAACGTAAAGCACTTGCCGCGCACCTTCTTACGGACCCGGCGGGCGAATGCGCGCATGCGGTCAGCCACGGCCCCTCGATTACCACCATCTGGGTCCTCGACCAGCTTCTGCAGTGTCTGGAACTCCACATTATCGCCGAGGTATTCTGCCACTGAGATTGCAACCCATCGAAGGTTGGCATCGTCGCTGCTGAGTAAGTCATTCAAGAGGGCACGGAGCCGTTCGGGACTGGCAACCCGTCGGAAAGAATCCTGCGCTAAGTAAACGCTCTGAATCCACTGCTTTCGCACACGTTCTTTCTCAAAGGTGACAAACGTTTCGTCGTCAGCTATGAGCGAACCTACATCGCGCTCTACTTCTCTGCCGGAATCGTCGAGGTATCGCATGTTCAGCGAAAGTCCGTAGTTTCTGGCAATCTGAATGAGCTCAAGATGTTCAGGGGACGCCTGCAAATCATATGGCCGCGGGTCGTTGATCGAGCGGAGACTCACGGTCCGCTTCCGTGCGACCTCGCCATGCCCCAGCCCTAGAGGCATCACAACAACCTTGTCCTGTGTAACTTCAAGGGGGAGGAAGAGGTGTTCCTCACCTCGAACATAACACCACATCCCTTGGTGGTTGGAGATGATGCGTGTGGTGATTCCTCTTACTATCGCCGACTTTGACCCGGTTTCAGCCGCCGAAACTTGCAACGCGCAGTCACCCGGGTTGTCGCTGCGCTCGGGATGAGAACGTCCGAGGGCTGATTTGAAAAAGACGCCGAAGACTACTAAGAGCGCCAACACCACGAGGGTCAGAATAATCAGTGTCGAGATCATCGATTCCGAGGTGTAGAGCCGGTAGGCACGGTCAGGGCTTTACTGACCGTGGGCTCTTGACGCCTCCTCCCCCATGATATTGCTCCGGCAGCCGGACATAATCAATCCGAACATGCCTGCGACAGGCAGGTCGGAACCTCTATAGACAGATGGCGGGGAATCGCTCAGAATGAACTCGTGGGGCGTTGCTCCACACCCAGGAAAATCCCGTATGGAGATCCGTCAAACATCGACCCGCGAGAACATCCCCGTGGCCGAGTACATTCAGGGCCCCTTCGTCCCTTTGTCGCACCTCGCGCACGACTGGGAAATGCACTCCTCCGTGACCCTCACTCCCGCTGAGGAACGCTCGATGGTGCGCGAGCCTTCCCAGGCTGTCCCCGCCGCCATCGCTCAGCGGCTGGGCAAGCTGCGGGTGCTGGTGGTGCCTTTTGTGGCTTGTCAGGAGTCCAGTGATGCGGTCAGCTTTTCTAAACCGGAGGGAGAGACCCACTCCGCCGTTTGGCTGGAGGCGGAAGGGCGCATTCACCTGGTGCTCCCCTGCCGGGAACTCAATCCTCACGATACGGGCTTTGAGTTCCTCGCCAGCGTGGCCGAACTGCTCTGGCCGCGCCTGACAGAGCACGAGTTGGACGAGTACACCCGCTTGCTGGACGAAGAAATCCGGATGGGGGTGTCCGGCGAGATTGATGAGGAAGCGCTGGCGGCCAAGCAGGCGCTATACGCCGGCCGCACGCGCCCGACTCGGAGCCGCGAGAAGCTTGACCATTACGCGAACGTGTCTTTCGTAAGCACGTTGGCCGAATATATGCATGGCTTGTGGCACGATGTGCAAATCCGCGTCGGCCCCGAGCACCTGCCCCTGCCGCAATTGCGTCGCCGCATGATGATGATGGCCGACATGTTCCCGCCCAATCCCGGCTACACCGTATTTGCGAAAGAACTGGAAGAAGAAACTCGCCCGAATACCGGATGATCAGGGCCTCTCTGCCAGTACTACATGAACCAGCCCGCCTTTGCGTGCACCACGTCCCCGAACTTCCGCATGAACTCCATTTCTTCTTGATCGAGCGGTCCCTGGCGAGCCGCCGCCAGATTTTCTAACAACTCTTTCTCATTGCGGGGCGCGGTGAGGCAGACGTGGACGTGGGGGTTGGAGAGGACAAACCGATAGCACATCCCAGGAGTGGGAATGCGTTCGTTCCGGGGCCAGGTGCGCGGCCTGCGCACGAGATAAGTCCACCGCGTGGCGGTATAGCTGACCACGCCGGGATTAAACCGGTCTAATTGAGGGAAGATATCCTGCTCAGCGCCTCGGTGCGCGGCGTTGTATCGCATCATCAGGAGATCAAGTGCGCCCTCGGCCGCCAACTCGCCGGCGAATTTGCGGTCGTGCGTGGAGATCCCGATCCCGTGCACGCGCCCATCCTCGCGCAATCGTCCCAGCTCATCCCTCACCTGCGCTGTGAATTCTTTCCTCTTCATGACCCCAAGAAACAGGAAAGCATCGATGTAATCAGTCTCCATCTGACGGAGTCGTTTCTCCAGGGTGCGACGCAGGTTCTGGTGCCACCAGATGTAGTTATAGAATCCGGTAACGACAAAGAACTTCTCTCGCTGGCTCTTAAGAACTTCGCGCAAGACACTGGTCATTTGGGTGTCAAAGCCAAAAAAGAAGAACACATTTACGCCTTCATCCAAAGCCTTGTAGATCGCCTTCTTGCCTGGGCGGTAGCTGGCCGAGAGGCCCAGTCGATGCACGTTCCTTCCGGTTCTTCCGAGCGTGACGTGGGCAAATTCAGGATTCATGGTGGGTCTCCCGTTTCAACGCCCCTTGCGATTCCCAATCCTGCGGGAGAGGCTTCAAGGGCTTTCCAGGGGCGGCGGCGCACTTGGGATACTCCAAACATGCAGTCAGACACAGCCTAGGCAAGTCGTTCCCAGCTTAGATGTGGACGGCCAACACGGGGCAGGGCGCCTGTTGAATCACGCGGTGGGTTGTGGAGCCAAACAATGCAAGATCCAGCGCGTTGCGCCCGCGCACGCCGAGGATCACCAGATCGGCTTCCGTCTCCAGCGCGTAGCGCACGATTTCCTGATAGGGTCGGCCGACGCGCATCCGCGACTTAAGCTTGCACCAGTCCCGGGTCTCGGCAGGGATCCTTTTTTCGAGCCGCTCCACGATGTCCGCCGAAACAGTCGAGAGGTCCCACGAGGGCGGGATCTCCTCCAGAACGTGCAGGAGGGTCAACTCCGCTTCGTATTCCTGGGCCAGCGAGAGCGCATAGTCGAGGGCGCGCTCAGCGTGCCGGGAAAAGTCCGTGGCGAAAAGGATCTTGCGGAGGTGGACCGGGTCACCGCCGTTCGTGGGCGCCACGAAGCCGTGTGCCGGTTGGCGCACCGCCAGCACCGGGCACGGCGCCTTGCGCAGCACCTTTTCGGTAACCGACCCCAGGAGCAGGGTGTCAAACCCGTGGCGGCCGTGCGTCCCCATGACAATCAGGTCGACGCCGCGTGACCGGGCAAAAGCCAGAATCGAATCGGTGACCGCGCCCTCGCAAACGCAAATCTCCAGCGGGAATCCGTTCGCCGTCCGGGTCTTGGCGAATTCCTGGAGCTGCTGCTCCGCATGGGCGCGCAGGTCCTGGTAGAGGTCATTCGCCATGTCCGGGTAAACATAGGAGGGATACGACGCAAACATCGGCGAGAGAACGTGCTCCAGAAACAGCTTAGCTTGATAGTGGCGCGCCAGCGACTGGGCGTAATCGTAAGCTTTGATGGAGAAATCCGAGAAATCCAGCGGACACAGGATGCGTTCGATTTTCAGCATACTCGTCTAGGTTACCGTTGCCACGGCCCCCGTGGGCTTCTCTTCCAGACGGAAAAGGCTGCGCACCACATCCAGGAACTCGGAACGGTCGGGCCGCGACGCGGCCTGCTTCAGCTCGGTGAAAGGAGTGTGCAGGATCTTGTTCACCAGGCTCTGAGTGAGGAGTTCGAGCACCTCCTCCTGCTCTGGCGTCAGTTCACCGAAGAGGGCACGGGTGCGGGCGAGTTCGCCGCGCCGGATTGCCTCGACGCGCTGGCGCAAGGAGACGATCGTGGGGGCGACCCGCTGCGCTTCCTGACGCTCCCGGAAGGCGGCCATTTCTTCCTCGACAATCTGGTTCGCAGCCACCATGGCCTCGTCGCGCAGCTTCAGGTTTTGACGCGTCGCTTCCTTTAAGCCATCGATGTTGGCCAGTGTGCATCCCGGAACTTCGCCCACCGCCGGGTCGATATCGCGGGGCACCGCGATGTCCACCAGGAACAAAGGACGGTTCCCGCGCGCCGCCATCAGTCCTTCCATATCTCCCCGGGTGATGATGTAGTGGGGGCAGCCGGTGGAGCTGATGACGATGTCCGTCCGCTTCATCGCCTCCCAGATCTCATTGAAGCGAACCGCGAGCCCGTGCAACTCCTCGGCCAGCACCACAGCGTGAGGATAAGTGCGGTTGCTGACCAAAACCGTCGCCGCACCCTTGGCGACCAGGTGCCGCGCTGCCAGTTCACCCATCTGTCCGGCGCCGACGATCATCACGGTCTTTCCGTGCAGATCGCCGAATATCTGCTCGGCGAGATCAACCGCCGCAGAGCTGACGGAAACCGAAGCTTCGGCCACGTGCGTCTCAGTCCGCACCCGCTTCGCCACGTTGAAAACTCGGTTGAAGATCGCGTCTAGTGCGCTCCCGGCTGTTCCTGCTTCTTTCGCCAGGGCATACGCTTTCTTGACTTGTCCGAGGACCTGCGGCTCGCCAACCACCATGGAATCGAGCCCCGAGGCAACACGGAACAGATGACGGACCGCCTCGTAGTCGCGATGCACATAGAAGCAGTGTGCAAACTCGTCGTAATTCAGGCTGAAAAAGGAGACCATGAACCTGCGGAAGATTTCCAATCCATCCGCGCCCCCACGTAAGGTGATAAGGAATTCCACGCGGTTGCAGGTTGAAAGAATCAGCGCCTCTTCAACTCCCGGCTCCTCACGGAGCATTCGGAGGGCGACTGGAACTTTGCTTTCCGAAATCGCGAATCGCTCCCGCACCTCAAGCGGAGCTGTCTTGTGGCTAACGCCAACTAGAATCTGATTCATCAACGCTTTCCCCAGCTTTCATCATCTGACCACTGGGACAAAAAGGAACCGTCGCACATCCCGACAATCGTTTTCCCAGCCTTCGCGGGGCACGTCCGATGCCAACTCAAATCGCGCTGGAAGGCGTTGCTCGCGAGGACGCCGCAGATCACATCCCGCCTTTGGGTTCAAAGGGATAGGTCACAGGCCCTTGAAATGACAAGAAGTCCGACCGTTGAAAAATTCAAGAACTATTGAGTAATTTCCCGCAAAAGTGTCCGCCATTTCGCGCAAATGGTTTGATTACAATCAAGTAGCGTCTCTTCAGGACTGCTAAGTTCTGCAATAAGTACCTCGTAGCATTGCTAAACACCTAGGGTGCGCTGGTATTCCGAATGCTTCATTTAAGCAATGGGATCCCTTCGGCGACAAAATGTGAACTTCGGAGGGATCTTATTACTGATGGAGGCCAACTCGTATGAAGCTCGTTCGTGCTTTCTTCCTTAGCTTGCTTGTCCTATTCGTACTTGTTTCCTTTGGGATGACGAAACAGGAGTACGCCAAGAAGGAAGGAAAGACCTGTACTTTCTGTCACCCCGCAGGGAAGTTCAAGGAGTTGACGGAAGCTGGCAAGTACTACAAGGAACACCACAACTCGCTGGAAGGCTACAAAGCTAGCGAGCCGGCGAAGTAGGAAGTGAGAGGCGGGCGGATCGCGGTCCCGCCTAGTCATCCGCCCGTCGTCTCAACCTTGGGGTAAAGCAGGGCATTAAGAATCGCAGTTGTCACAGACCGCGAGTCGAAATTAAACTGAGACCTCCGTCAGAAAGAGGGTGTAGCTTGAAGACAGCCGTGGCGGAAGGAAGGATGTAGATCTCGTGCCGGCAGCGGGCGAAATCCAAAACGGCGACGGTCCACCCCGCTTTCTCTTCAAGCTAAGAGGGCCGCTGGTATCTCATTATCTCCGGCCGCTGTTTTATCTCAGCCGCAATCTCATCAGCCGCATCGGTGTGGTACTGACGTCTACCGCTGCGATCACCCTGCTCGTGACCTTCGCCTTCGGCTCGGCCTCGAACCCCTATCTCGGCATCCTGGTTTATCTCGTCCTCCCGGGAGTATTCGCGATTGGCCTCCTCCTGATTCCCGTCGGTGTCTTTCGAGAGTACAGAAAGGAGCGGCGGCTGGGTGTCCTGCCGGCCACCTATCCCAAGATCGATTTCTCCCAGCGTGAGTTGCGTCGAACGGCGTTGTTTGTGGCGGTGATGACTGCCGTCAACGTTCCCATCTTCGCCATCGCCAGCTACCGCGGAACGGTGTACATGGAATCGGTGGAGTTTTGCGGCAAGACATGCCATCAGGTGATGGAGCCCGAGTACACGGCCTATCAGCGGTCCCCGCACGCGCGCGTGGACTGCGTCAATTGTCATATTGGTCCCGGCGCGTCGTGGTTTGTGAGATCAAAGTTGTCAGGCAGTTACCAGGTGTTGGCCGTGACTTTCAACCTTTATCCTCGGCCCATTCCGACGCCCGTGCACAACCTCCGCCCGGCGCGTGAAACCTGCGAGCAGTGCCACTGGCCGGCGAAGTTCTCCGGTGACAAATTCATTGTAAAAACCAAGTACGGCGACGACGAGAAAAACTCGCCGGTTAAGACCGTTCTGCTGCTGCACATCGGGGGCAAGAGCGCGGGGAATTCGCTGGTCGGCATCCACGGCCGCCATTTGGGTGTCTCCACCTATGTGGCCACCGACGACAAACGGCAGGTCATCCCGTGGGTGGATTACAAGGATGCCAACGGCAACGTCGCGGAATTCCTCACTACGGAAAACCCACCCTCCTCGGCGGATCTTGCCAAGGGGGAGAGGCGCGTGATGGACTGCATGGACTGCCATAACCGCCCGACGCACGCCTACGACCTTCCGGAAGACGCTGTCAACCGCGCCATGGTCGCCGACCGCATCAGCCCGTCGCTTCCCTTCGCTCACAAGGTGTCGGTCGAATTGCTTAGAGGGAATTACCCCAGCCGGCTTGCCGCGCAGACGCAGTTGCCAGAAGCCCTGCGCGAGTACTACCGGAAGAACTATTTTGCGGTGTTTAACGGCCAGCGCGCGCAGATCGAGCACGCAGCCGAAACATTGCTCGAGATCTACAACGGAAACATTTTTCCGGAGATGAACGTAACCTGGGGCACGTACCCCAGCAACCTGGGCCACGCGGATTTCCCCGGCTGCTTCCGTTGCCACGATGGCAACCACAAATCCAAGGACGGCCGTGTGATCACACAGGACTGCAACGCCTGTCACAACCTCCTGGCGATGGAGGAGCCCGACCCCAAGATTCTACACGACCTCTCGGGAGGGAGTTGATCCGGAGAGGTTCGGTGATTGGCCGGCGGGCAAAGCTGTCCCGCTGGAGAACAGCGCAACACTGGACTTGACTTACAAGGTAAAATTCACTCGAGGAGTCAAACGATGAAACTCTTAAAGATTTTGCTTGCCACGGCAGTCATCAGCGGAACCCTGCTAACCCTGGCCACGGCCAAGCCCGAGTATGCCAAGAAAGAGGGCAAGAACTGCGCCTTCTGCCACGTCAAGATGGGCTCCAAAGAACTGAACGACGCCGGGAAGTATTACAAAGAGCATAACCACTCGCTGGAAGGCTACAAGGCTCCGGAGAAGTAATAGTCCAGCTTCCCAGGCCGGTGATGGACAGAGTGCGCGTAGGGTGGTCCCCACCGACTTGGAGGCATCGAGCCCAAACGGAGAGAGGCATGTAGCATTTCGGTCCGAGAGGGCCAGCGGCAGACATGCCGTCTCGGAGTGTGCAATTCTCATTCGGGGGGACGATGGAAACTCCTAGCCGTTCGCAAACCCCAGGTGTGCAACCTGGCCGTCGATGGGTAAACCTCCTCCTGGGCAGCGGTGTGGTGGCTTCCATCGCCACGTTTATCTATCCCGCCATCCGTTACATCATCCCGCCATTGGTCGGCGAGTCGACGAGCCGTGCGGTCGTGGCGGCGAAAATCAACGACCTGAAAAACAACACGGGGAAAATCTTCAAATTCGGTTCCAAGCCCGCCCTGCTGGTGCGTACGACGGCGGGCGAATTCAAAGCCTACTCCGCCGTTTGCACGCATCTGAATTGCACCGTGCAGTACCGTGAAGATCTCCACCAGATCTGGTGCGCATGCCACAATGGCCTCTACGATCTGGAGGGCCGCAACGTGAGCGGGCCACCGCCCCGTCCGCTGGAGACCTTCGAGGTGCACGTCCAGGGTGAGGACGTGGTGGTCACTCGCGACGCCTGATCATGAACGCCCTCTATCGCCAAATCCGCAACTGGCTCGACGAGCGCTTCGGCACCGGCAGCGTGGAGGAATTCCTTCGCCACAAGACGGTGCCCATTCACCGCCACACCCTCTGGTACTACTTCGGCGGCATGACGCTCTTCCTCTTCGTCGTCCAGGTTCTGACCGGCATCCTGCTCCTGCTTTATTACCGGCCCACTCCCGAGGACGCCTTCGAAAGTGTGCAGTACATCGTGACCCAGGTGCGTTTCGGCTGGCTGATCCGTTCCGTGCACAGTTGGTCCGCCAACCTAATGGTCCTGACGGCTTTTATCCATATGTTCAGCGTCTATTTCTTGAAAGCCTATCGCAAGCCGCGCGAGCTGACCTGGATCAGCGGGATGATTTTGTTGTTCGTGGTGATGGGCTTCGGCTTCAGCGGATACCTGCTGCCCTGGAACACGCTGGCGTTCTTTGCCACCAAGGTTGGAACGGAAATGGCCGGCGCCGTGCCTTTCGCAGGCAAGTGGATGCTGACCTTCCTGCGTGGGGGCGAGGAGGTCACGGGAGCAACGCTCACCCGTTTCTTCGGATTTCACGTGGCCGTCCTGCCGGGGCTGGCGACGGTGCTCCTGGCCATGCATCTGCTGCTCGTCCAGCGGCTGGGAATGAGCGTTCCGCCTTCGGTCGAGCAGGCCACGGCGGAAGGCCGCCAGGCGCCCCGCGTGATGCCCTTCTTCCCCAATTTCCTGCTGCGCGACATCATCGGATGGTATGCGGCGCTGGGAGTGCTTGGCGCGCTGGCGGCGGTCTTTCCCTGGGAACTCGGCGCAAAAGCTGATCCCTTCGCTGCCGCGCCCGCCGGCATCCGGCCTGAGTGGTATTTCCTTTTCATGTTTCAAACGCTCAAGCTGCTGCCCGCGAAGATCCTGTTTCTGGAGGGTGAGCTTGCCGGCTTGGTGGGCTTCAGCCTGGCGGGAGCCGTGTGGGTCGCGGTGCCGTTTCTCGATTACCGCGCCGGCTTTGGGCGCGTGACGCGCTTCTTCACCGGTCTGGGAATCTTTGCGCTGGGATTTATCGTGGTGATGTCCGCCCTGGCTTTGCGCTAGGGCATTCGCGGAGAGCTCTTGATGAGAGCGTTGGTAACATCCTGCGTTGCGTTCCTCATGCTGCTGATTTTGGCGCCGAGCTCTGCCGCGGCCGCGCCTCCTAAGGACTCATGCATCGCGTGCCACGCGGAACTGGAAGGCAAGCAGAGCGAGCCCGTCAAGAAGTTTGATACCGACGTCCACCATCAAGCCGGGTTGAGCTGCGCCGACTGTCACGGCGGAGACCCGGGCGACGAATCGATGAACGCCATGAGCCGGGCCAGAGGTTTTCGTGGCGCTCCCACCAAAGCCCAGACACCCGAATTCTGCGCCCGGTGCCACTCCGACATCGCTTACATGCACCGCTTCAATCCCAAGATGCGCGCCGACCAGCTCAGCCAATACCTCACCAGCGTCCACGGCAAGCGGCTGAAGCAGGGCGACACGAAGGTGGCCGCATGCGTGGATTGCCATGGCGTCCACGACATCCTCCCGGCCAGGGACACGCGCTCGCCGGTCCATCCCACGAACGTCGCGTCAACTTGCGGACGCTGCCACGCCGACGCAGCGCACATGAAGGGCTACAACATCCCCACTGATCAGGAGGAAAAATACCGAAAGAGCGTGCACGCGGAACTGCTGGCCAGCGGTGATACCTCGGCGCCGACTTGCTCCACCTGTCACGGCAACCACGGCGCCACGCCGCCGGGCGTGAGCTCCGTCGCCAACATCTGCGGCACCTGCCATGTTTTCTTTGCTCAACTCTTCGAGAAGAGCCCCCACCAAGCTGCGTTTGCCAAGATGGGCTTGCCCGGTTGCGTGCAATGCCACTCCAATCACGAAATCGTGAAACCTTCTGACGATTGGGTCGGAACTGGTTCCAGTGCGGTCTGCACCGGCTGCCATTCCGCGGGTGACAAGGGTTACGTGGCGGCGCAGAAGATGGCAGGCGACTTGGCTAAGGTCAAGACTTTCCTCGGGCGCGCGGAGGAAATACTCGGCACCGCCGAGCGCTCCGGCATGGAGGTCTCCAGTCCCAAGGTGGAACTGACCACTGCGCACGAAGCTCTCATCAAGGCGCGCGTGAACGTTCACAGCTTCAATGACGTGGAAGTGCAGAAGCAGACCGACCAGGGAGTGGAAATCTCGCAGAAAGCTTACCAGGCTGGCGTGGCGGCGCTTGCCGAACGCGACGTGCGCCGCAAAGGGCTAGGCGTCTCACTCATCTTCATCCTTCTCGCCATCAGCGGGCTCTATTGGAAGATTCGCCAGATCGAGTCCGGCTCACGAACGTAAGCCACCCCTTAATCCACTTGCCCGCGGTCGCCGTAGGGTCGGCATTCCCACAACCTCATTGTTAGTAGACGGAGGTTTTCGTGCACGAGCCATCGCCGTAGCGGGCAAATGTCCTGCCGCTGACAACGAGGTCTGAACCCGACCTTTGGTACTCGTGCCGTTCCGTGTTGCCGTTTGGATAGGTGACGATGATGACCCCCTGAGTTTCGTTACCTTCCGATGTCCACTGGGCGCTTTGGCCACCCTCACCATACGCGGTGCCCGCGCCTCCCGTGCTATACGTCCCGCTTTGGCTACTGAACCTGCCATCACTACACATGTTGATGTACCGCTCGCTCGAGCCATAGCTGGAAGTGCTGATGTAGTAGTACTGGCCGGCAAGGAATTCTGGCCCAGACGCCGCCGGTGGCGGGCGGAACGAGAAGCTCGAGGCGAGGGACTCCACGCGCGGCTTCAACTGCTGATACTTCTCCTCCGTCGTCAGGCCCATCACCACCGCCGCATCGCCATAGGGACTTTGGACGCCGATAGTTCGGACGCGAATTCGGGCGCCATCCTGAGCCACGCCAGCCATCTCGCCCGCCAATCCCCGCGCGCCCCCGGCGGTGAAAGTCTCAAGCTGGCTGGCGGGCGTCAATTGCAGGCCCTCTTCCTGCATGCCTTCCTGGTAGCCTTCGGCCAGAGCCTGGAGAGTGGTTCGGCGCATGAAACGGATGATCATCAGCCCGGCCTCGGTATCTGACCCGAGCAGCAGAACGCCGCCCCGTTCACCGACCTTCCAATTCGGCGGGACGGCGAAGCTGAGCCCCCACTTCT
>Ga0315291_10003434_pt1 | contig 20502 bp, 18 predicted proteins | sample YL17G12_20_MG_FD_203070 | JGI IMG/M metagenome (GOLD analysis project Ga0315291, IMG submission 203070) | Sediment microbial communities from Yellowstone Lake, YNP, Wyoming, USA - YL17G12_20 | ecosystem: Environmental > Aquatic > Freshwater > Lake > Sediment | place: USA: Wyoming | collected...
GAGACGAAGTAAGGTACTCACAGGCCAGTAGCTCAATTGGCAGAGCAACGGTCTCCAAAACCGTAGGTTGCGGGTTCAATTCCTGCCTGGCCTGCCTGAGGTGGACTTTAAGACACCGCCGTGCGTGAAGGCGGTGTCTTGAAGTGTAGAGCGCTTGCTACAGGAGACGCGATCAGTGGCGAAAAAGAAAGACAAGCCGAAGAAGGAAAACGTAGTGGTACGCTACCTGCGCGATACGCGCGCGGAACTGCGTAAGGTGCACTGGCCCACGCGCCAGGAGGCCTGGAACCTGACGAAGGTCGTACTGGTGGTGACCATCTCCATGGCCCTTTTTCTAGGTCTGCTGGACTACCTGTTTGACCGCGAATTGGGAGGGATCATCAGCAGAAGCGCCATCGCCATTGGAGTCGCAGCCGTAGTCGTAGTGGCCGGCGCGGTGGCCGCCGTGATCATGGGACGGCAGTCCGCACGGTAGATTGAGGTAGGATAACGGCAATGTTGGTGGACGAAACCAGACCCGAGGCAGAGCCGGTAGCGGACGATGCGGATGGCGCGGATGTAAGGGATGTACTCATCCCCCACATCCGACTACATCCGGACGCCGGCCCGCTGATGCCTGCCCGCTCAGGGTCCGCCGATGAGCCAGCCGGCGTCATGCACCTGTTCCCCCCTGACCTGGTGGGGGAGGAGGAAGCGCGACCGGTAGCCGAGGCCGCCCCGGAAGCACGCGACCTTGAGGAGACCGAGGTGCTATCCGGTGTGGCAGGGATCGAGGCTGAAGAGGAGGAGGGCGACGAGGAGGCGGAGGCCAGGGCGGCGGAACCGGCGGCGGAACCGGCGGCGGAACCGCAAGACAGCCGCGCCTGGTACGTCGTCCACTGCTACTCGGGGTATGAGAACAAGGTCAAGCACAACCTGGAACAACGCATCGAGACGATGCAGATGCAATCTCAGATCTTCCAGGTGGTGGTCCCGACCGAGGACGAAATCGAGGTGCGCGAGGGCAAGCGGCGGGTCATCGAACGGCGCGTCTTTCCCGGATACATCCTGGTGCAGATGCTCATGAACGACGATTCCTGGTACGTCGTGCGCAACACGCCGGGAGTGACCGGGTTCGTGGGGATGGGGAACACGCCAACCCCCTTGCGTTACGAAGAAGTCCAGGCCATCATGAAGCGCATGGAGGCCGAAGCTCCCAAGATCAAGGTCACGTTCAAGCAAGGCCAGAAAGTGCGCATCGTGGATGGCCCATTCAACGAGTTCATCGGCATGGTAGACGCGATTGACATGGAACGGGCCAAAGTGCGGGTGCTGGTTTCTTTCTTCGGCCGCGAGACGCCGGTGGAACTCGACTTCTTGCAGGTGGAAAAGGCCTGACAACCTGTGTTTGGGATGGAGGACGATGAAGAAGGTTAAAGCAATCGTAAAGTTACAGATCGAGGCCGGGAAAGCCAACCCTGCCCCTCCGGTCGGGCCCGCGCTGGCGCAGCATGGCATCAACCTGATGCAGTTCTGCAAAGAGTACAACGCCCGCACGGCCAACCAGATGGGGAACGTCGTCCCGGCTGAGATCACCATCTTTCAGGATGGATCGTTCAAGTTCGACCTCAAGACACCGCCCGCGCCCGATCTGCTGCGCAAGGCGGCCGGGGTGGAGCATGGCTCGGCCGAACCGAACCGGGTGAAGGTGGGGAGCATCACCCGAACCCAGTTGGAAGAGATCGCCAAACTGAAGATGAAGGACCTGAACGCCCTGGATTTGGAGGGTGCGGTGCGGCAAATCGAGGGCACGGCGCGGAGTATGGGGATCACGATTGCAGACTAAGCCACCGGCATACGGTGGGCCACCGCCGGACTGTGGTCCGGCAGGAGCAGATGATGAAAGGTGGGAGGGCATAGCCCGTTAGAACCACGAAGGAGGAACGATGCCGAAACGGGGCAAGCAGTATCTGGAAGCAACGCAGAAAGTAGAGCACCTGCAGCAGTATTCGCCGCAGGAAGCGATGACGCTGGTGAAGGAGACCAGTTACACCAAATTTGACGCCACGGTAGACGTACATTTCCGATTGAGCGTAGACCCACGTCACGCCGATCAGCAGGTACGTGGCGTGGTCCTCTTGCCTCATGGCCTGGGCAAGCAAGTGCGGGTGTTGGTCTTTGTCTCTGGCGAGGGGGAGAAAATCGCCCAGGAGGCCGGAGCGGATTACGTGGCCTCTGACGACGAATGGATCAAGAAGATTCAGGACGGCTGGACGGACTTTGACGTGGCCATCGCCGTGCCGGAGATGATGGGCAAGGTGGGCCGCCTGGGGCGCGTGCTGGGGCCACGGGGATTGATGCCCAACCCCAAGACCGGAACGGTGGCGCCGATGGAGGACATGCCCCGCCTGGTCCAGGAGGCCAAGGCGGGCCGCGTAGAGTTCCGCGTGGACAAGACCGCCAACCTGCACATCCCGATCGGCAAGGCCAGTTTCTCGGCGGAGAGACTGCTCGGCAACTTTGCGGCGATCATGGAAGCGGTCGTCAAGGCCAGGCCTCGCGGGGCCAAGGGGATGTACATCCGCAAGATCACGGTTACGTCCACCATGGGGCCAGGGATCAAGATAGATCCGCTCCAGGCTCAGACGATGGAGGTTGCGCTCTAGACTAGAGTCGTGCGGACAACCGATAGCCGAAGACAGCAGGTGCGCTACAGGCGCCGCGTGGCGGCGCCAGCACGTGGCGCTCAATCGTAGCCTGCCGAGGTAAGAGACAACCATCCTGATGCGCGTCCCTGCGTCACAGAGACGCACATGAGGTAATGCGGGTCCCTGCGTCGGCACGGCGCAGGGACTTTTACTTATAGGGAGGAGGTGAAAGGGATTGGCAATTTCGAGGCAACGGAAGACTGAACTCGTGGCCCAGTACGTGGAGCAACTCAAGCAGAGTCAGGGCATCATCCTGGCCGACTACCGTGGGCTCACCATGAGCAACCTGAATACCGTCCGGCGGGCGCTGCATCCCGTCAGTGGCAGATTCCAGGTGGTCCAGAACCGCTTGCTGGCGCTGGCCTTGCAGGAAGCCGGGATGTCGCTCCCGGAGGACTGGCTGAGCGGGCCGACGGCAGTCGGTTTCTGCTATGGCGAGGTTCCACCGGTGGCCAAGGCGCTGACGGATGCGGCCAAAGACCTGGAGGGGCTGCGGATCAAGGGCGGGCTGGCGGGCAAGTCGGTGGTTGCGGCGGAGCAGGTACGCATCATCGCGGATCTCCCGTCGCGGGAAGTGTTGTTGGCCCAGGTCCTCGGTACGATCCACGCTCCGGCCAGTCGCGTGGCCGGCGTGGTGGCCAGCGGCATCCGGCAGGTCCTCAACGTGTTGCAGGCGTACGTGGACAAACTGCAAGAGGCGGGCGGTGTGCCCGCCCCGCTGGAGCAGGCTGCTGAGGCGGCCCCAGCATAATGCTCACAGCCCCCACTGAGGGGAAACGCTGAGGGGAAACGCTCGCAGCCCCCGTCTCGGGGGCGTCCCTGAAGGGAAACGCTCGCAGCCCCCGTCTCGGGGGCGTCCCTGACAGGGATCATCACTTTAAGCAACCAAACACGAATTTCAGTAGTTCGAGGAGGAAAAAGGAATAATGGCAGACCTGGAAAAACTTACGGAAGAGATCAGCAAGCTCTCATTGCTGGAAGCGTCGGAACTGGTCAAGATGCTGGAGGAGAAGTTGGGCGTGACTGCGGCAGCGCCAATGGCGATGGCCGCCATGCCGGCGGCAGCGGCAGCGGCCGAGCCGGAGGAGGAGCAGACCGAGTTCACCGTCACGCTCAAGGAAATCGGCCCCAAGAAGATCGAAGTCATCAAGGTCGTCCGGCAACTCACGGCGCTAGGGCTGAAGGAATCCAAGGAAATGGTGGACGGGGCACCCAGCGTTGTGCTGGAGGCAGTCAGCAAGGAAGCGGCCGAGGACGCCAAGGCCAGACTGGAAGCCGTCAGCGCAGTCGTCGAGGTCAAATAGTTCGCCCCTGGCAGACACAGCACGATTTTCTGGCGCCAGATTCCGGGACGCAGATGAACGCAGACGAACGCAGATTTTTATGATTTCTGTCTGCGAAAATCTGTGTGAATCTGCGTCCTTGAAAGTCTTTATGGTCAGCGCAAGTGCTGCAGGACAGTTCTGTACCATGCAGCACACGGAGCCGCCTCAGATGAGGCGGCTTTGTGCTAGAAGCCGCCGGTAGCCGCTCTCCGAACACTCCTTCGATCTTGACAATTCTATCTTCAGGTGTATACTGAAGACACAAGGAAAGAATCTGCATGATGCAGATTGTGTAAGATGCCGTGCTCTATGAGCAATCCAGGAGCAAGGCGCCCATCGTAGCCCAATCTGATACCATCATAGCCCATCGCGACCGCTGCTGGACGTGGCCCTGTGAGGACAGGTGCGCCAGCGGCGGTCGTTTGTGTTTCATAGCCAGCGAAGGAGGAATCCAAATGAACAAGCGAATGTTGTGGGCCTTGATTGCCGGGCCAGGCCTGGCGATGGCGAGTTTGCTGCTCGTGTTCTTCGTGCTGGGCCGCAGTACGGTGGAGGCAACGCCTGGCGGGGCGGGCGCTGTGCCTGACCTCCAACTCGACAGTGGCAGCGTTTGCAGTGTAACGCTGGAGGTAGATGGCAAGGCCGCTGCGCCGGGGGAGCGGCGCACATACCAGATTGTTGTGTCACCAGGGGAGGACTCTGCTACAGCCCGCCTGACAGATACGCTGCCCTCGGCAGTGACCTGGGCTGGCGACCTCGCGGCGACGAGCGGTAGTGCAGGGTACAGTGGAGGCACTATCACCTGGAACGGATCACTGACGGTCGGGCAGGAGGTCACGATCACCTATGGCGTAACCGTGATTCACACGCCACATTTCGGCACACCGTTCTACATGGATATCTACACGGATGTCATCAACGACGCGGTGCTGGACGACGGGCAAGGGAACATTATCCATAGCAACTCCGCGGGCTTTGCCATAGGCCGTCCGTTTGGTACAGGTTCCGATCGCACCTTCGCCATAGACTTGGGAGATGCAGACAACGACGGCGACCTGGATGTGGCGGTGGGTGGCCATACGCCGAACCAGGTGTGCTGGAACAACGGTGACGGCACCTTCCAGTGCGAGGACGCTATCAGGGGAGACCTCACCTTCGATGTGGAGTGGGGTGACATGAACACCGACGGTTTTCTCGACGTCGTCGTAGCCCGGGCTCAAGGGCGCGCCAACCTGGTATGCACCCAGATTATTACTACTATCCCCGTCGTTACCACTACCCGCACATTCACCTGTACTCCCTTTGGTTACTGTGCAGGGCCAGGCCGGGATGAAGTGTGCCACGTGGCTCTGGAGAATGCGGACTGTCAGGATGGTCTGGATATCGCCGTAGGGACACGATATACGGGAGACGTATTCGCACCAGACATAATTTACTACAATGACGGCAACGGTACTTTTCCGATCACGAGGACTGCCTGTCAAGGACATCCGACTCTGGCGCTGGAATTCGGGAACATAGATGGCGATGAGGACCCAGATCTGGTCGTGGTAGGCCACTGGTCAGAGTACATATGCATCAACAGTGGCGATTGCACCGGCGTCTTCACCGAGACGCGTTGGCTTCACTGGCGTTTGGACAAGAATACAGGAGGCCTGGCTGTGGGCAAGGCAGTGCCGGGCGGCGATCCGGGTAAGTATCAAGACGTGGCAGTGGGAAGAGAGGATTATTCGAACGAGGTCTACTTGAACAACGGCAGTGGCGCTTTCCCCGCAAGGGTTTCTTTCGGCCCCGTATGGGAGCACACGTGGGATGTGGATTGGGGGGATGCAGACGGCGACGGTGACCTGGACCTTGCTGCGGGGAACTCTCACCAGCCCATTGTGGTCCACTTCAACGACCCGCTCACGGCTACCACCAGCATCACATTCACAAAGCAGGTTTCCCTCGGCGTAGAGCCCTACCGCGTCCTCGGCGTGGCTTTCGGCGACGTGGACGGCGACGGAGATCTGGACCTGGCAATGGGCAATGATGGCGGGCAGAACGTGGTTTACCTCAATACCATGGCGGCTGACCTGGCGATTGTCAAGGCCGGCCAACCGGCTATGGCTAGAGCAGGCGACTGGCTTACCTACACGTTGGTCTACAGCAACGGCGGCGTGGTGACTGCCACCAGTGTGCTCATCACCGACGTGGTGCCGGCCATCTTGACCGGCGTCAGCGCTACCAGCAGCGGCGCGCTGATCACGCCCACAAAGAGCGTCAGTTATACCTGGCAGGTGGAGGACCTGTCACCAGGTGAGGGCGGTGCCATCACCATTACTGGCCAGGTCAGCCCATCGCTCCGCTGCTGTGTGACGTTCACCAACACCGCCCAGATTGCCACCGCTACACGGGACCCCAACCCAATCAACGACATCAGCAGCGTCAGGACAGGCTACTGTCTCTACCTGCCGCTGGTGATGCGTGGCTATTCTCACTAAACCGAGCGCAGCAAGTGAATGGGCCAATCGAATACGAGGCGTCGGGGTGAGCCATATCACCCTGACGCCTCGTCTAATGTGGCAGATATGCCAAGATGATAGTACAAGGCTGCAGGTCAAGCCGGCCTGGGGGTGAGTTCTATACCGTCGGACTGGATAGCCTCGTAGAGGGGGAAGCGATAGCGGGCCAGGCGCTCCCAGTGAGAGCGGCCCACGGCCCGCACTGAAAACAACAAGTCGTATTCCAGATTTCGTGTCCGCCGTACATTGTCAAAGACCCAGGAGGCCTGTTGGAGCCTCCTTTACAGTTCAGGTCAAACATGGTATCATAGGGTTGGAAAATTGGAATTTCCGACGAGGGACCAGGGATGGAAACGATCAGGGTTCGCAAGAAGCATCAGATCACGCTCCCGGCTGCCATCCGCGAGGCGGCCGGCGTGTACGAAGGGGATTTCTTGACCGCCGAGGTGCGCGAGGACCGCACGATCGTGCTGCGCCCAGGCCGAGTGGTAGACGCCGACGAGGCGTTCTTTTACACCCCCGAGTGGCAGGCGGCCGAGCGCGAGGCTGACGAGGACATCCGCTTGGGGCGGGTGAGCAAACCAATGAGTGCGACGGAGACGATTGCAGAACTGCACCGGCTGGTCGCGGAAGAAAAAGCAGAGGGCAAACAGGACTGATGCCCATTCGCCGCACCGCTCGCTTCGACAGGGCATACCTCGGGCTTCCTGCCTCTATCCGCGCCAAGGTGGATCGGACGATTTTGCTTCTCGACGAGAACTGGCGCCATCCGGGGTTGCAGGCCAGGCGATTGTCCGGCCAGGGTGACATATTCTACGCCCGTGTTGATCAAAATCACCGCATCACCTATGAGCGCCGTGGGGACACGCTGGTCCTGCGCAGCGTCGGGCGCCACGACGAGACGCTCAAGAATCCGTAACGTGAAGAGCGCGGGTGAGATTCCTCGCTTCGCTCGGAATGACAGGAGAGGTTCCTCGCTCCGATCGGAATGACAGGGGAGGTTCCTCGCTCCGATCGGAATGACAGGGGAGATTCCTCACTTCGCTCGGAATGACGGGGGAGGTTCCTCGCTTGGCTCGGAATGACGGGGGAGGTTCCTCGCTCCGCTCGGAATGACGGGGGAGGATCCTTGCTTCGCTCGGAATGACAGGATGGTCACGCCTCTTCTGACAACCAAGACCTTCATCCCCACACTCCGCACGGCGGTGGTGCCGCGCCCGCGCTTGATCGAGCGGCTGAATGCAGGGCTTGGTCGAAAGCTGACGCTCATCTCTGCGCCGGCCGGCTTCGGCAAAACCACCCTCGTCAGCGAGTGGGTTTCCCGGCGACAAGGGGACGAGGAGGCAGGAGGACAAGGAGACAAGGAGACAAGGAGACGAGGAGAAGCGGTCTCAAGTCCCCTTGTCTCCCCCTCCCCTGGTCCCCCTGTCTCCCATGCGTGGCTGTCGCTGGACAAAGGGGACAATGACCCCCTCCGCTTCTGGCGCTACGTGATCGCCGCACTGCAGACCATAGACGCGACGATCGGCCAGGCCGTACAGGCCGCCCTGGACACGTCACAGCCTCCCTCGCCAGAGGCGATCGTCACCACCTTGATCAACGACTGCGCGGGAACCGACAACGGCCCCTACACCCTCGTCCTGGACGACTACCACGTCATCGAAAACCCAGCCATCCACGACAGCCTGAACCTCTTGCTCGACAATCTGCCGCCGCAACTCCACCTCGTGATCGTCACGCGCGAGGACCCTCCGCTGGCGCTTCCCCGCCGCCGCGGGCGGGCGGAACTGGTCGAGATACGCGTCGCCGATCTGCGGTTCACGGTCGAGGAGACAGCGCAACTACTCAACCGGCTGGCCGGCCTGAACCTCTCACACGAGGACGTGAGCGCCCTGGAAAAGCGCACCGAGGGCTGGGTCGTCGGCTTGCAGATGGCAGCGCTTGCCATGCAATCGGCCCAGCCAGCGCGACAGCAGTCGGCCCTGGATCAACACAACTTTGTGATGGCATTTGCCGGGGACGACCGCTACGTCGTAGACTATCTCGTCCAGGAGGTCTTTGAGCGCCAACCCCCGCACATTCAGGCGTTTCTGCTCCAGACGTCTATCCTGGAGCGGCTGTGCGGGCCACTGTGCGACGCTGTTATTGGAGATTGGAGATTGGAAGTTGGAGGTTGGAGGTTGGAGGTTGGAAAGATGCCTGAAACTCCAGTCGCCAGTCTCCAATCTCAGAGTGTACTGGAATACCTGGAGCGGGCCAATCTCTTCACTACCCCGCTCGACAACCGGCGTTGCTGGTATCGCTATCACCAACTGTTCGCCGACCTGCTCCGCCAACGCTTGGGACAGGTCGAAGAGAAATCCCGCATTGACGCCCTTTACCAGCGGGCCAGCGCGTGGTGCCAGCAACAAGGGCTGATCGCGGAGGCAGTATCCTACGCACTGGCGGCCTCCGACCCCGCATACGCCGCAGCCCTCATCGAGCGAAACGTGTTAGAAACGTTCTACGACAGCGAGATCGCCCTGGTACACCAGTGGCTAAAGGCGCTCCCCGACGCATTGGTCCATTCCCGCCCCCTGCTGCAAGCCGTCTACGCCTGTACTATGGTGCTCCTGGCACGGTATTCGGCCGAGTCCCTGGAACAGGCCGAGCGCTGGCTACAAGAAGCGGAAACTACGTTGGAAACCCACAGGAAGGCCACTGGCGGCACGCATGAGCCGGGCGGACTTGCCTACAGCCAAGTGACCGGCTTTATCGCCAAATTCCGCGCATACATGGCACGCTTCCGAGGGGACGACCCGCGAACCGTCGTCCACCTCTCTCAGCAGGCGTTAGAGCATCTCCCCACAGATGAACCCAAATTTCGCAGCGCTTTGTTCGCCAACATGGGGTACGCGTACATGCTGCTAGACGACGAAAGCGCCGCCGACCACGCTTTTGACGAGGCCCGGCGACTGGGAGAATTGAGCGGCGACTTGTTCAATGCCTGTGCCGCCACACAGGGGCAGGTCTTGATCCTCCGCAGACGCGGCCGCCTGCGTGAGGCGGCGGCGATCTGCCGGGACAGCCTGCAGGCCGTCGGCCGGCGCAGCGAAGAAACCGGCCGCCCGATCCCCTACGCCGGGGGAGTCTTCCTGGCCCTGGGCAACGTGATGCTGGAATGGAACGAGATGGAAGAGGCTGACCATCTCTTGACCCAAGGCGTCGCTCTGACCAGACTGCTCCCTGATCTCACTGTCTTGCAGGGATACATCGCGCTGGCCCGCCTCAGGCGAGCACAATCGGCCATCACCGAAGCGTTCGACTGGCTCGCACAGGCAGACCGGTTGCACCCGGCCTTCTCGCCCCGGATGTACTCATCTGCTTACATCGCCGCGTACCGCCTCCAACTCTGGTTGGCGCAAGCAGAAAACGAACCCGAGGCGCTGGCCCGCGCTGCCGGGTGGGTTCGTGAGCGCCAGATCACACTGAAGCGTGAACTGCATCACGATCGGGACTACCTGGAGCAGACTGCTCTCCATCGCCTGCTGATCGTTCAGCGCCGTCTACAAGGGCGCCCCGACCTGCAGCCGCTCCTCGACTGCCTGGATCAGCAGATCCATTTCGTCAGGGCCAAGGACTGGAATGAGCGGGTGATTACGCTCTCAATTCTACGCGCCCTGGCCCTGCACGCTCAGGGTAATATGAACCAGGCCGTCGTTTCGCTGCAACCAGCGCTCACTCTGGCCGAACCCGCAGGCTACGTGCGCATCTTTGTGGACGAAGGGGAGCCGATGGCTGCGCTACTCCGCCGGGCGGCGGCTGAGGGAATCGCGGTGAATTACGTAAACCGGCTGCTGGCCGATTTCGGACTTCGGACTTCGGATTTCGGATTGGAGGCAGAGCAACCTGCAATCCGCAGCCCCGTGTACCCACGGGCGCAATCCGCAATCCGCACTCTGGTTGAGCCGCTCAGCCCGCGCGAGATCGAAGTGCTGCAACTCGTGGCCACTGGCGCCACCAATCCCCAGATTGCCCAGACGCTGTTCGTCACGGTTGACACCGTCAAAAAACACCTCTCCAACATTTTCGGCAAACTCGGAGTCCAGAATCGCACCCAGGCGACGACGCGTGGGCGCGAACTGGGCCTGCTGGAATAATTCCCCCCCAAGATTCCACCCCCAATTCCACCATTGGGTAATGACAATACCACCAGTCACCTGGTATACTGATCGCATTCCAGGAGATCGGACGTCATATTCCCAAGAGATGGCCAACGGACGTGCGCCATCCGCATCATAGGAGGGATGAAAATGGACCAATCATTGTTACCTGTCTTGTTTTACTCTTCTCCGTTAGCCTTTGTGCGGGAAATTGTGGTAACCCTGGTTACGGAATGGAGAAGGTATCTTGATGCCCATCGCCGACCATAAACCCGTGATTTATCAGATCGAGGTGCAAGGACGGCTCGACGAAACCTGGTCCACGTGGTTCGACGGCATGGCTATCACGGTCGGGAAAAGCGGCGGCCACAAAACCGTCACGACGCTGGCCGGTCCTGTCACCGATCAGGCGGCCCTGCATGGTATCTTGTCCCGCATCCGAGACCTGGGCTTGTCCCTGCTATCGGTCCAGTGCGTGGAAGAAGAAACCCCATCATTTCTCAAAGAGGAGGTAAGTACGCAATGAAACGCTATCTGGTCACAATCGTTAGCCTATTGGCCTTGCTGGTCCCATTGACCGGCTGCAACGCGCCGGCGGCGACCATGCCGCCCGCTGCGTCTACACCAGCCACCGCTGCGGCCCTCACGGCCACGGCAGCCCCAGCGGAGAGCGCCAGCCCCTGGGAAGTCGTGCTGCAGACGAGGGTCAAACAACCGGTGAGGATGGCGGCATTTCTCGACGAAACGTTTGGCCTGACAGGGGGGCCCGATTATGCCGGCAGAGCCCAGCATACGACCGACGGAGGACAGACCTGGACGATGGCTGAAGACAGCGCGGGGTGTCTGTTTGCCCTGGACATCGTAGATGCCCAGTCCGTCTGGGAATGTAACGCCTCGGACGTGCGCATCAGCATGGATGGCGGTCAGACCTGGCCGGGCAGACCTGGTGGTCGAGGGCAACCCTTCTGCCAGGTGAGTTCCGTGGACAGCGAGATGGCATGGTATCTCTCCCCGGCCACACTTGAGACCACCACCGACGGGGGAACGACCTGGGAAAAGGTGAATCTGCCCGCAGGGGTACTACCTGGGCGTATCCTGGCGATTTCACTCCGCGCGCCGAAGGAAGGGTACGTACTGGATTCCGCCGGCGACCTCTACACCACCCTGGATGGCGGCCAGAGTTGGTCCTCTCAAAACCTGGGCCTGAAGGAGCGCTACGGGGAGATGGGACCTTTGCCGTCCGGCGGCATCGCGCCGGCCGCCATGCGCTTCTTTGACGCCGACCACGGAGTCATTGTGATGAGCCTCGTGGGCGGCGGGGCCGGCAAGGTCGTGGCTCTGCGCACGGCGGATGGCGGGCGGGCGTGGACGGAGGAGAACGTGCCAGTAGAGTTTGGCACGGCCTATCTGACGCGCGACGGCAAACTCCTGACGATCCACTCGATCCTCAACATGGGCCAGATCACCGTGCTGCGCTACACAGGGGGCTAGAGTAGAAACCAGGTTTCTCCAAGCGAAGCGGCGAAACCTGGTTTCTCGCCAAAACATCCGATGTGAAGATGAAACACTCACTTCTTACCTTACTCGTTCTGCTGATATCGCTTTCGACCGCCGGCTGCGCGCTGCTCCCGGTGCGCCTGGAGGCCACGGCGACCCCAGACACTGCGCAGGACACCCATCCCTGGGAGATCGTCCTGCAACGAGAGATCGAACAGCCCATGCGAGTCGCCGCGTTTCTCGCCGGTGACTTTGGCGTCACCGGCGGCCCGTCCGATCCGGGCCGGGCTCATTACACCACCGACGGCGGCGAGACCTGGACGATGGCTGAAAGCAGTGGAGCCTGACTGTTCGGCCTCGACATCGTGGATGTCGCGGATGAGTACATCCGAGCGGATGAGGGGGATGAGTACATCCCTTACATCCGGCAGGTCATCTGGCAGTGCGGGGCGGGGCCGGTCGGCGTCAGCACCGATGGGGCGCGCACGTGGCAGGCCGTGACGGATTACGGCAACTGCCGGCAATTGAGTTTTCTGGACGCCCAAAGCGGGTGGATTGCTACCCTCTACCAACTCGGCGCCACCACCGACGGCGGCCAGACCTGGGAAGAGGTCCCATTGCCCGAGGGCGTGGCGAGAATCGCGGCCATCTCGCTGCGCACGCCCACCGACGGCTATCTGTTGGACACCGGCGGCGTCTTGCACGTCACCCAGGACGGCGGCCAACGCTGGGTTTCCCACCCACTGGGACTGGACCTGGCAAGCAGACGGATGCCCGAACGCGAAACGGCCTCGGCCGCCGTGCGCTTCAGCGACGCCAGGCGCGGACTGGTCGTGGTACACGTCGCCGGCGGCCTGAGCAGCCAGGTGGTCACACTGCGCACGACGGATGGCGGCCAGACGTGGGAGCAAGCAGGTGCGATGCCGATCTCACTGCTCGCCGCGCTATACCTGTCGCACGATGGCTCGATCCTGACGATCGCCGACCAAATCGAAAGCCGGGTCGTCGTGCTGCGTTACCAGGAGTGAACAGGATGGCTATGAAAAAGAAGCGGGTTGTATACGCACTAATGCTCGTGGCGGGCCTGAGCGGGCTGCTCCTGGCGTTGGCTGACGCACAGCAGGCCCACGCACAAGGAGAGCCGGTGGTCCAATTCCTCTTTTTTTACAACGAAGAGTGCCCGGTCTGCCGCCAGATCAAGGGCGAGTACCTCCCCACCCTCTTCGAAAAGTACGGCGCTCAGGTAGAGTGCCGCTACGTCGAAATCTGGAACAACTCGGAAAATCACCGCCGCCTACGCGGCCTGCTGCTCAAGATGAACGTGCCTCAAGACCGCCAGGAGTACGTCCCCATCGTGGTCATCGGCGACCAGGTGCTGGCCGGCCAAGAGATCCCCACCCGCCTCGAAGAAACCATCGTCCGCTACCTGGCCCAGGGCGGCGTGGACTATCCTGCATTGGAGAACCTGCCGCAGCCCGTCCAAATCGCGGTCTTTTACGACCCCCACAGTGCTGACTTTGCGCGGCTGGACAGGCTGATCGGAGCGCAGACGAACCGGCACGGCTCGTGGCTGCAAGTCCACCTGATTGACCTTTCCCAACCCAGAAATCCCGCACTGCTGGCTCGATACGACGCTGCGCTGGGGCTGCCGCAGCCGTCACCCGGCGTCCCTCACATCCTGATCGGCCAACGGATGCTGGTCGGTATAGATGAGATCGAAAGCCAACTCGCGGGGCTGATCGAGACATACCAAGCCCAGGGCGGCGTCGAAATTCCCACCATGGAAGAACTGAGCGGAACGCCGGCCGAATCGGCCCGCGAACCGATCTACCTGGCCTACTTTGAAAAGCCCGGCTGCCAAAAGTGCGCCCGCACCACCTACGACCTTAGGCTGATGCAGGACGATTACCCGCAACTGGTCGTGGAAACCTTTCCCATAGACGAGAACATCCCCCTCAACGAGTGGCTGTGCCAGCGCTACGGCGTGCCAGAAGAACAGCGCCTGACTACGCCGATGATTTTCGTAGGCAGTGACGTGCTCATCGGCCACGAAGCCGACCTGAGCAACCTGACGTTCACGATTGCGCGGTACACCGCCACGGGCACCGCGCGCACGTGGAGCGCCTTTGGGGGGGCCGAGGCCGCACAGCGCGTGGTCGGGCGCTTCCAATCTTTCGGGATACTCACCGTGCTGGGGGCGGGACTGATAGATGGCCTGAACCCGTGCGCCTTCGCCACCCTGGTGTTCTTCATTTCCTACATGACTCTTAGCGGGCGGCGCGGGCGCGACGTCCTGTTCGTGGGCGGGGCCTTTACCCTGGGCGTGTTCTTGACCTATCTGCTGGTGGGGGTCGGCCTGCTCAGAGCCGTGCAATCCCTGCGCATCTTTAGCGCCCTGGGACGCTGGGTCTACCTGGTCACGGCGCTCGCGTGCGCCATCCTGGCCATGCTGACTTTCCGCGACTTTGTCAAGGCCCGCCGGGGTCAAGCGAGCGACATGACTCTGAAACTGCCCGCCGGCCTGCGCCGGCGTATCCACACGATTGTCCGCGAGAATGCCCAGGTGCGAGCCTTCGTGGGGGTTGCGTTCGTCACCGGCTTCGTCGTCTCACTGATCGAACTGGCCTGCACGGGCCAGGTCTACCTCCCCACCATCATGTTCGTGTTGAGCGTGCCCGGTCTGGCTGCCCAGGCTTTTGTCTCCCTGGCGCTCTACTGCGCGGCTTTCATCCTCCCCCTCGCCGTCGTGTTCCTGTTGAGTTACCTGGGCACAACGTCGCAGCAATTGGGCCTCTTTGTCAACCGCCACACTGCCGCCATCAAGGGCCTCACCGGGCTGCTGTTCGTGGGGCTGGCCCTGTGGATGACGTGGACTCTGGCTCCGCTGTTTGGTGTGCGGCCTCCCTGGAGCCAGGCGTTGCTCAGCGCGGTAGTCGGCGTAGTCGCTCTGGGAACGGCAGGGCTGCGGCCCGTGGGTGCACAGAAGCTTCAGGCGAAGAGTGCCTCAACGGTGCTTGCTCAGCAGGACCGCCACCGGCATGGTAGCAGAGATGACCGCTGAACCTTCGTAGGAGGCGGACAGCCCCGGCAACCGTGTGACGACATACTGCCTCATCCCATACGGCGGCAGATCGTCCACAAGTTCGTACAGAACGTCACCAGCCCGGCTGTAGAAGGTTGCCAGGATCAAGTTGGTCATCGTATTGGGGTTCTGCACACTCAAGGTACTCACCCAGTCGCCGGGCTCGCCACCAACGTTGGGCAAATAGACTGTGCTGGAAGGTGTAGGAAGGCCTGGGTAACTGAACGAATCTGTTCCGTAGGGGACATTGCGATCAGTGACCAAAGCGATCAATCCGCTCTGGGTCGCGGATACGACCGCTGAGCCCAGGAGATCAGGTGATGGCTCTGGCGGTTCGATCCAGGAATAGCCGTCTGGACAAGGGATGCTCCAACTCTGCCCAGGAAGATAAGTATGAATGTGGGTGTAACTCCCATCAAACGCATGGAAAGCGACAGTCATGGAAGTTGCCGAAGGGCCCACATTAGTGACCTGGATGTACGTTCGCCAGCCGCCTTGCTTCCGGCAGCGTGGGATGTAGATGGTATGTGATAAAGCTGACAGGTCAAATCCCAGGTAGCCTAGTGCCTGGTTTCCAGATGATTGCACATCCTCAACGGCGACAGCGACGCCAGTGCTTGAGGCCATGTGGGCAGTACCCACGAAGGAAGGGGGCAGCAAGGGCTCTTGCCTCAGATCAATGCAGTCAACACCATTGCCGCTAAGATATCTCCAACGGCTGACCTCCCAGTCTCGGCCGTGGTAGTAAATCGCCACTTCTGCTGCTTCAGGCGTCATATTGTGGATGCACAACCTCGACGTCCAACCATAGAAGTCTTTGTATATGCTGGGCACCACGATATGTTGACTACCCTGGCTGATGCCGTTGTAAGCCATGGCCATCGTCCCTGAGATATGCCCGGTGCTGGCCATCCCTACGACGGTTTCCGTGGCGGTGGCAGCGAGGGCGTAGGAGCCGTCAGCCAGGGAGGTGAAGTCAGCCAGGGAAGCGATGTACGTCCCATAGGGCCGCAAGGGAACGCCGTCCGCTGTATAGGCGACCGTGCCATCCTGGCGGAAGAACTCCAGGGTCAGCGTCGTGGCGAAGGCAGTGATATTCTGGATCGCGAACGACGAGTCCCAACTGGCGTCGTTTTTCCTGACGGAGGGAAAACGCACGCTCTTGCCGAGGTGGCTCACGTCACTCATGCCGGTGAAACCGATGGCGGCTCCAAGAGGAAGTGGTATCGGTGCACCAAAGGACTTGCCCACAATAGGCAGATGAACGCGATTGGGATAGTCTGGGCTCCAGGTGATGCGCCATTCGTCCAGGCGTGGTGTCTGGCCGACGGCTGTGGACGAGAGCGTAGCCCGCAACTTGAGCGCCGGATATGTACTTACATCAATGCCGGCCAGGCTGCCACCGCTGGGCACGTCGTGCATCAAAGGGGCATCCGTCGCATCCAACACGTCCACTGCCAGGGCGGTGGAGGGCGGCACAGTAGCCACAAAGTACAACCGCCCCCACGATTGAACTTTTACTGCTGGTGAGATCACGACAGACGCCGCCGAGCCCAGGAGCACATCGCTGGCCAGCATAAGCTGACCATCCGCGCTGATCTGGACATTCTCCAGGGCCGACAGGCCAGACGCATCGTCGAAATCGTCGGACCAGGTAGTATCCGCCAGCACGACAGACTCTGAAGGACGAGACGCACCTACAGTGTTGCCCGCGGCTTCAAGCGCGACCTTGAGTCCCAGGTATAAGGCGAACGTCATCATCAGGAGCAGAAATAACTTCCCGATACTGCGCCGCGTGCTTCCAGACAAAAGGTGCCGCATATCCCACCTCCGATCGCAAACATGCACCAGTTCCGGATCAAATTGAGCATAGTACCGGGTCTTCGTTGCAGAAACGAACGGGGAGCCGTGAAGGTACTGAACTCTTGTGGCAGAATAGTACTGTAGAATAACCCCTCTGTCAAGTCCGTATGGACCATTGCCTGGGGATTACCCCCAACAAGTTGGGGACTCCTGCACGTGGGGCAGGCTTTCTAGCCAAACAGCAGACCTGACAGGTCTGGGAGACCTGTCAGGTCTGCACACTACCAATTCGCTTTCCCACGACGATCATCTGCCCGTGGCAGTCGGGGCCGTAGGCTACCGGTGGGAGCGACATGTCGCCGTAGGCCGCCCTCATCTCCAGCCCAGCCTGATCGAACATGCGGCGCAGTTCGGGCAGCGTGTAGATGCGGATGCGCTCGTGGTCACTCCACAGGTGCGTCACTCCGTCGTCGTCGGTGAAGCGGAATAGGCTGTGGCAAACGAACGTGGCCGGATCAAACCAGGACTCTGTCAAGTAGACGCCCTCCGCTCGCTCCTCCCGGTGGGTAGCAGATTGAGTTAGCCACTCGATGAAGGTAACGGGGTCCAGGAGTTGCAGCAACACTCGCCCGCTGGGCTTGAGCGCCCGGGCGATAGAGTCCAACACCCGCTGGTTGGTCTCGTCGTCGAAGAAGCCGAAGCTGGTGCTGAGCACGACCACGGCGTCGAATTCCTCCCGATAGGTCAGCGTGCGCATGTCCCCCTCGACGAAGGTGACACCCTCCAACCCCTCGGCGGCGGCCTGCCCGGTGCAATAGCGCACCAGGCTGGGGGCAACGTCCAGCCCGACTACGTCAAGCCCGCACCGCGCCAGCCGCCGCGCGTGCACGCCGGAGCCACAGGCCAGGTCGAGCAGCCGTTCGCCAGGCCTCAGGCCGAGCGCGTGGACGACGAAAGCGACCAGGCGGTCGTCCCAGGCGTCAATGCCCTCGATGCCCTGGCGATGGACTACGCGGAACTGGTAGGCCCACCAGTCCCAATCGTGAACGACGGTGTCGTTTATGGCCATCAGAACTTGACCAACTCGAAGATCAGGAAAGCGGGTAGCCGGTAGCAGTCCTCCAGGTTGGGATTGCGCTGTACCTGTTCCTCCGTCGGGCGGGGCTCGTCCAGCCGCCGGATCAGAAAGCCGGCCTCGGCGACAAGTTGGCTCCATCCCGCGAGCGTGTAGCGCCAGGTCGGCGCGTCCCAGTGATACGTCAGCCGCTGCATGCTCCAGTGACAGACGCCGGGGCCGGAATCAAAGTAGCGGTCAATCTTGAGTGCCATTTGGTTGCCGGCCTCGTCCCGTTCCCATTCCCGCACCGGGGTGCTCGTGAGCGGGTGCGGCACAGAGAAGGCCATCCTTCCGCCCGTGCGCAGAACGGCAAAGGCGCCCTTCAGGACGGCGCCCACGCCGGCCATGTCGTGGAGCGACATACACGCGGTGACCAGGTCGAAGCACCCGTCCGGCCAATGGGCGCTCACCTCGGTCGCACTGACGATGCGATATTCGACGCCCAGGGGGTCGCGCGCTTCGTGCTGGCGCGCGAACGCGATCTGCTCTTCTGAGATGTCAACGCCAGTCACCATGGCCCCGCGCCGGGCCAGTTCACGGGTGAAAAAGCCCTGCCCGCACCCCAGGTCGAGGGCATGAAGGCCGGCGACTGGCTCGCACGTGGCCAGCAGCGCCGGCCCGTGCACCTCGTGGCGGTAGTAGTCCGCGCCGGACTCGACGAACTCGTTCCAGGCCTGAGCGCCTGCGTTCCACGCGGCGCGGGCATCGGCATCGGTGAAGGGTTTCGCCTGGTCCATCGCCGCACCTCCTGCACTCAATGTACTAGAACACGACCGTAAGCCCGATTGATCGGGCGCTGTTCCGTAGGACGGCGACTTTATCGCCGTCCGGCGCCCGGCACCCCCGGGACGGGAGCCTGGAGCGCCTGCAAGGCATCGCCAGCCCGATTGATCGGGCGCTGTTCCGTAGGACGGCCACTTTATCGCCGTCCGGTCCCCGGCACGAGGCACCCCCGGGACGGGGGCCTGGAGCGCCTGCAAGGCATCGCCAGCCCGATTGATCGGGCGCTGTTCCGTAGGACGGCCACTTTATCGCCGTCCGGCCCCGGCACAAGCCGCCCCCGGGACGGGGGCCTGGAGCGCCCGAAGCACCTTGAGGAGCGACTGAAGTCGCCACTACGAACCTGGCGTGCCAGGCTATCGTTCTGGGATCTTGCCCTCCGCCCGGCGTACCTCGATGATGTTTGCGGCAATCGCCTCGGGTACGAAGTCGTAGCGGCGAAACTCTAGCGTGAAGGTACCCCGGCCCTGGGTGAGACTGCGCAGGTCGGTGGCGTAGCCACGTGCCTCGGCCAGCGGCACCTCGCCATCTATGGTGCGCATATTCCCGCGCACGTTCACGCCGCGCACGATCCCACGCCGCCGGCCGATGTCGGCGACGACCGGCCCCAGGTGCTCTTCACTGGCGTTGGCGTCAATGCGCATCACCGGCTCGAGCAGCGCCGGACGGGCGCGGTGGACCGCCTGCCGCACAGCCATCGAGCCGGCGATCTGAAAGTCCATGGCCGCCGAATCTACCTCGTGGAACTTGCCGCCCAGGAGCGTCACGCGCACGTCGGTGACCGGGTAGCCAGCGATGATGCCCTTTTCGAGCGCACCACGTACCCCCAATTCCGTCGGGCGCACAAAGTCGGTCGGGAACTCGGCGGGCGAGGCAAGGTTTTCGAAGACGATGCCTTCACCGCGCCCCAGCGGCTCGGCGCGCACATGCACCTCGGCAAAGTGGCCGTGCCCACCGCTCTGCTTCTTGTAGGTACCGGCCACCTCGGTCGCCTCACGGATCGTCTCGCGGTAGGCAACCTGCGGCGGGCTGATGCGGGGGATGAGGCCGTACTCGGTCCGCAGCCGGTCCACCGCGATCTCCAGGTGCAATTCCCCCATGCCGGCCAGCGTCTGTTCGCCCGTCTCCGGGTCGAAGCGGCCGACGAGCGTGGGATCCTCGGCACATAGCCGGGCCACCGCCTGGCGGAGTTGTTCGCGCTCGTCGCGCGACGTCATCGTCAGCGCGACCGCGATGACCGGCTCAGGGAACTTGAAGGTCTCCAACTCGATGGGATGGGCGGGGTCACAAAGCGTGTCGCCGGTGGCCGCCGACTTGACACCCACCAGGGCAACGACGTCGCTGGCCTCCATGGTATCCACCTGCTCGCGGTGGCTGCCGTGCATGCGGTAGATACGCCCCACCCGCTCTGCGGCACGGGTGCGCGGGTTGTAGACCATCTCTCCAACTTTCAGGTGGCCGGAGAAGACGCGCACCCAGGTCAGGTGTCCCACGTGCGGATCGGTGACGATCTTGAAGGCCGCCGCACACAACGGGGCCTGCGGGTCATCGGGCCGCTCTACGAT
>Ga0315291_10003437_pt1 | contig 20492 bp, 16 predicted proteins | sample YL17G12_20_MG_FD_203070 | JGI IMG/M metagenome (GOLD analysis project Ga0315291, IMG submission 203070) | Sediment microbial communities from Yellowstone Lake, YNP, Wyoming, USA - YL17G12_20 | ecosystem: Environmental > Aquatic > Freshwater > Lake > Sediment | place: USA: Wyoming | collected...
CTTATGCTCATCCTGATAATGTCCTTTTCTGCCATAATCCTACCTTTCTTTTAAGGGAAAATTATAGCTATGTCTTAGGACATTTCTACTTTGGTTAATTAGGACATTATCACTTTGGTGTAACAGAGTATAAAAGAAGAAACGATTGCGGATGACAGATGTATAAATTAGGTAGAAGAACTATTGCAGTGCGATGCAATTTGCTCTATCTTCATTTGTTCTTGATTTTGTTCTAACTAAAAGATATTTTAGGATGAAATATTAATAAGATGGTAGGGGCACGGCATGCCGTGTCCTTACACCGGCGTAGAAGTAAATGAAAAAGATAGTTTTTTTAATCATAGGATTTCTCACAGTCTTCAACTCTACACCCGCTCAGGTGAATGAGAAAGAGTCGGTAGAGCTTTTACATGCGGACCTGTCTGAATTACGGATGGAAAAAGAGAATGTCATGGTGAATCTAAACGGGAATGTCCATTTCCGCCATGGCAACTCCGAGCTTTATTCTGACCGGGCGGTCTGGTATCGTTCATCTGGGCTTTTGGTCTTTATCGGAAATGTAAAAGTCGAAGACCCTGATCAGGTATTGTCCGCAGAAAGAGTTACCTATTATCAGAGATTGAAAAAGATAGTGGCGGATGAAAACGTTAAAGTGGAGAGCAAAAAAGAGAAGGCTATAGTTTTAGGAGGACATGGAGAATATGATCGGATCAAAAAATACCTTTTCTTCACCAGGTCCCCTTCCTTAATATATAATCCACAGTTAAAAGACAGCTCCATGACAGTTACGGCAGACACTTTAGAATATTTGGTTGAGCTTAAAAGAGGAAAAGCGATAAAGAATGTTCATATCCTGAAAGGTGATATGGTGGCTACTTGCGGGAAAGCAGAGCTTTTTGGTAAAGAAGAAAGAATAGTTCTTACTGAAAATCCATTAGCGAAAAAAGAGACTTCAGAGCTGTCTGGAGATGAAATTGAAGTTCGGTATAAAGAAAATAAAATTTATAAGATCTCAGTTGCCGGACAGGCAAAAGCTTCTCATAAGGAATTGGTTGATTCATTAAATCAGAAATATAATGAAAGCTACTTAGCTGGAAAGTCACTTTATTTTTTCCTGGGGGAAGATGAGAAACTCAGAGAAGTGAAGGTGTTAAACAATGCTACATCTTTATATTATCCTTCATCCAGAGATAGTTTATCGCAGGTTAAAAATGAAGCTTCCGGTGATAGTTTAGAGCTTTATTTTGAAGAACAGAAACTGAGAAGGATAATGGTCTTGGGTGGGGCGATAGGCTCATATTATTCTCCAGCAGAGAATAAGGATTCACTCCAATCTGAAGATACGGTCAACTATTCAGCTGAGAAGATTGATTATCAGATCGATAGCAGTTTAATCTATTTAGAGGATAACTGCAGCTTAAGATTCAGGCAGGTTTATTTAAAAGCTGGAAAGGTAACCTACCATACAGAAAAGGAGCACCTGAAAGCAGAGGGGATTTATAAAGAGGAAGAGGGTAAAAAAACAATTTCTCAACTTCCAGTTCTTATAGATGGGAAAGAGGAGATAAAAGGGGAGGAGATGAGTTATTATCTTAAGACCCGTAAAGGTAAAGTTAAAGCTGGTCAGACAGAGTTTCAGGGCGGGTATTACTATGGAAGTGAATTAGGAAAGATAAAGGATGATGTTTTCTTAGCTGCAGGGGGGAGTTATACTACCTGCGACCAGGAAACTCCTCATTACCATTTTTATTCCCGGAAGATGAAGGTAATTACAAAAGATAAGGTGATTGCCAGACCCGTGGTTTTATATATCCAGAAACTTCCAGTAGCGGTAATCCCTTTTTATGTCTTTCCCATCAAACCAGGAAGGCATTCCGGCTTTTTAACCTTCGAGGTTGGAGACTTTGTTTCTGGTGAAAGGTTTATACGGAACTTAGGGTATTATTGGGCACCTTCAGATTACTGGGATTTAGAAAGTAGTTTGGATTATTATGAGAATACCGGCTGGCTTTTAAGGGAGAATTTCAGATATGCAAAGAGGTATTTATATAATGGGAGTATTGCCAGCTCCTATAAACGGGAAGTTCAGGAGTTCGGATTCAATAAAATTAAAAATAATCGCTGGGACTTGGTTTTAAGCCATTCACAGAATATTTCACCAACCACGAAATTCTCAGCCAGTGGCAGGTTCATCAGCGATAAATCCTATTATCGGGATTTCAGCTTTAATCCACAGGAAAGAAGAGACCGGAGTATTCACTCCCAGGCAAGCTTGAACACTAAATATTCAGGGGCAGGTATATATTTAGCCTTTGATAGAGTGGAGAATTTAGATACTGATTCGAAAACTATGAGTCTTCCTACATTCAAAATAACCCAACCCTCTTTTTCCCCTTTTCCGAATTTGGATCCAAAGGACAAATCTAAAGCCGACCAACCCAAGAAGTGGTATCAAAACCTGTATCTTTCATTTTCCTCTTCTTTTCAGAACTTTTACAGCAAATCAAGATTTAAAGAAGATTTTACACGAAAGAAATATATGACTGTGGATAACACTTTTCATCTTGATTTTCCCCAGACACTTTTTGGCTGGTTGATCTTGTCTCCGGGGTTAAATTACCGGGAGAGCTGGTATTATGTTTATGAAACAGACCAGAGCAAAGATAGGGTAAAAGCAAACTCACCTGCTCGAAGAGGTACTTATTCCTTAGGTTTAAATGCCAGAACCACGCTTTATGGAACTTTCCATACTAAGCTTGGTCCTGTAACCGGGATCAGGCAGGTTATGACTCCAAGCTTAGCTTTTGTCTTTGTTCCAGAGATAAAAAGACATCAAGCCTATGTCAGCTATACTGGGGTAGGGAGTGGAGGGGGAAAAGCTCAATCCCTTAACTTTAGTTTTACCCATCTTCTGCAAATGAAGACCCAGAAAGAAGGTAAGGAGAAAAAATTTGAGCTTTTCAACTATACTCTTAACACCAGCTACAATTTCTTAGCTAAAGAACGTAAGCTCTCTAATTTTGCATCCAGCTTGAGGTCTAATGCCATTCCCGGAATAGGTCTTGAATTAACTTTTACCCATGACCCTTATAACCGCGAAACCAAGGAGCTTGACCTTTCCCATCTGCGTCTTTTGGACTTTAGCTTAAGCACTGATTTATCATATCAAGGTGTCTGGGGAACCCAGAAAGATGAAGAAGGGCAAAAGACAGGTGGTAAAGAGTATAATTTTTCTTTAAGCCACAGGTATTCTGAAACAAGATATACCCCCGGGACTATCAGGAATCACTGGATAAGCCTTTCTTTAGATTTCTGGCTAACGCAGAAGTGGCATATAAGTTATCTGACCCGGTATGATTTTTCCCTGAAACAGCTTACCGAGCAGACTTTTACATTCTATCGGGACCTGCATTGCTGGGAAGGGCACTTTACCTGGATAGTAAACGGGTATCGGCAGGGTTACTATTTCCGTATAAATATAAAATCTTTGCCTGAGGTTAAGATAGAAAAAGGGATGGCAGGTATAAGGGAACTGGTCTATTGATAACTCTCATTATATAAACATCAAAATTGGGTTATAAAAAATTTTTTTAAAAATATGAAAATAATCCTTGACAAACCCGCATAGATACTATATCCTACCAAGCGTAGATTTTAAAACGTTAACCTTTATCCCAGAGTAAGGGGGTGAGTCGATGACGAAGGAGGAACTGGTTTCCAAGATAGCAAAGGAAGCCGCGGTAACCAAATCCCAAGCTCACAAGGCTATGAATGCCTTTTTCGAGGGGGTAACCAGCGCCCTGAAGAAAGGGAAAAAAGTCAGTTTTGTGGGTTTTGGCACTTTCTCAGTGGCAAAGCGTAAAGCCCGGATGGGAAGGAATCCTCAGACCGGTGCACCGTTAAAAATAGCTGCCGCCAGAGTGCCACGTTTCAAGGCTGGAAAGTCGTTAAAGGATGCGGTGAGGTAAAGAGATTTTCAATGAGTTAAAAAAGGCAGTCCCCTACGGGAGCCTGCCTTTTTTGTTTTTTTATAAAAGGTTTGGTCAAATAAAAATAAAATGACAGATGACAGATTAAAAATGGTTGACCTGCATGCTCTCCACCGGTATAAGTTCGAGACCTTACTAAAGTCAGTCCGAGAAGCGGAGACTGCGAGCCAGCCCGCCCTTAGAGCATCTGACGTAGCCACACCGTAGGATTAGGACAAGAAAACAGTTCTCAGCCACTTTAGTGGCAAAGATGCAAAACTTATTGAAGTTATTTTGAAAAATACTTGGATAGTATCTACCTGTGAAGTCCAGATTTATCTGAAATAATAATTGACTTTTACGTAATTTGATGATAAGATAATATAAATTAGAAGGTCTTTTGAGCTTTCATCTCTTATTTATTGGGGAAAAAGAGAAGGGTATAAAATTTTGATTGGCTAAGAGGGGAAGATTAAGTGAAGCTTTTAAAAAATATCTCACCGGATAGAAAAAATGAGGTCTTCGGGGTTTTGCTCTGGACATCGGCTTTATTTATTCTTTTAAGCCTTTTTACTTACAGCTATTCTAAGGATGCCAAGTTTTTTAACCAGGAGCTCTCCTGGAGTAATCTGGAAAAGCTTTTCACTCAACCGATAAGAAATCAAGCTGGTATCATTGGAGCTTTGATCTCTTATATGCTATTTTATCTTTTTGGACTTGTAGCTTTTTTTCTGCCAATAAGTTTAATTTTCTGGGGAACGGTTTACCTTTTTAAAACAGAGCTAACTACTGTCTTCAAGAAGACAATTTACATTTTTATATTCATTTTACTATTAGGCATCTTTTTCTCCATTTCTCAAGCTCACTCCAGTATAGGATTGGATTTTTCCAGAGTATCCTTAGGGGGTTGGAGCTCCCTTCTTTTTGCCAAATTCTTGGTTAAAATCTTCGGGACTTTCGGCTCCTATACGTTGAGTTTGGCCTTATTGATAATCGTTGCCCTGTTAGCTACTCCCTGGAAATTTTCAGAATCTTTAATCTTTGGAAAGAATCTGTTCCAGAGATTTTATGATCGAGGAAGCAGATGGTGGGAGCTTAAGAGAGTGCAGAAAAGGAGGACTCAAAGAGAAGAGGAGCTCAAAGAAACTTATGAAAAGGAGAAAAAGGAGGGGTTAATATTAAAAGAATACCTTAAAGAAAAAGAGGTTAAGCCAGAATCGATTCATTCAATAGAAGAAAAGGAAGAGGCGGTAAATATAGTTAAAGAGTTAAAGACCTCTCTAAATTTGGTCCGGGGTAAAGAGGAAAGTAAAATCGGTGCTTATCAATATCCAGGTCTTAGTATTTTAAATGACCCTCCATTTGTAAAGCCATCGGTTACAAATGAAGAATTGAATCAGACTGCTAAAGCTTTAAGAGATACTTTAGCTACTTTTGATATTGGGATAGAGGGTGAATTAATTGATAAAAGCCCTGGTCCGGTTATCACCCGGTATGAATTCAAGCCTGCGCCAGGAGTCAAAGTAAACCAGATAATGAGCCTGTCAGATGACCTGGCATTAGCCTTGCAAGCCAAAAGGATCAGGATAGTTGCACCGATACCTGGCAAGGCGGCGGTGGGGGTGGAGATACCGAATAAAACCCCGCAGATAGTTAATCTGAAAGAGATATTAGTCTCTCCATTTTTTCAAAACACAACTTATCGATTAGCCATAGCCTTAGGGAAATCTATTTCCGGTGAGCCTTTAGTGGCTGATCTATCCAAGATGCCTCACCTTCTGATAGCCGGGGCAACTGGTTCTGGAAAAAGCGTCTGTATAAATGTAATTTTAGCCAGTCTGCTTTACCGTCTTCATCCGGAGGAGATAAGGTTCATAATGATCGATCCAAAGATGTTAGAGTTGACGGTTTATAACCAGATACCCCATTTAGAAAGGCCAGTGGTAACTAATCCCAAAGTTGCAGAAAGGGTTTTGGCTGAAACAGTAGTGGAGATGGAGGAAAGGTATAAAAAATTAGCCCGTGCAGGTGTCAGAAATATAGAAGACTATAATAAGAAGAAAAAGAAAGAGGGGCTTTTGCCTTATCTTATCATAATCGTGGATGAGTTAGCTGACCTGATGATGTCCAGTTCTTTGAAGACCGAAGCTTTAATCACCCGCCTGGCTCAGATGGCAAGAGCAGTGGGGATTCATTTGATCCTGGCTACCCAGAGACCTTCGGTGGACGTGATCACCGGGTTGATTAAAGCAAATTTCTCTGCCCGGATAGCTTTTCAGGTAGCTTCAAGAATAGATTCGAGGACGATTATCGATGGGGCAGGTGCAGAAAAGCTTTTAGGTAACGGGGATATGCTATTTATTCAAGCTGGTCATCCGGAGCCGCGAAGGATTCATGGTGCCTATATCACCAGCGAGGAGACCCAGAAGTTAGTAGATTTCATCAAATCTCAGGATTATGTGCCAAATCCTATCGGGGTCTTTGCCAGGGAAGATGATAAACAGGAGGTTTCAGAGGGCTGGGAGGATAAAGAAGAAGATGACCTTTATAAACGAGCAATAGAAATTGTGGTTCGACACCGACAGGGTTCGGTCTCGCTTTTACAGAGGAGATTAGGCGTAGGGTATCAAAGAGCCGCACGCTTGATAGACCAGATGGAAAGCGATGGTATAGTCGGTCCTTATGATGGAAGCAAGGCCAGGGAGGTTTTAGTAGATCGTAGTTATTTAGAAAAAGAAGAAATTTCTTTTGAAGAAAATAAAGATGAGAAGAAAGACGAAAACAATAATTTTTAGTTTATTACTTTCCCTTTTTTTTGTAAGCCTGAGTTCGGGGATCACGTCAGAGGAGTTAGCTCTAAAAATAGAAGGGCGATACGATTCATTAAAAACTCTTTCTGTCAGTTTCCAGGAGTTAATTAAGTCCCAGGACTTCACTACACTGCGTAAATTCAAGGGAAAGATGTATTTGAAAAATCCAAATAAGTTCAGGATTGAATTACCCTCTCAGGTTGTGGTTTCAGATGGAGAGTATATCTGGGTTTATTCTAAGGAGAATAGACAGGTTACTAAAAACCGGGTGGATAAATCCAGAGAATTTTTTCGACCTAACGATTATTTATTCAACTTCAGAAAGAATTACAATTATGAGCTGAGAGGGGAGGAAAATATAGGCAAGAAAAGCTGTTATAAGATGGTTTATACTTCAAAGACCGAGGATGAGTTTTTTAAAAAAATTACAGTTTTCTTCGTAAAAGAAACCCTCTTAGCCCAGAGAATAGAATATTTAGATCAAAATGATAATTATACAACCTTGAGCTTTACCGTGATAAAGCCGGATGTGGTTATCAGCGATTCCAGGTTCGTCTTTAATCCACTACCAGGAGTAGAGCTGGTGGATCTTACTGAAATAGGAAAATAAAAAATTATATTGCAGACGTAGTATAAGAAATGTCATTCTGAGCCCGTAGGACTAAGAATCTCTAAAAGTGGGGTCAGAATGACAATTTGTGTGAGTGGTAACAAATGAAAGTAAAGGTAAATGTAGTAAAGTTAGGCTGTCCTAAAAACGATTTAGATGCGGAAGCAATTCAGGCTCAGCTCTTATCTTCGGGGTTTGAATTGACTGAAGAGAAAGATCAAGCAGAAATTTTCATAGTAAATACCTGCGGGTTTATCGAACAGGCTAAAAAGGAATCCATTAAAGCTATTTTAGAGCTTTCTCGTTTTAAAAATGATAGCAATGGAAAGAAAATCGTGGTTACCGGATGTTTAGCTCAAAGATATAATTCTGAATTATGGAAATCTATGCCAGAGATTGATGGGATTTTAGGACTGAATGAATTGGATAATATCTCTAAACTATGCTCAGAGGTGATAACGGGGAATAGAGTTTCTTTTATTTCACCTTTGCCCAGAGAATATGAAGAAAAAGTTGAAAGAGGAGCCCATCAAGCTTTACCTTATGCTTATTTGAGAATTTCGGATGGCTGTGATAACTTGTGTGCTTATTGTTCTATTCCTCAAATCAGAGGAAGATATAGAAGCAGGAAGATCGAAAATATCTTAGTGGAAGCAAAATCTTTGGCTGAAAATGGAATTAAGGAGATTAATTTGGTGGCGCAGGATACTACTCTATATGGACAGGATATATATAGTGAAAAAAGGCTTTCCGAATTGCTCTCGTTACTTTCTAAAATAGAAGGGATTGAGTGGATTAGATTACTTTATACTCATCCCGCTCATTACACTGGAAAACTCATAAAAGAGATTGCCACCAATAAGAAGGTCTGCAAATATCTGGACCTTCCTTTACAGCATATTTCAGATAAGCTTCTTTATTTGATGGGACGCAAAGTAGCTCGTAAGAAGATTCAAAGGCTTATTAAAACTCTAAAAAATAAAATCCCGGATCTGATCTTGAGAACTACTTTTATAGTTGGCTTTCCCGGAGAAGGGGAAGAAGAGTTTGAAGAGCTTTTAAATTTTGTAGAAGAACAGAGATTTGATAGATTAGGAGCTTTCACTTACTCTAAAGAAGAGGGGACTGAAGCCTTCAATCTGGAAGAGCACCTTTCTTTCAAAGAAAAAGAAAAAAGAGTGGATGAATTAATGACCCTCCAGCAAAGGATTGCTTTTGAGAAAAACGAGAAAAGAGTAGGGGAAAAAGTTAAAGTTCTGATTGAATCTAAAACAAATGATTTCCCAGGGAAAAATGAATACTATATAGGACGCAGCCAAAAAGAAGCCCCAGAGGTTGATGGGGTGATTCTGGTTAAAGGGAAAAATTTGAAGATTGGTGATTTATTGGAAGTTAAGATTGCTGGATGGAACGAGTATGATTTGGTGGGGGGGGTTTTATAGTTCTGTAGGGACAGAACATCGTTCTGTCCATTTGAATTAAAGAGAACAAAAAATATGAATTCGGCAAAACAATTACAGAAACAACGTGAAAAATGTGCATGTGATAGATTGCTTAATAGTTTAAAGCTGAACGCTCAATTTGAAAGACATGGCAATGACATTGATGAGCCAGAGTGTATTTATAAATTCGATGACGAGTTACTCGGAATAGAAGTAAGCACAGCATATCCAGATGATAGATACGCAAAGCGACTACGAGAACATATAAGCGGTGAAAGAAAATTTACCGATGAAGGTGAATGGCTATTTCCTAATCCAATTTACCCTGATAAACTAATGAAAGAACGGATACAAAATCGGATAAATGATAAATGCAGAAAAAATTATGCAGGGGTAGATAAAATCTGGCTCTGTATAGAAGAAGAGAATCCCTTCAGTAATGAAACAGCAGTTAAAAATTTGATGAAAGCTATTAAAGTGCCTGAAAAGTATTGTTTTCACTATATTTACCTGCTATATCTCACTCCAACAATGGAAGGCAGAGATTATAAATCCTTTAAAATTTATCCTAAAGAATAAATATGGCGTTAATCCAAAAAGAAAGAAAATTAAATCGCCTAAAGGAATATGATTATTCTAAAAACGGATACTATTTTATTACCCTGTGTACAAAAGATGGGATTGAATATTTCGGTAAAATTGAAAATGAGGAAATGATTTTGAATCAATTTGGTGAAACTGCAGAAAGGTGTTGGAAAGAAATTCCCAACCACTATGATAATGTTGAAATTGATGAATTTGTAATAATGCCTAACCATATACATGGAATTATAAGTATTAATGATGATAACGATAAATGGACAGAACACTGTTCTGTCCCTACAAATACAACAAATACTGAAAGAAGATATGGTTTATTGTCAAAAATCTTAAAGTCATTTAAAAATGTTGTAATCAAAGATATTCATGAAAAATTCTCTGATAATAAATTCCAATGGTAGAGGTCTTTTTATGATCACGTCATTCGGAACGAGAAATCATTATATGAAATTCGGGAATATATCATTAATAATCCTTTAAAATGGGATTTGGAAAAGAATAATATTGAAAATCTTCAATCGATTTTATGCTCAAACTCAAAGAGATAACCTGCAAAAACGCACTGGTTAAATCCAGGATTCAGGGGGTGGATTATTGTCTGAACCCTTATACGGGGTGCGAGCATAATTGTGCGTATTGCTATGCTATCTTTATGAAGAGGTTTACTGACCATAACGAAGAATGGGGTACCTTCGTAGATGTTAAGGTTAACTTTCTGGAAAGATTGGGAAAAGAAATTCAGAAAACAAAACCTGGTGTGGTGATGTTAAGCTCGGTGACTGACCCTTATCAGCCCTTAGAGGAGAAGTATAAACTTACTCGCGGAGCATTGGAGATTTTAGCTAAATCTGATTTCTCAGTGCAGATTCAAACAAAATCGGATTTAGTCTTGAGAGATATGGACATATTGAAAAGAATGAAGGATTGCGAAGTTGGTTTCACTATCACCTGTTTGGATCCGTTAATCCAGGAAAAATTTGAACCATTGGCTTCTTCAGTGGAGAGAAGATTTGAAGCTCTAAAAAAGCTAAAAGAAGAAAATATAGATACATTTATCTTCTTCGGTCCTGTTCTTCCTTATTTCTCGGATAAAGATGAGAGTTTATCTTTATTTTTCCAGAAAGCCATTGATGCAGAGGTTAAATATATCTATATTGACAAGATGAACTATACTCCTTCTATCTGGGAAAGGTTGAGAAAATTTTTGAGTATAAATTTCCCAGAACTTTTACCTTGTTATCAGGGTAACTATAATAATAACGGGACCTATGCTGAAGAGCTTCGAGCAAAGGTCAATAAACATTTTAATAATTCCTCCTTTGAGTTGAATATAGTGTTTTAATCAGGAGGCAACTTATGGTCTTAGGTATAAAAATCATCAGAAAGGCTGGATTAACTATATCCAAGTCGGTTACTTTTATCTTGATTTTAATCTGGGTAATTCAAACTGCAGGGCTGGTTTATCTTCTGTATCAAAGAGGGGAAAAGGATAAGCTTCTGCATCAACAGGAACAGAAGATTAAAGAGTTGGAGGAAAAGCTTAAGATTTTGAAAATAATTGAGGATTTTCAGGTTGGATTTAAAAAAGATGAGATTCAAGAGCTTACTCATGTAATCTATGCTGAGAGTAAGAAATATAGTTATGACCCGCTTCTGATCTTAGCGTTGATAATGTCGGAAAGCTCTTTCAGAAAAGGGGAAGAATCGATGTTAGGGGCTCAAGGGCTGATGCAGGTCAAGCCCTCAGTGGCTCAGGACTTAGCCAAAAGAAGAGGGCTGGAATGGAAAGGTGATCTCTCTTTATTCGAAGAGACTTTCAATATCCAGTTGGGTACTTTACATCTTTTTGAGCTGATTTTAAAATTTAAAGATGTGAAAAAAGCACTGATTGCTTATAATGTGGGCGAGGATGCTCTCAGGTTAAAAATGAAATCCGGAGAGAAGCTCCCTAGCTTTTTTTTAGCCAGAGTTCTTAAAAAATATAAGGAGCTTAAAAGTAAATATGATTGAATTTATATTAAAATTCAAAAAGATAGCTTTCAATCTTTTGCTGTTGAGTTCTATCCTATCTTCCTCTGCAATTTTAGCCCAGGAAAAGGTCATCCCTTTGTCCAACGAGAATTTCTTAAGAAAGACCATAAATGATGTTTTGCAGTATTGCTTAACTGAAGCTCCATTTGATTCTCAGTTGGTTTGGATAGAAGAGGAAGAGGGAAATCCTTCTGCCTGGATAGTAAAGGAAGAGGTAGTCTCTTTTCTACAAAAAAGAGGACCAGTGGGAATTATAAAAAAAGAAGAAATAGGAAAATCTTTCTTAACTTTGAGTTTCAGGGTCATCAAATTGAATTTAGAATATCCGGAGATAAAAAGGAAAAACCTTTTTGGGAAGAGCCGGGTTAGAAGAGAAGCACAGGTAGCGCTATCCTTTAACCTGAGGGATTCTGAAGGGAAAGTTATGTGGAGTAAAAGAGGGGAAAAGGAGAGCTCAGACCTTTTAAAAAAAGAAGAGATCTTCTCTTTGAACAACAAACAGTATTCGTTTTTAAGTCCTGAGATACCAGAAGGTAGCTGGGGGAAATTTATTGAACCAGCAGTGGTTACGGTAGTAGCAGGTGCATTAGTTTATCTTTTTTTTGCTAATCGCTAACAAGGGAGAAAGATGATAAGAAGATGGTATTTATTCGGACTTCTGCTTTTAGTTGTGGGCTGTGCTGGTCATAAAGTAAGTCTGATATTGGGTGCTGAAGAACAGTTTAATTTAGCCAAAAGGGAATATGAGAAAAAAAATTATTCTGACGCAGTCTTAGAGTTTCAGAAGTTAATTTTTAACTATCCAGGTGCCGCCTTTATTGACTCAGCCCAATTCTTTTTCGGAATGTGTTATTTCAAAGAGAAAGACTATCCAGCCTCAGTGGGAGAGTTCAAGAAATTACTTATCTCTTTCTCCTCAAGCTCTCTGGCGGATGATGCCTCTTTTATGATAGCCTTTGCCCATTATAAGGATTCACCTAAGGCTGAGCTGGATCAAAAAAATACCCTGCAAGCCATTGGAGAATTAAAAAGCTTTTTAGATGAATATCCGGCAAGCGAGTATTTCCCGGAAGCGCAAAAGCTTTTATTTGAGGCTCGGTCTAAAGTTGCTCAAAAATTCTATAAGAGCGGACGCATCTATTATAAGCTGAAGCATTATGAAGCGGCGTTACTTTATCTTCAAGAAGTTTTAGACCAATATCCTGACACTAAGTTTTCTTCCTCGGCCAATTTCCTTGTAGCTGAAACCTACTGGCAGCAGAAAAAATATGATTTGGCTGAACTGGAATATCGTAAATATTTGGAGAAGTATCCCGGGGATAAATTAGCAGGTAAAGTAAAAAACAGGTTGAACAAACTGGATAAGGAGAGAGTCCAGGCACAGAAATAAGAAGTTTAATCAAGATGCCAAAAGATAAAAAAAACAGATTAGGAATTTTAGGGGGGACCTTCGATCCTATTCACTTAGGTCATCTGATCTTGGCGGAGCAGATGAAAGAAGGGCTTGATTTAAAAAAGGTAATCTTCGTCCCTTCAGCTAATCCTCCGCATAAGAAGAACTCTTTGATTTCTTCAGCTAAGGACCGCCTGAGGATGGCCAAAATCGCCATCAAAGATAATCCTGATTTCATCCTTTCTGACCTTGAGCTAAAAAGAGAAGGGGAGTCGTACACCATTGATACTCTAAATGAATTTAAAAAGCTTTATCCGAGCTCAGAAATTTTCCTTCTTTTAGGCTCGGATGTTTTAGACGAAATTGAGAGCTGGAAAGAACCAGATAGGATATTCAAAGAGGTAAAAGTGGTAATCGCTTTAAGACCCGGATTTGATAAGATTGACCGGAAGAATAAATTTGCTAATAGAAGCCTTTCCGTCCCGATAAACGGATTGAATATCTCTTCTACCCAGATAAGGAAGAAGGTCAAAGCCGGGAATTCGATCCGATATTTGGTTCCACCTGGTATCGAGGAATTCATTCAGGTAAAAAATTTATATAAAAGCTGATGGAAGAAGAGTTCAAAAGATATAGCCGGCAAAGGGAAGAGGTCCTGAGAATTTTGAAAGGGACAAACATCCATCCAACTGCAGAATGGATTTATTTTCAAGCGAAGAAAAAAATACCCAGGATGAGCTTAGGCACAGTCTATCGTAACCTAAACCAGCTACAGCGAAAGGGCAAAGTAAAAAAGTATAACTTTGGTACTCCTTTTGAACATTTCGACGGTAACACCTCTGTACACCAGCATTTCATCTGTAAAAAATGCGGGAAGATATATGACCTTTTCATCGATCTGGGGAAGAATCTGAAGGTTGAAGTAGGAAAAAGGGAAAAGTTTAAGGCTGAAGAGATTGAGGTGGAATTTCACGGGCTGTGCTTAAATTGTTTTAAATTTAACCAATAATTTTTTTTCTTTCGTATATAATAATGGTTATTGTTATTAAATGTAAACAATTTTAGGTTTGAGGGGAAGGATGTCCAAATCCAAGAAGAAAGAGATCGAGCTGATCTCAGAGAAGCCTTGCTGGCATCCCTACAACCTGCAGAAATTGGCATTAGAACGGTTTATCAAGGTAGCGAATAAGATCCTTAGGGCCGAATTGGAAATCCTGGATATACGTAAGGAGAAGAATACCGTAGAGAAGTAGAGCAGGAGGTTTGGTAGTGTAGGGGGAAGCCCTGGTTCTAAAAACGAGCCAGGGCTTTTTTATTTTTTAAATAATTCAGGGACAGGATTTGCTCAGGTAGATTCTACCTCTTCAATTTTGGTAATTTTTAAAAGATGCATATAGCTTGAGAATTGTCCTTGTTTACGATTGATCTCTGGACATTCGTTTTTTACCTGTTGACAAAATTTGATTTTGATGTATTTTAATTTTGAGAGGGGCATGGTTTTTGTCCTTTGTTCTAAATTAAAAGGGATTTATCTACTAAAATATCACTGGAGGCCTGAAGACCTCCGCTAAATTTTCTAACAAAAGGAGTATTATGTTAAGACAATTTTTCAGATTGGGATTGGGAGTTTTATTGGTTTTATTACTGTTCAACTCAGGGTCAGCTAAAGAGCAGTATATGCAGGTCAGGCTCTATCTTTCTACTCAGGCTGAATACCTGCAAGCAAAAAAGCTGAATCTGGATATTGCTCAGGTTAAGCCGGGTGAATATATAGATATAGTTTCTAATCCAGAAGAATTGAAGGAATTGCAGCTCCTGGGTTTTAAAATCGAAATAATTCATCCAGATTTAGAAGAATTTTACCAGAGCAGATTTGATCAAACATTAACTATGGGAGGGTATCATACCTATGACGAAACAGTAGCGGCTTTGGATTCAATTCATAACGAACATCCCGCTATTACCACAACTAAGATAAATATAGGGACAACTATTGAGGGAAGGGCTATCTGGGCGATTAAGATCTCAGATAATCCAGAGGTAGATGAAGAGGAACCAGAGGCATTTTACAGCGGTTTGATTCATGCCAGGGAACCTATCACCATAGAGCTTTTACTCTACTTTATGAGATACCTGACTAATAATTATGGAACTGATCCTGAGGTTACAAATATTGTGGACAACCGTGAGCTCTGGTTAGTCCCGATAATCAATCCGGACGGGTATGAACGCAATCGACAAACTCGTCCAGAGGGTGGAGGGATGTGGAGGAAGAATAGAAGGAATAACGGGGATGGAACTTACGGGATTGATTTGAACCGCAATTTCGGTTATATGTGGGGGTATGATAATGAGGGCTCTTCGCCTTATACCAGCTCCGAGACTTATAGAGGATCAGGACCTTTTTCTGAGCCGGAAACCCAGGCACTCAGAGATTTCATTAATGCACATGATTTTGTAACCGCCCTTAATTATCATTCTTTCAGTAATCTGTTAATCTACCCCTGGGGGTATGTGCCTAAATATCCTGAGGATTACTGGATTTTTAAAGAGGTCGGGGATAGTATGAGCGCTTATAATGGATATATCTCAGCTCCTGGCTGGGTAACTTTATATCTTACCAATGGGGATATAGATGACTGGGATTATGGTGATTGGTCAGGTAAGAACAAGATAATCTCATTTACACCGGAGGCAGGGGGTGATGCTGATGGTTTCTGGCCTCCGTCTGAGCGGATTTTGCCTTTATGTCAGGAGAATTTGGGACCGAATATATATATGGCCAAAAAGGCAGGTGAGCTTTATAATCATCCCTATCGTTTTTTTGAGTCCCAGCCTAATTTCATCGATACTTTTCTGGTTGCAGGTGACAGCTTAGTCCTGAATCTGAGAATTTTCGGGCATCAAACCTCAGGTAATTTGAGCTGGACTGTATCAGACCAAGACAGCTTTGAGATTTCATCTGAAGTAAGTAACATTAAAGACATATCAGGTGGAAAGATTAGTAAAGAGGTGCCTAATTGGTATGGTCTAAAAACTATGACAACCGTTTATCCTATGATTAACTGGTTAAGGGTAGAGCCAAAAAGTGGAGTAGTTTCGCCGGGTGGGTATTTTGACCATCAGGTGGTTTTAGATGCTACTTTGCTTTCCAGCCAGTGTGTGGGTACGTCGGTTAATGGAGCAATTGTTTTCTACGTGAACAATGGAATAGCTACCGATAGCATCATTGTTCCGGTTACCTTAATGAACGGTCCTACTAAACAGGTGAGCTCAATTTACACCGGTAGGATAAGAAGTGATATCACCAATGTAACTAACATCTATGGCTATGCACGAGGAGAGGGTTGTGGCTGGAGATATTTAGACGAGTGGGACGATTGCCTATTTGATGGATCTTTATTCTTAGCTTACCTGAAAAACCCCTCAGATACAATCATCTACCGTGATATATACCAAACTCATTCCTTTGGAGCCTCTTCGACCCTGAATATCGATACCTCAAACCCACACTGGCAGAAAGGTGATTTCAGCTCAGCTGATCTGGGATGTAACCTCAAGATAAAAGCTGAGGTCTTAGCACCCTCTCATCCAGATTCCTCTGAGCTGATGATTTATAAATATTTGGTTACTAACCTGACTCTAGATACGATTAAAAACCTATACTTGGGAATGGTTATAGACTGGGATGTTACGAACTGGTACGATAATTATGCAGGATATGATTCCTCTCTGAATCTGTTATGGCAGCAAGGCTCTAATAATCAGAGGTATGCAGGGATAGCCTATCTTTCCTATGATGCTTTGTATGGCGCTAAGGCGATAAGGAATGACTTACATATTTATCCCACCACTCATGATTTTATGACTGGTGAACTTTATCAATTCACCTCTACTCCGGGTTATTTTATTGAAGGTTCTAACAAAGATTTGAACTCAATTCTCACCGCCAAAATGATAGACCTTAACCCAGGTGATTCAGTTAAACTTGATTTTGCACTGGTTTCCACCAGGACAAGTCTTGATTCCCTTAAGGCAAGTGTTCGTAAAGCTAAGGTTATGATCTCTCCATATATCACCGGGGATGCAAATGGGGATAAAGTGGTGAATGTCACAGATGTGATTTATCTGATAAACTATCTTTTCAAAGGAGGCTCTGCTCCTGTGCTGCTTTCTGCTGGTGATGTAAATTGTGATGGTAAAGTAACGGTTAGCGATGTTGTCTATTTGATCAATTACCTATTCAAGGGTGGACCAAAACCAGCCTGTTGAAATACAGTTTGTCCGCTTAAGTCGGAATGACGCTTGGAGTTTGCTGCAGGGGCAGGTTTTAAACCTGCCCCTGTCCATTTTTTTGAAGAAATATATTGCTTTTTCTATAATTCGTAATATATTTACCTTGGATAAGAGGGGGAGGTAAAAATATTTCTTAAATAATAAATGGAGGCTTTATGTTCAAAAAAGTAATGTTTATTGGGTTTAGCCTATTTTTTGTTCTTTCTGGTTGTCTTTTTGCCCAGACCGTTATCAAGGATGATTTCAGGGTGAATGACGATTTTGATATCGGAGGCTCCAATCAAAGTTACCCGGCTATAGCCATGGATAATGCAGGGAATTTTGTAGTGGTATGGGTGGATGAAAGAAATGGGGGTATGGATATCTATGGGCAGAGGTTTGACCATTGGGGAAATCCTTTAGGAGAAAACTTCATAGTGAATGATACTCAGGTGACAGGTAAATATATCGGGTATAATCTCGCAGTAGCTATGGACGCAGATGGGGATTTTGTTGTAGTGTGGCAGGATAATAGGAACAGGGGTTCAGATATTTATGCTCAAAGGTACGATTCTGCTGGCACCCCGATAGAGAGCAATTTTAAAGTGAATGATGACTTGGGTAGGGATCAATTCGGTCCTACTGTAGCAATGAACACTTCAGGTGAATTTATTGTTGCCTGGTCTGATAATAGGGAAGGACCCTACTCGCTTTACGGGCAAAGATATTCTTCTTCAGGTGAGAAAATAGGAAATAATTTTAAGATTGCACCTATCCAAACAGGTAGAAAATTTGGCACAACTATCCCGGCGGTAGCAATTAATCCCAAAGGCGATTTCGTGGCAACTTGGATAGCACAGATATATTATCAAGAAACAGACAGCCTTAATCTGGAAATTCATGCTGTAAGGTTTAATCATAAAAATGAAATTTTAGGTTCTGAGTTTAAAGTTAATGATAGTGACAACCTGATCTTCCTCAATAATCCTGATGTGGCAATGGACGCACCAGGTGATTTCGTGATAACCTGGACAGAAAGAAGAAATGAATCAGTTGACATCTATGCTCAGAGATATAATTTCAAAGGAGAAGCTTTAGGGTCTAATTTCAGAGTAAATGAAGTCGCTGGAAGATTTTTTAAACAATTTCCTAAAGCAGTTATGACTCTCTCCAAAGAATTCGTTATCGCTTGGTTAGATTCTAGGGATAGAGGGGTAAATATTTATCTTCAATATTATAATCAAGCAGGTGAGCCTGAGGGTGGTAACATTAAAGTGGCTGATTTGGCACGTTATCGTCCATTCTTTTTTGGCATTTCAAAGACGCCTTCAGGGTCTCTATCTTTAGCTTGGGATGGTTATGGATGTAGTAATAACGTTGATATTTTTGCGATGATCTTGAACCAGAAGGGCGAGATAGTGAAGGAGAGCTTCAAGGTGAACGATGATAAAGGGAGTTCTTCGCAGAAAAATCCAGCTATAGCGGCCTCCCTTTCAGATTATTTTATAATTTCTTGGGATGATATGAGATTTTGCAATACTGATATTCTCGCTCAGAGATTCTCCTCCTCTGGAGAATTCTTAGGTGCTAATTTTCAAGTAAATCATGAAAGTTACGAAAAAAGTTCAGGTTTCTTATCTTCAGTCTCAATGGATAGCTCAGGGAATTCTGTTACTACTTTCTTTAGGGATTATGGTATTTATTTTCAGAGACATGACTATAATGGAAACAGTTTGGGAGAGAATATCCTGGTGAATGAAAGTCCATTACCATACTGGGGAACTGAGTCTGATGTGGCAATTGACCATAGGGGGAGTTTTGTAGTTGTATGGGCTCAGATGATAGGGTCTGTGGCTCAACTTATTTTCGCTCAGCTTTACGCTCCCCAAGGTGAAAAAGTTGGAGCTAATTTTATAGCAAATAGTTTTTTAGATACAGCCCAATTTAGTGACCATCCTAAAGTAGCTAAATCATCAAATGGTAGCTTTGTGATAGTCTGGCAAAATTCTTATAAAACCAAGAGCGATGTTGAAATCTGGGGGCAGTTGTATAATCAATCTGGAGAGAGGATTGGAGCGAATTTCTTAATAAGTGATAGCACCGTGAGTTTTCAAAATCTACATCCAGATGTTGGAATGGACACAGATGGAAGTTTCGTGGTGGTTTGGTTTGGTGGTGGAAATATATTGATTCAGAGATTTCGAGCAGATGGCTCTAAAATTGGTGCAATTCTTGAAGCGATTGATTTTAGTGGTATGAAACCCTCAGTACTCGCACTAACTGTAAAATCTAATGGTGAATTCTTAGTTGCCTGGATGGATAACCGTAATGGTAATCCGGATATCTATGCCCAGAGATTTGATGCAGATGGTAATCCTTTAGGTGGAAATTTCAGAGTCAATAATGATCAGGGAGATAATATTCAACAATCACCAGTTGTGGCAGCAGATGATAAGAATTACTACTTTGCCTGGGTGGATAACAGGAACTCAGGTTCTGGTTTTGATATCTTCTGCAAAGTTATCTCCTTTGAGCAAACCCATGTTTCTGAGAATGAAGTATTGGACAGATCTGAGTTTTCATTGTTGCAGAACTATCCAAATCCTTTTAACCCTACAACCACCATATCTTTCAAAGTTAAGAGTTTGGAGTTTGGAGTTGGAAGATCTATCCATACCACCCTGATTATCTATAATCTTTTAGGGCAGAAGGTAAAGACTCTGGTGGATGAGGATAAATTATCAGGCAGGTATCAGGTTAGCTGGGATGGCAAAAATGAAGAAGGTAATGACGTCAGTAGCGGGATTTACTTCTATGTCATTAAAACAAAAGATTTTACACAAACAAAGAAGATGACGCTGGTAAGGTAAAACTGATATTTATATTAAATAAATAAGTAATAATTTATTTTCTCCAGTTTCTTTAGGGATAAAATCATTTTCTAAAATCTAAGATATTGGAAAATGTAACCATAAGCGACATAGTCTATTTAATTTACTTCAATTTAAAGATGGGCCAGCTCCAATTGTACTTTCCTCCGAGCCTTCAAATCCAGTTATGGCAAAACCGCTGATTGATAAACAAAGATTTACCAAGCCTCTCCCTCTACATTCTGTTGAGAAATAACCTCATACACCATACTGAAAAAAACCCTCGCATCTGCGGGGCTTTTTTTGTTTATAGATTTTTTTCATAATCTTTAGCGAGTCTAAAACGATTGCATTGCAGATTTCTCATTTTTTTCAAGGACGAGGACAAGAGAAAAGGTTTCAGAATTGGCTCGTGTTGGGCATAATGCTCAAAATGTGTTGTTTTTTTACCTTGGGCATAGACGTAAATACCACCTGAAATATAAACGACGAT
>Ga0315291_10003438_pt1 | contig 20489 bp, 25 predicted proteins | sample YL17G12_20_MG_FD_203070 | JGI IMG/M metagenome (GOLD analysis project Ga0315291, IMG submission 203070) | Sediment microbial communities from Yellowstone Lake, YNP, Wyoming, USA - YL17G12_20 | ecosystem: Environmental > Aquatic > Freshwater > Lake > Sediment | place: USA: Wyoming | collected...
GAGCATTCGTACGCATAGGACCGATTGATGCTTTACTTCATGTTTCTCAACTTATGGACGACTTCATCTCATATGATGAGAAACAAGGCGTTCTACTGGGAAAAGAAACAAAAAGAAAACTGACAAGTGGAGATCAAGTTCGTGTGAGAATCACTGCCGTTTCCCTCGGCAGAGCTGGAAGCTCAGGAAAGATAGGTGTCACAGCTAGGCAACCCTTCCTCGGAAAACTAGAATGGATTGAGTACGACACACAAAAGTTGAGAGAATCAGCGGAAAAGAAACCGGAAGAAAAAGTCAAAGTATCCCAGAAAAAGGGTGAACAAAGATGAGCGAGAAAGCCTGTCCAAACTGTCATTTCCTGACCAAAGAAAATGTATGCCCGAAATGTAAATCGTCAGGCTTAAGCGACGATTTTAGTGGTTTAGTAATAGTTTTCGAACCCGAAGTCTCGACTATAGCTAAAGTAATGAACATTAAGGAGAAAGGACGCTACGCACTAAAGGTCAGATGAAATGACCATTGTGTACACCCTGACGCCAGAACTGCGAATGAAGCTCAAAAAACCTTTAGGTATGCTGATTCGAGGCTCATTCGCCGAAACAATGGAAGAATTCAAAGGTTTTTTAGAAAAGGAAAAACCAACAAGTGTGATCTCCGTTGGTGACATTGTTTCAAGAAACCTCGTCAGAAGCAACATCATTCCCGACTTAGCAATTCTAGACAATAAGACTATGAGGAGAAGTATTAAACCTGTTTCAATCATAACAGAGAAGAGCGTCAAAGTCGTAAACCCGCCAGCAACAATAACCTCTGAAGCCATATCAGCCATTCAAAACTCTTTGAAAACCAACAAGTGTATCAAGATAATTGTCGTAGGTGAGGAAGATCTGCTCACATTAGTTGCCATCATGTTAGCACCAGAAAACGCCATCGTTGTCTATGGTCAACCCTATGAAGGAATGGTCGTGGTTAAGGTAACACCGACAAAAAAGGCGGAAATTGCAGCCATCTTGAAGGATATGGAGTCCGTTCGAAAAGCTAAATAAGAAGGGTTGCGTCAAGTCAACAGCACGCACGAGGAAAAGTCATGGAAGTCAAAATCATCGCAGAGAAACAGAATCCCATGCTGAAACGAAGAGAGGTCAATTTTGAGATCGAGCATGGACAGACAGGGAGTACACCCGCAAGATTGGAAGTCAGAAAGGCAATTGCCATAGCACTGAAACTAGATGAGAACGTGGTATTCGTCAAGAAGTATGAAACCAAGACAGGGACATCCACGGCCAACGGAGTAGCTCACGTCTATGACACGATTGACCAAGCGAAACTTATCGAGCCAGAATACATAGTCAAGAGAAACATGCCGCCTGAAAAACCAAAGGAAGAAGAGGTAAAGAAATAGGCCATGTCAAAAAAGACAGAAACACCAAAGAAAGAAGCACTTAAGAAAGTAGAAGAAGAAGCAAAAGAGGCCCCAAAGGAAGAAGCAAAACCTGAAAAGCCTGAGAAAGCTGCAAAGCCTCAGAAGAAAAAGAAACAGGAAAAGAAAATATTTACACTATACAAGATAGAAAGCGACAAAATCTCAAGGTTACGCCCAATATGTGAACGTTGCGGTACTGGATATTTCATGGCCGATCATGGTAATAGATACACTTGTGGCCATTGCGGTCTTACGCGCTATAAACATGCTGAAAGTGGACAAGCTTAAATCATTCGAAACCCAGACTCTTTTTGATGATTTGTATGATCAAAGTCAACGTGTCCATAACTAACATTTCTGCTGACCGCTTTTGGGACAGCAGAAAACCTATCCCGCAAATCCAGATCAACACGAACCTCAACCTGATAGGAATGGAGAAGAAAGCAGATGACACGTTGGAAGTCCCGTTCATTCTAACTATCAACTATAACCCATCAATCGCGCAGCTCAGTCTTAAGGGAAAAGCCTATGTGACCTGTGATAGCAAAAGCGAACTTGAAAAAATATTCAAAGATTATGAAGAGAAGAAACCTCCACCACCAGTGATCGTGCAATCGATATCCAACGTAGCATTTATAGAGGCTGTCATGATATCGAGAGCGTTAAATATACCACCACCAATTCCGTTGCCACAAATACCTGAAACCAAGCCACCTGGGGAAAAACCCCCCAGAGTCGACTACAGCGCTTAAGCAAGAAAAGGCTATTTCAACGGAACATACATCGAAGAACGAGAAGCGCCTATACCTGGAGTTCCATGCCTCACAGGCTTATTCGTGATTGCATATTCACCCAAGTAATGTCCTATCATTTCAGGCTTGATTTCTACCGCCACAAATTCTTTTCCGTTGTGAACAGAAATGGTAGTTCCAACCAGCTCTGGCAGAATTATCATGTCGCGTAAATGTGTCTTTATTGTTGTTGTGCTTCCTTGCCTAAGAGCTTCTTTCACTTTCCTCGTCTTCGCAAGAAGAATCCTGTGTTCTGGGGATAAGCCGCGATGCAGGCTTCTTCTCTGTCTAGAGGACAGCATGTTTATGAATTCGTCCATTGACAAGCTCTGCAATTGATTAAGCGTATATCCGCGGTACATAAACTCTTTAGGCATTTTTCCTCAAACTACCCCCTAACACTAAATGTTATAAACCTTCTGCTATCCTCGCAGCCCGAGCGCTCTTGTTCTTCCGTCCAGTGCCTCGCGCGGCTATCAACCCAACCTTTTGTCCTGGAGGAGCACCATGCGAGGTTGTTGTGCCTACTCTTGCACTTCGCTTACTGCTACCATAGGGATGTACAGCAGGAACCATTGCTCTTCCACGCGTTCTTGGATACTTGTGGCCCTTGGCCTTCATCAAGTGGAATTTTGATCCAGCTTTCAGAAACGGTTTTTCAAGTCGGCCTGCTCCTGAAACCACGCCGATTGTCGCCCTGCAGTAATCATCGATGTACTTGCTTTTCCCCGATGGGAGCTTTACGATTGTTCCCTGAGGAGTATGCGTGACTACTGTCGCGTAGGTTCCTGAGGATTTAGTGATTTTGCCGCCATCTCCAGGGCGAAGCTCAATGTTACACACCATTGTGCCTTCTGGAATCTTCCCCAAGGGAAGTATGTTACCAATATCAACTATTGCTTTTCCGCCAAGCTGGATTTGCTGGCCTGTAGAGATTCCCTCGGGAACCACCATGTAACACTTCTCTCCGTTCTCAAACTTCACCCTAGCCAGCGGAGCGCCTCTTCCAGGATCGTGAACAAGTTCTTCAACGACACCGTTAATCGCCATATCGAAGCATTCCTTCGGCTTCGCCAAACGCGGATATTTCGCCGGAGCTACTCTCTTGTGAGTTGAAGCCCTAAACGTGGATCCACCGCGCCCACGCCTCTGAACACGAATCCTTTTCCCCACTTTTCAATTCCCCATATGATTTTACAGTATTCCAAGCTTGATCGCAACATCTGTTGCCTTGAAGTCCGGATGAAGCTTGATGAATGCTTTCTTCTCCCCCTGCGGAGTTATTTGAGTGTTTATCTCCTCCACCTTTACTTCATAAAGCTCTTCCATGGCCTTTTTTATATCGATCTTGCTTGCCTTCAAGCTGACCATGAAGACCAGCTTATTGTCTTTCTCAACCATTATGCTCGCAGACTCCGTCATTAACGGGTACAGTATGACATCATAAGGATCCATTACACTGCCTCTCCTCTAGCGCCGAGCTCATTCAACTTTGCCAACGCCCCACTCGTCCAGATCGTAAGCCTTCCAGGATCCGCTCCTGGCGCAAGATGCTCAGCATTCAAGCTGTTGACTACAACCACGTCCACGCCTGGTACGTTTTGTGCGGCTTCCACCACTCCTTTGTTCTCGGTCACAACTAGAAGTGGCCCAACTGCTTGCCTGATTCTTCTACCTCGCCGTTTACCCTTTCCAGCCCGGACTTTCCTGCTTCCCCTTACGCGATAGATATCTGATAGAACACCTAGACGTACAAGAGCTTCTTCAACTTCCTTTGTTTTTCTCAGCTTTTCAAGATCATCTGTTACTATTAGCGGAATTTCTGGCACATCCTCTATTGAATGGCCCCTTGCAGATACCAGTTCCTTGACTGCCGTAGCAGCTATCGCAGACCATAGCGCAAGGCGCTTTTCTTTTTTCGGGATGCGCTTTACAATCCTTTTTTCAGAGGTCGGTGGGTGCCCTGCTCTTCCATGCACCGTTCCCGGTGCAAACGCTCCCCTTCCACTCCCTCCTTTAACCCTAGGTATTCTTGCTCGACCCCCTCCTGTACCTTGGGATTCAGCAGTGGTTCTTTTCCCAGCCATAGGATCTCTGCCTTGAGGTTGGAATCGAGTTGATTGTATGGCTAGGACAGCCCGTTTTATTACGTCTGGCCTCAACGGCGTTGCAAAAACTGGCGGCAACTCTATTTTGCCAACTGGTTTTCCCTCAAGATTGAAAATCTTGGCTGTTCTCTTTGGCATTTGCTTTCACCGTCTACTTTCCCTGCGGGGATTCGAGCGATATCTGTATGATTTGCGGCGGTTCTTCTGAGACACTTCTTGGTGGACGTGCTGGATAACGCAGTCTTATAGGGCGTTTTTCCGTGCCTGCAACAGTTCCTTCAAGTAACATGTACGGTCCCTGCACGATTCCGTATCTGATGAAACCTCCTTTGGGTGTTACTTCCTTGCCATCAGCACCTATCTTGAGAATGCGCTTGTTGTATTCGGTTCTTTGGTGGTAACCCATTTGGCCAGCTCTTGCGACGCTATACATTACATGATGAGGGTTCCATGGTCCTAAAGTCGCTACCCCCCGTTTTGTCTTCCGCCCTTTGGCCTGTAGTATAGTTACTCCCCAGCGTTTCACAGGGCCTTGCCAACCTTTGCCTGTTGATATTGCCACAGTATCCACGTATTGACCATCTTTAAACAGTTCAGTCGCTGTGACAGTTTTCCCAAGCAACGATTTTGTATATTCAAACTGCTGTTGAATTGTGCCACCGCCTACTTCTATTTCTGCGATATCTGGTTTCTTCTTAGGCACGCTGGTTTGTTTGGGTTGTGTTATGGCGATGGCGCGAACTCCTATAACTGCTGCTAAACTCGCTTCAATTTTCTTGAGGTTCTCCTCAGTGTTAAATTTCTCGGGAATCACAAGTTTTCGTTCTAGGTCTTCTGGGGGATCCTGCACCCAAGCTTCAGTTAGAGTGTGTTTGCCATAGATGTCCTTTGTGTAGGCTCTCACGGCGCAAACTATCATGGGCGGTGTTTCCAAGATCGTGGCAGCACCCATTACTTCTTTTCCGAAGTGGGGTGAACGTTTTCTATCTTCTATTTTGAATATGTGAGTAGTGCCAGCCTTGTAGCCGACAAAACCGAGAAGTCGAGGCTTCTCTGCCTCTATCTTGGGCCAGAAGCGTATTCTAGCCACTAAACGTTTAGCACGGTGCTTAGGTAAGTATGCAAGTGAACCATGTCTCGGGGCATGTGTTTTCCTGTGGCCCATTGTTTTTCCGCTTCGTGTCTTCTAGCAATAAGAACAATTAGTTATAAACGTTACCGTTATGTTCAGTGCTCATGGCGTTGACTTCACTCTCGTTACTCTAAATCTGACGGCGTCACTTGGATCCTGGCAGGATAGCTCAGTTACATTACTCATCCAATCGTCTTTCATCAATTCTCTTGAAAGAGGTGTAAGGTATGGCATTAGAGAGCTTAGTGCATATAGGCAAACATTGGTCGATTCATTCAGCATAATCTTGGGGTCTTCAATGACTATTTTGTCGCCGATCTTGTAGCCTGCAGCGCATTTCTTGGGAACATGCGTGACTTCCAATATTAACTTGTACAAATGAATACACCATGCAGAGGTTAGATGTTGACCAGAAATAAGTCTATTCCCTTCGAGTTTTTGATACTCCTTGATGTTCGACTCATGAACTGTTAGATCACGCAGTTCGGGTAAGTGTTAAATTTGAGAGAGTGCATTGATTTTGAGGTTTCAGTATGCCTGATACAGCGTCTAAAATTGCTGGTGCTCTTTATCGTTCTGGCTGTTTGAAGTTTGGCAATTTTAGAATCAAATCTGGGGCTGCAAGTCCGTACTATATTGACCTAGCATGTCTGCTCTCTTCGCCCAAGGAGCTTTGTAACGTCGCAGAGGTTGTGGCAGATGAGATCCGCCTTCTTATGGTCATTGAGAGAGTCGACAAATTGGCTTCGATTGAGCTGAAAGGCGCACTCATCTTGCCCAGCATAGGTTGTCTTGTGGATTTGCCGTGTATTGTAGTGAGAAAAGAAGAAAAGGCACACGGCGTTGTTGGCAGAGTTGCCGGGGCAGAAGTGATTAAGGGTGATCGCATACTGTTTTTTGATGATGTCGTCAGCGAAGGATTGTCCAAAGTTGAAGGCATAAAACCCTTAGAGGAATTAGGCGCAAAGATTGAACACTTGATTGTCATTGTTGACAGAGAGCAGGGCGGCAAAGAAAACTTGGAGAAACTAGGATACAGAGTTCACGCTCTTTCCAAGATTTCAGACCTCGTCAACAACCTCGTCGAATCCAAACACATTTCTAAACAGCAAGCAGAATCAGTTCTGAACTACATCAAGAAATCCTAGCCCATCAAGGTTACCAATCTTCTGTTATTTGACTGCGGCTGTAAGCTTTGAGCAGAACAGAACATGCACACACGCGGATTCACGCAAAAGAAAGCATTTCAATACCAATCTGCCAACAGTTCAGCCTTTTTTCTCTCTCCATAGTCCAGACATTAGAGAACTTAGCAGGAAACCTACGCGTTGTACGAAAGAGGGAATCAAGGGAACACTTCGCGTAAACTCTGAAAAATCATTTGAGCCGCCTGTTTCGGAGTGTACCGCGTTGTGTCAACAGATATTTCTGGAGTTGGCGGCGGTTCGTATGACTGTCCTATTCCTGGGACAGTCGGAGCTTCACCGCGCTTTGCTCTCGTGTAGATCTGCTTTGGAGCTTGATGGGTTTCTCTTCTACTTGTTTCACGCTGTATGCAAACCTCTAAAGGGCACTCCAAGTAGGCTTCAATGAACAGTGGGATTTGCTGCCTAGCATTATTCCGATAACGTCGCAGATTGCCAGTAGCATCGATCAACACGTTCACGCCATTCTCCGTCAGTAGCTTGGCGATGTAAACCAGAACCGCATACACTAGATCGCGCTCCTCAAGTGAATAAGACGGTTTGGGAGTGAGTATTTTGCGCAAAGCATCTGACGATAGAAGCTGAACAGGAAATCCTTTCAAGTTCAAGAACTCGATCAAGGCTGCTGAGGTGGCAGATTTGCCACTTCCCGGCAAACCTGTAATCCAAACACACCACCCACTTTTTGCCATGAGTATACGCTCGTACTAGAATGTAACACCGTTCTGTTAATGAACACAACTCCAACCAATTGTGACTTTCGCATACAAACGCTATTGATGCAAAATGAGTTAGGATTGGTAATCAGTATACCCTTCAAAGGACTAAATCGTTGTGTTGCGCTAGCCATACCACTTAAGGATTTCTTTGCAAGCCTTTGCCGAGCATCCTGACTGCTTGAGCATTCTTTTCAAATCTTCGAGTGACTCAATATTCAAATTCAAACACCGCGCAAACAAAGAGGCTATACCCAGAATACGTATTTATCGTTATTCCAAAATGGGAATAACCTGATCCACTGTTTGCTTTTCACACGTTTAATCAAATGTTTAAGGATTGACTAAATAGGAGTTTACATGATCTAAATCGAACTTCTCGTCGCACAAAACGTTCTTGACAAAATTCAGCAGTTTGATGCGAATCCCCTTGCGAAGTCTAGGGTACCAAACAGGTGAAGCTACCACGAGTCCTCGCCAAGCATAAAATGGTTGGATGACCTCCAAGATCTCAGAATCGCTAGTGTTACGCAAGTAGTTCTCCCAGAACAGACTGAACAGGCGCTCAAAGACCCCGCGTAATTCACCATATTTTTGCAGTGAATAGAACAGATAATTGATTGTCATAGCTGCAACATCATCGGCAGGTTCTCCCCATTCACCTCTACTCCGGTCCAAAACCGTGAAATCTGTGCCTTTACGGAAGAGCAAGTTCCAAGGATGAAAGTCACCATGGACTTGACTGAGTCTGTGAACCCTCCGCTTGAGCCTCCAACGCCAAATCACACTGTCCCGTTCAACATCGATCAAATATGACTCTCCAGCGAAGTCAAATTTGGCAGGATAACTGTCCAGCAAGCCCATAATGCATTCCCCATGACCAACTAGCTCACGTACCCGCCGAACATAAAGCCACGGAGCTTCATGCTTAACATTATGAATGCCTACAAGGTAATCAGACAAAGCCAAACAACGTTTCTCGTCCAATTTGTTAAGCTCTCCACTCTGTTTAACGCGATCTAGATCGAGATGGTAGAGTTCTCCATCCACAAACTCCGTCAAAATAAAGAACTCGCTACATTTACCCAGCGATTTCAAACATGAAAGGTTATTTGCAAACGCCCCGACATCTATAGAATGAACATGCTTGGGCAACTTGCCAAATGCTGAGTGTTGCCAAAGAAGAACCTGTGCACGATCTGAGAAATGGTCATGACCAAAACCTTCAGGTCGCATCGTTTCCAAAACGGCTCGTTTGATTTTGCCATCAACGATGAACTCGATAACATATGGAAGCCCATAACCGAAACCTTTCAAATCGAGAGTTCTCTCAGATCTCCTGCTGCTCAGCCGACACACGCGAGAGACTTCCACATCGCCTTCGTAGAGACCTGATAGGTACTTATTCAAGGCCTCCTTCGAGATACTCAGCCAATTTCCTCTATCTTCTTGCATCAGCAGATCCTCACCCACGCAACCACATCGTGCCAGACGTAGAAGCCTACACTGAAAGCAGCGGCAAGATACACTACTCCCGTAAGCCAAAAAAGAAAGTCTATGCCGCGCTCAAGAATGGAACGCAAGAAAAAGTTAACGATGAAGCCTTGTGACAAAACCACATAGAACACACCCGCTATTCCGGCAACTGCAAGAAGACCTAGTCTACCCTGTTTACTGGAGGAGTCTAATCTGTCCTTTGCATACAAGAGTGCAATTGCAAGCGCAAACATCACTATCAGATATGCAACGGCATAAACGTAAAGATTAAGCATCTCTGTTCCAGAAAGGAACTTCGCAAACAGACCAACCTTGTATCGCGCAAATGGATCTCCCAAACCCTTCACGTACAAAGTTGCGATCACATCTGGTATTGCCAAGAATGGCGAGACACATGTGATTTTGTCAACACTATCCAAGATTCATTGCCCGCCAAATTGCTTCATAAAAACGCACAGGAAGGCTTTAAGCCTTAGGAAACAGTGCATTCTGTGTCATCGAAACTTCAATGATCGAACAATGCTTCAGTGTTGGAGAAAGAGAACCTGAAACCTTGAACGTTGATGAGACAATGCGCAAAGAAGAGAAAGCCAAGAGCCACCTCCTAGGCAAGTTAAGCGCCAACGTTAAATAACTAAACCGTGAATGAACACCGAAGAGGGGGAGAGAAACTGGGAGACTTCAAGATCAAAAATCCATCTCTTGCGCCAAAAGGACGCCTGCAAATAGAATGGGCTTCCAAACACATGCCAGTTCTAAATCAGATAAAAGAACGATTCTACGAAGAGAAACCGCTCAAAGGAACAGCATTAAGTGCCTGCTTGCACATAACAAAGGAAACAGCGGTTCTAGCCGAAGCATTGCAGGCTGGCGGAGCAAAGGTTGCTTTATGCGGCTCCAACCCGCTCTCAACGCAAGACGACGTTGCTTCGGCATTAGCCGAAAAAGGCGTAAATGTCTTTGCTTGGCGGGAACAGACGACAGAAGAATATTACTGGTGCATAGAAAGAACCATCGACTACAATCCTTCAATAACTCTTGATGATGGAGCCGATCTTGTTGGCACAATTCATACAAAGAGAACAGAAGCACTGCAAAGCATCAAGGGTGGTACAGAGGAAACCACAACAGGCGTTTTAAGATTGAGAGCCATGGAGAAAAATGGAAGCCTCAAATACCCAATAATAGCCGTAAATGACGCCTATACAAAGTACCTGTTCGACAATCGTTATGGCACAGGACAAAGCACTATAGATGGCCTCTTGAGAGCAACGAACATTCTCTTGGCAGGAAAGAACTTCGTCGTCAGTGGCTACGGATGGTGCGCCAAGGGAATAGCCATGAGGGCACAGGGCATGGGAGCAAACGTGATAGTAACAGAAGTCAACCCACTCAGAGCTCTCGAAGCCGTCATGAACGGTTTCCGTGTTATGCCCATGAGTGAAGCAGCAGCCATAGGCGACATATTCGTAACAGCCACAGGAGACATTAACGTAGTAAGAAAAGAGCACATGCTAAACATGAAAGACGGGACAATACTTGCCAACAGTGGACACTTCAACGTTGAAATCAACGTGAAAGAACTAGAAGAACAAGCAATTTCAAAGAGAAACGTAAGGCAAAACTTGGAAGAATATACACTTAAGAATGGAAAGAAGCTATTCCTTCTTGCTGAAGGAAGACTCGTAAACCTAGCTGCAGCAGAGGGTCATCCCTCAGAAGTAATGGACATGTCATTTGCAAATCAAGCCCTCAGCGTCGAGCATCTTGTAAAGACCAAGAATCTGCTACCAAAGGTGTACCCTGTGCCAAGAGAAATAGATGAAGCAATCGCGAAGCTGAAGCTTGACTCAATCAACGTAGCGATAGACGAGTTAACGAGCGAGCAACGAAAGTATCTGTCCACTTGGGAAATGGGAACAATATGAATAACCGCATGGAATCACGGCAAGATTTAAAAGGAATAAGAAAGTAAACATGCTTTACACGTGGTGAATTAGAAATGGTTAGTAAAGATCAAGCAATAGGCGGCCTAATCTTCATAGTTTGCGTAGTGATTGCCATCCTTTACCTAGTTACACTGTTCTATCCAGCATGGCTGAACGGTTTTGATGAAAAATTTACAGAGAAATATGATGTCAGATTCTGGGTCATTGCGACACCAGTCTTCATAGCGTTCGTCGCCGTAATGGCTATAGGTGCGTGGATAGGCTGGACTATGGCTACGACACCGCCGCCAAAGCCTATAGAAGAAATAACGTCTGAGATTGAGAAGAAGGAAGAGACAACACCCCCGACGCCTGAAGAGCCAACGCAGCCAGAGGAAGCTGTAGAAGAAAAGAAAGTCGAAAGAAAGAAGAAGAGCTAAGAGACGCACTCTTACTCTGGCAAACCAGTTTTTATTCACATTTTTGGTCAGAATCCAAGAAGTGTTTCCAAGATAGAGATTTGCTTGCGCTTAGGAGCAAGAAAAGTAACGAAAGTGTCCAACCATCCATATTTCAAATTCATAATTGTTTTAATCATCACAGTCTCTTAAGCCAAACAAGGATGAGAACCAAATGTACACAGTTTGGATAAGAATCGATGCAACCTTGCCATGGATAGAACTGAAAGAAACATACAAAACAAGAAATGAAGCAAAGAAAGGGGTACAGGATTTTCTCAAAAGCATGCGGGTGAGAATCGTGCACATGCCCGATAATGCGAGACAGGTTAAGGCATTAATAACAGTCAAATCAAGGCGTTAGATCAAAACAGCCTATCGAAGAAGGCTGCGATATCACTCTTCCTAGGCAAGATCATTACTTCATCCGATCGGTTAATAGTATACTCAGACTGGTAGTTGGCGCCGGGGAAGGGACTCGAACCCTAGGGACACAAGGGCCTACCATCTCGGTTGGCCTTCCCTGTTCTCGTTTCTGCTTTCTGGTGTGGGGGCAGATGCTAATACTCTTCGGGGTTGTCTCTAAGATGCGAACCTCCATCTGCCGACTTTGACAGGACCCAGTAGAAGATGATCGTCTCGACCATATTAGTAATCGCGGCGATTGATGAGAAAGTGAAGAACAGTATGTTCCATTGTTGCGGAAGTGTTAGAAGGAAATAGACGCCCATCGATAGAAAAAATATCATGTAAAAGAATGTGTGAGGAAGCACCCATTGTCCAGTTACTATGAAGAATCGAAGAATACCGAAGGGTCTTGGGTTAATATGGTATACTCCATGAACATCTTGGTTGACAAGTCCCAGTTCTGAAAGTTTGTTAAGATGATGAGTCGCCAACCACACACTTGACATTCCCAACCTGCGGCAGACTCCTCGAGCGGAGGAATTCTTCACCTTCAACATATGCAGATAGACTGCAAAGGTTTTCCCTGTAACTCTCTTTGTCAGTATGGCTTCAGGGATATCTTTGTTAGAGGACAACATGGCCCCTCAAACAAAGGCCTAGCTTCTAGGCATTGCTCTTCACTGCAAACTCTCCATAACCCCAAACGAAGACTTCGCGCTGGCTCGCTATGGATACTCCACTTGATACAAGTCTATATCGTCCCTCAGGAAAAGCACTATCCAACTGCACGCGCGCATGTCCTGTTTCGTTTGGTTTCAACAGTGTCAGAGCTTCTTCCCCAGGAATGTTGGCGTAAAACTCCCAATAAAAGGTATCGTTCCACTTCTCAAAATGGGTTGTATAAGAAGTGTCGCCAAACGTAACCGTTTCGTTGAAGTCGTTCCTGATGGTTATAGACATGCTCTCGCCAGGATGATAAATCGACTTTTCAATCATTATTGTCAATAGAGACCGGAAGTTCGATGGTAAGGTACCTTCATGAGGTGGCATCAAGATTTGCTGGGCAACAGTGACCATTGATGCGGCGACAACTGCCCCTGCTAAGCTGAACAGCACAGTCAAAGCTAGCGTTCTTCTCAGGGATTGTCCATTCCTTTCCATCTCAAGCGCGTCCTTGAGAAAATAGTGAAGAAAGAGTATATAAAGCAAACCTGTTGCACAATGTATGACGCCGAAGATTGCCCTTACATTGTCGTAGAAAATCTAAAATACTTCTTCACATAGTGAAAAGAGAGGGTAATATGAAGTGAAACATCGAAAGAAATTGTTGGTTTTAGCGACGATTCCTTTAGTGTTAGTTGTGTTCATGAATTGCTCTTCAGTAGATTCGGCAAATGCTGTAAGTTTTGTTGAAAAAGCCCGCGAATATGTTTCTCAAAGACACGCTGTTCCATTAGAATCTTTGATCTTGGTAAACACAGCTCATGCAACATATCCTTTGCTCAACCGAAGACTTTGGTGTACCAAACTGCTCGATCAAAACTCCCGTGAATCTTACGAAGTTTGTTTCGATGAGTCCGGAAAGATCGCAAACCCAGAACTGCTAGAAATTGAAGAGAGGTCAACATATTTTGAAAGATATGGAAGACTAGACAAGCCCCTGAAGCAGCGACTATCAGATATGCGAGACGAGGAAAAGATAAGAGTGGCGATATGGTTGAGATTCGCTCCGGTCTGCACAATTGGACTGTTCGACGAGACGCAACATGAAGAAGTCCTTGAGGATCTCTACGCAGAGGCACAAAATCCTATTGTGAACTATATAAGGGACAAGGGATATGATGTAGTCTACGCATGCAAATACGCTCCGTTATTGTTCGCCGATCTTCCAAAGAGAGCAATATTGGAAATAGCAGAGCGACGAGAAGTCAGTACACTATACACATGCACTACATTCGAACCTGAAATAAACACGGCTGCGCTGACAGAACGCGCAAATTGGGCGTGGTCTGATGGGACAAGTGGGCAGGGAATTACGATTGGTATTGTTGAAGAGGATGGAGTGGCTTTTGCAAATCCCTATCTTGTCGATGGCCGGTATTTTGATTCTGGCAGCCAAAGAATAGGTGATCATGCTACCGCAGTTGCTGGGATAGTTGCAAGCACGCATGGTACTTACAAAGGAATTGCTTTCGGCGCTCCAGGAATTCTTAGTGCAAATGCAAGGTCATACTCAGACGCAGATATTATTGCAGCGACAGAGTGGGCTCTAGCACAGGGAGCAAGGATTCTAAACCATAGTTGGGGTAGCGACACTAGCGGCCAGATGGCAGCTATGGATAGATATCTGGACCATATAGTACGTTATCATCGTGTCACAGTTGTGAAATCAGCAGGCAACAACAACTTTCCTTTTGGAACCGGAAGTAACTTTGTGACGTCTCCGGGTCTCGGATGGAACGTCATTACTGTAGGTGCCATAGATGATCATGACACTGAAGCATGGACAGATGATACCATGGCGCGATACTCCAGTTGGGATGGGCCCATATCCCCTCATGGAGACCGCGAAAAGCCTGAAGTTGTAGCTGTGGGCAGTAACACAGGCGATACAGCCATGTTCAGCACTCTGACGGCATCACCTTGGGTTGGACAATTCGCAGCTGGAACTAGTTTTGCAGCACCTTCAGTTACGGGTGAGGCCGCCCTTTTGATGCAGTATAAGCCTTCACTTCAAAGTTGGCCTGAGACAATCAAAGCAATAATCATGGCGTCTGCTTGGCACAACATAGAGGGGAATAGTAGACTGAGCGCATTTGACGGAGCCGGAGCAATAGATATTGGTAATGCATACCTTTGCGCACAAACCAGATCGTTCTCCAACGAAACAGTATATACAAGTAGCTTTCCAAAGAATTATGCTCTAACCTTGTCTGGAAACAAACGAGTAAGGATAGCAATTGCATGGGATTCGGACACGACCGGTGATCAGCCACCTGCAACAGATAATCTAAGGGCAGACCTTGATCTCTACCTGTATGATCCATCGGGCCGCCTAGTTGCAAGCTCTACCAGTTGGGACAACAGCTATGAAATAGTAGAGTACACTGTCCCTTCAACAAATGGCGGTACCTACACGGCTCAAATACAAGCACGCAGTTTTCAAGGAAATTCCGAATATTTGGGGTTTGCATATAGCATCTATTCTTCATCTCCTGGAGGAGGATGCCCGACCCTGTTTGTCTGGAACAGCACAGATTATGTCAAAGAGACGATACTGAACATCCACGCTCAGTCTGACATAACTGTTGAGCATACGATCGAACAAAGAATGATCAATGTAGAAGGAGCATATCTTCTCTCCTTGAGAGAGTTAGATAACTTCACAAGCTATATCGACTACGTAGGACTGTACGGAATTGACTCTAAAGGTCTTCCACATAATTTCCAACTTATCTTTGCCTACCACAATCAACTCGGGAGAGTAACTACACTCTTAAGGTTAGACGATGAAAAACGGGCCATCATGCTTCCCACCGAAACCATTAACCTAAAATTCAAAGCTTCAGAATCTGAGAAAATAGAGATCGTATCCTTCATCTTTGAAATCAACGGTTACAATCCGAAATAGTGTCAAAAAAGCATCGACATTTAACTCCTCTTTTTTTAACTGCAATCTCCTTCTGCATTCCTCTATACTTGGCTAGTCAAGCCAAATTTCCAACGTTGTTTCAATTCTTCATACGTTATGATATCCCTGTCATTTGTTGAGGCTGACAATTCTCTTGTCTCTTCCGTCGAGCTTTAGAATCGCTCTTTACGTGGACTGTGGTAAGACGCAAGTTCGACTATGCGAAGACTTACTAGTAAGATGGCGCCGGGGAAGGGACTCGAACCCCTGCGAGCCAGAAGGCCCACTGGCTACCTTGTCCGCTAATTCTAAGCCCCCTTTCTTTATCAGATCTCGAGGCCAGCGCGATAACCACTCCGCCACCCCGGCCAAGAGTAAAGTCCAAGTTGGAAGCTTTTAGCTTTATCCAATACCAGACTAGTTCAGGAAAGGCGCAACCACTTGTTTAGTGATTGGCAGATCTTCGTTTGTCTAACAGACATGAAACACTCACTCGTCTGACAACGCCCATTAATTCTATCGACGCATCTTCGCAACATTCTTTGAAATGGACTAGACTATTGAACTGATGAAGCAGCATACCAGCCAAAATCATAGTTCATCCTTCGCAATCAATCTGCAATTCTGCGAAGAACCAAGCATATCTAACGCAAGCAAACGCAGGCTGGGCCTAAAGATTTCACAATTGTCTGGCATGCTTTAGAAAGCGATTTGGCTCACTCTTTGAGGCGTCTTAGATAATGAAACATTATCGCCTATCCTTAATTCTTTGGTGTACTGGATTTCGCCACTTATGCGGCAATTGGGTTCAATCGTTATGCTCTCTCCATAGATGCTTTCTGCATCCGCCCCATTTCTCATCAGGACTTGCTTTCCAAAAATGTTCTCTACACTTGCTCCTTTGCCAATGTCGACTTGATCGGCCTTTATCGGTCCCCGAGCTTCTCCTCTTTTGCCTATTTCAACAAAATGCGCAGTTGCTCCTTCTATGGTGCGTATTGAGCCGCCAACTTCCACGCGACCTTCTGCAATTGCTTTTCTAGCATTGAGCGTTCCGCCTACTTCAATGTTTTTTGCAAAGACCTCACCTCCGATTTCCACTCTTCCTCCTGTCTCTAATGACCCTGACAGTCTTAAGGAGCCGCCAACTTCCAACTTGCCCCCGACATCTATGCTGCCACCTTCGCCTGAGCCACTTATTTTGACCTTGCCGCCAACGTCTATGTCCTCGAAGGTAAGATCTCCTTCGACTTTGAACGAGCCTCCTACGTCTATTGTGTGGCCCTTGCTCTTGTTAGAAAGAAGAACAACACCGCCGACATCAATGGTGTCAAACTCTAGTTCCTCTCTTGATTCGAAAACTCCGCCTACGTTCACTTCATTAATTCTACCGCCTCTGACTTTGGCTGCACCTCCAACATCTAGTTTCTGTATGTCAACTCTTGATTCTGTTGTAAATGCCCCGCCTACAGCGATTTCCTTGGCTTTAACCTCTCCTTGGGCCTTGAAGCTTCCGCCCACGTCTATGCCTTCAGCTGTCACAGTTCCATCAACTTTTAGGCTTCCACCTATGTCGATTTCTTTTGAGGTCAAATCCTTGCTGACAAACAAAGCCTTGCCTACATCCACAAGTTTTGCTGCCATCTTGCCATAGACTTCCAAGCGCCCGTCTTCAACTTCGACTTTATCTTCTATGTCCAAGTTTCCGTTGATCGTTACATCTTGCTCTGCTTCGAGTCTCCTAGCTGTTAGATCACATTCAAAGATGGTGTGTGTGTGCTCGAAGATACCATCGCCTTCGCAGTAGACCGTGCCTAGAACCTTCACTTTCGGTGGTGTTCCTGTCCCCTTTATGATAGCATTCTTGCCTACAACCAAATCAGCGTCTACAATGTCCAAAGTTATTGTGCTCCTCGACGGAATCGATATTTTACTGTTCATCTCTCAACCCTTCAATATGAAGCCATGTTCTTGTGCTTAAAAAACGGAACTCACCCTTTGTGACTACTTGCACGACTGAAGAGTCACTCCTCTTTGAAGAGCGAATTCTGCCACGCTATCTCTTCCCTGTCCAACACTGACCAGGTAATCCTTAGTAGTTCCTAAGAACATGTGTGTCGAGAATTTTGCTGTAGGCTCGGTTTCTTCCGTGGCGCTTATGCTCCGAACTGTGCTAAACTTGGCTTTGTTTCCCAAGTTTAATATATTCTTAACTTTTCGTGTCATTCTTGCGCACCCCATTCTATTCTAGGGAGGTCTATCATTATGCAACCCTTAAAAGGCGACGCACATCAAGAAAACACTCTTTGTAGTAACAAGATGTAACTGTAGCTCATTCTTCTAGCGCAGCGAAGAATTTTCGCATTCGTTTGAATGTTTCTAGGAATTCCAATCCCCATTTTGTGGCCCCATATTTCTTCGTATCATCCACAGGTATTTCTCTAATGAAGCCGTGCGAAACTAGAAAATTCAGGACCTTTTTTGTTCGATCTACTGGCATGTTAGCACCGTATGAGACTCTTGTCAATGAGCAGGTTCCCTTTCTCACAATCATCTCTATTACGTCCGCATAGATGTCATACTTCGTCCTCCTCCGCTCGTCTGACAAGGTATTTTCCTCGCAAGCTTCCATTATTTTACACTATATCACTAGTCTCAATGGTGTGATGAATATTCTTTTGAACTGATCAGTTAAATGCTTTTAGCAATAGAACACGCGCTAAGACAGCTCGGCTTAAAAGGCAGACCCCTTACAGTGCCCAATGTGCTCGCTTAGTCTCTCTTTGAAACAACCAAATCTGCGATGTCCACGCTATGCTCATAAATCTGCCGCAAAAACGACGCCGCTGCTAAAATGTATGGCATGACTTCAACTGGCTGAGCGCCTGCAACAGCTTCTATACTTGAAAAGTTCCGTTCCATCTTCTCGCGCATTGTTCGGACGCTTTCGGCTGATGCAGTATCACTTGCTATAAAAGCATTCAAAGCAACCTCATGAGCTTCGAAGCAAGCCGAATGAAAATCCACGAGAGATTTCCCCAAGTCCCCGCCTAACTTCAAACCCTTCAATTCCATTGTTTTGTTAGCTACATGAACGCACTCGTCTCCTATGGTTTCTACTAAGCTGGCGACTAGGCGGTAATCGAGGCATTCGATGGGGCTAACTCCCAACTTCTCACTGAGTCTTGGGTTTTGGATAATTGTACGTAATATTCGCACAAGAAGGAAATACAATCTATTGATTTCATCGTCACGTGCGACAACATTTTTCGCCAAGGACTGCTCTCCATCAATCAAGGCGTTAACAACATCGCGGTGCATACTAGCAGCAAGAGCATACGCCCGTCTCAGAATCTTTTCAGGCGGAAAACCGGACGGCTCCAATAAGCATTGCATAACTATGTTGGAGTAATCTTCCTCCACGATTTCTAGTCCTATTAGGCGGTTAACAGCGCCTTTGACAATGTTTCGAACCTCAAAACTGATACAGCCTTTCGATTCTACACGAATAATGTCAAAACCAAGTAAGTATTTGCCTATGATTTCGCGATTCAAATAAAGACCTGGCTTCAAAATCGCAGTGCGTTGAGAGGGAGCAACGCCGTACTGTGGGTCAAGGAGCAGCTTGCCATCGCTAGTCTCAACAATGGCTAGAATAGAACCACGATTCAATCCATAACGTTCAGCCCAAGATTTGGGCACGCAAACAAAGAACGTGCCATTGGGAGTGCGCTGAACCTTGCGCATAACGCTCATATACATCACGCCCAGTGTCGCTAATTGCAGCAATAATACTAACGTGTCTAAACATCTGGCGTGATATATAAATTTGCACAGCCGATTTCTGGATCACCCTGCAGCATGGCTGTAAAGCATTTAGAAAGACCTGTTGCCTCATGTTGAAGCTCGCCACTCATTCAGATAACTAGGTTAATAATGGAAGAAGTCAATAATGCATAGGTACAAAAAATGTAAAATTTGCTTGAGGCACATGCATAGAGAGCCGATCGAAAATGAGCGACCCCGAAAAGCTTAGAAAAGCTGTGGAATTAACCCTTGCAGCAGGGTATCAGTTAAATCAAGAAGCTTTTTGCTTCTTAACAATGGTAGCCACTACGGAAGATCCATCTGAAATCATCGGTAAGGCCATAAAGAAACTTGGGGACTTGCACGAAAAATCCTTTTTTATAAACAGAAGCCTCCTAGAAGAGATGCTAGAAGAAGCAGAACAATCAAATGAGACGGCCACGAAAACACCAGATACTCAGTTTCAAGAACAGCCCAATCCGCAAGCACTTCAGACTTCGCAAATAACTGAAGGAAGGAAGCAATTCCAACCATACGCGAAAGGCATTGAGAAGAGCATTAACATCATTGAAGACTCATCTGGCAAGATCAGCTCGAACGGCACTATTGAGGATTTCTTGGAATACTTCCGCGACAGATTCAAGCGCACTGAAAGATTACTGAGGCAACGAATTGATGTCAAAAGTGCAACGTCAATCATAGACGCGCTTAAAGCCCCTGCAAACACGAAGCTCAAGATCATTGGGCTGATTACAGAGAAACGAGAAACGAAGCAACGAACAATTCTGTCAATAGAGGATCTAGAAGCACACATCACAGTTCTTGTATCGCAAAATGCTTCAGAGGATCTCCGCAAAAAGGCACGATTGCTCATGCTTGATCAAGTTGTCTGCTTAAGCGTCATCAAAGCAAAAACAGGATTGCTAATAGCAGATGACATAATCTTACCTGAAGTAGGCCAGAGAACCCCGCATAAAGCCTCAGAACGAGTCTGCGCAGTACTCACCTCAGACATTCATGTAGGAAGCACAAAATTCCAAAGAGAATCTTTCAGCCGCTTCATACTATGGCTAAACGGGAAATATGGAAACGATCAGATGAAGGAAATCGCAAGCCACATCAAATACGTTTTGATAGCAGGCGACATTGTTGACGGCGTGGGAGTCTATCCAAATCAATCGAAGGAACTGTCGACCAAAGACATCAACAAGCAATACCGCCTTGCTGCAAAGTACATTGAACAAATCCCAGATTACATAGAAGTGATAATAATACCCGGCAACCATGACGCGCCCAGAAAGGCTCTTCCCCAACCCGCAATATCAGGCGCCTACCTTGAAGCACTCAAAGAATCAAAGAATGTCTATTCACTTGGGAATCCATGC
>Ga0315291_10003442_pt1 | contig 20479 bp, 15 predicted proteins | sample YL17G12_20_MG_FD_203070 | JGI IMG/M metagenome (GOLD analysis project Ga0315291, IMG submission 203070) | Sediment microbial communities from Yellowstone Lake, YNP, Wyoming, USA - YL17G12_20 | ecosystem: Environmental > Aquatic > Freshwater > Lake > Sediment | place: USA: Wyoming | collected...
CGCAACCGGCGTCACGCCAGCCATTCTGGACGGCCTGAGGCAGTGGGCCAAAGAGGTGCGCGCTGACGGGGAGCACATTCACTTGGTCGTGAACGACGAGGAAGACCTGCCCGCCATCGCGGCGTGGGTTGTGGAGCAGGGAGCACGATTGTACGCACTGGAGCCCAAGCGGGTTTCCCTGGAAGACCTGTTCCTGCAAATCGTTGGCACAAGCGGAGAGCCTCGATGAGCAACATCCTTCTAATCGCGCAAATCACATTCCGCGAAGCCCGCCGCCGCAAGATCATGTGGGCGGCCCTGATTCTTGGCGCGGCCTTCCTGCTCATCTACGGCGTGGGCCTCTACTTTATCCACCGCGAGCTCATGCGCGAATTCGCCCAGCGGCCACAGAACCTGCCCACCTTCCTCAACATGCTGGTCATGATGGCGCTCTACGCAGTCAACTTTCTCATGATCGCCATGGCTATCCTGACCTCGGTGGACACCATCGCGGGCGAAGTCGGGTCGGGCGCGATTCAGGCTGTGGCGACCAAGCCCATCCGCCGCGCCGAAATCCTGCTGGGCAAGTGGCTCGGCTTCGCTGGGATGTTGGTTCTCTATGCCGCGCTCATGATTGGCGGCGTTCTCCTGTCCACCTGGCTGGTGGCAAGATACGTCCCGCCGCACCCAATTGAAGGCGCGCTCCTCATGCTCCTGGAGGGGTTGGTTCTCCTGAACCTGTCCCTGCTGGGCGGGACTTTCCTTTCCACTCTCGCCAACGGCGTGATGGTCTTCGGACTGTTCGGCGTGGCCTTCGTCGGCGGGTGGATGGAGCAATTCGGCAGCATGATGCACAGCGAGACGGTCGTGAACATCGGCATCGTGAGCAGCCTCATCATGCCCTCTGAGACCATCTGGCGGTGGGCTGCCTACCTGATGCAGCCGCCGCTGTTCCGCAACTTCAACGCCAGCCCATTCGGCAGCGCATCCCAGCCCAGCGCGGCGATGATCATCTACACCGGAATCTACCTGATCGCCGTAATGACCCTCGCTCTCCAGAATTTCCGCAAGCGGGACCTGTAGGGCATCATCTGCGACGCACTTCGGAAGTGCGTCGCACCTGAGGCCGTCGCAGGTTGGCCTGAACGCCTGCCCAAAGTCCTATTGACGCCCCTCCAGCCCCCTGCTAGAATGAGGCTGAACGTGCGATTTCTGGTTCCCGAGGGGAGGGAGTTCTATGCGCAGGTGTGCAGTCCTGTCCGCGCTCGCCGTCGTGTGGATCATCGGTCTGTCACTCTTGGTGCCATCTACCGCTCTGGCCACCGACGTCTCTGGTACGCTCAGCACCAGCACTATCTGGACTCTGACCGGAAGCCCGTACACGGTGCTTGGCTCGGTGACGGTCGCGCCCGGCGCCACGCTCACCATTGAGCCCGGCGTGGAAGTCCGGTTCACCGCCGGGACTTCGCTGGTCATCCAGGGCACGCTGATCGCCAATGGCACGTCCGGCCAGCACATTGTTTTCACGTCGGCCAAGACCACGCCGAATCGCGGTGACTGGGGCCGGGTTTCTTTCGAAGCGGGCAGCAGCGCAAGCCAGATGACTTACTGCGATATTTCCTATGGCGGGGCTGGACTCCTCGTCACCCAGATGGTGAATATCGCGTCGCCACTCGTCAGCCTGAACTCTTGCACCCTCTCTAACAGCGCGAAAGTGGGGCTATCCATCCAATCTGCCAGCCCCTCCATTCAGAACTGCGCCTTCCAGGATAACCTCACCTACGGGGTGGAAATCATCTCCACCTCAACCGCCCAGGCCAAACCCACGCTATCAGGCAACGCCTTCCGCCGCAACGCTTTGGGCGCGGCCCGAATGCATCCCAACAGTGCGCCTGTCCTATCCGCCAACACGGCGGAAAGCAATGCCGTCAACGGCATACTTGTTCGGACTGGCAGCGTGGACATCTCCGCGACGTGGTACAGCAACGACCTGCCCTACGTGCTGGAAGCGGGGACTACCGTCTCGTCTGCTGCAACCCTGGTCCTGCAGCCCGGCCTCGTCGTCAAGGCAAAACCCTCGGCTTCGCTGACGGTCAACGGCACGCTCTCTGCTCTGGGCACAGACGCGGCCCCGATTTACTTCACTTCGCTGAAAGACGACGCACACGGCGGGGACACGGACAACAACGGCAGCCCACCCGCCCCCGCGCCCGGCGATTGGGCGCGCCTGCGATTCACTGCGGGCAGCGCAAACAGCCACCTGACCCACACAAATCTGCTCTACGGAGGCGTGGGACCGCAGACAAATGAGATCGTCGCCATTGAAACCGGCAACTTCCAGATGGAAAACTGCGAGGTTGGCTGGAGCGGCAATAACGGCCTGATGGTGAAACAGGTCAGCCCGCAGATTTCGCAGTCCTCCTTCCACGACAACGCCAAAGCCGGGATTGAGATTCAATCTTCGTCTGCCGTCGTGGCGCGCCCTGCCGTAACGAACTGCGACTTCCAGGGCAACGGCAAGGCCATCTATCTCCAAACCAACGCTGCGCCCACTCTGTCGGACAACACAGCGAGCGGCAACACACTCAATGCCGTAGTCATTCAGTCTGGCTTTATGTCAATCTCTTTTGCCTGGCCCAACGGCGGCCTCCCCTATCTGCTAGACGGCTCCGTGACCTTGAGCGCGGGCTACACTCTGACCGTGCCAGCGGGTGCAACGGTCAAGTTCATGCCCGGCGCGTCCCTCATCATAAACGGCACGCTCGTCGCGGGCGACTTGTCCGGTTCACCCGCAGCCTTCACTTCCCTGCGCGACGACGAATACGGCGGCGACACCAACAACAACGGTGCGACATCCTCCCCCGCGCCCGGCGACTGGGGGCGAATCCACCTGACAGCAAACAGCGCAGGGAGCCGATTGCACAACTGCGTCATCCGCTACGGCGGGACGGGAACAAATGTGTCCGAGCTCTTACGGTTGGAGACCTCTTCCGCCGAGATCCGTTCCTGCACGATTGCCCGCAGCGCGACTCGCGGGGTCTACGCCCATCGCGTCAGCCCCCAACTCCGCAACCTCACTGTCGCCAGCAACGCCCAGGTTGGAGTGGAACTCTTCTCCGGGCAGGGGCTTTTTGCGCGCCCCGAAATCCGCGACAGCGTCTTCATGAGCAACACCCAGGCCATTCGCATGAACGCATCGTGCGCCCCTGTCCTGTCGGGTAATACGGCCTACGGCAACGCACTCAATGGCGTCGTCATGCCACAGTCAAATGTAGAGGCAGCGCAGACGTGGGCAGGCGGCGACCTGCCCTACGTTGCTGAGGGCACGATCACTGTGAACACGAACATCGCTCTGACACTCCAGCTTGGGATTGTCATGAAGTTCGCCGCCGGAACATCGCTCGCGGTGAATGGCACGCTCGTTGCCAGCGCCACGAGCGCCTCCTCAATCGTCTTCACGTCCCTGAAGGATGATTCCTTCGGCGGCGACACCAACAACAACGGCAGCGCAACCCTCCCCGCCCCAGGCGATTGGGGACACCTATCCTTTGCCTCCTCCAGCACGGGAAACATGCTGTCCAACATCCAAATTCTGTACGGAGGCACCGGCTATCTGGTGGAGGATTCGCTCTACATTGGCACGTCCGCTCTGACCATGGGTGAGTCCCTAGTGGCCTCTGGTTCCAAGATTGGCATCCAGATTAAAGGGGCATCGCCCGCCCTACGGAAGAACGCTATTCGAGACAACGGAACGGACGGCGCCAGGGTTGAGAACTCCAGCGCGACCCTGCTCTGGAACGAAATCTCCGGTCACAGCGCTGCCGGGGCCAGGGGCATCTATCTCGCGGCCAATGCTACACCGCGACTGGAATCCAATACTTTGACCGGGAACACCTACGCCGTCTACCAGGATGTGAGCGCGCGCCCGGTTCTTCGCGGAAACCTGGCCCAGAGCAATACCTATGATGGCATTGGCGTGTGCGGGACTCTGGCCGGAACCCATGCCTGGGTTGACGACCTGCCCTACTACGTGTCTTGTGACGTGAGTGTGGCCCTAGGCGGGACGCTCGCCATTCACCCTGGGACTATCGTCCGCTTCCGAGAAAACACCTCCCTCCGCGTGAACGGAACCCTGCACGCGGTCGGAGCCTGGTTTGTTTCGGCCAGCGCCACGCCCAAGCCCGGCGACTGGGGCGCGATCCGGTTTGACACCAACAGCGGCGGGCAGATCACAGACTGCTCCATCCAGCACGGCGGCAAATCGGGCGAAGGGATGATCGTCATCTCGCGGGCGTCCCCGACCATCTGGGGCAACACCATCCGGTGGAGCGCAAGCCGCGGCCTGCACGTATCGGGCAGCACCGCCGCGCCGCAAATCATCGGCAACACTTTCTACCACCATGTCCAGGGCGACGGCATCGCTCTTTATGTCGGCCTGAGCGCACAGCCAACGGTGCAGAACAACACCTTCGCCGACAACATCTACGGCATCTTCGTCAGCGGGGCAGCGCCGGTGATTCGCCACAACCGTTTCCGAGGCAATTCGCAATACGCTGTCTACAATGCCACATCATTGGCCTGCCTGGACGCGAAGTACAACTGGTGGAATTCCACAGGCGGCCCCAACGACATATCCTCCGCGCCCGATAGTTGCGGCCTCCTGGGCAACGCCAACCCCTGGGGTGAGCGCGTGAGCGATAATGTGGACTACCGCAACCCTCTGACCGTCCCTCCAACCCGGCGTCCGCTGCTGTACGCTCCCTGGGCAGGCTTTACGAACCAGGCACGGCCAACCGTGAAGGGCATGACGGAAACTGAGGCCCTCATCCGGCTGTTTGACGGCATGACCGAGGTGATTTCTGTCACTGCCGACGCGACCGGTCTGTTCACGCTCACCTTGCCGTCCGACCTGACTGTGGGCGGACACGCGCTCGCGGCTGTGGCAGAGTCCGGCGGCATCCGCAGCGGCCCATCCAGCCCAATCTACCTGAATTACCAGCCCGCGGCCCACCTGGAACCGGCGGGACTACTGGCGACCCAGACCATGCAAGGCACACTGTACGCCCAGCGGCCTCGCACCCTGCGCGGCGCGGCTGGCCCACTGGATTCGCCCGCGGGGGGAACCCTCTGGCTCGCCACGGGCGTCACGACGACTCTGAGTGCGACCCCGCCTGTCACGCAGCCCGACTCCATGCGCCTGCTGTACGGGCAAGAGGTTGTCTCGCTAACCCAGGGTGCCGACGGGTATTACACAGGCTTCTTCACGCCGGGCGACGACACGTCCCTGACCTTGCAGGCGCTTAAGGACGGCGCGGTGGCCGAGCAGATGTTCCTGACCATCCGTTCCGACGTGGAAGGCCGTGTCACCTACTTCGCCAGCGGCCAGGGGATTGCGGGCGCGACCGTCACGGCCCACTGGTGGAACGTTGACGCGGACACGTGGGACGACTGGCCTGCTCACGTGTTTGACAGCCAATCCAACCCGCAAATCACAGGCCCTGCCGGCGGCTACGTCTTCTTCCCGCCCCCGGGGCGCTACCGGATCCATGCAGCCGCCCCGCCGAACTATGGAGCATATTACTCACAGCCGGTGGAGGTTTTGGAGGAACCCCTACACCTGAGTATCGTCCTCCGTGGCGGGTACTCGCGCTATCTGCCGGTGGTGATGAGGACGCACACGCGGTGATTTTGACGCCGCTGAAACGATTGTGCTAGAATCGCTCAAAACAGGGACTGAGAGACATTCCGGCATCCTGCCCCACACAGTCGCCTGCTGCTCAGACCCGGCAAGGAGCAAGCCATGCACACTCCGACAGCAGTCCGAGATAAGAGCAAGGCCCGCTGGTGGATTCTGGCTCTGGCTGTTCTGCTCATCCTGGGCGTCGCGCTCGGCCCCCGGCTCACCCGTGCGTGGACGCGATGGGCCGCCATCTCTCCACCCGGGTGCATGGACTCGGATATCGCCGCCGACCCGTTTGGCGGTGTCTACGTGGTCTGGGAGCGTACGCATGACAGCGAAATCTTCGTTGTCAACAAAGGGACTGGTTCCTGGTCCGCGCCCCTGAACCTGTCCAACTCGCTCGGCATGTCCAGAACGCCCCGCATCGTCAGCGACAGCCGGGGCTGGCTGCATGTGGTCTGGTCTGAGGGAACCGAAGACGAGTCGGATATCTACTACACATGCTGGGACCGGACAAGGTGGTCAACGCCCATCAGCGTTTCCAAAACGCCGACCTTTTCCACCCAGCCTGTGGCAATTGTGGGCGACGATTTGACGATTCATGTGGCATGGACGGAGAAGATCGGAATCAACCGCGAGGTGTTCTACACGTCCAGCGACGGAACAACGTGGAGCGTGCCCGTCAACGTATCCAACACGACAGGCCGCTCCGAAGACCCCGACCTGGCGCTGGACGCGGCAGGACAATTGCATGTGGCCTGGCAGGAGGGAATGCCCTATGCGCCTGAGATCTTTCACCGGTTTCGAGCGGGGGATACATGGTCGCCCACCACGAATGTCTCGCGTAATGTGTCGTACTCGCGCTACCCTGCCATCGTGGGCGATCTGACGGGCCGCGTGATTGCAGTTTGGGATGACAATGCTCTGGGCACACTGGAACTACACACTTCCGTGTGGGATGGACAGGCGTGGTCTCCCGTGCGCAACATCGTCATCATGCCGGGCGGCATTAGCGCTGTAGATGTGCTGGTTGACCGCTGGAACGTTCTTCACGTCTTATGGGAAGACATGGTTGTAGACCAGTGGGAAATCTACTACGTCCGATGGAATGGCGAGGCATGGTCAGCGGTCACAGAACTCTCCAACAACTGGGGATATTCCTATCGCCCAACTTTCGCGCTGGACAGCCATGACATGATTCATGCAGTGTGGACAGACACCGAACCATTCTTCCCTGGAGAAGGAATCGTATACTGCTATCAGCCGGCAGACGATCCCCTGCCGCCCTACCTGCCGACACCGACTGCGACCCCGCCGCACACGGCAACTCCGACGGTGACGCCCACCGGAACGTTCACGCCGACTCCCGAACCGACAGCCACGGAGACACCTTCGCCCACACCCACGGAACTGCCTGCCCCAGGGCACCGAATCTACCTGCCAGTGGTCTTGAAGGGGTAAACTAACGTGCGACGCACTTTGCAGGTATATTGCTGACAGAACAGTTGACGGTATCTTGTCGCTGCTGTATACTACTTTCAATCCAATGTGCGATCCACCGTTTCGTTGCGCCGTTGAACCGCCTACTACGCACAACAGAGAAGGGAGACGAAGATGTCGCTGAAAGGCAAGCGAGTAGCCGTGCTAGCCGAAAACACGTATCAGGAACTGGAGCTCTGGTATCCTGCCCTACGCTTCCGAGAAGAGGGAGCAGAAGTCAAGATCATCGGCACAGGCCAGCCTGCCTATACTTCCAAACTGGGTTACCCCGTCACCGCCGATGCTGCCGCAGACCAGGTTTCAGCGAAGGACTTTGACGCCGTGATCGTTCCCGGAGGTTTCGCCCCTGATCAGTTGCGCCGCTATCCGGCCGTGCTCAAGCTCGTGCGCGAGGCATTTGAGCAGGGCAAGGTCGTTGCGGCCATCTGCCACGCAGGGTGGGTGCTGGCCTCCGCGGGCATCCTCAAGGGGCGCAAAGCCACGAGCCTTCCCGCCATCAAGGACGATGTGACTAACGCCGGGGCTACTTGGGTCAATGAGCCGGTAGTGCGAGATGGCAATTTGATTACGTCGCGGGTGCCTGATGATTTGCCGTTCTTCTGCCACGCTATCATCCAGGCGCTGGGCGGGGGTGATGTGAGTGCGGATGTGGCCGAGACCACCTCGGCCAAAGACGCCTTCGCCATCGCCATACGCGCAGAGGAACAGGCGGCCGCCTTCTACCAGGCCGCTGTCAAGCGCACCGATGACCCCCAGGCCAAAAACATGTTCCTTGAGTTGGCAAAAGAAGAACTGAAACACAAGGCGAACCTTGAGAAGGAGTATGCCCACCTGCGCGACGATCCCAACTGGGCGCGTTACTCCCATTGGCGCGACATGGTGTGAACCGATCATGAACGACACACCCATACAGGTCAGAGATTTCCGGAAGGTCTACGGCAACTTCGTGGCCGTGGACGGAATCAGTTTTGAGGCGCGCCGGGGCGAGATCTTCGGACTGCTAGGTCCCAACGGCGCGGGCAAGACCAGCACGTTGGAAACCCTGGAGGGCCTGCGTGCGTCCGACGGCGGCGCCCTGCGGGTCATGGGCGTGGATCCGACCCGCGACGCCCGCAAACTCCGCGACCTCATCGGCGTCCAACTCCAGACCTCGGGCCTGCCCGAAAACATGACCCCCGGCGAGGCCATGAGGTTCTTCTGCGCCTACCACGGCGCAGCTCCCCGCCCCGACCTGCTGGAACGCCTGGGGCTGGCCGAGAAGATGTCCACACAGTACTACATGCTTTCCACCGGCCAGAAGCGGCGGCTGGCGCTGGCCCTGGCAGTGGCTCACAATCCACCTGTCGTGTTCCTGGACGAGCCGACCGCCGGATTGGATGTGGCGACGCGCATTGAACTCCACGATATGATGCGCGAACTGAAGGCGGCGGGAACCACCATCATCCTCGCCACCCATGACATGGCCGAAGCCGAGAAGATGGCCGACCGTGTCGCCATTCTCCTCCGCGGCAAAATCGCCGCCAGCGGCACGCCGCGCGAATTGACGGCAGCAGGCTCTGGCTTCACCAAGGTCTCCGTCCGCACCGAAGGCCAGAGCCTTGCAGGTCCGGTCACATTCCCTGGCGTCGCGCAGCAGGCCGTCATGGACGACTACGCGGTCTACTTCACCACCGACGTCGGGCCGACAGTTTCAGCCATTCTGGCGCACATTCAGGCGCAGGGCGACGCGCTGGTGGACCTGCGGGTGGAGCGTCCTTCGCTGGAGGAGCGATTCCTTGAGATCACTGCTGTGGGAGCTGCCCGATGAAAGCCTTCGCCAATCACTTCACGTTTGAATTCCGAACTGGACTTAGAAACAGAAACCTACTGTTGATGAATTACCTGTTCCCACTGGGATTCTACATCATGATGGGTGTGATGATGGGGCAGATCAACCCACTATTCGTCAAAGCAATGATCCCCGCCATGATCATCTTCGCAATCCTGTCGGCCACCATTCTGGGCCTTCCCAGCCCCATCGTGGAAGCGCGCGAGGCGGGCATCTTCCGCTCCTACAAGATTAACGGCGTGCCCGCCCTGTCCATCCTGAGCATCCCGACCCTGACGGCCGCTTTCCATGCCATCATCGTCGCAGCCGTCATCACCGCCACTGCCCCGTCGCTGTTCGATGCGCCGACGCCGGTCAATTGGGCAGCATTCATCCTGCTGTGTCTGCTATCGGCCTTCACATGCGCCGGACTTGGAGCTCTTATCGGCGTGGTCTCTGCCAACTCCCGCGTGACGATTCTTTGGTCGCAACTGATTTACTTGCCTTCCATGATGCTGAGCGGGATGATGGTGCCGACCAGTATGCTGCCAAAGGCCTTGAACAAAGTGGGGCTGCTCTTGCCGCCCACGTATGCCTTGCACGCCTTCCAGGGATTGGGGCAGGGTCAGGCGAGTGGCGTCAATCCCTGGGCGGCGGTGGCAATCCTGCTGGCGGGAGGAGTCTTGGCCTTCGGGATGGCAATCTACCTGTTCAGTTGGGACAGCCAGAACACAACACGGAGAGGACATCCGGCCTTGGCACTGCTAGCTATGGTGCCGTATGTGGTGGGGGCAGTACTGTTTTAGAATCGCTTCACTCCAACAGAGCCAATCTTTTTTTGACAACTGGCCCATTCCGTGCTATCATGCCGCAACAACTGAATACAACTGGACGCTCATCCAGAGGGGTGGAGGGACCGGCCCTGTGAAACCCCGGCAACCAGAGCGACAGGTCAGCTTCTGGCCTTCGTAGCGCGTGGAACCGCGCTCATGGTGCCAATTCCGACAGACCGCAACGAGCGTGTCTGAAAGATGAGAGGTGTCGTTGAACTCTCTCATCGTGAGAGAGTTTCTTTTTGCCGAAAACAGAATGACAAACATTTCAGAAAGGAGCCTATCCATGAGCACCACATTCTCAACCGCCCCAAAACTGTATCTGACGTCCGAATCGGTCACCGAGGGACATCCCGACAAGGTCTGTGACCAGATTTCCGATGCGGTTCTGGACGCCATCATCGCCCACGACCCAGTCGCCCGCGTCGCCTGCGAGTGCAGCGCCACCACGGGGCTGGTCGTCATCATGGGCGAAATCACCACCTCCACCTACGTAGATATGGCCGAAATCGCCCGCAAGACCGTGCGTGACATCGGCTACACCCGCGCCAAGTACGGCTTTGACGCCGACACCTGCGGGGTGATCGTTTCCGTCAAGGAGCAATCGCCCGACATTGCTCTGGGCGTGGACAAGGCTCTGGAAGCCAAACGCGGCGAAATGACCGACGAGCAAATTGAGGCCATCGGCGCGGGCGATCAGGGGATGATGATCGGCTTCGCGTGCGACGAGACGCCGGAGTACATGCCCCTCACCATCTCTCTGGCCCACCGCCTGTGCCGTCGTCTGGCCGAAGTCCGCAAGGCGAAGATCCTCCCCTGGCTGCGCCCGGACGGAAAGTCGCAGGTCACCGTAGAATACGCCTACGGCAAGCCCAAGCGCGTGGATACGGTAGTCGTCTCAGCCCAGCACGACCCGTCGGTGACTCACGACGAGGTGGAGGCGGGGATTATGGAGCACATCATCCGCGCCGTCATTCCCCCGGAACTCCTGGACAGCAAGACGAAGTATTATGTCAACCCAACGGGGCGGTTTGTCATCGGCGGGCCCATGGGCGATTCGGGCCTCACGGGCCGCAAAATCATCGTGGATACCTACGGGGGCATCGCCCGTCACGGCGGCGGCTGCTTCTCCGGCAAAGATCCGACCAAGGTGGACAGAGCTGGCGCTTACGCTGCCCGCTACATGGCGAAGAACATCGTTGCCGCTGGCATCGCCGACCGTGTGGAAATCCAGATATCCTACGCCATCGGCGTGGCGCGCCCGCTGTCTTTGATGGTGGAGACCTTCGGCACAGCCCGCATACCCGAAGACAAGATCGTTGAACTGGCGAAGAAGCACTTTGACCTGCGGCCAGCCGCCATCATCCACGACTTTGACCTGCGCCGCCCCATCTACAAGGCCACAGCCGCCTACGGGGCATTTGGCCGCGACGACCTGGACCTGCCTTGGGAGCGCACGGACAAGGCTGCCATCCTGCGCAAGGAAGCGGGGCTGTAGAGGCGAGCAAGTTGTAGGGCGAAGCATTTGGAAAGGAGGTTCTGCTTTACAGCAAGTCACCGCCTCCAAATGCTTCGCCCCCACCCCGTCACAGCCCATACTGAGGAGCATTGGCGATGAAGACCATCCCCGTTGCGCCGATCAAACCAAGCATCCCCTTTAGCGCCCTGGATAAGATTGACATCCGCGTTGGAACGATTGAACTTGTGGAGGACGTGCCAGGATCGGACAAGTTGGTGAGACTCATCGTGGATTTCGGCGATCATAAGCGAAGAATCCTGGCCGGGATGAAGCAAGAGCGACAAAATCCAAAGGAAGTGGAAGGGAAGCAGGCGCTTTTCGTGGTCAACTTGGAACCCAAAAAGATGATGGGCGAAGTTTCCGAAGGCATGCTGTTTGACATCGGCTATGCGGATGGCATCACGCCGGCATTGGCGGTTCCCGAACGCCCCGTGCCCAACGGCTCGCGGGCAGGATGAAGCGAATCAGGAGGCGGTCATTGTCCACCAACGAACACCGCAGGAAAGTCTTCTCTCCGGGCCGAATCGGGAATCTTGAATTGCGCAACCGTGTTATCCGCGCCGGTTGCTTTGAGGGGATGTGCCAGGGAGGCGGCGTGACCGAGGCCTTGATAGAGCACCACCGGCGGGTCGCGGCGGGGGGCGTGGCGATGACGACTGTGGCCTATTGCTCGGTCTCCTTTGACGGCCGCGCTTTCGGCCATGAGATGTGGATGCGCGAAGAAATCGTGCCTGACCTGAAGCGGCTCACCGACGCCGTCCACACTGAGGGCGCTGCCACCTCCATTCAATTGGGCCATTGCGGCTTCTTCGCCAGCAGGCGCGAAATCGGCAGAACGCCCCTCGGCGCTTCGCCCAAGCTCTGTCTGTTCCGCTTGTCACGCTGCCAGGAAATGACCGAGGAGCAAATCAACGAAAAGGTGGAGGATTTCGGCAAAGGGGCAGCCCTGGCGAAGGAAGCCGGGTTTGACGCCGTAGAGATCCACGCCGGGCACGGCTATCTTCTCAGCCAGTTCCTCTCCCCCTGGACCAATCACCGCAAGGATCGCTACGGGGGTTCGCTGGAGAATCGCCTGCGATTCCCTCTCGCGGTCATCCACCGTGTCCGCGAGGCGGTCGGCCCGGGCTTTCCCATCCTGGTGAAGATGAACCAGCGCGATGGGATGCGCGGCGGCCTGGAACTGGGTGAGGCGGTTGAGATCGCCAGGCGATTTGAGACCGCAGGAGTGAATGCGCTCATCCCTAGTTGCGGGTTCACCGCGAAGACGCCACTCTACATGATGCGGGGGAACGTGCCCACGATGGAAATGGCCGCCAACCAGCGCAACCTGTTCATGAGGTTGGGCCTGATCCTGTTTGGCCGCTTCATGGTGCAAAAGTACCCGTTTGAGCGAATGTACTTACTGGAGGGTGCGCAGAGAATCAGGGACGCCGTGCGGATTCCGGTGGTCTACGTCGGAGGCGTTCTTTCCCTGGACGACATGAACCGGGCCATGAGCGAAGGATTTGAGTTCGTGGAGGTGGGCCGAGCCATCGTCCGCGACCCCGACTTCGTCCGCAAACTCCAGCGCAGCGAAATCCGCGAATCCGACTGCGACCAGTGCAACCGCTGCATCGCAACGATGGATGCTGGCGGCGTGTATTGCGTGGCGGAGGAAAAGGGATTCCTCAGGAAATAGAACGCACCCCTATCACCAGATGTCCCCGATCATAAACCCCTCCTGGAATGGGTCATCGGGATCCACTACGTAGTTGCAGAAGCCGGTGATCCACGCCTGGCCGCTGAGCGTCGGCACTACCGCCGGGTATGGCCCTACCCTCGTCTCCTCAACCAGCCGCCCCGTGAAGATCGTCCCCAGGATCCCTTCGTGACGGAAGTCCTGATTCAGCCCCAGTTTTCCCTTGGCGTGCAGCGTTGCCATCTTGGCACAGGTCGCCGTGCCGCAGGGCGAGCGGTCCAGCACGCCCGTCCAGGTGGAGGGCCGCTCCCAATCAAACTCAGCGGTTGAAACGGTGACAGCGCTCTTCGCGTGCGCTGTGGGATTCGTGGCCGGCGCGGAAAGCAGGGAGATGGAGATTCCAGGAAAGCCTGGGTTCTCCGGGTGGGATACGGGCAGTTGCTCCTTCGCAGCCGCCTTGACCATCTCGCTGATGCGGACGATATCCCGCCCCTCATCCGGCGTCAGGTGCAGGCCCAGGGGTTGGGCGTCGGCGATGACATAGAACATCCCGCCGAAGGCCACGTCCACCTTGACCGTACCCAGCGTGGGGACTTCTACGTGCGCATCCAGGTGAACCGCGAAGGCTGGCACGTTTCTGAAAGTGACTTCCTTCACCTTGCCCTTCTCGCACGCGGCCCATATGCCGATGAGACCGGCGGGGGATTCAAGAATGAGTTCCGTCACCGGCTCTTTCATGGGCAGCATGCCTGTTTCAAGCAGCACGGTCGCGACGCAGATGGTATTCGTCCCCGACATGACCGGGTACTCGGTCTGTTCCATAATGATATACCCAGCGTCTGCATCTGGATGGGTGGGAGGGAGGACCAGATTGCAGCAGGTCGCCGGATAGCCTCGCGGCTCGCGGAGCATGAGTTTGCGCAAGGCGTCCCCGTGGTCTCTCAGATACAGCATTTTCTCAAACATAGTCTTGCCGGGCACACCAACCACGCCGCCGATGATCACCCTTCCAGGCTCGCCACAGGCGTGCGCGTCAACCGCCGTTATCATCCTGGAGAATCTCACAGTCAACCTCCTTTTGAGTGCAAACTGCCGGAACAGGTCTTGGCCGATTCGCAGCGTCCCTCGCCCCCAGCATCACAATGCTTCCCACGATCATCGCCGCGCCGACGACTTGGCCAGGGAACAGCCGCTCACCGAATACCGCGAAGGCCAGCAGGCTTGCCATCACCGGCTCCCATGAGACGACGATGCTCGCCACGCTGGCGGGCAGGTGCTTCAGCCCGGCAGCGTACAGCAGCCCGCCCCCCAGTGACGGGCCAATCGCCAGCCCCAGGAGCCAGAACATCGCGCTAGGTGTGGCAAGGGCACGCCCCACTTCGCTCCAATCCTGCGTCAGCGCCAACGCTGGCCAGCCGAAGACGAGAGCATATGTGAACGCTGTCCACGCGGAATAGCGGCGCACCACATATTTGTTGAAGATAATGTACGAGCCATAGGCGACGCCCGCCCCCAGTCCCCAGGCCACTCCCGCCAGATTCAGCAGCAGGTTGGCGGGATTGTAGACCTGCGCCACCAGCGCCGCGCCCGCAAAGGCCAGGAGGAGCGCCAGCCCCTTGTACCAGCCCAGCCCCTCGCCCAGAAACCGCCAGGCATACAGAGTGACCCAGACAGGCGCCGTATACATCAAGATGGCGGACACCGACATCCCGGCGGTGTTCACCGCATAGGCATACATGACATAGGTTCCGGCGAGGCCCAACACGCCCATGCCGACGAAATGCGGCACATCGCGCCGCTGGATTCGCAGCCACTCCCGCTTGAAAAGCGCCAGCGCGCCTGCGAGCATGAGCAGCGACAGACTCGCCCGGAAGAAAACGATGGTTTCTGGCGGCAGAGCGTAGAGGCGGGTGATGACGGTGTAGAACAGACCCAGTGCGCCCCAAGCCGTCGCAGCGCCGAGGACCAGGAAATAGCCGCGAGCGCGGCTTGGACTGTCCATCTGCACAGTTTGACCTCTCGCCCTTTCTCAGACGCGCGCCAAGCGGGGCACACTATACCACGCCGCCCACCTCACGTCAACACACGAGAATCTCAAACATTCACGGGGGAAGCGAAGCGGGTGATTTGCGCTGCTGGCTTGAATGGGCTATATTTTGCTGCAATGACATAGCACATTGGCAGACCGGCCGGCAAGGACGCCGCCGGTCGTTGTCACTCTCTCGCACAAGGAGCACCATGAGGAAACCGTCCATTCGCCCCACTTTGCCGCGCGAGACTGTTCAGGTCCATCTGCCAGACGGGCGCACGTTTGAAGGCTCGGTCGGGACGCGCCTGGAGAGTTTCATCAAGTCGGCCTACACCGGGCAGGAAGCGCCCGTGATGGCCGCGTTGGTCAACCAGCAGATTCGCGATCTCTGCTATCCGATCCAGCATGATGTGGAGATCGTGCCCCTCACGGCCGCAACGAGCGACGGCCTGCGCATCCTGCAGCGCTCGCTTACCTTTCTAATGATCGTGGCTGCTCAGGAACTGTTCCCTGGCGCGCAGATTCTGGTGGATCACTCGCTGACTCTTTCGGGGTTGTATTGTCGCATCGTTGACCGCGACCCCCTCAGCCCCAACGAGATTCAGGCTCTGGAAGACCGCATGCGCCAGATCGCCGAGGCCGACGAGCCGATTGAGAAGAGGCGGCTTCCTTTGGGCGAGGCCGCCGCACTGTTCAAGGCGCAGGGGTACATGGACAAGGTGCGCCTGCTCCGCTATCGGCCAAAAGACTACCTGACCGTGTACACGCTTCGTGGCGTTACGGACTACTTCTACGGCTATCTGGTTCCGTCCACCGGCTACCTGCGCCAGTTCGCACTTCATGTGTACCCGCCAGGGTTCATCCTCCGGTTCCCACGGCGGGAAAATCCGTCGGTTCTGCCGCCCTACTACGACTCGCCCAAACTGGCGACCGTGTTCCGCGAACACAGCACATGGATGGATCTGCTGCAAATCAGCGATGTGGCGTCTCTGAATGAGGCTGTGGAGACCCAGCGCATCCGCCAGGCGATTCTGGTTTCCGAGGCGCTCCATGAGGATCGCATTGCCGACACCGCGCACCAGATCGCCCACCTACAGCCGAATGTTCGCCTGGTGCTCATCGCGGGCCCCACGTCTTCGGGCAAGACCACGTTTTCCAAGCGGCTGGCGGTGCAACTGTTGGCCCACGGCGTCCGTCCCTTCACCCTGGCAATGGATGACTACTTTGTGGACCGTGAGAAAACGCCGCAGGACGCCCAAGGGGAGTACGATTTTGAGTCTCTGGACGCGTTGGACCGGAAACTGTTGAACCGCCATCTGCTCCGGCTGTTCCGGGGTGAGGAGGTCACTCTGCCCCGCTACAATTTCCAGCTGGGCAGACGGGAAGAAGGCCCCAGGGTGCAGCTGGGCGCAGATCAAGTGATGATTGCAGAGGGGATACACGGGCTAAATCCTGAGTTGATCCCGGAACTATCAGAGGGCACCGTCTTTCGCGTGTACGTCTCGGCTCTGACTCAGTTGAACCTGGACAGGCACAATCGGATTCCAACGACAGACACGCGCCTGCTGCGGCGGATCGTGCGCGATGCCCATGCGCGGGGATACGATGCCAGGGAGACCATCCACGGATGGGAATGTGTGACTCGGAGTGAAGCGGCGCGGATTTTCCCATTCCAGGAAAATGCGGACGTAATGTTTAACTCGGCCCTGGCCTATGAACTCTCGGTGCTCAAGCCCTACGCCGAGCCGCTTCTGCGCCAGGTGGAGCCAGGGACGTTAGAGTACGTAGAGGCAAAACGCCTACTGGCCTTCCTGCAATGGTTCCTGCCGTGCAAGCCTGACCTGGTTCCGGATAATTCCATCCTGCGGGAGTTCATCGGCGAGTCCATTCTGGCCGACTACAGGCCGTGAAACCGGAGCGGTGGTATGGAGAAGACAAACAGCATGCGGCTGTTGGATCAACGCCGCATTGCGTACGAGGTGTACACTTTCTCGCCTGATATCCTCTCGGCTGTTGGAGTGGCCGAGGTGACCGGCGTCCCGCCCAACCAGGTGTACAAGACCCTGGTGTTAACGCACCCTTCGGGCAAAGCGTTCATGGTGATTGCTCCCGGCGACGAGGAAGTGAGCCTGAAGAAGATCGCCGCCGCTATAGGCGCGAAGAAGGTGGCGATGGCGACTCAGCGTGAAGCCGAATCCATCACAGGGCTGCAGGTGGGGGGCATCTCGGCTCTGGCGCTGTTGCACAAAGGGTTGGAGACGTACATTGACCGTTCTGCTCTGGCCCACGAGCAGATTCTGGTCAGCGCAGGCAAGCGGGGCATCAACCTGCGCCTGCGTCCTCAGGACTTGATTCAGGCGGTGCGCGCCCGCGCTATTGACGCGGTGGATTGACCGTGTCTCCCCCTGTACACACGGACTGGCAGCAAGAACCTCGTTCCATCTGACCACCCGCCCAGCCTGCTGGCTCTCGGATGTGCCCTCCGTGCTGCTTGCACCCGCTCGTAGTACAGGTATAATGCATGTGGAAAGTTCACACCAAGTTGCTGTGGTCTGAGAAACATGGGCGGAGCGAACACTGGAAACGACCTGGTTATACCACCTGCTTGGGATCCGCTGGTTGCGAGGCCTCAGAAGGGGCCTGTGCTGCTCATTGGCGGAGCCGACAGCGGGAAGACCTCGCTGGCTTTGTACCTTTACCGGCAGTGGGGCGAGCAGGGTCTTCGCATGGCTCTGCTGGATTGTGACATCGGTCAAAGCAGCCTGGGCACCCCCACGACGATGACGCTGCGCGTGGCCTGGGGGAGCGAGCACCGCGACTTTGCCTATTTTATCGGTTCTGTCACACCCCGCCGCTATATGCTGCCCATACTGGTGGGAGTCCATTGCCTTCATGAGAAGGCGCAGGCTCTCGGCGCGGAAACTGTGATTGTGGACACGACGGGACTGGTGGACCCTGCCCAGGGCGGAGCGGCGCTGAAAGACGCCAAGATTGAACTCCTGATGCCCTGCCACATCATAGCCCTGGCGCGGGGGGCTGAGTTGAACCCGATTCTGCGCTCGTGGGCCAACCATCCGTCGGTGCATATCACGCGGCTCCCCGTGTCGCCACATGCACGGTCACGCAACCGGACTGAGCGCGTTGCCTGGCGGCAGCAACGCTGGCGGTCCTATTTCCGCGAGGCAGTGCCCCTCACTTTTCCCTTGGCAGCGTTCGCTACTATTGACTGGCTCCTTCCCACGGCACAGAGAATATGCGCTTTTGTGGATGCCGAAGGCCTTTGCCTGGGGCTGGGGCGGGTGACCTACCTGGATCGCAAGGCACAGATTATCACAGTGGAGACGCCCTTGCGTTCGTTGGAGGGCGTCGTGGGGCTTCGTTTCGGCCCACCCCGCCTGGAAGAGCAAGTGTTGGGGAACGCGCATCCCACATGAGGCTGCGCTTTGGCGTCTGGCCCCCCGCGTAGTATAATCCAGACTGTTTCTGTCTGATTTCGTTGCGATTCATTTGGAGGCTTGTACAGGATGTCCAAACCCGTCGTCATGCTCTGCTGCACCAACTATGATGCTGCCAAAGTGGAGGCTGTCATACGCGATGCCGTCAACAGGCTTGGCGGCATGCAGTCCTTCGTGAAGCCTGGCTGGCGAGTGATCCTGAAGCCCAACATCGTCCGGGCGGCTGCGCCGGAAAGTGCGATCATCACCCACCCGGCAGTTGTTCGCGCTGTTGCTGTCCTAGTCAAGGAAGCAGGCGCGATCCCGATTCTGGCCGAAAGCCCCGCGGGGCCATTCAACAAGGCCATGCTCCGTCTGGCGTATTCAAAGGCCGGCTATGACAAGGTGGCAGAAGAGACGGGCATGGAGCTCAATTATGACACGACCTCCGTGCAGGTTTCCTGCGCTGAGGGCTGTCTGATCAAGCGGCTTGACATTCTGAAGGTGGTGCAGGAGGCAGATGCCGTCATCGGGCTGCCCAAATTGAAGACCCACAATCTAACGCGCATCACGGGAGCGACCAAGATTTTGTTCGGTGTGGTTCCAGGTGTCACCAAGTTCGGCTACCATTCTAAGTTGCGAGATGCTCATCGGCTATCAGAGGCGTTTGTGGATATTCTGGCTCACGTCAAGCCGGTTCTGAATGTCATGGATGCTATTCTCGCGATGGACGGAAATGGCCCATCCGGCGGAGAACCCTATCAGGCGAACCTGCTGCTGGCATCCGCCGATCCTTACGCGATGGATATTGTCGCGGCGGAATTGGTAGGGATGGAGCCTTTGACCATTCCCCCGATAAAAGTGGCTGCCGACCGGGGGCTGACGACGGGCAGGGTGGAGGATGTGGAGATACTGGGCCTGCCGCTCAAGGAAGCGCGGCTGAAGGGGTTCCGTTACGGCACCGCAACCAAGATGGACACAGGGGTTTTCCCCAAAGTCTTTCGCCGATTGGGACAGAAAGCGTTGGCGGCAAGGACTGTAAACGGGCGGATGGCAACGACGGCGGAGGACTATGATTCGCTGGATGTGGGCACAGCACCCCACTTCTTGCGCAGATGGGCCACCCGTCAAATGGTCGCCAATCCCTATGCGACGGAGAAATGTGTCGCCTGCCAAATTTGCGAGCGGAGCTGCCCTGTTCAGGCGATCACGATGGTCAACGGGCGGGCGCACATGGATTGGAACAAGTGTATCCGCTGCTATTGCTGCCACGAGGTCTGCCCGGAGAATGCCATAGAACTGCGCCGCACGTTGATCGGACGGCTGATGAGCCTGGGCGGTTAACGAAGCTGGGGCCACTGGTATCAGGGCTTGTGCAAAGTCGCTTGACAGAGGTGTCGTCGGGGTAAGGGCGAAGCATTTGCCCGGCGGACCTTTGCGTTGCGAGATTCATCGCGGGCAAATGCTTCGCCCCTACATGCGGGCGGCGCGTTTCCCCATGACTTTGCACAAGCTGTGCCACTGGTATACACTGACTTGACAGAGCGGCGGGTTCGGGCTATACTCCGCCTGGCAATCGAGTACTGAGGTCAAGTCAATATCTGTCGCCTCGGGCATGCCCGGGGCGTTTTTGTGCCTGTAATCACGCAACGTTCACACACCTTTCACCGATAGTTCGCGCCAACGCGCAGCATTGTGTGGTAAAGTAGAAGAGAGCCAAGGAATGGTTTGGAATCGAGAAGAGGCGCTAGGATGAAGACTTCCGCGAATGTATCGCCTGATATGGTTCTCACTGGTTGGCGCACCTGGATCGCCAAGCGCATATCCGACTTGTTGAGCCCACCCATTCTCACCGGGGGACTCGCGGTTCTGTTCACGCGGCTGGCGACACCTACCTGGACACTGGCCTTCATCTGGAGTGCGCTCTACGTGGTACTCGCCGACTTGCTCCCTCTGGCCTACCTGATTCGCTTGCTCCGCAAGGGCATCGTCAGCGACCTACACCTCGGCATCCGTGCTG
>Ga0315291_10003443_pt1 | contig 20468 bp, 16 predicted proteins | sample YL17G12_20_MG_FD_203070 | JGI IMG/M metagenome (GOLD analysis project Ga0315291, IMG submission 203070) | Sediment microbial communities from Yellowstone Lake, YNP, Wyoming, USA - YL17G12_20 | ecosystem: Environmental > Aquatic > Freshwater > Lake > Sediment | place: USA: Wyoming | collected...
TGGCCGTTGGGGCACTCGTCGTCGTCCATGTTGGCGGTGCGGCGCGAGAAGTCGTTGTGGTGGTAATCGGCGTCGCAGGAGGCGGCCTGGCCCAGAGCGCGCGCCATGTCCTTCAAGAGGAGGGGCTCGTTCTCGTTGATCTTGACGGCGGCCGTGGTGTGGGTGGAGTAAACGGTAGCCTGCCCGAACCGAACGCCGGAAGCGGCGACGACGGACACTACCTGCTCCGTGATGTCCACGAAGTCAGGTGCAGCCTTCGTCTCCACCTCCACCGACTCGCAGCAGAAAGCTGTAGCGTGGTCCTGGGTTCGAACGAGGGCCAGTCTCTGGGCGGGAGCCCCCGCGGCGAAACTTCTCATCAGGTCACGTTCCCTCCGTCTAGGTCAATTCGGCCTGCCGGAAGGCACGGCCATAATAGTGTAGCATGTTTGGCTCCTAAATGAGAGGGGGTGCGGCCTCTGCGACCAGAAATCAGGGACACTCCCTATCTCCTGATATAGCCCAGCCCCTCTGCAAGACGCTTGGGCGTGAATCCAAACTGGCGAAGCACGGCGTCGCTCTCCGTCGCGTTGTCCTTGGCCAGCATGGCCAGTTGCTGGCGGGTGACCAAGGGGTGAGGAAGAAGAGCCTCCATGGCCCCGGCTACCAGGCGCACCATGGACAGGGGTACGTGCACCCTGAGCCGGCGCGCTCCCAGCTCCCGGCGCACCGTGTCCAGCATCGCCTCGTAGGTCAGATGATCCGGGCCTCCCACCTCGATGATCTGGCCATCGTGGGTGTCCTCCTCCAGGCAAGCGATGATGCAGGTGACCAGGTCCTCCACCCAGATGGGCTGGAAGCGGGTCTTGCCGTCTCCGGCAATGGGCACGATGGGGTTCCAGCGCACCAGCGCCGCCAGCCGGTTGAAGAAGTCGTCGTTGGGGCCGAAGACGATCGAGGGCCGCAGGATGGTGTAGGTGAGGCCGCTACCGATGACCGCCTGCTCGGCCCCCCACTTGGCCGCCCAGTAGGGGAAGCGCCGGTCCGGGTCGGCACCGATGGCGCTAACGTAGACGATCTTGCGCACGCCGGCGGCACGGGCCGCCTCCACCAGGCGCTCGGTGCCGCCGCGGATAACAGCGTCAAAGGTCAGGGGCCCGCGCTCCACGATAATGGCCACCAGGTGCGCCACCTGTTCGACGCCCTGGAGTGCTTGCTCCATCCCGTCGCCCGTAACAACGTCGGCCGTCACGGCTTCCACCCCGTCGGGCAGCGCGGAGGAGCGCACGCCACGGGCAGCAACGCGCACCGCCTTGCCCTCTTGGGCCAGTCGCGCCACCAGCCGGCTGCCGATGAACCCCGTTCCGCCGGTGACCAGGATCGTGGTGGGCCTCCCTTCCCCGTCGCCGTCCGGCCGCCGCCCCGTTCGAGGGCCTGGATAGCCTCCAGCGTCCACAGCGCCTCTTGGGTGTGATCGTAGCACGCAGCCGCGTGAGACGACAACGCGGCGCCGCTGGCCTGGCTGGTTCACCATTGGTGGGGGAATTCTCGACCCTCGCCTGAAGGCGAGGGCATAGATTCGTCTTATGATGCCCCAGCGTTCACGCTGGGGTCGTGTCTGAATCTGGCGGCCCAAGGCCCACCAATCACGAACCAGTCACCCGCTGGCCTGGCTGTGCAACCGAGGCTTTTCCACTATCATGGGGGAGGCTCACACGGCTCAGGAAAGGAGTAGGGCATGGACTTCGAGCTCTCCGAAGAGCACAAGATGATCCGGGAGACCGCGCGCCGCATCGCCCGCGAGCGCATCGCCCCACGGGCGGCCGAGATCGATGAGAAGGAGGAGTACCCCCACGACATCTTTCAGGTGTTCCGCGAGGCGGGCCTGCTGGGGCTCAGCATACCCCAGGAGTACGGCGGGGCCGGCGCCGGCATACTGGCCCTCTGTCTGGCGGTCGAGGAGGCCGCCAAGTACTGCTGCTCCTCAGGGCTCATTCTCCTCCTGACAGGCCTCTCCACCCAGCCCATACTCATCGGCGGTACCGAGCAGCAGAAGCACGGGTTCCCCGCCCGCGTCGCCAGCGGCGAATGCAAGGGCGCCTTCTGCCTGACGGAGCCCAACGCCGGCTCCGACGCCGCTGCCATTCAGTCCCGCGCCCGCCGCGACGGTGATGACTACGTGATCAATGGCGAGAAATGCTTCATCTCCGGCGGCAGCGTCGCCGACTACGTGGTGATGTTCGCCAAGACCGACCCGGCAGCCGGGGCCGGCGGCATCGCTGGCTTCATCGTCCCCGCTGACACGCCCGGCTTCTCGGTGGCCCGCACTGACCGCAAAATGGGCGTGCGGGCGGTGCCCACGGCCACGCTGGCCTTCGACGACTGCCGAGTGCCGGCGCGGAACCTCCTGGGCGGCAAGGAGAACGGGATGTTCCGTACCGTCATGATGTCCCTCAACACCATTCGGCCCGTGGTGGGGGCCCGTGGCGTCGGCCTGGCCGAGGGCGCGCTCACCTACGCCCTGGAGTTCGCCCGCCAGCGAGAGGCCTTTGGAGGGCCTATCGCCAACCTCCAGGCCATCCAGTTCATGTTCGCCGACATGGCGATCCAGATCGAGGCGGCCCGCCTCCTCGTCTACCAGGGCGGCTGGTTGGTGGACCAGGGCCGCTACGACCGCCAGGACGCCCACTTCCTGTCCGTCGCCAAGGTCTTCGCCACCGAGATGGCGGTTCGCGTCTCCTCCGATGCCCTCCAGGTGCTGGGCGCCCAGGGCTACATGCGTGACCATCCGCTCGAGCGCCACTACCGCGACGCCCGCCAGCTCATGATCGTGGAGGGGACGAGCCAGATCCAGCGCCTGGTCATCTCCCGGGCGCTGCTTCAGCGAGACCTGGTCTACCCGTAGGAAGCTCGAAGGCCTGCGAGGAGTGAAGTAGCGGGGCCGGCGGCCCCGCTACTGCTGGCGGCCAGGTGAGTGGGGCCTGGCTGCTTCCTGGACCCAGACCTCCCAGGCGGGCTTGGCAGAGCCGTCGGCGCGGCGGAGGCCGATGTACTGTAGCAGGTCCAGCGGCGGCTCCTGAACGAAGGAGGGATCGGTGCTGGCGAACCAGACCACGAAGGTCATCTCCAGGCGCTCGGCGTCCTGGAACAGACGGTGGAGGAAGGCCTCCTGCTCTTCCTCCGTGCCCTCGTTGATGCCCTCGCGCCCCGGGCCCGAGGAGTAGCCCGCGGCGGCAATGGCGATGGGGGCATCGCTGTAGCGCCGGAGCTGGTCATAGTAGTCCGGCGGAATGTCGTCGGGGGTGGCGAAGACGAAGCTAGGATAGGTGGTGACGGCCAGGATGTCCACCTTGGGCTCGAAGTTCAGCACCAGGTGCCAGCGGCTGGGGGCCGCCGGCCCGGCAGGCTGGCCGGCCGGCGAAAGCAGGTTCTGGATGGCCTCCATCTGGAAGGTGGGGAAGACCAGCGTCTCCGGCGAGATGTCCTTGACGGCGTCGTAGGCCTCGAAGTAGAGGCTGACGAAGTTGTCGAAGTCATCGGGGCGGGCCGCCTCGTAGAGGTCTACTTCCATGCCCAGGGCCATGTAACGGGGCTTCAGGTTCAGGGCCAGGTACTGGGCGTAGGCGATGAAGGCGGAGCGGACCCGCGGGTCGCCGAAGCCGGCGTCCGCCAGGCTACGCCCGTCTGGGTCATCCGGCGGGGAGGCCAGCCGCCCCCGGTCCGCCGGGTCCAGGGGGTCGACGGCGGCGAAGATTCCCAGGCCGTTCTCCTCGGCGAGGCGCTTCTCCTCGCGGGTCAGGTCCAGCGTTTCGGCGGAGATGACGCCGCCGGGCTGGAACTCCTCCCAGGGCGGCGCCCGCTGGATGAGGATGAGCTCGCCGTTCTCGCCAGCCAGGTTGAAGGCCTTCTCGTAGCCGGCCTTCGATGCCTGCTGAGGGAGGGAACTGAGGCCCATCTCGAAGGACCGGGGGTTCGCCCCCTCTTCCTGGGGCTGGGCTTCTTCAGGGGTCCCGCCGCCACGGCACGCCGCACCGAGAAAGACCGCAATCAGCAGCAGGGGAAGAAGGAGGAATGGCTTGCTAACGACAGTGGCTCTCAAAGCTCCTGCAACGCCGCCCAGGGTGGACTTCGGCCCTCGATTCTCTCGGCTGTTCCTGTCGAATTCTCGCCGCATGTCTCGCTGGGGTCAACCGGCGCCCAGGGGACGGTGTTGACCCGGCGCTGTAAACTAGGGCTGTGTTCCTACTCACAACCCGACCTGAGCGTGGCATGCACCGGCTAACCTTTCGCCCCCGCGAGCTGCGCCGCCTCTTCTATCCTCCCGCCTTTCTTGGCATGTTCGACCGCTTTCAGGAGGTGATCAGCAGCTATGTCCCGGCCGGGAGCGTCCTGCTGGACGCCGGCTGCGGGAGGGGCCGCACGTTCCTCTATCGACGCCGCCTGCCGTCCGTCCGGGTCGTGGGGCTGGACATCTCGCCCCACGCCCGCAACAACCCGAACCTGGACTCGCAGGCGCGGGGGGATGTGGAGGAATTGCCCTTCGCCGACGCCTCCTTCGACGCCGTCCTCAGCACGCACGTGGCTGAGCACCTGGCCCGCCCCGAGGCCGCCTTCGGCGAGATGGCCCGCGTGCTGCGGCCCGGCGGCCGGCTCCTTCTCCTCACGCCCAACCGCCTCCACTACGTGCCCCTCCTAGCCCGCCTCCTGCCCACGGGGCTGCACGCGGCCGTGAACCGGCGTCGCGGCCTGGGCGAGCACGACGTGTTCCCCACGCTCTACCGGGCGAATACGGCCGCCGACCTGCGCCGCCTGGCGACGGGCGCCGGCCTCCGCCTGGAGCGCCTGGACGCCTTCGAGACGGAGCCGGAGTACCTGGCCTTCCACCCTCTCGCGTATGCCGCCGGCGTCCTGTACGAGCGGGTGGTCAACCGCTACCGGGCCCTGGCGCCCCTGCGCGTGAACCTGCTCCTGGTAGCGCGAAAGCCGACTTGGGGCCGGTAGGGGCGCCCCTCGCGGGCGCCCTCTGAGGGCAGGGGCGAGCCCTGCCCCTACACAGCAGCAATCATAGCAACCGCAACCGTAAGGACGGAGCTTCAGCTCCGTCCGCAAGTCTCAAGAGCCGGACAGAGCTGAAGCTCTGTCCCCACGGCTACTACTGCTACGGCTACGTTTGGTCAGAGGGTGTGGGCGCCTGTTAGCAGATCCTCGGCAACTGCTCCCCGCTCATCATGTCCACCACGCGCTCGCCGCCGATGCTGGTCTTCATCACCACGATGCCCGGGTGCTCGGCGGCCACCCGCCCGATGAGGGCGGCGCGGGCCCCCAGGGGGTGCTGGCGCAACGTCTCCACGGTGCGCGCTCCCTGTCCCGCGGCCACGATGGCCAGGAAGTTGCCCTCGTTGGCCACGTAGAGGGGGTCCAGGCCCAGGATCTCGCACACGCCCTCCACGTCGGCCGGGATGGGCAGGGGCTCTTCATCTAGCCGGATGCCGACGCCGCCACGGCTCGCCATCTCGTTCAGCGCCGAGGAGACGCCGCCGCGGGTGGGGTCGCGCAGCATGTGGATGTCGAGCCCGGCCGCCGCCAGCGCCTCGACCATCGGGTAGACGGGGGCGCTGTCGCTGCTGATCTCCGTCTCCAGCTCGATGCCCTCCCGCAGGGCCATGATGGCGATGCCGTGCAGCCCGATGGGGCCGCTGATGACGATCTCGTCGCCGGGGCGCAGCCGGTGCGGCCCCACGTCGAGGCCCGGCAGCACCGAGCCGATGCCGGAGGTATTGATGAAGACGCCGTCGCCCTTTCCCCTCTCGACGACCTTGGTGTCGCCGGTGATGACCTGCACCCCGGCCTCGGCCGCCGCCTCGCGGATGGAGAGGATCACGCGCCAGAGGTCTTTCATGGGCAGCCCCTCCTCCAGGATGAGGCCGCAACTGATATAGAGGGGCCTCGCCCCGCACATGGCGAGGTCGTTCGCCGTGCCGAAGACGGACAGGTGCCCGATGTCGCCGCCCGGGAAGAAGAGCGGGTGGACCACGTAGGAGTCGGTGGTGAAGGCCAGGCGGCCGCCGTCCAGGGAGAGGATAGCGCCGTCGTGCAGGGGCTCCAAGAGCCGGTTCTCAAACGAGGGGTAGAGCATCTTCTCGATGAGGTGCTGGCTGAGGCGGCCGCCGCCGCCGTGGGCCAGGAGCACCCGCGGGTACTCGCTGAGGGGTATCGGGCAGGTGAACTCGGTCATCGCCTTACCGTCTCCTGCCGCCGGTAGGCGTAGTAGGCGGCGCAGGCGCCTTCGGCGGACACCATGGGCGCCCCCAGCGGGCGCTCGGGTGTGCAGTCCGTGCCGAAGGCCGGGCACTCGGGGGGCTTCCTCACGCCCTGGAGGACGAGGCCGCTGATGCAGACCGCCGCCTCCTGGCAGGTCATGTCCTGGAGGCCGAAGACGCGGGCGGCATCGAAGCGGGCGTAGGCCTCGCGCAGGCGCAGGCCGCTGCGGGGGATGAGGCCGATGCCCCGCCACTTGTGGTCCATCACCTCGAAGACCTCCGCCATGATGGCCTGGGCCTGGCGGTTGCCCTCCCGTCGCACCGAGCGCGTGTACTGGTTCTCCACCTCGTGGCGGCCCTCCTCGAGCTGGCTGACGAGCATGAGGATGCCCTGGAGGAGGTCCAGCGGCTCGAAGCCGGTGACCACGATAGGCACCCGCCACTGGCGGGCGATGGGCTCGTACTCGCAGTAGCCGGTGACGGTGCAGACGTGGCCGGGGGCCAGAAAGCCCTGCACCTGGTTGTCGGGCGAGGCGGCGATGAGCTCCACGGCCGGCGGCACGAGCACCTGGGAGGTGAGGACGAAGAAGTTGTCCAGGCCCTGACGCCGCGCCAGCCAGACGGCCATGGCGTTCGCGGGGGCCGTCGTCTCGAAGCCGATGGCGAAGAAGACGACCTTTCGCTGCGGGTTCTGGCGGGCCAGCTTGACGGCGTCCAGGGGCGAGTAGACCATGCGCACGTCGCCGCCCTCCGCCTTAACGCTCAGGAGATCCTTCTCGCTGCCGGGGACGCGCAGCATGTCGCCGTAGGAGACGAAGATGACATCCGGGCGGCCCGCCAGGGCCACCGCCTGGTCGATGGCCTCCACAGGGGTAACGCAGACGGGGCAGCCGGGACCGTGCACGAGGGTGATCTTCTCCGGCAGCATCTGGTCGATGCCGTAGCGGAGGAGGGTGTGTGTCTGGCTGCCGCAGACCTCCATGATGACCCAGGGACGGGTCACCACCGCCCCGATCCGGCGCAGCAGCCTCTCGGCCGCCGGGGCGTCGCGGTACTCGTCCAGGTACTTCACAGGGCCGCCTCTTCCATCTCTTGCAGGAGCCGGAACACGGACTCGGCCTCCTCGGCATCGATGACGCTGATGGCGAAGCCGGCGTGGACTATCACGTACTCCCCCACCTGGGCCTCCGGCACCAGGTTCAGGTTTGCCTCGCGGATCACGCTGCCGAAGCGCACCCGGGCCTGGCGCAGGCCCTGGGCGCCCTCTTCTATCGACAGAACCTCGCCGGGGATACCAAGGCACATCTCAGGCCACCTTCGTCGCCGCCACCGCGATCTGCCCCAGGGCGATGCCGCCGTCGTTGGGGGGTACTCGCTGGTGGGTGAAGGGCCGGAATCCGGCCTCCTGAAGTCTGTGAAACGCCCGCTCGGTGAGATATCGATTCTGGAAGCAGCCGCCGGTTAGCGCCACCCGCTCCAGCCCGACCTGCCGGGCCACCTCCACTATGAGGTCGGCCAGGGTGTTGTGCAAGCGGGCGCAGATGACGCCTGCTTCTACGCCTTGCTCCTGGTCGCGGAGGATGGCGCGCACCAGCGGCTCCCAGTCGAAGACAAGCGGCTGGCCTTCTCCGGCGGCGAGCAGGGAGACGGGGTAGCCGTCCTCCACGCCCTCCTGGAGGGCGAACTCCACCATCATCGCCGCCTGGCCTTCGAAGGAGGAGACGGTCTTGATGCCCAGGAAGGCGGCGACGGCGTCGAAGAGGCGGCCGCAACTGCTGGTGAGCGGGCTGTTCCAGCCACGCGCCAGCATCTGGGCCAGCAGGCGCCGCTCCCCATCCGACAGGCCGTCCAGGAAAGACCAGCCTGCCCGGCCAGGGGGTCGCTCCAGGGCCGCCGCCCCTTCCATCTCGAAGAGAAGGCCGAGGGCGCTGCGCCGCGGCTCCCTCATGGCCCGCTCACCTCCGACGAGGCGGAAGGGGCGGAAGGTGGCCACCCGCCGGTAGCTGTGGGCATCGCCGGCCAGGAACTCGCCGCCCCAGATGGTGCCGTCTTCGCCGTAGCCGGCGCCGTCCCAGGTCACGCCCAGCACCTCCCCCTCCAGCTCGTTCTCCGCCAGGCAGGAGGCCAGGTGGGCATGGTGGTGGAAGACCTCCACTACGGGAAACCCCAGCTCGCGGGCGTGCTGGCTGGAGAGGTAGTCGGGGTGGGCGTCGCAGGCCACGGCCCGCGGCTTCACCTCGTAGAGGCGCAGCAGGTCCTGGATCACCTTCCGGAAGGCGAAGAGGGCCTGGGCCGTCTCCAGGTCGCCGATGTGCTGGCTGAGAATGACGTCGCGCCCGCGGCTGATGGCGACGGTGTTCTTGAGGTGGGCCCCCACCGCCAGTAGTGGGGGAAGCGTCTTCTTCAGGGTCACCGGCAGGGGGGCGTAGCCCCGCGCCCGGCGCAGGATCAGCTCCCGGCCGAGCTGCACCCGCACCACCGAGTCGTCCACGTAGCGCTCGATGGGTCGGTCGTGGACGAGGAAGCAGTCGGCGATGCCGCCCAGGATAGCCACCGCTTCCCCCTCGTCGGTGACGATGGGCTCGTCGTGCAGGTTGCCGCTGGTGGCCACCACCGGGAAGCCCAGTTGCCTCATCAGCAGGTGGTGAAGGGGGCTGTAGGGCAGCATCACCCCCAGGTGGGGGTTAGCGGGCGCCACGGAGGGCGCGATGTCGGACTGCGCGCGACGCCGCGCTAGCAGGACGGGGCTCTGAGGGGAGAGCAGCACCTGCTCCTCGAGAGGGGTAAGGTGCACGCAGCCGCGCGCGCTCTCCAGGTCGGGGCACATGATGGCCAGCGGCTTCTCCTCCCGGCGCTTGCGCTCCCGCAGGCGGACCACGGCCGGCCCGCTGCGGGCGTCCACCAGCAACTGGAACCCGCCGATGCCTTTGAGGGCCAGGATCTCTCCTCGGCGGATGGCGGCCGCCGCCTCGCGGAGGGCGCTGTCGCCGCGGGCCAGGGGGGCGCCGGCGCCGTCCCAGAGGGTGAGCTGGGGGCCGCAGTTGGGGCAGGCGTTGGGCTGGGCGTGGAAGCGCCGGTCTTGCGGCTCCTCGTACTCGCGGGCGCAGCGCTCGCACATCACGAACTTCTTCATGGTCGTGTGGCGGCGGTCGTAGGGTAGGGCCTGGATGATGCTGAAGCGCGGCCCGCAGAGGGTGCAGTTGGTGAAAGGGTAGGAGTGGCGGCGGTCGGTGGAAGAGAAGACCTCTTGCTGGCACAGCGGGCAGGTCGCGATGTCGGGCAGGATGAGGGCCTGCTTCTCGCCTCCGTCCTGGCTCCTGCGGATCTGAAAGCCGGGGTAGCCCACGGGCTCCAGGACGGAGTGCTCGAGGCTCTGGATGAAGGCGAGGGGCGGCTTCTCTCGGGGGAGGCGGAGCAGGAAGTCATCCAGGGTTTGCTCCGGCCCTTCCACCTCAATGAAGACGCCCTGGGGGCTATTCTTGACCCAGCCCCGCAGGCCCTCCTCCCTCGCCAGACGGTAGACGAAGGGGCGGAACCCGACTCCCTGCACGACTCCCCGGATGACGATCTTCAGGCGCCGCATCCTAGCGCTCCAGCTCCAGGTGGCGGATCAGGCAGCCGGTGTCGCCCTTCACCCGCACTCGGGCGGAGCCGCAGTGAGGGCAGCGGGCCAGCAAGTAGTGGGCATCCAGCTCATGGTCGTCCGATGGCTCGAACGAAGAATGGCGCCGGCAGTCCTGGCAGAACAGCGAGGCAGGGGCTCTCACGGCGCGGACGGCGGCCTCCTTTCCTAGCTCTTCCCCAAGAGCCTCCTTCACCCAGAAGGCGATGTTGTCGGCGCTGCCGTGCACCAGGCTGCCGACCTCGATGTCGACGGCGACGATGCGTCGAGCGCCCTCGCGCTCCGCCTCCGCCTTGAGCCGCTCGGCGATCTCCTGGGCCAGGCCGAACTCATGCATCGCAGTTCTCTGCCAGGAGTCCTCCCACGCGCCGACGAGGGCGGGCAGCTACACCTCAAGCTGGGGCAAGAGCCCTAACTAACTAGTATAAGCCGTCTTGGACTTAAACGCCCAGTGCCTCGGGCTATCCGCCGCTGGGCGCAGGAGTGGTGCGGGCGCGGACCTCGGCAGCGGCGCGCTCCAGGGGGCAGAGGGCAACCTCTGTCTCCCGCCGGCCCTTCAGCTCGGCGGCGGCCTTCTCCAGGGTGCGCGGGCTGACGGTGATGCGCAGGGGCATGCCCAGGAGGTCGGCGTCGTTGAACTTGACGCCGGGGGACTCCTCGCGGTCGTCGTAGAGCACGTCGACGCCGGCGGCCCTGAGGTCAGCGTAGAGGCGGTCGGCGGCCTCGGTGACGCCGGGGCGGTCGGTGCTCAGGGCCACCAGGTGGGCGTCGAAGGGAGCCAGGGAGGCGGGCCAGATGATGCCCTTCTCGTCGTGGTTGGCCTCGACGACGGCCGCCAGCAGGCGCTCCAGTCCGATGCCGTAGGAGCCCATGACGGCGGGGCGGGCCACGCCCTGGCGGTCCAGGTAGGTAGCGCCCAGCTTCTCGCTGTAGACGGTGCCCAACTTGAAGATGTGGCCCATCTCGATGCCCCGGTCGCGGCGCAGCCTCGAACCGCAGGAGGAGCAAGGGTCACCGTCGCGGGCGAGGGCGATATCCATTACGACTTCGGCCGACCAGTCGCGGCCGTAGTTGACGTTGCGCAGGTGGGCGTCCGGCTTGTTGGCGCCGGCCACCAGGTTAGGGGACTCCGGCGCCGAGTCGTCGGCCACCACGCGCACGCCCTTGAGGCCCCGCGGCGAGGCGGAGCCGGCCACCAGGCCGACCGCCTCCACCTCGCGGTCGTCCATGAGGCGCAGCTCGTCGACGCCCAGGACGTGGCACAGCTTCGTTTCGTTGACTTCCAAGTCGCCGCGGATGGCCACGAAGACCGGCTGGCCGCCGGCGGAGTAGAAGACAGCCTTTAGGGTCTTCCAGGGCGGTATGTTCAAGAAGGTGGTCAGCTCCTCGATGGTCTTGATGCCCGGCGTGGAGACCTCCTCGACGGGCAGGGGCTCTTCGGGCTCGGGCTGGCGCTTGCGGATCTCCGCCTTCTCCATGTTGGCGGCGTAGCCACAGCTCTCGCAGAGCACCACCTCGTCCTCGCCGACGTCGCAGAGGTACATGAACTCCTGGTTGTCGCGCCCGCCGATGGCCCCCGAGTGGGCCTGGACGACGACGGTGGGTACGCCGCAGCGGCTGAAGATGTTCTTGTAGGCCTGGAGCATCTTCTGGTAGCTCACGTCCAGGCCCTCCCAGTCGGCGTCGAAGCTGTAGAGGTCCTTCATGCTGAACTCGCGCAGGCGGATGATGCCGCCCCGAGGCCGCGGCTCGTCCCGGAACTTGGTCTGGATCTGGTAGATCAAGACGGGCAGGTCGCGATAGCTCTGGACGTGACGCTTGAAGAGGTCCACGGTGACCTCCTCGTGGGTGGGGCCCAGCGCCAGGTAGCGGTCGCGGCGGTCCTTGAGGACGAAGAGGTTGTCGCCGAACGCCTCTCGCCTCCCTGAGGCCTCCCATATCTCGATGGGCTGGAGGGCCGGCATCATGAGCTCCTGGCCGTCGGCGGCGTCCATCTCCTCGCGGATGATCTGCGCGATCTTGCGCAGGACGCGCCAGCCCAGGGGCAGGTAGCTGTAGACGCCGGCCGCCAACTGCTGGATGAGGCCGGCACGCAGGAGGAGGCGGTGGTTGTCGGTGTCGGCCTCCGCCGGGGCCTGACGCATCGTCTTGCCGAAGAGACGTGAGAGGCGCATAGATAGCTCCTGGGCGCTGCTGAAGGGCCCTCAGCAGCAGGATAGGGCAGCCACTAAGGCGGGTCAAGCTAGACGGCGGCTGGCGTCTGGTTCGCGACCGGCGGCGCAGTGTCTAGCCCAGCGACAGCTCTAGCACGCTGGCCGAGTGCCGGGGCAGCGTCACGCAGCAGCGCCCCGAAAGCCCCTTCAGCTCCTGGCGGCGCACCGTCACGTTCTCGGGCTCGGCGAAGGAGTTAGTGACAGAGGGATCCCGACCCGTGCACAGGTGGTGAGCTCCTTCTGGCGCCACCTTGGCATCGACCAGACGCAGGTCCACGGCCATGTCGTCGTCGCGCGACAGATTCACCGCCGAGACGTAAAGCAGACCCTTCTCCTCGTCCAGCGTGACCGAGACGTCCAGCAGGGGCAGGCGCTGAGGCGGAAAGCCCGGCACCTCCACGTCGTCGCTCTCGGCCCAGGTGTCGAGGGCGATGGGGCCGCTGTGCTCGGCCTGAAGCAGCAGGGGGAAGTAGATGGTCTGGAGGAAGAGGCCCTCGGGGCTGGTGAAGATGGGGGCGAGGACGTTCACCATCTGGGCGATGTTGGCCATGCCGATGGCGGCGCAGTTGCGCTGGAGCATGTTGAGGAAGGAGGCGACGCACAAGGCGTCCGTCAGGTCATAGATCTCCTCCAGGAGGGCGCCGGAGCCGAGGTCCATGGCCCGGTACCAGACGTTCCACTCGTCGAAGGCGATGCGGATGGGCCGGTCCATCCAGTGCTGGCGGCGGGCGGCGCAGATCAGCTCCCACAGGGTGCGGATGTAACGCTCCTGCTGTCGGGGCCGCGCCAGGAGCGAGTAGTAGGGCTCCTGGGCGTCGGGCCGGAAGTAGGCGTGCACCGAGATGTAGTCGATGAGGGGCGCCAGGGTCTTCAGCACCTGCCAGTCCCACTCGGGCTCGCCGGCGCCGCAGGCCACCAGCCGGATGCTGGGATCGACCCACTTCATGGCCTTGCCGAACTCCCGCGCCTGCTCGGCGTACTGGGCGGCCGTCTTGTAGCCCACCTGCCAGAAGCCGAAGACCTCGTTGCCCAGGCCCCAGTAGTGCACCCCTAAGGGCTCCGGCGAGCCGTGGCGCCGGCGCAGGTTGGCGTAGTGGGTATCGGTGGTGGCGTTGCAGTACTCGACCCAGGCGGCGGCCTCGTCCAGGGTGCCGGAGCCCAGGTTGGCGCAGAGGTAAGGCTCGGTGCCGAGCGCCCGGCAGTAAGCGATGAACTCGTCGGTGCCGAAGCGGTTGCTCTCCTCCTTGCGCCAGGCCAGGTCGAAGCGCCGGGGGCGCTCCTCGGGCGGCCCGACGCCGTCCAGCCAGTGGTAGCCGGAGACGAAGTTGCCGCCTGGCCAGCGCAGGTTGGGCACGCGGAGCCGTCGCATGGCTTCCAGCACGTCGCGGCGGAAGCCCTGCTTGTCGGAGAGGGGCGAGCCCGGCTCGTAGATGCCGCCGTAGATGCAGCGGCCCAGGTGCTCGATGAAGCCGCCGTAGATGTTGGGGTCAATAGCGCCCAGACGCCGCTGCGGGTCGATGCGCACCTCAGCCTTGAGCATGGAGAGACCTCCCGAAGGATGGTTAGGGGCCAGCCAATGATAGCACAGGGCACACGTGGCAACGGCACTCGGGACGAGCCGGTGCAGACCACTTGCGAACAGACAGAGGGGGTGTAGAATAGCGCCGTCATGGAGCCGAGCATCCAGTACGCCAAGACCACCGACGGAGTGAGCATCGCCTTCTGCACGCTGGGGGTGGGGATGCCATTAGTGCATATGCCGCTCGCCTTCAGCCACGTGCAGATGGAGTGGCGGTTCGCTGAGTACCGCCACTGGTACGAGCGGCTTGCTGAAGGGAGAATGCTCATCCGTTACGATGGCAGAGGAAACGGGCTGTCGCAGCGCGATGTGTCCGACTACTCACTGCACGCCTTGTCGCTGGACTTGGAGGCGGTCGTGAACCGTCTGGACCTGGAGCGGTTCGCGCTGTTGGGAGTCGGCAACTACGGTCCGGTGGCCATCGCCTACGCCGCGCACAACCCGGAGAGGGTGTCACACCTTGTCTTGTGGTGCTCTTGGGCACGGACTCTCGACACTGCTTCCCCTCAGTTTCGAGGAATACGCCGACTGCTCGATATCGACTGGGAGCTGTACACGGAGACAGTGGCCCATACCGTTCTGGGATGGTCGGCAGGTGAGCCGGCCCGCCGACAGGCTGCACTGAGTCGGGATAGCGTTACGCAGCAGGCGGCGCAGGCGTTCTTCGCTGCAAACCGAGACTTTGACGTTATTGGCCTCCTGCCGCAAGTGAGATCGCCGACGCTCGTGCTTCACCGCGGGACTTGGCTCTCCGTGGATGTGGCGAGGGATCTTGCCGCGCAGATAGGGGACGCCCGCCTGGTGCTCCTTGAGGGAGAGTCCGGCGTGCCGTACCTCGGCGACATGGAAGCGGTGCTTCAGGCTATCGACGAGTTCTTGGGCGAGGGCGAAGAGGTGGCAGCGGGAGCCGAGGCGCCCACACCGGGCACCTTCCGCACTGTCCTCTTCACAGACGTGGAGGGATCCACGGCGCTGACCCAGCGCCTGGGCGACGCCAGGGCGCGGGAGGTCCTCCGGGAACACGAGCGCATGACGCGGGAGGCGCTGCGGGCCCACGGCGGCACCGAGGTCAAGACGATGGGCGACGGCTTCATGGCTTGCTTCACCTCTGCCACGCGCGCCCTGGAGTGCGCCATCGCCATGCAGCGGGCCTTCGCGCAGCACAACGCGGCGCTCCTTCGACAAGCTCAGGATGCGCATACTGAGCCTGTCGAAGTACGCATCCGCATCGGGCTGAACGCCGGCGAGCCGATAGCGGAGGATGAGGACCTCTTCGGGACGGCGGTGATCCTGGCGGCCCGCATTGCGGCGAAGGCGGAGGGAGGCGAGATCCTGGCGTCCAACGTCGTACGGGAGCTCGTGGCGGGCAAGGGCTTCCTGTTCTCCGACCGCGGCGATGTGGTGCTGCGGGGCTTCGAGGACCCGGTGCGGCTGTACGAGGTGCGCTGGCGGGAGGAAGGGTGATGGAGCCGCAGATGCGCTTCTGCACCAGCTTCGACGGGGTGCGCATCGCGTACGCCACCCTGGGTGAGGGGTCGCCCCTGGTCAACGTCCCGAGCTGGGCCTTCAACCTCGAGCTCGGGAGTAAGAACCCCAACGGTCGTGCGTTCTCGGAGGAGCTGAGCCGGGGTCGCCTGTGGGTACTCTTCGACTGCCGCGGAGTCGGCGGTTCCCAGCGTGATGTCGATGACCTGTCGCTGGATGCCCGCGTTCGCGATGTCGCTGCCGTGGTTGACCACCTGCAACTGGAGCGATTCGACCTCTTTGGCGTCCTAGACAGCTCGGCCATCAGTATCGCCTATGCCGCACAGCACCCCGAGCGCGTCTCGCGCATGGTCCTCTGGGCGGCGTATCCGTGCGGCGTGGAGATGGTCAGACCGGGGGCCGTCCGCCCCCTCCTAGAGCTCATCCTGGCAAACTGGGGCCTGGCACGGAGGGCCATCGCGGATGTCAGCTTCCCCAGTGGGCCGACCGAGCCGCAGCGTTGGTTCTCCAACACAATACGCGAGTCGATGTCGCCGGAAACCCATGCGAGGCTCGTGGAGTTCTACGCCAGCGTTGATGTCAGGCGGTACCTGCCTCAGGTAAAGGCCCCAACCCTCGTACTTCACCGGCGCGGCGACCGCAACGCTCCCATCGCAGCAGGGAGGGAAGCCGCGACGCTAATCCCGGACGCCCGCTTCGTCGCCCTGGAGGGCGACATAGGCCACCCATACTTCGGCGATATGTCCTACATCGAAACCGTGCGGGAGTTCCTGGATGAGGGACGTGCCCAACCGTCGGTCGCCGAGCCCTCCACAGCGGGCACCGTTCACACCATCCTCTTCACCGATATCGAGGGCTCGACCACCCTCACCCAGCGCGTGGGCGACGCCAAAGCTCAAGAAGTGCTCCACACCCACAACGCTATCGTCCGCGATGCGCTGAAGGCACACGGGGGCGGCGAAATCAAGCACACCGGTGATGGCATCATGGCCTCGTTCCCGTCTGCCAGCCGGGCGCTGGAGTGCGCCATCGCGATTCAGCGGGCCGTGGCCGCCCGAGCGGGGGAGCATCCTGGGATGCCTCTACGGGTACGCATCGGCATCAATGCAGGAGAGCCCGTTGCCGAGGACGAGGACCTGTTCGGTACCGCCGTCCAGCTTGCCGCCCGCATATGCGCCCATGCCGAGCCAGGCCAGATTGTGGTCCCCACGGTGGTTCGGGAACTCGCCGCGGGCAAGGGATTCCTATTGGCGGACCTGGGCGAGATAGCCCTACGTGGTTTCGAGGACCCGGTGCGGCTGTACGAGGTGAGGTGGGGGGAGGACGCGTGATGGAGCCGCGCATCCAGTACGCGCAGACCACCGACGGGGTGAGCATCGCCTTCTGGACGCTGGGGGAGGGCGAGGCGCTTGTGCATATGCCCCTAATATTCAGCCATATCCAGATGGAGTGGCAGATACCCGAGTGCCGGCGCTGGTATGAGCGTTTGGCGGAAAAGAGGAAGCTCATCCGGTATGACTACAGAGGCTTCGGCTTGTCGGAACGCAACGTCACCGATGTCTCGCTTGACGCGATGGTCCTGGACGTGGAGGCGGTGGTAGACCGCTTGGGCCTGAAGAAGTTCGCTCTGCTGGGGCTCGTGCACTCAGGGCCAGAGGCCATCGCCTATGCGGCCCGTCACCCGGAGCGGGTCTCGCACCTCCTCCTGTGGAACACCTATGCGCGGGCGGCAGATTGGTTGCGGTCGCCGCAAGTTCAGGCGGTTCGCGCATCAATGGACAAGGATTGGGCGTTTTTCGCTGAGGCGGTGGCGCATTCGCTGCTTGGATGGTCGGCGGGCGAGCCGGCGCGCCGGTACGCAGCCCTAGTCAGAGACAGCGTCAGTCAGGAGTTTCTGCAGGAGGTGGTCGTTCCCGCCATTAACCAGTTTGACGTTACCCCCTTGCTGCCCCAGGTGACGTCGCCTACCCTGGTGCTCTACCGCCGCCAGTATCTCTTGGATGACGATCTCGCCAGGGGTCTTGCCTCCCGAATACCGGACGCCCGCCTGGTGCTCCTCGAGGGGGAGTCGGGAGCGCCGTACCTGGGCGACATGGAGGCGGTGCTGGCCGCCATCGACGAGTTCCTGGGCGAGGGCGAGGAGGTGGCAGCGGGAACCGAGGCGCCGGAAGCCGGCGCTTTCCGCACCGTCCTGTTCACCGACGTGGCCGGCAGCACCTCCATGATGCGGCGCCTGGGGGACGAGAAGGGCCGCGCGGTGCTACGAGACCATGAGCGCGTCACGCGTGAGGCCCTGAAGGCCCACGGCGGCACCGAGGTCAAGACCATGGGCGACGGCTTCATGGCCTGCTTCTCGTCGGCCACAGGGGCGCTGGAGTGCGCCATCGCCATGCAGCGGGCGTTCGCCCAGCACAACGAGTCGGCTGAGGAGCCGATAAGGGTGCGCATCGGGCTCAACGCTGGCGAGCCGATAGCGGAGGAGGAGGACCTGTTCGGGACGGCGGTGATAGTGGCGGCGCGCATCGCGGCGAAGGCCGAGGGTGGGGAGATCGTGGTCTCCGATACGATCCGGGGTCTCGTGGCGGGCAAGGGGTTCCTGTTCTCGGACCGGGGTGATGTGGTGCTGCGCGGCTTCGAGGACCCGGTGCGGCTGTACGAGGTGCGCTGGCGGGAGGAGGGGTGATGGAACAGCATATCCGCTTCTGCACCAGCTCGGATGGGACGCGCATAGCCTACGCCACCGTGGGGCAGGGGCCACCCCTGGTCCGCGTCCTCGGCTGGTTCACCCACCTGGAGGTTGAGTGGGAGAATCCCCTCTGGCGGAGCCGCATCGATGGTCTGTCGCGGCGTCTTACCTTGGTCCACTACGATGGCCGGGGCATGGGCCTCTCCGATCGTGAGGTAAAGGACTTCTCGCCGGAGGCGCACGTCCACGACCTGGAAGCGGTGGTTGACGCCGTTGGTCTTGAGAAGGTCGCCCTGTTCGGCCCCTCTCACGGGGGCCCGACGGCCATCGCCTATTGGGCACGCCATCCTGAGCGGGTCACGCACCTCATACCCTACGGCTCCTTCGCCCGCTTACGGCTCCTCGACACCGAAGAGGGCCGCCGACAGTTTGAAGCTATGTTGACGCTAGTCCGCCAGGGGTGGGGCAGTGATCTGCCGACGTACCGTCAGCTATTCACGAGTCTCTTCATGCCAGACGCAGCCGACATTGACGCTATTCGGGCTTTCAACGAAATGCAACGGGTCTCCACTTCGGCGGAGAACGCCGCTGCCTTCGTCTCCGCCCTGCCAGACATCGACGTGAGGCACCTCCTACCGCAGGTGAGAGCACCCACCCTGGTAATTCACCGTCGGGGCGACACCATGGTGCCCCTTGAGTTGGGCCGAGAGCTGGCAGCCGGTATTCCGGGGGCCCGCTTCCTTCCCCTGGAGGGCAGGAATCACTTCTATCTGCCCAACGAACCTGTGGCCGAGATTATTTGCAAGGCTGTCGAAGAATTCGTTGGCGTGGGTGGCCAGGCTGAGGCGGTAGCCGCCCCGTCGGGTCTCGTCACCATCCTCTTCACCGACATGGAGGGGTCGACCGCCCTCACCCAGCGCCTGGGCGATGCCAAAGCTCAAGAGCTCGTGCGCGCGCACAACAGCATTGTCCGCGACGCTCTGAAGGCGTGTGGGGGCAGCGAGATCAAACACACGGGCGACGGCATCATGGCGTCGTTCCCATCTGCCTCCGGGGCGCTCGAATGCGCCATCGCTGTCCAGCGGGCCGTGGCCGCCCTTGTACGGGAGGATCCTGAGATGCCCCTCAGGGTGCGCATCGGCCTCAATGCAGGAGAGCCGGTTGCCGAGGACCAAGACCTGTTCGGTACTGCCGTCCAGCTTGCCGCCCGAATATGCGCCCATGCCGAGCCAGGCCAGATTCTGGTCCCCACGGTGGTTCGCGAACTCGCGGCGGGCAAGGGATTTCTATTGGCGGATCTGGGCAAGATAGCCTTGCGCGGCTTCGAGGACCCGGTGCGGCTGTACGAGGTGCGGTGGGAGGCGTAGCGCTCTAATGTGGCGCCAGGCGGGCTGGCAAGCCCGTGAGCGGCCGGTCCAGCCCCCAGCCCGTCGGCGCATCTATTCCGCGTAGCGGAGAGGGCACACCGCTCTTACAGTGCCTACGTGTACTAGCAGGAGGTAAGAAAATGAGCATAGAGGACACTCTCGCCCAGGTGCCCCTTTTCTCCGAGCTCAACCGTAGGGCCCTCGGCCGTTTGGCTAAGGGGACGGTGAAGCGGCCGTTCGCCAGGGGCGATGTCATCGTGAAAGAGGGCGAGCAGGCGGTCGCCTTCTACTTCATCCTTTCCGGCCGCGTCGAGGTGGTCAAAGGGGCGGAAGGATCCAGCCCGAAGGTATTGAGGACCATGGGCCCCGGCGACTTCTTTGGCGAGATGGCGTTGCTGGACGGCTACCTGCGCTCGGCGAGCGTGCGGGCCCTGGAAGACACCGAGTGCCTCCAGCTCTGGCGTTGGGACTTTCTGTACGCGCTACGCACCAACCCTTACATTGCTGCAGAGATGCTGCCCGTCCTCAGCCGCCGCCTGCGGGAGACGCATGTGGAGCTGGGAACCTGAGGGCGCATCCAGCCCCCTCACACCAGCAGGCTGATGGGGTTCTCTAGGAAGTTACGGAGCTCGGCCAAGAAGCGGGCGCCCAGGGCGCCGTCGGTCACCCGGTGATCGGCGGAGAGGGCTACCTTCATCCGCTCCCTCACCACGATCTCCCCATCCCGCACCACTGGCGCCTTCCGCACGGCGCCCACTCCCAGGATGGCCGTCTGAGGCGGCGGAATGATGGCGATGAGGGTCTCCACGTCGTACATGCCCAGGTTGCTGACGGTGAAGGTAGCGCCGGTGTACTCCTCGGCCTTGAGGACACCCGAGCGGGCGCGCTCCGCCAGGTTCGCGCTGGCGCGGGCGATATCGACCAGGCTCTTCTGGCCGCAGTTCAGGATGGCGGGGGCGATGAGACCCTCCTCGAGGGCCACGGCGACGCCGATGTTGAGAGCCTCCTGCCGCTGGACCTGCCCATCGACGAACCAGGAGTTGAAGATGGGGTGGCGTTGCAGGGCCTTCGCCACCGCCTTCACTATCACATCGTTGACGCTGATGTGGAGCTCGCCCTCGGCGGTCTCGTTGAGCTGCCGGCGCAGGCGCTCGGCCTCCGTCATGTCGATGTCCATCGTCAGGTAGTAGTGGGGGGCCTCGCGCTTGCTCTGGGTCATGCGCCGCGCGATGGCCTGGCGCATGCGGCTCATGGCCGGCGCTGCCGGGGGAACAGCG
>Ga0315291_10003445_pt1 | contig 20466 bp, 19 predicted proteins | sample YL17G12_20_MG_FD_203070 | JGI IMG/M metagenome (GOLD analysis project Ga0315291, IMG submission 203070) | Sediment microbial communities from Yellowstone Lake, YNP, Wyoming, USA - YL17G12_20 | ecosystem: Environmental > Aquatic > Freshwater > Lake > Sediment | place: USA: Wyoming | collected...
CGCTAGCCCGCATTTCTCACCAACACCCGACGTCGGATCACAGTGTGCGACTGCTTCGCAGAAGCAGTGCGGGGCGGAATCCCTCGTCACTGCTTGCCTTACGTCAAGCAGTGGCACACTGTGGTGAGAAATGCGGACTAACTCTACGGTGGGGTCACGATAGGTATAGCCAGACAAACTGGGCAAAGTGTCCAACAGCGCCCCGCCCCCGGCCCCCACTCCTGGTTGACCCAAAAGACCCGGGTGCTATGATCTTGATAGATTCTCTTCTATTGTCCGCATTTCTTGCGGGTTCTTCGAGGATTCTTTCACGCTGCGAGAAAGGATGAGCGCAATGCAGACGGCCAAGCAACTCTCGGTCATGCTGGTCAACAAACCCGGTCGACTCGCTGCTCTGCTGGCGGCATTGAACAAGGAGAAGGTGAACCTTCGGGCATTAGCAGTCATGGACTCCGGCGAGCGGGGGACCCTCCGCTTCGTGCCCGACGATTTCCTCGCCGCCACCCAGGTCCTGGAGAAAGCCAACCTCCGCAGCGACGCTACCGACGTGCTGTTGGTCGATGTCCCCAGCCAGGCGGGGGCCTTCCGCAGGATCTGCGAGCGACTCGCCGCCGACCACCTCAACATCGACTATGCCTACTGCTCCTTCAGCGCCGGTAGTGCCAGCAAAGGGGGGGTGCTGGCCGTTATCAAGGTCAACGACCTGGCCAAGGCCCAGCGGGTCCTCACCGAAAACGGCTCCACCACCCGCCGCACACGACCCGGCCGCCGACCAGTGCACGCCAGATAGGTCGACCAGTGCACGCCAGATAGGTCGTGCCTTGGGGAGCATGTAGCACAGGCTTCCAGCCTGTGACTACGCTTTCCCCCCAATCTGCGAGAAACACAAACCCGACTGCGGGTAAGTGTCTTTCCCGCTCCGCCACAAGCCGCCCTCTGCGAACAACTTCCGCACAACACAACTGGCTCGGCCTTTGCCGGTTGTACTGGCCAACTGCGGGAAAATCGGTTATACTGACTAGGTCAGGGTGGATTGGCCCCTCACGCGACGTGGCGACCTGGCCTCGTCAGCCGGTGGCCGTGCGCCCGTCAACCCTTCTGAAGGATAGCTATGGCTCGTAAACTACTGAACCGTAAAGAGTTGCGGAAAGAGGCCGAGAGCGCCGAACAACAGCAGACCGAAGCGCAGCAGGCGCCCAAGGAAACCGTCAAGAAAAAGGCGACCGTCAAGCGGAAGAGCCGGGCCAAAGTGGCCAAGGAGGTCCGGCTAAAGGCCTTCTGGGGTGTCTTTAACCAGTCGCTTCGGCGGGTTGCCCTCTTCGAGTACACCGAGCGAAAGCAGGCCGAGAAGAAGGCCAAAGAACTAAGCGATTCGAACAAGACTCCGCATTTTGTCCAACTTGCCAAGGAAGTGATCGAGGAGTAGAACCGAGTGGGCTCGGTCATGAAACTGCTGCACATCTGCGGAGTGCCATGCCTGGTTGTTGCGGCAGGCCTCCTGACCGGCTGCGGCCGTTCGCAGCGGGACCCGTCCCCACCACGGCTGAGGACGGTCAACGTCGACGGGCTTCCCGAGCGGGGCGATCCGATCGGGCCCTTGGATCAGCAGCGGATCGAGGTGGCGCCACCGAAGGGCTGGTATGTTCCCTCCCAAACCAGCCAGTGGATCATCCGTTTCACGCCCTCCGACCAGATGACGTACCCGAGCATCATCGTCAGGGCTGAAGACTACCAGGGCTTGGCCAACGTCTCCCGCACGAACGTGGACGAGTTTGCCGAGCAGGTGGCCGGGGCGTTCGATAAGGACAAGTCGGCGGCCAAGCGGACCATGGCTATCGTCCCGATCGAGATCGGCCGCTTCGTGGGCGTCAGTTACCGACGCCGCGGAAAGGCGCCCTACGGGTCGAAGGAAATCCTGGTCGAGCGGCTCCTGCTGGACACCGTAGTGGCGGGGCGGAAGTACACCATTGAGCTGCAGACTCGAGACGGAGAGCTGGAGAGCTACGAGCCCTACTTGTTCGCCGTGGCCGCCGGGATGCACTTTCTCGAGACAGGGTCGGCAGACAAGTCCCGGCAACCGGAGGCAGGTTCGGAGTCTGAATTGACAGAGAAAGACGGCGCGTAGCATTGGGCCGCCGGCGGGGCGGTGGGAATCGGCAGCACAGTAGAGCGGCGGAAGTGATCACCATGGAATTCAAAGAAGGACAGACCGTCGGCATTGACCTGGGGACGACGTTTTCCTCCATTGCCCAACTGGACGACCAGGGCACTCCCGTCCCAATACCCAACGACGAAGACGAAGTCGAAACGCCCAGCCTGGTGGTGTTGGTCGAAGGCGGGCACGTGATTGTGGGCCCGAGCCGGATACGGGCGGCCATGGAGGACCCCGATCACGTGGTCGAGCGGATTAAGCGTCACATGGGCGAGAGCAAGTACCAGCGGACCTTCGACGGGAAGCCCATCACGCCCGAGTTCGTCTCCGCCTTGATCCTGAGGAAGCTCCGCCAGGACACCGAGAAGCGGATCGGCAAGATCAGCAACGCGGTGATTACGGTCCCCTACTACTTCAACGATGCACGGCGGAAGGCCACGCAGGACGCCGGCCGGATTGCCGGGCTGAACGTGATCGACATCATCAACGAGCCCACGGCCGCCACTCTGACCTACGCCTGGCATCGCGGCGAGCTGGGGGCCACCGGGCCGGGCGACGAAAAACCCCGCACGGCCCTGGTGTATGACCTCGGCGGTGGAACCTTCGACGTGACGGTGGTCCGCTACACGCCCACCCATTTTCGGGTTTTGGCCACCGACGGCGACGTGCACCTGGGCGGGGTGGACTGGAACGACCGCCTGCTGGACCACCTGGCCGAGGAGTTCAAGGCACGCCACGGCGTCGATTTCCGCGAGTCTCGCGCCGCGGTGCAGATGATCCTCAACGACTGCGAGATGGCCAAGCTCGATCTCTCCGAGAACCTGCAAACGTCGATTACCTGTCGCTACGCCGGAAAGGCCCTTTCGGTGACCGTCACCCGAGGCCAATTCGAGGCCATGACCGCCGACCTGCTCCAGCGAACCGCCGACACGACGGAGTTGGTGCTGAAGGAGGCGGGGATCACCGCCGCGCAACTCGACGCGGTGGTGATGGTGGGCGGATCGACCCTGATGCCGCAGGTTCCCAGGGTGATCGAGGCAATCACCCAGCAGAAGCCGTACGACGAGATCTCGCCCCACACCGCCGTCGCCCAGGGCGCCGCCATCCACGCCGCCATCCTGGAGGCCAAGTACCGCGGCGACCGGAGCGAGCTGGCGGAGAAGGTCCGCAAGATGCTGGCCGCCGTGAAGCAGGAGAACGTCAACTCGCACGGCCTGGGGATTCTGGCCACCAATCCCAAGAGCAATAAAGAGATCAACCACGTAATGATCCCGCGGAACACGCGGCTGCCCTTCGAGGTCCGGGAGACGTTCAGGACCAAGTACGACAAGCAGCAACGGGTGAGCATCCAGGTGATCGAGGGAGACGCCCCCGACCCGGTGGCCTGCTCCCTGTTGGGCAAGTGCAAAATCACCGAGCTGCCCCCCGATCTGCCCAAGGGCTCGCCCGTCGAGGTCACCTATGCGTTCGACGCCTCCGGGCGGATCAGGGTGCGGGCGGAAGACAAGACGTCCGCCAAGGAAGCCTCGATCGAGATCGAGCGCCGCGGCGGGCTGAACGACCAGCAGATCGACGCCTACACCCGGCTGGCAAGCGAGTATACGATAGAGTAGGCAGTAGGCAGTGGGCAGTAGGCAGTGGGCGGGAAGGCGGGGGGTGGCAATTCATTGCCACCCTGGGCACCAAGGGACTGCTGGCCGCGACGGGCGAATCCGGCTGCCGCGCCGGCGGCCGCCACACGGTATTCCGGCATCGACGCCCCCCGTCGATCGCTCACCGCGGCGAGGGTTGACCCCTGCCCCCTGACCTTAACGCGGCTTGCGGCCGCAGCCAAACGGCGGGCAAGCCCGCCCGCTAAACGGCGCTGTGACGATTGGCTACGTCAAACATCCGCGCACGGCGCGAAGAAACTACGGCGCAACACTCCACCCCCTGATCCCCCTGTCTCCTGCCCCCTGTCTCCTGACCCCTGACCCCTGTTCCCCCGACCCCGGTTCTCCCATGCCGAAACGACTCGACGTCTACCGCGACTGGCTGGGCATTACAGAGACGGCGCGGCCGCTGGACTATTACCGACTGCTGCGGCTGAAGCCCTTTACCGACGACGCGCAGCAGATCCGCGACCACTATCGAAAGATGAACGCCCACGTCCGCAAGTTTGCCACGGGCGACTACGCCGCGGAGTCGCAAGAGCTGCTGAACGAGTTGGCCAGGGCGATGCTCTGCCTGACCGACGTGCAGCGGAAGCGCGAGTACGACGCCTCGCTGGGACGGACCGAGGCGGCCGTAGGCCGGCCGCGGACCCTGGAGGAGATCCTCCTGGCCGGCAAGACGATCGATCGCAGTCAACTGGACAAGGCCCGCAGCTACGCCGACGCGGTGGGTCTGGAGATTCGGGACGCGCTGGTGCAGCAGAAGATGGTCACCGCGGACGTGGTCATGCTGGCCTACGCCGAGTCGCTCGGATTGCCCTACGTGGAGCTGGAGGACGTGGGTCTGGACGAGGCACTTGTGCCGCGGGTGCCGCCGACTCTTGCCCGGCAGCATTCCTGCGTGCCGGTGATGACCGACGAGGGGCAGTTGCTGATGGCCTCGCCCAATCCGCTGATTCCCGACGTGGAAGAAGAGCTTCGCCTGCGATTCAACATGCCGGTGCGAACCGTCTTGTGCACGCCGGCCAGCATCAACAACGTGGTGGCCAAGTATTACCCGCGGGACGCCGTTGCCGCAGGTCCCTCGGCCGCCGCCCCGAAGAAGCCGGCCGCCAAACCGGCCGCCCAGCCGGCGCCCCGCAAGGAGGAGTCGCAGCCGCTTTCGCGGGACGAGAAGATCAAGCGCCACGGCATGTTCGCGGTGATCGGTTTCAACCTCACGGTGATCCTCTGCGTGATCGTCTTTGTGAGCCTGCGAGGCGGGCTGGCCCGCCTGGGAATCTGGGATTTTGTGATTACCATCTTCCTGGGGCTGGTCGTCGCGGCAGCGACCTTCAGAATCACCACTAGGATGGACCTTTGAAGCGTTGCCTTCTCTTTTGTCTGCGAGGTAGATCGAAACGGCCATCGAAGAAGTGTAGTGGAGGTGTTCCATGAAAACGATCAACGTGGAAGGGCTGCCGGAGCCGATTGCCCGATCGCTGGAGGCAATGGTGCAGGCGGCGCGAGAGGAGATCAGAAAGGCACAGAACCCGCAACAGCGTGTCGAACTGTTGGCTAAGGAGGGAGGCGTCATTGGTCCTTTGACACGCGACGAAATCTACAAGGACGTTGGCAGAACGGGCTTTGTTGGATAGCAGTAACCTCGTTTACGCCTACTCCGAGGACACTTGTTCATCGACCCAGGCGAGGTAGCCCCGGCTGCCGGCGAGGACCTCGACGGCGAGGATCTCGGGTACTTCGTACGGATGGAGCCGGCGGATGGCCTGCTCGATCCGCTCGTAGAGTTCCCGGCGGCTCTTGACCCAGCATTGCCACTCCTGGCCGGTCTCGATTTGGCCTTTCCAGCGGTACGTGCTGCTGACCGGGCCGAGCACCTGGACGCAGGCGGCCAGGCGGTCTTCGACTAGCGCCCGGGCAATCATCTGGGCGTCCTCCTGGCGTGCGGTGGTGGTCACCACCTGGATGTAGTCGGTCATGTTGGTTGCCGTCCTACGCCCGGGGCGACTCGGCCCCGTACAATCGCCGGGCGACTTCTTCGGCGTGGAAGAGGAGCCATTTTTTTCGGGTGTAGACGGCGTGGCCGGCGTGGTGATGGGCGATGCCGCCTTCGGCCGGGCCGTAGTCGACCAGGAGCGAGGTGCCTTCGTCGGGGACGATCGCCCCGGCCCGGAATCGTTCCAAGGCACCCCCTGCCGCGGATTCCTCCTGGAGCAACCGGCCCAGGCGGTTGTCGGCCATCCACGCCCGCCAGGCGAAAAGGCTGGGTGTCACGTTCGTGCCGGCAATCCCCAGTTGCTGAACGTAGTCGCCGGCGGCGGCGGTGAGCACGTCGTCGAGCTTGGGTGGGAAGGGGGCGCGATACTCGGGCACGCCGGCGGCCGGGCGATGGTTGATGAAGTGCAGCAGCCGCGCGTAACCGCTCGAGTTCCAGCCGTAGCGGATCGGCGTCCCGAAGGTGACCATGTCCAGCGGCACCTCGGCCAGCGGCGAGGCATCGCCGGAGAGCAGCCCGCGGACCCGATGCCAGACGGGAATGTCGGTGCAGCCGATGATCGGCCAGCGATAGTAGATCTGGCTGGCCTCAAAGAACCGGTCCACCGTCCGGCGGTCGCCTCCCAGCAGGTTGGTCACCAGCGCGAAGACGTTGCCGGCGTGCGAATGCCCCCAAAGCAACACCCGCCGGCCGGCCGGGAGGTGGAGCGAGGCCAGCTCGTCGATCAGCCGCACGGCCCCATCGGCGCGGCCGATGTGATGGTTCTCACTGGACCAGTGGAACAGCCCGACGGGAATTCGCGGCCGGCCTTGCTGAGAAATCGATTCTTCAAAGCAGCGGGCGAAATCGGGGGTGTAGTTGCCCGCTTCGCCGGCCACCTTGTCCACGATCCGCTTGATCACCCGCCGCACGGCGTTGCTGGCGGAAGGGAACACGCGGGCCAGCTCGGTGAGGATTCCCAGGGCATCGGGACCGGTGAAGGTCCCGTGAACGAGATAGACGGCACCCACTTGCGCGTCGTGGAATGCGCCGCCGACCTGCTGCATCCTGCGCCGGAACTCATCCGACCCGACGAACGGATACGACGGTGGCGTCAAGAAGTGGTGCGGAGAGGTGGGGCGTGTCGCCTTGTACGCCTGGTGCCGAAACAGATTGGGCTGGGACATGGCCCGATCCTTGCTGCACAACGGCCCCCCTAGGAACGCACTTTCCGGCGCATTGGCTTGTATCGGCGTCCGGCCGCACAGAGCATGAAGGTTATTCCACCCGGCCAAGCCACCATGATGCCGCGACCGGCGGTCGCGCCACGTATTCCGCGACCGGCGGTCGCGCCACGTATTCCGCGACCAGCGGTCGCCGGTGCGGGCGGCATCGTGTACAATACTGAATCAGGTTGCACGATTCCGGGGATCAACCGTTTAGCCGCCGCGGCCACGCGGCGCCCGGTCCCGGCAATGCCGCTCCGGTTAAACACTCCAGGACTCCGGAAAACACCCGGGCATGTTCGCCATGTGTGGACGCTTCACCCTGCGAGCGCCGGCCAGTGTGGTGGCCGAACAGTTTGCCCTGTTCGAGGTGCCGCCATTTGCGCCGCGGTTTAACATCGCACCGTCGCAGCCGGTGCCCGTGGTGCGGCTCGGAAAAGGGGACAGTCCCCTTTCTCCAAGGGGGACTGTCCCCTTTTCCGGGCGCGAGCTGGTCTGGCTCCGTTGGGGCCTGATCCCCAGTTGGGCCAAGGACCCGGCCATCGGCAACCGCTTGATCAACGCCCGGGCGGAGACCGTGGCGGAAAAGCCGGCGTTTCGCGCGACGCTGCGGCGACGGCGCTGCCTGGTGGCTGCCGACGGGTTCTACGAATGGCAGCGGACGGGGAAGCGGAAGCAGCCGTACTTCATCCGCCTGCGCGACGACCGGCCGTTTGCATTTGCCGGCCTGTGGGAAAGCTGGGAAGGCCCGGACTCGTCGCAGATCGAGTCGTGCACGCTGCTGACGACCGAGCCGAACGAGCTGATGCGCCCGATCCACGATCGCATGCCGGTGATCCTGCCGGCCGACGGCTACCAGGCGTGGCTCGATCCGGCCGTCGAGAAGCCCGAACAGCTCTTGCTGCTGTTTCGCCCCTATCCGGCCGGGGAGATGACGGCCGAGCCGGTCGGCACCTTCGTCAACAGCCCGGCCAATGAAGGGCCGGAGTGCATCGAGCCGGTGTAGCGCAGGTTGAGGCGGTGTGGGGAAGAGGAACCGGCTTGTGGAGGAGTTGCATGGCCAGGTTTGCCCCATTGTCGTGGGAGCGATGCTTGACGTCTGGCGAGTATTCTGTCAAAGAGAATAAGGTTCGGTTGTCGGCTGGGAGCCATTTTTTGTTGGGGCCCGTAGAAGGTGCTCTCGCCTAATCACCATTCCCCGGCGACCGCCGCTTCGGTACGGCTTGCCAGAACGCGGGGTTGACGCCTCTGGGAGATAGACTATAATTCTAGTCAATGGCGAAGCGACCCAAATTCACGTTGTCTTTTGCGCCGCAAGCCATCGAGCACTTGGACCTGATCGAGTCCAAGTACCATGGGCTTCTGCGGCGAACGATCAAGGAGCAGTTGACGTATACGCCTACCGAGGAAACCCGGAATCGGAAACCTTTGGACCAGCCGGCTCCGTTCGAGGCATCCTGGGAGCTTCGCTGTGGTCCCGACAATCACTTTCGGGTTTTCTACGATGTCGATTTGGCGTCACGAGCAGTATGGGTCTTGGCCGTTGGCGTGAAAGATCGCAATCGACTTCTGATCGGAGGGGAGGAGTACGAGCCATGAGAATTGCCCCCTTAGCGGATGTGAAGGCGCGTTTGAGCGCCTACCTGGACGAATGTGGCGATGAGGGCCCGCTGGTCATAACTCGCAACGGCAAGGCCGTGGCCGTGTTGCTCGTGCCGTACGATGACGATGACTTGGAGCGGCTCATTCTCACGCGTTCGCCGCGCTTTCAAGCTTTGCTTAACCGCTCCAGGCGAAGCATCAAGGAGGGCAAAGGTTTATCGGAGGCGGATTTCTGGAAGACCGTGCGGAAACGAGCCCAACAACGAAAGGCAGCCGCTGCACGAGGCCGCCGAACAAGACGTTGAACACGCATGGCCGCTATCACCACCAGTTCACCGCAGCCAGAAACCATCAGCGCCACGGCCGCCGGTCACCGGCTGGACAGCGTCTTCAGCCCCAAGAGCGTGGCCGTGGTGGGCGTGACCCCCACCCCGGGCACGGTCCCTTACGACATCTTCTACAACATCCTCTCCAGCGGCTACCGGGGGACCGTGTACCCGGTGGCCCCGGGCAAGCGGAGCATCTGCGCGGTCCGGGCCTACCGCTACGTGGTCGACATTGACGACGAGGTCGACCTGGCGGTGATTGTCTTCCCCGCCAACGTGGTCGATCGTGCCCTGCGGCAGTGTGGAGAGAAGGGGGTCAAGTCGGCCATCGTGATCTCGGCCGGTTTCCGCGAGGTCGGCCCCCAGGGCGCGGAGCGCGAGCGGCGCCTGCAGGAGACCTGCGCAGAATTCGATATCTCGTTGATCGGGCCGAACTGCCTGGGGGTGATCAACACCGATCAGGCCGTCCGCCTGAACGCCTCGTTCGCCCGCAAGATGCCCGACGCCGGGCGGATCGCCTTCTTGAGCCAGTCCGGCGCCTTGTGCACGGCGGTGTTGGATTACGCCCGCGACAAGGGGATCGGGTTCTCGAAGTTCGTCAGTTTCGGCAACAAGGCGGGCGTAACGGAGATTGAGCTGTTCGACTACCTCCACCAGGACGAGCAGACCGACGTGATCCTGCTCTACCTGGAGGAGCTGCGAGACGGCCGGGGACTGATCGAGGCCGCGCGGCGGATCACCCGCGGCGAGCGGGCCAAGCCAATCCTGGCCATCAAGTCGGGACGCACGCCGCAGGGGGCCGACGCGGCGGCCAGCCACACCGGTTCGCTGGCCGGCGAAGACGCCGTCTGCGATGGCGTCTTCCGCGAGGCGGGCATCCTGCGGCTGCGGAGCATCGAAGAACTCTTCAACACCGCGATCCTTTATGCCTACGAGCCCATGCCGGCCGGCAATCGGCTGGCCATCGTCACCAACGCCGGTGGACCGGGGGTGATGGCCACGGACGAGGCCGTTGCGGCCGGCTTGTCGATTCCCCGGTTCACCGAAGCGACCACGGCCACGCTGCGGGCGTCGCTGCCGGCCGCGGCCAACGTGAGCAATCCGGTCGACGTGATCGGCGACGCGCGGGCCGACCGTTACACCACGGCGCTGGAAGCAGTGCTGCAGGATCCCAACGTGGACCAGGCCCTAGTGATCCTCACCCCACAGTCGATGACCGACATCGACTCGATCGCCCGGGGCATCTGCCAGATCCACAAGCAGGCGAGCAAGCCGCTGGCCTGCTCCTTCATGGGGGCGGCGGACGTACACTCGGGCGTGCACCTGCTGCAGCAGGCCCACATCCCGCACTACATCCTGCCGGAATGGGCCTGCGACGCCATGGCCAACGTGCAGTGGATACGGCAGTGGCGCCAGCAGCCGATCGAGCAGCCCGAGCCGCTGCCGGTCGATCGAGAGGCGGCGCGGGCGATCATCGACCAGGCCGGTCCGGGCTACCTGGACGAGGAGCGGGCATTGGCCGTGCTGGCGGCCTACGGCCTGCCGGTTCCCCCGCATAAACTGTGTGCTACCGCCGAGGAGGCGGTGGCCTTCGCCCGCCACATCGGCTACCCCGTGGTGCTCCGCGCGGTCAGCCCGCTGATCGTTCACAAGACGGAGGTCAAAGGGGTGGCCTTGAACCTGGCCAACGCCTATGCCGTCCGCCGGGCGTTCAAGCGGATGCAGCGTTATCTGGCCGGCGTGTTGCCGGGGGCGGAGATTCGCGGCATGTTGGTGCGGGCAATGATCCCCAGCGGCCACGAACTGATCCTGGGGGCCAAGCGCGATCCCAGGTTCGGCCCGACGTTGATGTTCGGCCTGGGCGGAATCCACGTGCAGTTGTTCGAGGACGTGACCTTCGGCCTGGCGCCGATCGACCGGGCGACCGCCGCCCGGATGATGCGGCAAGTCAAGGCCTACCGGCTGCTGAAAGGCGTCCGCGGCGCCGCCCGCGCCGACATCCAGGCAGTGCAGCAGTGCCTGGTGCGATTGGGCCAGTTGGTTTGCGACTTCGAGCGGATTCTGGAATTGGACGTCAATCCGCTGATCGTCGGCCCCGCCGAGATGGGCAACGCCGTGGCCGACGTGCGGATCCGGCTGGCGGAATAGCGGGACTTTAGCGCTGAACTGACAGCTTTGCAGTAGCCGGCGGCAAACCTGCCGCCGGGCTCTCCGGCGTCCGTTGGACGCCGGCTATTTGTCAGATCCGATTTGAGGCCCCACTAGACAACATCCCGTTGCAGAAGCAGCGTTTAGCCCCGGCGGCCACGCCGGAGATTGCCAGCGCGTAGCCGCGGCGGCTAAACCAGTCACTCCGCGGAATCGTGCAACTCTGTTTAATCCCACACTCCTTGGAGAGAACGAACGATGGATAGAAGCGAAGTGCAACAACGCGTCCACAAGGTGGTCCGCCAGGTGCTGGGCGTCGACGAGGGGATGATTCAGCCCGAGAGCCACTTCGTGTTCGACCTGGGTGCCGAGAGCACGCAGTCGGTCGAGCTGGTCGCTGCCTTCGAGGCCGAGTTCGACATCGAGATGGATGAAGACGCGGCCCTGGCGGTGGAGACCGTCGGCGGGGCGGTGGATTTCATCGCCAAGTGCCTTGACTAAGAGCTCATCACAGATCCGATCGTCGGGGTGGCTGGCGGTCGGCCGGAGGCCGCCCCCAGCCGCAACACTCCGGGGGCTCGCTCCGCTCGACCCCCGGCCACCCCGGATGCTCCGTACGGTCTTGGGATAAGCTCTAGGTGGAATTGCGCAGACTCGTTCAGCCGCCGCGGCTACACACCGGCTGTCTCCGGCGTGGCCGCCGGGGCTAAACAGTGCGGATTTCCCGGAATCACGCCAGTCCGTCGGGAATCAACGGCTGCGGGCGCCGGCGGCAACCGGAGACCGGCCGAAGGGGGATCTGCACCGCCCGCAGGTGGCTGGCCGCTTGACACCCGACGCGAGAGACAAGATATTCAGCAGTTCTCCCACCACTACATCGACCCCACCCGTATCCCAGACTAGAGGCGAAGCTATGGAGATCATCGTCAAGGACTCGCCGGAGGAAATGAGCAAGACCGCCGCCCGCATGGTCGCCCGCACGCTGAATGCCAAGCCCGACGCGGTGCTCGGGCTGGCCACGGGTTCCACTCCCCTGGGGCTGTACCGGGAGTTGGTGCGGATGCACCAGGAGGAAGCGCTCGACTTCTCCCAGGTTACCACCTTCAACCTCGACGAGTACGTGGGCCTGACGCACCGGCATCCGCAGAGTTACCACTACTTCATGCACGAGAACCTGTTCAAACACATCAACATTCCCAAGCAGAACATTTACATCCCTTCGGGCACGACGGACAACTACGAGGCGTTCTGCAAGTGGTACGAGCAGCGGATCGTCGAGTGTGGCGGGATCGATCTGCAGATCCTGGGTATCGGGACCGACGGCCACATCGCCTTCAACGAGCCGACCAGCTCGCTCGGCTCGCGCACCCGGATCAAGACCCTGGCCCGGCAAACCATCGAGGACAACGCCCGCTTCTTCAGCTCGCCCGCGGAGGTCCCGGTCTACGCGATCACCATGGGGGTGGGAACGATCCTCGAGGCCCGCAAGATCGTCTTGCTGGCCCACGGCAAGCAGAAGGCCGACGCCGTGGCGGCGGCCATCGAAGGTCCGGTGACCAGCAAGGTCACCGCCAGCGCACTGCAACTCCATCGCGACGTGATGTACATCGTCGACCGCGAGGCGGCCAGCTCGCTGGAGATGCTCGACTACTATGAATGGATCCAGGCCAAGATGCCGGACGCACCGTAGAACAGTGGAGAGTTGAGAGTGGAGAGTGGAGAGTGAGGAGGGCTTGCCGCTCGATGGTTTAGCGGTCGGGCTTTGCCCGGCGCGGGCCGTAGGGTACGACCGGCAGTTCGCCCGCCGGGTGCCACTGGCGGCTGGTCCGCCAGTGTTCGGGTTGGCGAGGGGAGACGAGCGGCCCGTGGCCCCCGTAACAGCTCGGAGTGAGAGCGTCGGACAAGGAAATCCCCCATGCGCCTGATTCTGGTGGATCGGCTTACCGAGAAGCGTTCACATTTCTACCCGCTGGCGCTCAGCCGGCCGATCTGGGAGCTGCGCTGCGGCATGACCTCACTGGGTGAGAAGCTGGTCGACAAGGTGCAGGCCGCCGACGTGGCCTGCTTCGTGCCGCCCTACATGGCCGAAGTCTATCGCGCCGCCACCCGGCGGTGGGGGGTATGTGCGGATGCCATACCCGCTCACCGCGCGGTACCCGGCCGGCCGGTGAACGACCCGGCCAGCCTGGCCGGCGACGACCTGCTGGTGGTGGCTGCCCGGGTGAAAGCGGCCGAGCTGAACGTCGAGCCGGTCGGCCCCAGCCAGCTCGCCTTGGACTCCGACGGCGAGGTGCTCTATGCCCGCATCGCCCGATCCGACCTGGCCAGACTAGACACCCAGTCGATCGACGCGCTGCTCGAATCGGCCCGGCGGTTGCTGCCGGTGGCCGAGGGCCACGTGCCCACCTGGGAATACACCTGGGAGCTGGTGTTGGCCAATCCGCAGCAGCTTAGGGCAGATTTCGCCGCCGCCGGCCGCAGCGGCATCGAGGGCCGGCTGGAAGAGCCCCGGGCGATTCGCGGCAGCCTACGCGACGTCTACGTGGCCCCCGGTGCAGTGATCCATCCCCTGGTAGTCCTCGACGCCTCGCAGGGCCCGATCTACATCGACCAGGACGCCGAAATCCAGCCCTTCACCCGCATCGAAGGGCCCTGCTACATCGGCAAGAAGTCGATCCTCCTGGGGGCCAAGTGCCGGGAGGGCAACTCGATCGGACCGGTCTGCCGCATCGGCGGCGAGGTGGAAGAGTCGATCATCCACGGCTACTCCAACAAGTACCACGACGGCTTCCTGGGCCACGCCTACGTCGGTCAATGGGTCAACCTGGGGGCGATGACCACCAACAGTGATCTGAAGAACGACTATTCCAACGTCTCCGTGATCCTCGACGGCCGGCGCCCCGTCGACACCGGCTCGACCAAGGTCGGCGCCCTGATCGGCGATCACACCAAGACCTCCATCGGCACGCTGTTGAACACCGGGGCCTACGTGGGGGCGATGGCCCTGATTGCCACCACGGGCAAGCTGCTGCCGAAGTTCATCCCCTCCTTCGCCTGGCTCCTGGATGGCGCCGTCACCAAGGGATTCGGCAGGCAGAAACTCTACGAAACGGCCAAAGCGGCCCTGCAGCGGCGCGGCTGCCGGTGGACCCCGGCCGACGAGGCCATGTGGAACGAGATCTACAACATCACCAAGCCGGCCCGCGACGAAGCCATTCAAAAAGGCCGCCGGCTGCTGGCCGCTTCCCACCGGGAATAGGAGGCATAGTGCATGGCGCTGGAGAAGCACAACTCGCATCCGCTCATGGACAGGACGGAACCGAACCTGCTGGAGGAGACCTTCGACTACGACCTGCCGCCCCGGATCCGCTTCGACGGGCCGGCCGTCGAGTACATCGACGGCCAACAAGTCCAGTTCGATCCGGCGGCAATGAAGACCCGCGACATCTTCATCACCGACACCACCTTCCGCGACGGCCAGCAGGCCCGCCCGCCCTACACCGTCGACCAGATGGTCCACATCTACGACCTGCTGGGCAAGCTGGGCGGCCCCCGCGGCGTGATCCGCCAGACCGAGTTCTTCCTCTACACCAAGAACGACCGCGAGACGCTCGATCGCTGCCGCGAGCTGGGACACAGGTTTCCCGAATGCACCGGCTGGATCCGGGCCGTCAAGGGCGACTTCCGGCTGGTCCGCGACGCCGGATTGAAAGAGACCGGCCTGTTGACCAGTTGCTCCGACTATCACATCTTCCACAAGCTGAAGTTCAAGAGCCGCCGCGAATGCCTGGAGAGTTACTGCGCGGTGGTCGATGCGGCCTTCGAGGCCGGCGTGCGGCCCCGCTGCCACCTGGAGGACATCACGCGGGCCGATATCGAGGGCTTCGTGCTGCCCTTCGTCGAGCGGCTGATGCGGATGAGCCAACAGGTGCCCGAGGAACTCTCGGTCAAGGTCCGCATGTGCGACACCATGGGCTTCGGCCTGAGCTTCCCCGGCGCCGAGCTGCCCCGCAGCGTCCCTAAGCTGATCTACAAGCTCAACCGCGAGCTGGGCGTGCCGAGCGAGCGGCTAGAATGGCACGGGCACAACGACTTCCACAAGGTCCACAGCAACGCAGTGACCGCCTGGCTCTACGGCTGCGACGCGCTGAACACCACGGTGTTCGGCTTCGGCGAGCGGACGGGCAACCCGCCGCTGGAGGGCGCGGTGATCGAGTACATCGGCATCAAGGGCGACCTGTGTGGCATCCGCACCGAGCTGATCACCGAGCTGGCCGCCTACATGCGCTCCATCGGCCTGCCCATCGCCGACAACTACCCGCTGGTCGGCAGGGCCTTCAACACCACCAGCGCCGGCATCCACGCCGGGGGACTGCGGCACGACGAACGGATCTACAACATCTTCGACACCGGCAAGCTCTTGGGCCGCCCGCCGCGGGTGGCCCTGACCGACAAGAGCGGCGCCGACGGCGTGGCCTTGTGGGTCAACGACTTCTTCGGCCTTGACGGCGAGCAGCGGATCAGCAAGATCAAGTGCCACAAGCTCGCCCGCTGGGTCCACGACCAGTACGAAAAACACGGCCGGATGACCACCATCAGCGACCAGGAGCTGGAGCAGAAGGCCCGGGAACTGATGCCGGAGTACTGGGAGAAGTATAAGGGGTCATAAGCGGCCGCGTGAGGAATCCGCATTGGCACTGCGCGCCGCAAACGCCCGGGGACTGCGATCCTCGGAGATCCGCTGCTACTCAGTCTCCGCGGCCATGCCGGGTCCGGGAGAGACGCGACCGCACGGGCATCACGGCCGCGTTGTCCCACCGGACACTGCTGGGCAAGCCAGCAATCGTACCACCCCACCGACGGAGTACGATTGAGCGCACAACGGCCGGTTCGGTACCCAACCCCATGCGGACCATTTTCGTGGCCTCAAGGAAATGGTCATTCGGGTCGTAACTCACGGTCCGAGAAGGTCTTATTGCGGTCTGGGCGGGTCTTCGGCAAAGTGCGCACTTGCCGTCGTCATGGACGATGGCTAGAATATAGCCTGAAGGTGTAATGTATAAAGGTTTAGTATGCAGACGACGCAAGGGTCTTGCGAAGGGACTTCGGCAGACTGCCTTCGCGAGTAGTTTCTGTCCGCGCGTGCGCGAATTTCCGAGGAGGGCTGTATGCTACCTAAATCCTTCCGTTTCAAACCGCTCAAGGCGATGCAAGGCGTGGCTGTACTGCTCGATGCTGAGCCAACGAAGCAGATGTCTTACTACCGCCTGCTCAAGTTGCTCTATTTCGCAGACAGACGGCACCTGGAGGAGACGGGCCGGCCCATCATCGGAGGTCGAACGGTTGCCATGGACCAAGGTCCCTTAAGCAGTCAAGTCTACGACCTTATCAAGAAGGAGCATTCCGCGTATCCCGAATGGTCGCAATTCTTCCGAGTCAACGGCCGCTACATCGAGATGTTCAAGCACCCGGGGAACGGCGAGCTCTCTAAACGGGAAATCCGGACCCTATTGGCTGAGACGAACAGGTTTGAGGATCGCGAGGATGACGAGCTCGGTGTGGTTGCTCATACCCTCAAAGAATACCAAGACAATTACGTGCCAGGCACATCCAAAGTCATTCCGCTGAGCGATATTATCCGGGCCGTGGGCCGGGCAACTGAGGAAGCAGCAATCCTAAAGGATGCGGAGCAAGCGGCCGTGCTGGATAGGATTCTTGAGGAGTAGCGCCGATGGAAATCGGCGATACTTTCATCGCCCGCGACCCGCGTGTAGACGATCACTTGCAGATCGTCATCTCAGACCCGGCGCAAGACCCCGCACGGGTAGTGCTGGTGTCGCTCACGTCTTACGACCAGTTTGCGCACGAGATGTACAAGGACGCTTCCTGCCTGCTGTATCCTGCCGATCACCCGTGGATTGAACATGCAACCTGCGTAAGTTATCGAGACGGGCGTGTGGTATCGGATGAGCATTTGGACGATGCTGTCGCCAAAGGCCTGCTCGAAAAGCTGGAGCCTGTCCGGGATGACGTCCTGAAACGAATCTTTGAGGGGGCCGAACGGACGGATGAATTGCCGAACAAGTGCAGGCAGATTCTCGAAGAAGAGGGGTTTATCGAAGGCTGACGGAAGACAGCGCAACACTCTTGAGGCGCTACCGGAGCCCAAGGCCTGGACTTCCCATTTCCTACACCAGCCCCCACCGCTTCCGCAGGTACCATTCAGTCGCCAGCAGGCCGACCAGCAGGAGAAAGAACGCCCAGAGGTACTCGCTCTTGCTCCAGAGGGTCAGCCTGCTCTCCTGTTGGATCTGGAGGCTCTCGGTCTGCCGGGCGAGCTGCTCGATCAGGCCCGGAAGCTCCTCGGGGGCGATCGACCGGCCGCCGGTCATGGCGGCCAGGCTCTCCAGCGTGGCGGCGTCGGCGGCCGCGTTGTCCAGCTCCAGGTCTTGCTCGAAGACCAGGAACCTCGCCCGGGCGCTCCCCAGCGGCGTCCCCTTTTGCGTGGCCGTGACCTCGACGGCGTAATCGCCGGGGCTCTCCGTCTTCCGCAGCGACGCGGTCATCTGCTCGTCCTGGCGGACCGGCTGAAGCGGCAACCGCTTGCCGTCGGGCAGCGCGATCTCGACCTTGTAAGTCGCGTCGGCCACCGCCTCGCCGCCGGCCGACCGCGCGCCCGTGGCGAACTCCACCGGTTCCCCGGGGGCGAACCGCCGCTTGGCCAGGCGGATCCACACGTTGCCCTCTTCGGCCTGGTCCTTGCGGGCCAGCCAGAGGATGACCTGACGCCAGAAGCGCTTGTGGGCCGATTCGAAGCCGTGCAGTTGCCAGAGCCAGGTCGAGTCGCCGGCGAAAGCCATCACTCGACCCCGGTCGTAGGCGCCGGCCACCAGCAGCGGCCGGTCCTCCTGATCGGCCAGCAGCGGCATGGCCGAGGGCTTCAGGCGGCGGAAGCGGTTGGCCCCCTCCCCAAGCGGCGGCAGCTTGGCCCACAGCGCCGTGTTCTCCTCCCGCGTGCCGGCCAGCATCAGGGCGAAGTGCAGCGCGCCGAAGCGGGTGGGCCGCATCTTCAAGGGGCCGGAGAGGTGGACGTCGGCTCGCACCGGCGTGCCCGGCTCCTGGCGCTCGAAGCGGTCCATCTCCACCGGCAGCAGGTCGGCCAGGGGAGTGGTGGCGTAGCCGCCGGGGCCGAAGCTATGCAGCCCGCCCAGCATGATCAGGCCCGCCCCGCGCCCCACCGCCTCGGCCAGGTTCTTCAGCTCGTCGTCCTGGAAGGCCGTGGCGTCGAGGTCACCGAGGATGTAGACGTCGTACTTGCCGGGTTGGAACCACTGGGGCATTTCGCCGGGCCGGGTTTCGGGCCGTTGGGCGTCGATCCGCTGGTAGAGGACGTTGATGTCGGGCGAGGCACCCAGCGCCCGGCGGAGGAATCGCGTCTCCGGCCGCAAGGCCCCCTCCAGGTACAGCACTTTCAGCCCGCCGCCCAGCACGTTGACGAAGGTGCTCAGCCGGTTGTTGGTGGTGACCAACTCGCCCGGCTGCCCGACGGCCTCCAGCGTCAGCTTCCACTCGCCCGGCACGCTAGGGGCGTAGCTGAGCTTGATCGGCAGCAGTTGGCCCTCGTCGGTGGCCGTGACGGTCTGTGCGGCCACTTCTTCCCTTTTGCCGGGCGAGGTCTCGAAGAACACCTTGACGGGGATGGGGCGATTGACGTATCCGTCGATGCGGACCTGGCCGCCGATGGCCAGTTGGTTCTTGACGAACACACTCTGATTGACCAGCAGGTCGGCTACGGCCACGTCCTTGGCCTCGCCCAGCCCGCGCGAGCGGCCGAACCCGACGGTGTACAGCGGGGCACCGAACGGTTTGAGCAGCCCCACGGCGGTCTGCGGCGGCAGGTCGCGGGGGGCATAGGCGCGCTGGGCCCCGTCGCTTAAGAGGATCACGCCCAACAGCCGCTTGCCGGCCTCTGCCTGGAGCACGTCTTCCAGGGCAGCGCCGATGGCCGTCTGCTTGCCCTCGGGGTTTTCGGGTAGGGGGATCTTGCCGCCGTCGAGTTGAAGCGCGTGAGTCTCCGCGTCAAAGGCGTATGCCCGCAGCTCGAAATCCCGAGCCAGTTCGGCCAGTGCGGACTGGGCATCGGCGACGCTGCGGCGGAGCGACTGCCAGCGGGTTTTTCCGCCGCCGACATCGGGGACCGACATGCTCTGCGACTGGTCAACGAGCACGACCAGCGTGGCCGACTGTTTGATGGTTTCGGTGTAGACCAGTCTGGGCCGCAGCAGGGCCAGGATCACCAACAGGATGGCCCCGATCCGCAGCCCCAGCAAGGCCGCCCGCTTCGGCCCGCTCAGCCGGCCGCGCCCCGGTCCCAGGGCCAAGAGCCCCAGCAGCAGCAGCGCCGCCGCGACCACCAGCGCGTAGCTGCCGAAGACGGGATCAAAGGAGAGGCGGCTCATGGGGGAATGCGGAATGCTGAATTCTGAATGCTGAATGCTAAATCACTTGCGCTTCTTTGCGGTGATTGCCGAAGAGGCGAAGATCGCCGCCAACTCTTCCGCTTCTTGCTGCAAGGCGGCCAGGCGTTTCGCCAGAACGATCCCGCTGTCCACCAGTAGTTCAAGCCAGTAGGTGGTTTCCTCTAATTCTTGTTGCCCACCCTCGATCTTGCTGACGAACTCGGCGGTGGATCTGGATTTGCAAGCCTCGCGGTAGTGTGCTCCAACCGAGGTCCCGCTTCTTAAGACTTGTTTGCCCAAGACTTGGGCTTCCGGTGCCTTCGGCAGCGGTGCGTACATCTGGATGATTCTCAAAGCGAAGGCTTTAGTTCTCTCACGTAAATCACGGTTCTCGTCCACAGCCAAGCTCCTGAAGGAAGTGCTTCAGCACTGGGCCAGAGCCAATTCAGCATTCAGAATTCAGAATTCAGCATTCCCGATAGAACCGGTTCGCCACCGCGTGCTCCAGCGCCAGGGCCGCAACTACCAGGAGGATCAGCGCGGAAAACAGCTCGCGGCCCACCCGGGCGGTGCTGATGTCGCGCTCGATCTCGCTGGCCGTGCGGGCGAGGCGATAGTTGCTAGTGCCCAGGGCCTCGGCCAGCTCTTCGTCGGCGATGCGGTCGAGCTGGGTCTGCTCGGGGGCGAGGTTCACGCTGAAGCCGCGGTCCACGCCCGAAACCAACCCCCCGGCGCGGACCCGATAGTTGCCCACCCGGTCGGTTGCGCTGACCGTCAGCACGCGCTGCTTGGGGTCGGCCGAAAGCGGGAAGGTCAGCTCGCCGGGGGCGAACACCTGGTAGACGTCGTGCTGGCTCCGGGTGTCGAACCTGAGCAGGGCCGTCTGCCCGGCGTAATAGTTCAACGGCTGGTTGCTGCTGCCGACC
>Ga0315291_10003446_pt1 | contig 20464 bp, 22 predicted proteins | sample YL17G12_20_MG_FD_203070 | JGI IMG/M metagenome (GOLD analysis project Ga0315291, IMG submission 203070) | Sediment microbial communities from Yellowstone Lake, YNP, Wyoming, USA - YL17G12_20 | ecosystem: Environmental > Aquatic > Freshwater > Lake > Sediment | place: USA: Wyoming | collected...
AAAAACTCCGCCGGTGAGCGGACGCGCATATTTTTCGAACAGGGACATGCGGTCGAGAATTTTCCCCACCGAGCGGGCGCTGAAGGCGAGCGCCAGCGCGAAGACGATGACCGGGAGGCCGGTGCCGAGGCCGTAAAGGGCCGGGATCAAGACCGGGGATTGATGTTTCACGGCCAGGGGAATCAAACTCCCGAAGAAGAGCGCGGCCGAGACCGGGCAGAAGGAGAGCGCGAAGACGATGCCCAGGAGTCCCGCGCCCCCGACCCCGGCCCGCTCCATTTGCCCCTGGATTTTTTCTCCCGGGCCCCAGGAGGGAACGGGAAGTGAAATCCAGTCGAGCAAAAACATGCCGGCCAGGATCAGGACCGGGCCCAGGAGCTGGTTCATGTATTTTTGCAGGAAGTTGGAAAGGCCGGGAATCTGCAACAGGCCGGCCACGATCGGAGCGCCCAGCGCGAGGTAGGTGAGGATGCGGCCGAGGGTGTAGAGCAGGCCGGCGAAGAGGACTTGCCGGCTCCGGCCCAGGCGGTTGCCGAGATAGGAGATGGCCGCGACGTTGGTCGCGAGCGGACAGGGGCTGATCGAGGTCAGCACTCCCAGCCAGAGCGCCGCGGCCAAGCCGGAGAGGTCCATGCTCATAGGTCCTCCACCAGGTAGGCTCGGACCTCGTCCTGGATATATTTCTGGAAATCGGCCTTGACCGTGATTAAGACCCAGATCTCGTCCAGGTTTTTCCAGCGGACCTCCCGGCCCTGATGCCGGTCCGATAAAATCACGGACTTGGTGTAGAGCCGGTAGTCCTGGACAAAGTGTTGATTCCCCGGCTCTTCAACATTGACCACCTGCCAGGTCAGGGTTCCACTTTTCAGTTCTTCCGCAAACCCGCTCTGGATGGCCTCCTGGGCATAAGCCTCAATCTTCAGGCAGGTCGGACAGCGGGCCCGGCCATGGAAATAATAGGCCACCACCTGATGCGCCGGGGCGGGAAGCGGCGCCTCGCCAATCGGGCCGGCCGATGCGCTCGGGGCCAAGGCCGGGTCAGCCGCGCCGGGATGAGCTTCGGGGTGGCGGCGCAATTCTTGGCTGATCAAAGCCGCCGCACTGACGACCACAAAGGCTAAGAGAAGAGTTCGAATGATGGTCTTGCTTTTCATTAATGTTACGCTTCCTTTTCCCTCATCAGTTTAAAACCCAAGTTTTCCACCCATCAAGTAGAAATAGGTCGTAACCCAATTTGCCAAGATCGTGGCCAGACCGAAAATCAAACTGGCGACGCTCAGCAAGGCCCAGCCGCTCATGATCCCGCCCACCACGCAATAGCCGGCGATGCCGGCGCCGGCGCCGGTGATAATGCCGCCGAAAAAGGCGATCACGGTTTCATCCGGCGGCTTGGGCAGGAGCCGGAACCGGCCGGTCAGACGGGCGGAAACGTGCGAGCCGAGAACCAGGGCGATGACTTCCAGGATCAGCCACAGGCTGGCCTTTTTGGCCGGAGCGGGACTGCCCTGTGCCGGAAGCGCCGGGGTTGAGGTGGAGGGAGCGGTGATTATCTGGAGCGGATAGTCGGTCAGGAGGAGTTGGAGCTGAAGCACGCCGTGAGTCACTCCCAGCGGGTAGTTGGTCCCGGAAGCCGCCCGGGACATGTAGCCGAACCAGGCGAGGATGCCGATGGCGATCCCGGCCTGCCAGGGCTTCCACGGCCGGGTGGCAATCCGGCGCAACACTCCTGAGCTCGGGGCGTCAAGGTTTGCCGGAGAAAATTTCGCGGCCGGTTTTTTCTTGAGCATCCAGTAAGCGAAGCCCGCGGTCAGGACCGCGAACAACACGGCGAGGACGCCGAAGGGCAGGCCGGTCAGTGAGGAGAGCGTCACCGGCCCGCCGTCCGAGGACTTGAGCACGGACTGCTTCAGGGATTGATGCAAACCATGCAAGGGTCCGTATTCCACCAGGCCAACCCCGAGCGGGATCCCGACCAGGGCGGCCATGGAATTGAGGTTGCCGGCCCCGGATTTGTAAAGCGCGCCGGAGATGCAGCCGCCGGCCAGGACCATGCCGGCACCGAATACCAGGCCGCCCACCAGCGCGGTCGCCCATTCCAGCGGCCTCGGATTCAGTTTGACCAGACCGAGCCAGGACAGGAGCGCGAACCCGATCATGCTGGTTACGATCAACACCCACAGACCTTGAATTTTGCGCCAGTCCTTGAACATGATGGCCTCGCTGAAGGCCGAGGCCCCGCAGAGGTCGGCCTTTTCCAGGAAGAAGCCAAAAAGGAAACCGATGGGGAGGGCGGTGAGGAACCAGTAGCCGGTCGCCGCCGCGGATACCACCACCGCAATCATGGCAACGAGCGCAATCAGGAATATTGCTTTCCAAGCCGTCTTCTTTTTTTCAACCATCGTTACATCCCAACATCGTTTTCAGCCGATCCAGCTTTTCAGCGTAGGAACCAGTGGTTAACTCCGGGCACCTCTCCGGCCCGGTCTCTTCCTTGGTGAGCGCCACGGCAAAGGCCATGCAGGTCGGATAGCCGCACTTGGCGCATCCGGCCTTCTTGGGCAGGAGCTTAAAGACATCCATCACGGTGGGCGGGTTGAAGGGAGTTGTGTCCGGGGTGATGGAGTCCTTCCGGCTTTCAATGTCCTGGAGCAATGCGATTACCTCTTGCGCGCACTGCCGGGCCGACTCATCATCCATGAAACCGGCGATGGCGATGCAATCATGGTCAACCGTCACCGGATGTCCCTTGAACACGAACCTAATGAACGGCCCCTTGGGGAAGTATTTTGCATTGTCCAGTGCGCCATTCAGGTAAGGCAAAAGGGCGGACAGATCGTGGTCAACAAAGGCTTTTACATTAACCATCTCCGACGAGGCGTTGCAGGGCGGCCGGAAAGCTCTTATTTCTTTTAGTTCCATCTCATTCCCTTGAAATTGATTTGGCCCGGAAATCCGGTCATCTCTTTTTCGCTCTGCCGAGCCAGGGATTTTTATCCCAGGCCCCGTCTTTTTTTCTCGCCTCCAGTTCAAAGGCGGGCATGCAATGCGTCTTCTCCATTTCCTTGAGCAAGCGCGGGTAGAGAACTTCCCGCACCAGGGCCAGAGCCTCTTCCCGATCCTCATCCAGCGCGGCCCGCATCAGGCGGATGATCTCTTCCGCTTCCAAGACCACCGTGGTCCTATTCAGCGGCATCTCTTCCCCCTGGACAGCTCACCCGCTCCAATCTCCGAATCGAGAATCCACGAGCCAGCCAAGCCAACGCAACTACGAATCCAACAGCCGAAAAATACTGGCCGGGAGTAAGGCCCCAATAGGTTTGGTCGCCGACGCGCAGGCTGTCCAGGAAGAACCGCACTGGGGTATAAATGACTATCACCAGCGCAAGGTGAAATCCCGTGAATACCCGGTGGTCCTTCAGCGCGTAAATCACTGCCGTCAGGATCACGGCCAGCAGCATTTCGTAGAATCCGAGATTATGCCTGACGACTCCCTGACCGTCAGCCATGGCCAGGAAGAAGTCGCTTGGACGGCCCGGGTGATCAAAAACCACCGTGCATCCAAGTCTGCCGATGGCCCAGGCGGGCACGAGACCGAATAGGATTGCTTCGGCATACTTCAGCCAGGGTTGTCGTTTCCGGCGTAAGGACACAAATGCCCCCAGGGATCCGCCCGCGAAGCCGCCGAAGGACGAGATCCCCTCCCAGAACTTGAGCAGATAAAGAGGGTCGGAGATAACTTCCCTCGGAAAATAAAACACGGCGGATACCCAATGAGCCATGGCAAAGCCGACGATGACGGCCCAGAACATGGCTTCGGAACAAATTTCAACATCCAGCCCCACCCGCGCGGCGCGGCGTCTGCCTAAGTAGAAACCCACCACAATGGCCGTCGCGGCCAGAATCCCGAACGGATGAATGCCCACGGGGCCATACAGCTTAATGTCTGGCAGGCTAAGGTTGGGCAACATTGGCCAAGTTTACCCGGCTTTTTGAATCAGCGCCTTGACTTTATCCACATTGGGCAATGGCTTGCCCTGGTGCGCCACCTTCCCGTTGATCACCAGCCCCGGCGTCATCATCAGGTGCTTGCGAATCTCGTTCAGGTCCGTGACATATTCCACTTCCGCATCCATCCCCAGCCCCAGCTCCTGGAGCGCGGTCTGCGTCGTTTCCAGGAGCGTCTTGCAGTTCATGCATCCCGGGCCCAGCACCTTGATGTTCAGCTTTCCCATTTTTTCACCTCCTTTGACTTAGGAAAATATAAACATTTTTTCCCTAGGCACATTTTGTTTTGAGGAGACCATCTACAATCTATCTCTGAATAAGGTATCTTTTCAAACCCGAAACCCTGTAAGAATTTGACCGCCTTCTGGATGGAAAGGTAACTGCTCCTTTTGCAACAGCGGCGCTCATATCTACTTATTTCCGTCAAGGTCTCGCTAACCAGCCTCATCACCTCCGACCTTTCGGCATCGTGCAGGGGGGTTACCTTCTTTACCATGCTGGCTATAATTCCAACACTGTATGCACCGCCGCAAGTGCCCATGAACCCGCATGAACCCCCGGCCAGCCTCTCTCCCCGAGACATTGCCTCATTGATTTCTTGGTCTGTTATTGAATACCCGTTGTTCCTCAAAGCCGCCATTACCACCCCCGGCACGATAAAATGATGCCAATCTGCGCTTACCGGCAAAGGGGACGGGGCTTCCCACTTTTTCATTAAGTCATCAAAGATTTTTTCAAACAGCGTTACAGGGTCCTTCTCCGGTGATTTCAAAATATGCTCTTTTATGCCAGGAACATGCTTCTTGAAATCTGCATCGGTCAGGCTATGCAATTTTCTCATATAGGCGCGAAAATCATCCATGAAATAGATATCTTTGGCCTCTTTCAACTTTTCTTTCATAGTTTTAGCATCCATTTTTCGCCTCATCATTTCGAAGTTTTGTGAAAGGCGCCGGCCGGATCCCGCTCCCCATCCAAATGCGATTTCAGCCGGCTCTCCTGAGAAACCAGCAGTTTCCGGTAAACCGATTGCCTCAAAAAATGAAACGCGCCCTCCCGGTCCTGGTCGGTCAGGATCCGCTCCAATTCCATGACCTCCGCGGGTTCCAGGACCAGGCTTTTCCGGGTGATCTCCAGCATGACCCTTCCTTTCGATCATTTCGTTTCCGGCTTCAGGAAGCGTTCGTCTGCAACCTGACGCCGTCCTTGCGCCTGGGCCAGACTGAGGCTTTGCGCTCTATAGAACCAACGCCGATACCGCTGCTCCTGCTAGAACCACCCACAAGACATCCACCTTGAGCCACAACGCCACCAATGCGAGTCCGGAAATAACACCCGCCGGGATGCTCCACGGTGTCACTCGCGCAAACTGGATGGTGACCGAGGCGAGCAGGCCGACAAAGGAAAGCACGAGCGCCCGCGTGATGCCTTGGAAAACGGCGGAAGACTGGAGCCGTCGGAACCAGGGCGCCGCCAGCAGCACCACGAATATCGAAGGCAAGAAGATGCTGATGGTGCCGACCAGGGCTCCGAAGACCCCGGACACCTGGTAGCCCACGAACGTGGCCGTGATGACAATGGGGCCGGGCGTGATCTGTCCCAGCGCGATGCCGTCCATGAAGACAGCCGGCGGCATCCAACCTCGGGCTTCCACGATCTCGCGGTACATGAGGGGCACCGATGCGAAGCCCCCGCCGAAGGCGAAGATGTCAACCTTCATCATGATCAGGCCCAGGCTCGCCAGCCGCCTGTCCCAGACGAGCAGCGCCGCCACCAGCACCGCCGCGAGGGCCAGCACCATGGCCGGCGATCGCAGCGCCTCCCAGCCCATCCGCGGTCCAGGGGGCGACTGCGCCGGTAGTTCCCGACCGCGGAGAACGATGGCGCCCGCCAGGCCAGCGCCGACGACGATGAGGAATGGGCTTCCACCGAAGAAAAAAAGGGCCGCGGTGGCAACCGCAATCGCGCCTTCCCGGAACCCCTTGACCGATGACCGGCTAAAGGTCCAAGCGGCGTTCGCGACCAGGGCAACCACCAGGGCACGGAGGCCGGTCAGCGCGGAGGTCACCGCATGGACGCCGATGGCCTGCTGGTAGGCGACGGAGAGCATGAACATGAGGATAAAGGCCGGCAGGCCGAAGCCGAGATAGGCTGCCACCGCGCCGCCAAGCCGGCGCGTCCGCAGCCCGACATAGGCGGCGCACTGCATGGCGGTCGCGCCCGGCAGGGCTTGGCAGAGCGCAACGCCCTGCTGGAAGTCCTCCTCGGAGAGCCACCCCTTGCGGGCCACGGCCAGCCGCTTGATGTAAGCGACCATCCCCGGCCCGCCAAACGACACGGATCCCAGCCGGAGAAAGGACAGGAAGATATCGTCCAGGCGCGGGACGGCCGGCTCTCCTGTGGTTTCTTCCGATGGTCGTTCGGTGCTCTCGGTCATCGCTTACTTACCCCCTTCGTCTCATCCGGCCACGGCCCCGTAGATCATCCCGCTGAACGTGGCCATGACTACGACCAGAGAAACATAGATCACCGTCTTTTTGGTGCCGAGCACGCTCCGGATGACCAACATGCTCGGCAGCGAGAGCGCCGGCCCGGCCAGGAGGAGCGCCAGGGCCGGACCCTTGCCCATGCCGCTGCCCAAGAGTCCCTGCACGATCGGGACCTCGGTGAGCGTGGCAAAATACATGAAGGCGCCGGCGACCGAGGCGAAGAAGTTCGCGGCGAAAGAGTTTCCGCCTACGGCTCGACTAACCCAGGTTGAGGAGATCAGGCCTTCTTCCCCGGGCCGGCCGAGCAGAATTCCGGCCGCCAGCACCCCCAGCAAGAGGAGCGGCAGGATCTGCTTGGCAAAGGCCCAGGTCTGATTGAACCACTCGCCACTTTCGCCACTCTCGCTGCCGGTGAGCACGGCCAGGCCAAGCGCCCCGGCCGCAAACGCGAGTATGGGGGTTGCCGGAAAGACCAACGCCAGGCCTGCCGTCGGAACCGCCACCGCCAGCACCTTCCACCACTTCAACCCGAACCATGCGATCAGCATGACCGCGAGACCGGCCGCGGCCATCGCGGTGAGAAGCCATTTGACCGAAAAGACCGCGGCCCAGAATCCCGTTGCTTCGACCGGTTTTCCCCAGTTGGCAAAGACCAGGATCGCGATCATGGCCGCAAAATAAATCGCGGTCTGCCAGAGCGGCCGGCCGGCTTCCGGCTCGGGCAGGTCCGCCTGGGCCTCGGCCTTTTGCATTTCTTCTCTCCGGAAGATCAAGAACATGAGCAGGCCGATCACCACACTGAAAAGTATCGCGCCGACCGCGCGGGCCACGCCTAGCTTAAGCCCGAGGACGCGGGCGGTCAGGATGATAGCGAGCACGTTGATGGCCGGGCCGGAGTAGAGGAAGGCGGTGGCCGGACCGAGCCCGGCGCCCCTCGAGTAGATGCCGGCGAAAAGCGGGAGCACGGTGCAGGAGCACACGGCCAGGATGGTGCCGGAGACCGAGGCCACGCCGTAGGCCAGGACCGGGTTGGCCTTGGCGCCTAAATACTTGATCACCGAGGCCTGGCGGACAAAAGCGGCGATGGCGCCGGCGATGAAGAAGGCCGGGACCAGGCACAGGAGCACGTGCTCGCGGGCGTACCACTTGACCAGGGCCAGCCCTTCCAGAATGGCATGGTCGAAGCGCCCCCGGCCCACCGGCAGGGTGTAGGCGATGGCGAACGCGGCGGCAATCGCCGCCAGAGTCTTAGCTTCTTTTTTCCAATCCATGATCTGGAATCCGCGACCGCAGAGCGGCAGCGGCTGCCTCCTACTTGACCAGGGCCAATTGCTTTTGGGCGGTGGTTTTGAGCGCGGATTCCACGCAGTCGAACAGGTCGAGCAGGCAAGGACAGCTCAGGCGGTAAAAGACCTGGTTGCCGCGCTTCTCGTCGGCCACGATCCCCGCGCTCCTGAGGATGGAAAGGTGCCTGGACACGGTGGAGATGTCGGCGCCGACCCTCTCGGTGAGCTTGCACACGCAGACCTCCTCTTTGGCAAGCTGGTCAACGAGGAAGAGCCGGGTGGGATGGGCCAGGGCCTTGACGATCCTGGCCCGGGCCGCGAAGCGCGCCTTAGTTTTGCTATCCAAGGAGACCTCCTGGAGGTTTGGTATTTGGTAATATAGCCAAATACCCCACGAGCTGTCAAGCGGGCGGGCCGGCGACATCAAATGGGAGCTGATGGGATAGCGGTAGGGGCACGGCTTGCCGCGCCCAAAACTTGTGTGTCGGAGCACTGGAAGAAAAATCGCGGCCGGGGGAGACGGCGATCGGGTGAACTAACCCAGAGCCGGGGGGAACCCGGGAGATCAGGCGATTCACCCCAGCAGGCGGTTAAGGAGTTGGACCACCCGGCCCAGCCAGCGGCCCCATCGGGAGTAGGAGATGGGAGCCTCCTGAGGAGAGGGGATAGGGCCGGCGGTTGGGGGAGGAGGGGTTGGCGCGATTCGGGCCGCGATCGCGGCGCGAAGTTTGTTTTCAAATTCCGCCCGCAGGGCCGGGAGCTTTTTCTCCATGATCATATTGTAAATCCGTTTCAGCTTGCCCTCGGCCTCCACCTCGACCTGGACCCGGGCCGAGGTGCTCTCCGGCGAGAGCGGGATGAGCTGGACGCGCACCCGGAACTTGCCCACCGAGTCCTTCAGCTCCGAAGGCGGCTGGCCGTCCTTGGTCGGCTTGGCTAAAGCCTCGCCCAGATAGGAGTAGCCGGCCGCCCGCACCTCGCGGGGCGGGTTCCGCTCCAGGACGGTCATGGAGACCCGGCTTTCAATCGGGAGTGCGCCGAGCATGACGCTGACCAGGCCCTCCACGTTGTCATCGTCCACAATCCGGTAAGACTTCAAGGTGGGGATGCAGGCGGCCATGGTGTGTTTGTCGTTGATCAACTCCCAGACCGTGGCGATGGGCAGATCAAAACTCATCTCGTCTTCCATCTTAATCATGACTATTCCTAAAACTTTTTCAATTTACTGTTCCCACCAGCGGTTGATATTTAAATCCTCGGTCAGGATCTGAAGCGCGTTAAAAGCCGGGCCGCCGGTGATGCCGCCCCCCGGGTGGGTGCAAGCCCCGCACAGATACAGGCCCGGGATCGGAGTGCGGTAGTCCGCCAGCTCCGGCAGGGGCCGAAAGGCTTCGATCTGATCCTGGGAGGTCCGGGCCATAAAGACCCCGCCCCGGCGCATGTTCACGAGCTTGCGCTCGATGTCGAGGGGGGAGAGGACGCGGCGAGCTAAAATCGCCTTGGGGAGATTGGGAGCGTAACTTGCCCACCGGGCCAGGCACCGGTCCGCATACTCCTCGCCGATTCGGTCCCAGCGCTCCGGGCCTCCGTCCTTCAGGGCATAGGGCGCGGGTTGCCACAAAAGCGCGGTATGAAAGCCGGCCGGAGCTTGAGAAGGATCAAACCGGGTCGGCACCGCGGCGAACATCATCCCCGGCTCCGGGAGAAGGCCGGCGCGGACCGCCTGGAAGACCCGCTGAATCTCGGAGACGTCCTCCAGCCCCACCGCCACTTTCAGGGCCTGAGCCAGGTCCGGGTCAAAGGCCTGGCTCGAATAGACCGGCGGCTCTTTTAAGGCCAGGTGCACGCCGAAGATGGAGAACTCGTCCAGCCGGACTTGCCGGACCCGCGCCCTCAAATCTTCCGGCAGAAGCTCCGGGCCGACCAGCTCCAGGAAGGTCTGGCCGGCGTCCACCGCGCTGACCACCGCTCGCTTGGCCCGAGCCTCCTGGAGCCCGGTCCCGGTCATCACTTCCACGCCCACGGCCCTTCCGTCCTCGATCAGAATCCGCTTGACCTCGTGCACTCCCCGGAGGGCGCCGCCCGAAGCCAGCAGACAGCGCCACAGCCCGTGGGCCAGGACATGGGAGCCGCCCGCGCAGACGTGCGACTGCTCGGCATGGCTCGCGACCAGCGGCACCAGCATCCCCAGGCCGGCATAGTCGAACAGCACTCCGCGCGGGATCGCCAACTGGAACAGCACCGCGGCCCGCACCGCCTCGCTCTCGAAGAGGTCTTCCACCACCTCCAGCGGCGAGCGCCGGCAAAGCTGAAGATACCGCCTTCCCTGAGGCGATTTTTCCAGGGCGGCATAGGCGTGAGAGGGGGCGGCGGGCGGGCTGAAGAGCGCGGGCAGAACCAAAAGTTCGATGAACTCGGCGTAGTCCTGGTGCAGGTCCCGGTAGGCGCGGGCGTCGCGCTCCGAGAAGCGGGCGATGCTGTGGCAGGTGGCTTCGAGGTCGCCGTGGATGACGAGCGCCCGGCCATCGGCCAGGGGCAGGCCCACCTGCACCGGCGGCCGAAGGTAGCGAACCCCGAACCGCTCCAGTTCCAAGTCTTTCATGGCCGGCATGACCGCGGCCAGGTCGTGGAAAAAGGAATGGAGGTTGTGATAGAAGCCGGGCAGGGTGATCTCTTCGGTGGTCAGGCCTCCGCCGGCTTCCAGGCGGCGCTCGAACACGGTCACCTTCAAACCGGCCCGGGCCAGGTAACAGGCGAGGATGAGGCCGTTGTGGCCGGCCCCGATGATGATCACGTCAGAGGGGTCCATCATTTCTTCTCCCCCGTGGCGGCCGGGCCGAGGGCGCGCTCCAGCCACTCCCGGCGCTTGCGGAACCAGATCTTGCTGGATATCGGCAGTTTGTCCTCGATCCCCAGGTCCTGAGCCATCACCTGGAGGCAATTCCAGGCCGGCGTTGCTAGAATCCCGCCATAGACATATTGCGAGGCTCCGCACAAATACAGGCCAAGAAGCGGCGCGCGATACATCGCCAGCTCGGGCAGGGGACGGTTCTGGAGGGCCTGCTCCGGGGTCACCGCCACCACGTGGAAGCCGCCCCGGCGCATGTTCACCAGCTTGCGCCGGATGTCCAGCGGGGTATAAGGGTAAATCCCCAGAATTTTATCCCGGGTCAGATTGGGCGCATACTCTTGCCAGGCCTCCACGCACTTCCAGGCATAGTCCCGGCCGATCCGGTCCCACCGCTCGGCCCCGCCGTCTTTCAGCTCAAAGGGCGCAAACTGCCAGATCAGGCCGGTGTGCATTCCCGCCGGGGCCTGGGAAGGATCAAAGAGAGTATTGCAACTCACTTCCAGACGGGGCTTGGCCGGCGCCTCCCCCCGGTCAATCTCTTCGTAGTGGGCGATTAAATCCTCGGGCGTTTCGTAGCCGATATTGACGTTGAACAGGCGGTTGAGGTCCGGGTCGTTCCTGGCCGCGGCGTAACGGGGCGGCTCCTTGAGGGCCAGGTGCACGCCAAAGAGCACGTCGCCATGGCCATAGCGGAGGGACCGGACCCGGGCGCAGAATTCCTTGCCCAGCACCTCTTCTCCCAGAAAGTCCAGGAAAGTCTGGTGCGGATCCACGGCGCTCACCACCGCCCTCCTGGCCCGATAGACCCCGCCGTTTTCGATTTCCACCCCCCGGGCCCGGCTGTCATCCACCAGGATCCGCTTAACCGGCGCTTGCTCGAGCAGGATCCCGCCCCGTTCCAGCAAAACCCCGCCCAGGGCATGAGCCAGGAGATGCGATCCCCCCCGGCACAGTTGCCAGTTGTTGATGTAGGACAACACCCCCAGCCCCATGGCCAATAGACCCTTCTGGCGCAGGTCAATTCCGGTGACGGCGATGTGAAACAGGAGCAAGGCCTGAACGTGGGGGTTCTCGAACTCGCGGAGGATAAAGTCCAGCGGCGATTCCTCCAGGTCCACTTTGACTTTCACCTTAAGCTCATCCGCCTTGCTCAGTTGTTCCTCCACCATCACGTCCCATAACTCCTGGGTATGCGGCGGAGGGCTATAGGCCGCGGCCAGTCCGACCTGAAAGTTCAGGAACGCCAGGCGGCGAAGCTCAAAAAACAAGTCCGCGTCCTTTTTGGAAAATTTGGCGATGGCCGCGCGGCTCTTGGCGTCATCGGTATAAATGATGAGGGAGCGGCCGTCCTTGAGCGGCATTCCCAGGTTAGCCTTGGGGTGGATGTAGTGGATCCCCCGCCGGGGCAGATCGAAGTCCAGGTATGGGGGCATAAAGGGGATGCCGCCGTGGAAGTTCGAGTGCAGGTTGTGGTAAAAGCCCGGCCGGGTGCACTCCTCGGTGGAAAGCCCGCCGCCGAACTCGTGGCGCCGCTCCAGCACCAGGACCGACAGCCCGGCCCCGGCCAGGTAAGCGCCGAGCGTGAGGCCGTTGTGGCCGGCCCCGATCACGATCACGTCATATTCGTTTTCTTTCGCGGCCATTTCCGATCCACTCTTTCTCTCCGGAAGGAAACCGGAGCGCTTAATGAACCGCGGAGGAACCGGCCTTGGCCGGCTGGCTTGCCCCGGGGATCACGAGGGCATGCGAGATCATGTCGTGTACCCCGCCCACCACCACGTCTTCTTTATGATATTCCATGAGCTGGGTGAGCTGGCGCTTGCAGTTGGAGCAGGCGGTGGCCAGGAATTTGGCGCCGGTGGCGCGGACCTGCTCCAGTTTCTTTCTGCCGCTCACGTTCATCCGGAAGTCGAGGATGGTGTCCATGGCCGAGAGCCCGCCGCCGCCGCCGCAGCACCAGTTTTCCGCGCCGTTAGGCGTCATCTCGCGGAAGTCCTGGCAGGCGGCCTGGAGCAGGACGCGCGGCTCTTCGATAATCCCGCAACTGCGGGCAAAGTTGCAGGGGTCGTGATAGGTAACCGGCTGGGGATTTTGGGAGGGATCGAGCTTGATCCGGCCTTGCCGAATCATCTCTGCGGTGAACTCCATGACGTTGGTGATCTCAAACGGCAGTTTGCCCCACCAGTTGGCCTTCTCCATGATGAACTTCATGACCCGATGGGCATGGCCGCATTCGCCCATCATCAGCACCTTGCACCCAAGCCGCTTGGCCTCGTTGATGTAGTTCAGGTTATCGGCTTTCATCGCGGCATCATCGCCGGTGAAGAGCCCGTAGTTGGCGCCGTCGAACATGTGCGAACTCATGGTCCAATCCGTGCCCAGCACGTAAAAAACTTTGGCGATGCCCATGATGGCGTCGGGGTTGACCAGCACGTCGCCCGAAGGCGGGACAAAGAAAACTTCGGCGCCGACCTTGTCCACCGGGATCGGGATGTCCAGTCCCGTCTCTTCTTTCATCTCGCTGTGCAAGAACTGCACGACATCGAGGAAGGCCTCGGGGGTGGCGCCATCGGTGTTGCCGGTCTTGAGCGAAATGTCAATCACGTCGCGCAGGCGCTTGGGGGTCAGGCCGAGCTGATTCAAGATGGCGCGAGCTTTGCGGGTGACGACCGAATGGTCCAGGCCCATGGGGCAATAGCGGGCGCATCGCCGACAGCCGGTGCATTCATAGAAGGTTTCGGCCCACTCCTGGATCTCCCCTATTTGATAATCCTTGGCTCCGACCAGCGAACCGAGCCATTTGCCGGAAAAACTAGTCTGGCGGTGGTAAAGGCTTCGAATCCGGTCGGTGCGCAAGACCGGGTTGTAGCGGGATTGCGGATCGCCGTTGTAAACCGGACAGACCTGAGCACAGGTGCCGCAGCGGGCGCAGATTTCCAGGGCCATTTCCAGAAGCGCCGGCCCGTTCTTGATCCCGGTCACTTCTTTCAGAACGACCTCCCGTTCCTTCTGAACGATCGAAGCTTCCATGAACAACTACCTCCTTTGCAACGCGGCTTGGGTAAAAAAGATGCCGCCGAAATGCAGAATTTTGGAAAAGGGCAGGTACAGGAATAAAGTTTGGCCGAGCAGAAAGTGGAGCAGAAACCACGGCTTCTGCGGCGGAAGCGGCGCTTTGAGCAGCATCAGGTTGGCGAAGTATTCTCGGGTTTGTGCCAGCTCAAAGTGGCCGAGAAAGCGCATCGCGTTGCCGGAGAGAATAATCGCGAGCAGAAGGAACAAGGCGATATAATCGCCGGCTTGGGTAATTTCGCGGACGCGGGGGATGCGGAAGCGGCGGAAGAGCAAGAGCGCGGCGGTGAGCAGGATGAGGATCCCGGCGGTGCCGCCGATGCCTGCGGACATGGTATCCGCGTTGATGCCGAGAGCGGCCCACAAGCGAGGGAAGTCGGTGACCACGCGGAGATGGCCGAGCAAGATCAGGGCCAGCATGGCGTGAAATCCCCAGGCGAAGAGCCAAAGCGTGCGGTCGCTTTTGAACAGGCCGGGGAAGAAGAAGGTGGCTTTCAAGACGCCCACCAGGTGATCCGGGCCTGGCTCTGGCGCGGGGAACAAAGTCAATTTGGGGGTGGGCAGTTTCCACCAATAGCGAACGCGATAGAGCAATCCTCCCACCAGAACGACCAGGGTGATGGGAGGCAAGATCACCCCGACCAAGAACCCTAGACTTTCCATCTCCAACTCCTTTCGTGGGCAGACACCCCCGTGGGGTCTGCCTCTCCCACAACTCCGCTACAAGGGCAGGCACCTCCCTTTCAGCGGGGCCGGCCCTTACGCACATCCGGGGGGCCGGGGCAGACCGGCAATTCGATAGGCCCCTTTCACCACGCCGCAGGGAAACAACTCGCAAATGCATCGGGCGCTGAGTCCGGTGGCCCGGCTGATCTTAAGGATGGGCGGCCCCTGGTGACATTTCTGGTAGTAATCCCGCACGAAATGGATAACTTTCCAGTGTGCTTCGGTCAAGGGCCCGATCTCGTTGCGGCGCGCCATTTCCTCGGCTTTGGCCCGGTCCCAGGTGGAGATCTCGGCCAGAAAGCCGTCGGCATTCACCACCGGAGAACTCGCATTAGCTGCCATCATGACCTGTCCTCCTTCTCGCGTGCTTGACGCGGGTCTGAAGCTGCGTTAAAGTAAAAAGGGATGGCACCTCCGGCGCACTCCGCTGGAGGGAGCCAATTTCCGCTTGGGCTGGACCGCAGGTTGAGCAGCCGGTGCGTCCAGCCCAATTAATTTTTCATCCGAATCGAATCATGCCCCATCAATTGATCGTTTTCGGCCCCTCCTTTCCATCTTGAATTTCCCCAATCTGGATCGAAGCGCATACCCGGATCCGGCTCAGGTGGTCCTCCAACTCTTGCAGCGAGATCGGGTTTCGGATCCGAATCGCGCCGGGAAAGGAAAGCGTGTGCCGCCGCGGAGGGGTGGCCAGAATGATGGTGGTATCCGGAATTCTCGGATCATTGGCCAGATGATGGCACAACTCCTGACACTTCTCCTCCTGCATGGTGCAGTCCACCACCACAAAGTCCGGCCGGAACCGGTCAATCACCAGGGAGCATTCATACTCACAACTCACGAATTGAAACTGGATCTGGGGCGATCTTCCGGGTCGGTCCAGGGATTCCTTGCACCGGGGATTGTCCGTGATCACTAGCACCTTGAACGGACGACCCTGATGATAATGAAAGTAGGCGCAACTTTCACAGGAGTTGGCGCAGGAACCGCCTTTAAAACCCATCTTCTCCGAGAGGTGATTCATCTCGAAACACTTCAGCGCATGGGCGCGGTACACCAGGCACTCCTGGCATCCCGATCGAGGCTTTCCGTTCTCCGCAAAAAACTCCCAACAATACATCAGGCTCTGGTCCGGACTGGAGTGCGGGGGCGAGGCGCTTTTCTCGGCGGGATGCAGAAGCTCATGGATCGCTTCCTGGGAGACCCGGTAGTGCCCGCCTGCGGTTCGCACGGCCGGAAGTTTCCCTTGCTTGATCCATTTGAGAATGGTATCCGGCGTTACCGCAAGTAACTGGGAGGCTTTGCCCGTAGAAAGGTAGTTTTGGGTCCGGTTGCTCATTCAGCGTTCCTTTCGGCTTTTTAGTTATTTTATTGATTTTATGAATTTTGTCAAGAAAAAAGTTGTTCATCGCATTTAACTGGTTGAGTTTATTTAGAAAAAACTTGAAATCGATTTAAGACATTAAGCATTCACGACAGGAAAAATTAGTGGAAGATTATTCTCAAATTATAATTTGATTAATGAATCTTGACAGTATTCTCCGATCGTGTTAGTAGTAGTTTGACCCGAAAGATTAGGACAACAGCTTTCGGAGCTTGGTATGTTGGAAAGGACCTCTCCCAAACGCATGAAGCTCTCTTCCCGCGCCCGTTATGCTCTCCGCTCGATGATCGTGATCGCCCGCCAGTCCAACGGGGGCAAGCCGGTCGCCCTCGATCAAGTCGCGCGGGCCACCCAGATCTCCAAGCGTTACCTGGAACAACTGGCCATTGCCCTGAAGAATGCCATGCTGCTTCGCGGCGTGAGCGGCAAGGCTGGCGGCTATCTCCTGGTCCGGCCGGCCGGGGAGATCAAGATCGGCCAGATCATCGAGGCGGCGATCGGACCGATCAACATCGTGGACTGCGTGCGGGATCCGACCGTGTGCCTGATGGTGGACGTGTGCGAGTGCCGGTTGATCTATGTGCTGCTCAACTGCCGGATCACCCAGGTGCTCAACGAGTTCTCCCTGGCCGACCTCGCGGACCAGGACCGGCTGAAAAGGATCAGCCGGGAGCTGACCCCCTTCGACCTGTGCGACCAGGTAGCCGGAACCTTACCCGAGCGTTCCCCCTGCCCGGAAAGTTAAGGGGACCGATCCGCACCACGATAATGAGGAGTGGAACCATGGCCGATGAACTGATGCTGAAAGCGAGCGTGATCCGGCTGCTCAAGGGCGATATTACCGACCTGGAGATCGAGGCTTTTGTATATTATGCCCGGTCCGACCTGGTCCTGGGCGCGGGCTTTGGGGGCGCCATCTCGGTGCGGGGCGGCCCTGAGATCCAGAAAGAGCTGAAGCAGTTCGGCACGATCGGGACGGGCGAGGCCGTGCTCACCACCGCGGGAAACATGAAAGCCAAGTCCATCATCCACGCGGTGGGGCCGAAGTTCCAGGAGGAAGATACGGAGGGCAAGCTCCGGCGCACCCTGCTGAGCGTGCTCAAGCGGGCGGAGGAGAAAAAAATTAAGCGGCTGGCGTTTCCGGCCATGGGCGCCGGCTTTTACGGAGCGCCTCTGGACTTGTGCGCCCGGGTCTGCCTGGCTACGGTCCAGAAATACCTGGAAAGCCCGACCAGCCTGGAAGAGGTGGTTTTCTGTCTCCGCGATTTGCGGGAGTATCAGCCGTTCGCGGAACAACTGGAGAAGATGCGGGATCCCGCAGTGGAGCAACCAAGCGCGCCCCCAGCCCGGGCCGCGGCCGCCATGATCTTTTAAGGACTATCTCAAAACCGGGAAGGTAGGGCCGGCCGGTCGCCCCTACGCCGGGCCCTTGATTTTATGGCGGATCAAATGAGGCATTTTGGAGTCCAGGTCAGGAGGTTGAGATGAGCCCATTCCTCGATTTCGCTGAAAATGAGCTGCAGATCGCGGCTCTGGCCTTCATGGGCCTGGTGTATCTCCTGCGCCTCCGCTGGCTGCTGCGCTTCAAGGCCGGCAAAGAGCGCCAGGCCAAGACCGGCTTGCCGGACACCTCGGTGACCAAGGGGGTCATTTACTCCTGGGCCAACATCGCCATGCCCTGGGCCATGGAGAGCACGCGCCGGAAATTCTTCTTGTATATACAGTTCGTGATCTTCCATCTCTCGGTCGCGGCTTCCATTGCGATGTCCTTGGTGATTCCATATGCGCCGAGCCTGCTTCAGCCGGTTTTTTTGGTGCGGGGTCTCCAGGCGCTCTTTGCCGCGGCCTTTATGATTGGTTATTATCGGCTCTATCGTCGCTTCACCCATCCCGTGATGAAGGTGATTAGCACGCCGGATGACCTGTTCTCGCTCGCGCTGCTCACGGCGTGGTTCGTTTCCGCTTTCCTGGCCGCACCTAACCACCCCGAGCAAGGCGAAACCGCACTCCGGGTCTATTTCCTCATGACCGCTTTTTTCCTCATCTATGTCCCTTTCAGCAAAATTTCGCATTACCTCTATTATCCTTTTACCCGTTACTACTTCGGCAAGACCATGGGCTACCGGGGCGTTTATCCGATCAAGCGCGGCCCCTTGCCCAAGCGGGTGAGAAGCTAGATGAATCCGGTTGATTGCGGATAAGGGAGTAAACCATGCCAGCGCGAACCCGATCCTACAAAGTAGAAAAAGTCTTGGCGGGGATGAAAAAGAAGATCAACCGGCAGATGGCGCTTTCGCTCGCGGCCTGCGTCCACTGCGGCCTGTGCACCGAGGCCTGCCATTACGTGCTCACCAACCCCGACGACCCCAGCTATGCGCCCGCGGCCAAGGCCGACCAGGTCCGCAAACTGTTCAAACGCCACCTCGACTGGACCGGCCGGGTCTTCCCCTGGTGGGTCCACGCCGAAGATATTTACACCGACGAGGACCTGGAACAGCTCAAGGACACCGTGTTCGGCAAGTGCACCAACTGCCGGCGCTGTTCGATCAATTGTCCGATGGGCGTGGATTTCGCCACGTTCAATCGGATGATGCGCGGCTGTCTGGTCTCGGTGGGCATCATGCCCGAGGGCGTGGCGGTGGTGAGCAAGGACCAGTGGGAGATCGGGAACCAGATGGGCGTGCTCACCGAAGATTATCTGGACACCCTGGACTGGATGTCCGAGGAACTGGAAAAGGAAGTGGGCGACCCGGCCTGCAAGATCCCGGTGGACAAGATGGACGCGGATGTAGTTTATTCAATCAATCCCCGCGAGGTCAAGTATGATCCCCGCACCATCGCCGATGCGGCCAAAATCTTTTGGGCCGCAGGAGAGAACTGGACCATGCCCAGCGACGGCTGGGACATGACCAACTTCGGGCTGTTCTCCGGCGACGACGACCTGGGCGGGGCGGTGGCGCGGAGGCTTTACGAGAAAGTGATCGAGCTTCGGGGGAAAAAGCTCGTCATTTCCGAATGCGGCCACGGCTACCGCTCCACCCGCTGCGAGGGCCCGAACTGGGCGGGCATGGATATTCCCTTTGTCATGGAAAGCTCGGTCATCACCATGCTCCGTTACATCCGCGAGGGCCGGATCAAGGTGGACAAGCGCCGGAACACGATCCCGGTGACCTTCCACGACTCCTGCAACAACGCCCGGAGCTGCGGGCTGTTCGAGGAGCCGCGGGAACTCTTGCAGATAGTCTGCACCGACTTCCGGGAGATGTATCCCAACCGGGCCGAGAACTTCTGCTGCACCGGCGGCGGGGGCGCCCTGTCCATGTCCGAATACACGCCCCGGCGCCTGAAATCGGCCAAGATCAAGGCCGACCAACTCGCGGCCACCGGCGCCCAGATCGTGGTCACCTCCTGCCACAACTGCGTGGACGGGCTGACCGACCTGATCCGGCATTACAAGCTGGGCATGCAGGTCAGCCAGCTCGTCAACCTGGTGGCGAACGCGGTCGTGGTGGAGAAGAAGGTCATGGTGCCGGTGCGGCTGGAAAAGCCGGCCGAAGCGCCCAGCCTCCAGGGCTACAAGATCCTGGTGGCCGACGATGAGCCGGATGTCCTCACCTACCTCAGCACGGTCCTCGAAGACAATGGCGCCACCGTATTCCAGGCCAAAGATGGAGATGAGGCCCTGGCGCTCGCCCGCCAGGAAAAGCCGGACCTGATCACCCTGGACATCTCGATGCCCGGGCGGGATGGCGGCCAGGTATTTGAAGAGTTGCGCAGAGACCCGGAGCTGGCCGGCATCCGGGTGTGCATCATCACCGGCAAGCCGGAGCTGCGCCGGTTGATCTATGACCGGCCGGTGCCGGCGCCCGAGGGCTACCTGGACAAGCCGGTCAGCGAGGAGCATTTAGTCTTGAACGTGCGTAAGATCCTCGAACTGGCGCATCATGAGAAATAGTGGGTGCCACCGGTTTTAAACCGGTGCCCACTGAGGTCCGCCATGGAACTGTCATTCCAGCGCTACTTTCAGGCCATGCCCTGCTACCTGACGGTGCAGGACCGTGACCTCAAGATCATTGAAGCGAACCAATGGTTCCGGGAAGACTTCGGCGAGTGGGCCGGCCGCTACTGCTTTCAGGTCTATAAGCACCGCTCGGAAAAATGCGAGATGTGCCCGGTCGAGCGCACTTTTCGCGACGGCCAATCCCATCGCAGTGAAGAGCGGGTGAAAAGCCTGGCCGGGAAAGAAGTTGCGGTCATCGTTTACACCACGCCGATCCGGAACGCGGCCGGCGAGATCGAGACGGTGATGGAAATGTCCACGAATATCACCGACCTCAAGATTCTGGAAACCAGGCTCCGGGAAAGCCAAGAGCGCTACCGCCTGCTCTTCGAGGAAGTGCCCTGCTACATTTCCATCCAGGATCAGGATCTCCGGATCATCGAAGCCAACCGCAACTTTATCGAGGACTTCGGGAGCTTCCTCGGCTGCAAGTGCTACGAGATTTACAAGCATCGCACCGAGGAATGCCTGCCCTGCGCAGTCCAGCAGACCTTTGAAGACGGCCAGGTCCACCAGAGTGAAGAGGTGGTCACCTCTGGCAAAGGCGAGCAAGTGAACGTGGTGGTTTACACCGCGCCGATCCGCGCTGCA